>ENA-UOOD01004519-UOOD01004519.1-human-gut-metagenome-genome-assembly--contig:-CS67-NODE-4519-length-10775-cov-13.651586_pt1 | contig 10775 bp, 6 predicted proteins | sample MGYA00242464_ERZ724011 | MGnify/ENA metagenome assembly ERZ724011 | reverse complement strand
GCGGAACGCGCGGACCGTATCCGCGTCCTGCTTCCGCTCGACCTTGCGGACGAGCTGGCGCGCGGGCAGCATCGCGCGCAGCGGGACTCTGCGCTGACGCTTGCGCTCTGGCGGAAGGTCGTTGCGGCGCTGCCGCCATTGGAGAACCGCTCGCTCCGCGATACGCTGCGGAGCATCGGCAGGGGCTTCCACCGCTATGACACGCGCTTTTTCCCGCAGCGGTTTGATTGTGACATTGACTATCAGCTTGCCGTTCCGGTATCGGAGAGCCTGTTGGGGATAAATTATGTCAACCAATATCTGACCCGTCTGGCGGCGGAAAATAGTCTGCTCACGCGATTGCCGCAAGGCGAGGTTCGCGCGGTGCTGGAGCGCTCCTGCCCCGATTGGCGCGGGCTGCTGGTGAATCTCTATGCGCCGGTCGCGGCGAATGCGCTCGCCCGCACGCTCCTCGGCGGGGAGGGGCTGACGCTCTCAGATGGCGAGATCGGCGCGCTCCGCGAGCGCTGGAAACACGTGCGGCCCGAGCGGATCGAGAACGACCTGCTCACGGCGGCGGATGCGCTCACGGAGCGGCTCATCCTCCCGCGCGGCGCGGGGAAATATCTGAGCGGCTTCGCCCGCGAGGTCGCCGTCCGCGCCGAAAGCCTGCGCGACTGCGGCGGTCTGCGGGGACTGTTCGTATGAAAGAAAAGGGGAGCGGCTGCTGAAAAGCAGCCGCTCCTGCATTTTGTAAGAAAGTCTGCGCTTATGCGAACAGATAGCTGTACTTGTCGCGGATGGTGAAGATCAGCGCTTCGATGTCCACCGGCAGATCGTTGTCGGAGGTGGTGAGATCGTAGTCGCGCTCCTCCGCCATGCGGACGCGGACGTGGTCGGCGTCGAGGAAGAGGACGCCGAGGTTTTTGCTCTCCGCCATATCCTCCACCGTCTGGAAGAGGGTGAACTTGTCGTGGCAGGGCTCGCTGGCGTAGGGGCAGAACTGCGTGCAGTTGCCGCACTCGTTGCACATCTTGTCGACGTGGATGATCTGGTGGCTCTCGTCGGGCATGACGACCGCGACGTTCGCGCGGTTCGGGCAGGAGTCCACGCAGTTCTCGCAGACGGTGGAGCACTGCAGGCAGCGCTCGCCCTCGCACTTGCCGGACATCTTGAGAATGCCGTGCTTGGCGATGGCGTCGGACTCGGTGATGAACGCCTGCGCGGGGATCTCATACTCGTAGGGAGCGCCGATCACAGCCTCGGCAAAGCGGGCGGCGTCGGCAATGCCCTCGACCACCGTGGCGGGGCCGCGGTGCGCGTCGCCCGCGCAGTACACGCCCTCGACATTGGTCTCAAACGCGGGGCCCTTGCGCTCCATCTCGATGCCGTTTGCGGCCATGAGGTCGGAATCGACCTGCTCGCCGACGGCGGAGAGGACGAGGTCGCAGGGGATGGAGAACTGCTCGCCGGACTTCACGGGGCTGCGGCGGCCGGTCTCGTCGGGCTCGCCGAGCACCATCTTGTCGCACAGCAGCATACCCTTGGCCTGCTTGACGGGAGCGGCCAGCTCGATGAACTCCACGCCCTCGTCGATGGCGAGCTGCAGCTCGTGCTCGTCGGCGGGCATGAACTTCTTGGTGCGGCGGTAGAGAATGGTGGCGTGCGCGCCCATGCGCTTGGCGACGCGGGCGGCGTCCATGGCGGTGTTGCCCGCGCCGACGACCACGATGTTGCCGGAGAGGTTGGGCTTGACCTGCTTCTTTTCCTTCTTCATCCACTCGATGACGCCCTGCACGTTGCCCTCGATGTCGAGCTTGCCGGCCTTCCACGCGCCGGTGGCGAGGAGGATGTGGGTGTAGCCCATTTCCTTCAGCTCCGCGACGGAGGGAGCGCTCTTGCCGCACTTGACCTCAACGCCATAGCGCAGCATCAGGGCGATGTCCTTGTCGATGGCCTCGTCGGAAATGCGGAAGGCGGGAATGACGTAGCGCGGCACGCCGCCGAGCTTGCGCTCACGCTCGAAGATGGTGGTCTCGATGCCGGCGCGGCCGCAGAAGTACGCCGCGGCGATACCGGTCGGGCCGCCGCCGATGATGGCGACGCGCTTGCCCTCGACGCGCTCGGGCAGCTTGATGGAGGCCATCAGGGCATTGTAGCCCTTCTGCGCGGCGAGGAGCTTGGTGTCGCGGATGTGGACGCTCTCCTCATAGAAATTGCGGGAGCACTTGCCCTGGCAGCGGTGCGCGCAGATGGTGCCGGTGATGAAGGGCAGGGCGTTCTTCTCGGTGATGAGCTTGAGCGCGGGGCCGTAGAGACCCTTGCGGCACAGCTCGAGGTACTCGGGAATGTCCTGCTCGATGGGGCAGCCGCCCTTGCAGGGGGCGATGAAGCAGTCGAGCCAGGGCACCTGCTCGGTGGACTTGCGGCTGGGCAGGGGCTTGATGGGCTTGAGGTGATGGTAATTCGTGCGGGCGGAGGCGGCGAGGTCGGAGATGGCGGCGGAGTCGGTGCCGGCGAAGGCGCGGTACTCCATCGGCTCGACCTTCTCGACCATCTGGAGCAGGCGGTTGTAGCCGCCCGGCTTGAGAATGGTGGTGGCGACGGTGATGGGCCAGATGCCCGCGGCAAAGAGCTTATCGCAGTTGAAGTATTCCGCGCCGCCGGCGAAGGAGATACGCATCTTGCCGCCGAACGCGCGGGAGATGCGGCTGCACATCTCGATGGTCAGCGGGAAGAGGCTGCGGCCGGACATATACATCTCGTCGTTCGGCAGCTCGCCGCGCGTGGTGTCCACGGGGAAGGTGTTGGAGAGCTTGAGACCGAACTCCAGACCCTCCTTGTCCGCGAGCTTCTGCAGACGCTCGAACATGGGCACCGCGTCCTCCCACTGGAGATCCTCGTTGAAGTGATGCTCGTCGAACACGATGTAGTCGTAGCCCATGGAGTCGAGAATGCTGCGGGCGGTCTTGTAGCCGAGGATGGTGGGGTTGCACTTGACGAAGGTGTGCAGGTGCTTCTTCGTGAGCAGATAGCTTGCGATGCGCTCGATCTCCTGCGGCGGGCAGCCGTGGAGCGTGGAGACGGTGACGGAGCGGGACACGCGCGGGGAGATGTGCGCGATGAAGTCGCGCTCGGCGGGGAACAGCTCGGCGAGGACCTTCTTGCATTCCTTGAACTGCGCGGTCCTGCTCGCGTCCATCATGTTGTCGATGTAGCTGTTGACCTTGCGGCCCTTGATGCCCTCGAGGTCGTAGCCGACGGACATATTGAACACGAACCCGTCGGGATCGCCGAGGCCGTAGACCTTGCTGATGACCTTGAGCGCGCACCACGCCTTGATGTACTCGTCCTGCGCCTGCGCCACGGTCAGCTCGGTGGACCACTCCTGATTGTAGCCCTCGTCGGCGGCGAGGATGCAGGGACGGGGCACGCAGGCGGCAAGCTCGGCGCCGTCCATCTTCTGTACGGTCTTGACCTCGAAGAAGCGCGCGCCCGCGAAGTAGGCGGCGATGATGTTCTGCGCGAGCTGGCTGTTGGGGCCGGCGGCGGGGCCGAAGGGGGTCTCGATGCGCTCGCCGAAGATGGGCAGGCTCTTGCCCGTGGCCTCATATTTCTTGTGGACGCCGAAGATGTCGCCGCTCTGGGCGTACTCGGTCACGACCCAGTTCATCAGGGACGCGAACGGAATGGGATACATTTTCTCAGACATCGTTGTTCCTCCTATGTAATGTTTCCTTAATACTCGCAGTGATTGAGGCTGCCCCAGAGCTTCTTCGCGGCCTCGAGGATGTGGGCGTTCTCGGCCTCCTCGTCGATGCCGACGAGCTGACGGTCGAGCATGAGCGTCTTGCCGGCGGCGATGGTGGTCTGGCACTGGCGGCCCGTCATGCCGAAGATCATGTGGCCGTCGATGTTCGCGTCGGAGAACGGGGTGAACGGCTTATAGTCCATCACGATGATGTCCGCCGCGGCGCCGGCCTTGAGTACGCCGAGCTGGTCGGGGAAGTATTTCGCGCCGATCTTCGCGTTGTTCTTGAAGAGCATATCGGTGACCTCGCACCAGCCGACGTTCGGCAGGCAGTTCTGGCTGCGCTGGGAGCAGAGGGCGACCTTGAGGGACTCGAGCATATCGTTGGTGTAGGCGTCGGTGCCCATGCCGAGGAGGATGCCGCGCTTGTAGAGCTGGAGGACGGGGCAGATGCCGATGGCGTTGCCCATGTTGGATTCCGGATTGTTCACGACCATCGTGCCCGTTTCCTTGATGATCTCCATCTCGGCGGTGTTGACATGGATGCAGTGACCGAGGATCGTCTTGGGGCCGAGGATGCCGTGATCCTGAAGGCGCTGGACGGGACGGCGGCCGTAGTTCTGGAGGGAATCGTACACGTCGTTCATGCCCTCGGAGACATGGATGTGATAGCCGGTGCGGCCGTTGTTGGCCTCGACCATGCGGTCGAAGGTCTTATCGGAGATGGTGAAGAGCGCGTGACCGCCGAACATCGCCGCGAGCATGGGATCCTTGCGCTGCTCGCATTCCGTGATGAAGTCGGCATTTTCCTTGATGGCCTGCAGGCACTTCTCCTCGCCGTCGCGGTCGGAGACCTCATAGCACAGGCAGGAGCGCAGGCCGAGACGCTTGCTCTCCTCGGCGATGGTGTGCAGCGTGCCGGGGATCTCGCCATAGCTGGCGTGATGGTCGAAGACGGTGGTGACGCCCTGCTTGATGGAGTCGATGTAGAGCGCGGTGGCGCTGGCCTTGGTGCCGTCCATCATCAGGTGGCGGTCGATGGCCCACCACGTTCCGTCGAGGACCTCGTAGAAGTTTGTCGGGTTGTTGCCGACGATGGACAGGCCGCGCGCGAGTGCGGAATAGATGTGGGTGTGCGCGTTGATGAAGGCGGGCATGATGACGCCGCCCTTGGCGTCGACGATCTCAGCGTCGGGGTACTTCGCGCGCAGGGCGGCCTCCTCGCCGACCTCGGCGATCTTCGCGCCCTCGTAGGCGACCGCGCCGTGCTCGTAGTAGCCGCGGCCCTCTGCGTCGCGGGTGATGAGACGTCCGTTGGTGATGAGCTTCATAAGTGGTTTCCTCCTGTTAAATGGTTTCAACTGACGAACCCTTCAGGCAAAAAGAAAAGACGCTCCAAGCGAGTCACTCGCCCGAAACGTCAGCGTTTCTGCCGGAGTGATAGTTTCAGCCCGTGCGCGCAGCACTTCGTTACAGCTATCAGTCATAGATTGTAGATTTATTTTACACGAAGGCGGGAACAATTTCAATGGAAATTTCGTCAAAATCCGTGAAAAGAGCCTTGATAAAACAGAGAAATCGCCTTTTGATTTTTGTGCAAAGCGATGAAGGAGCAAAAAAGTTACCCCGCGTTGGCCGTGTAGACCCCGCCAAACCTGCACATGAATTGCAGGTGGGTCGCCTCTGTCCGGTTTTACTGCTTCCAACGTCCGGCCGCAAAAGGCAGCCGGGAGGCCTGCAAACCACCGGAGCGTACCGGCGTCCCGTATGACGAAATGTGGGTTTATAAAGAGCCTATCACGAACCACGCAGGGTAATTGCCATTGTAAGCGGAGCGGCGGGAAAAATCCGTCGGAAGCGAGGTTATTCCTCCTCGTCCTCCATCATCTGCTCCATGAAGAGGTCGTAGACCTCGTTGATCTCGTCCTCGTCGACGACGTTGGCGAGCATCTCCTCGCCGTCCACCGTCTCGCTCTTGAGAATGATGAGGCCGTACTCGTCCTCATTCTCCTCCTCGCCCTCCTCCACAACGGGGAAGAAAGCCATATAGGTCGTGCCGTTGTGCTCGAGCGCGTCGATGTATTCCAGCTCGATGTCGTTGCCCTCCTCGTCCGTCAGCGTGACGAAATTCGGGCCGTATTCTTCGCTCATGGGGGTGTCCTCCTCCAACAGTCGGTATTTGAGATGGAGATAGTATAGCGCATTTCCAAGCGCAATGCAAGTTTGACATCTGCGCGATTTTGTATTACAATAAATTACCTATTGTCAAAAGACAGCAAAGCGGAGCTCCGCTTTTTCAATTCGCAAAAGGAGGTAGCGCAATGGAAGGGAAACACGAAGCCGCCCGTGCGCCTCGAAAAAACCACAGAAGGAGCGGCGCCGGCATGACGGCGCTGAAGGTGCTCGGCACGCTCCTGGCCATCGGCGTCTGCACGGCGCTGATGTTCTTCGGCATTTTTATGAAGTATGTCCACACCACGCTCGAGCCGGTGCTGGATGTGGATATGAGCGCCATCACGCTCAACCAGAGCTCGGTCATCTATTATCAGGACAAGAGCACGGGCGAGTGGAAGGAGCTGCAGAAGATCCACGGCACCGAGGACCGCACGAACATTGAATTTTCCGACATCCCCGACCATGTCTGGCAGGCTCTGGTGTCCATCGAGGACCAGCGCTTCTTCCAGCATCACGGCGTGGACTGGAAATCGACCGGCAAGGCGGTGTTCACCATGCTCACCGGCGGCGGAACGCAGCGCGGCGGCTCGACCATCACCCAGCAGGTCATCAAGAACGCCACCGGCAACAATCAGCCGACCATCAAGCGCAAGGTGACGGAGATCTTCCAGGCGCTGCGCTTCTATAAGAATTACTCGCGTGAGGAGACGCTGACATTCTATCTGAACCTCGTCTACTTCGGCAACCATTCCTACGGCATCCAGGCGGCCGCCGAGAACTACTTCGGCAAGGACGCCAAGGACCTGACCGTCGCCGAGGGCGCGGCCATTGTCGGCATCACGCAGTACCCCTACCTCTACGACCCCTCCCGTCAGGGCACGCTCGACAGCGGCAAGACCTTCCGTGAGAAGAACAAGGAGCGGCAGGAGACGGTGCTCGACAAGATGCACGAGCTCGGCTATCTGGACGACGCGGAATACGAGGCGGCGGTCAACGAGCCGCTGGTGTTCGTGTGGGACGACAACTATGTGCCCTCCGACAGCTCGAAGGAGAAGGTGGCGGAGACCGCCGCGGAGGAGTTCGATCCGTATCTCGTCGAGCAGGTCTTCAACGACGTGGTCGATGCGCTGCGCCGCGAGAAGAACTATTCCGAGGAGATCGCCAAGAAGCTGCTCTACACCGGAGGCTATCAGATCTACGCGACCATCGACCCTGAGCTGCAGAGCATCGTGGAGAAGGTCTACGCCGATACGAGCAACCTGCCCTACACCTCGTCCAAGGGCGAGCAGCTGCAGTCCGGCATGACTGTCATCGACAACGCCACGGGCAACATCGTGGCGATGGCGGGCCGCGTCGGCGAGCGCGAGGGCCGCTTCCTCTTCAACTACGCGACCGCCACCCGCCCCTGCGGCAGCGCCATCAAGCCCATCGCGGTCTACGCGCCCGCGCTGGATACCGGCGTCATCACGCCGGCGACGGTGCTCGACGACTATCCCGTGCGCCTGCAGGCGAACGAGAACGGCACGGAAAAAGCGTGGCCGAAGAACTCCTACAGCGGCTACAAGGGCCTTATCACGCTCCAGACCGCGCTGCGCGTGTCCACCAATACCACGGCGGTGCGCGTGCTCGAGGCGCTCTCTCCGTCCGTGTCCTACGACTTCATGACGCAGAACCTCGGCTTCACCACGCTGGTCAACAGCGATCTCAACTCCGCAGCGCTCGGCCTCGGCGGCCTGACCTACGGCGTGAACACGGTCGAGATGGCGGCGGCGTACTCCGCCTTTGCCAACAACGGCGTGTATACAAGGCCGCGCACCTACATCGAGGTGCGCGACAACAAGGGCAACCTTGTGCTGGAGAACAAGCAGGAGTCGTGGGTGGCGATGAAGGAGTCCACTGCGTACTCGATCAATGAGCTTCTCAAGGGCGTGGTGCGCAGCGGCACCGGCACCGAGGCGGCCTTCTCCGGCATGACCATCGCCGGCAAGACCGGTACGACCTCCAGCAACTATGACCGTTACTTTGTCGGCTATACGCCGTACTACACCGCGGCGGTGTGGATCGGCTACGACCAGAACGCCAGCATCCGCGCGAACGGCAATCCCGCCGCGCAGCTGTGGAAGAAGGTCATGAGCGAGGCGCACGAGAACCTGCCCAATCAGAATTTCAATGGGAGTACCGCCGACATGACGCAGGTGACGGTCTGCACCCGCACGGGGCTTCTGCAGGGCCCGGGCTGCACCGATGTGCAGACGGTCTGGGTGGCGGCGAGCAACGCGCCCGCGCTGGTGTGCGACGGCCATGTGGCGGTGAACCTCTGCACCGAGAGCGGCAAGCTCGCGACCGAGTATTGTCCCGCCGAGTGCGTGCAGAGCGTGAATGCGATCGACTTCACGACCGAGAATCTGACGGCGGCGTGGGGCTATGAGCGCACGACGATCCTCCTGCCGCTGAGCGCGGCGGAGTACGAGGCGTATGCCGCGCAGCAGGCCGCCGATCCGACGTTTGTGATCCCTGCGGGCAAGCCCGTTCAGGCGAACGACAGCGGCAGCGTGTTCAGCGATCTGATGATGCTCGGCCCCTGCACGCTCCACCAGTACGTCGAGCCGGAGCCGACGCCGGGCGAGGGCTATTACGACGAGAACGGCAACTGGGTTCCGGCCGGCGAGACCGACCCGACCGACCCGACCGATCCGGAGGGATCGGAGGAGGTGTCGCCGGAGCAGGGAACGGATTTCCTCAACTGGCTGCTCAACACCGCGGCGTAAAATTGAACGGAAAAAGGAAGGCTCACATCGAGCCTTCCTTTTTTGTACGCAGCATTTGGGCGGCGAGCAGCAGGAGCAATGGGAAGAGCACCATGCCCGCTACGCCGAAGGCGCGGGCGCCGAGGTACATCGCCATGAGCGAGGCGATGGGCGGCAGCCCCGCCTGCGCGGCGACGAGCTTCGGCTCGGTGATGCTGCGCACGGTGAGTGTGCAGAGGTAGAGGATGACGAGCGCGGCCCCGCGGGGAACCGAGCCGAGCAGCAGCTCGGCGAGCGCCCAGGGAATAAGCACCGTTCCTGTGCCGAACACCGGCAGCGCGTCCACGAGCGTGATGAGAAAGGCGGCGAGCAGGGAGTAGCGCTCGCCCAGCAGCCAGAAGCCGGCGAGGAGCTGGCAGAAGGTGAGGGAGCAGAGGATTGCCTGCGCGCGCAGCCAGCGCGTGAGCGAGTGCGTCACGCCGTCGCGCCAGAAGCGCAGCCGCTGCTGCGCGCGAGGACTCAGGCGGCGTTTCGCCGCCGCGCAGAGCGTGGGATAGGAGGCGGCGAGGAAGAAGACGGCAAGCAGCGTTGTTGCGGCGAAGAGCACCAGCGCCGGCACGGCGGCGGCCATCGAGCCGAGCAGGGCGAGGGCGCGGGAGGCGAGACCGGCGAGCGCCGTGCTGCCGTAGGCCGCCCAGTCGGAGAGCTCGGCGGTCAGAAGCTCCCGCAGCCAGTCAGGACAGAGCGCGCCGTAGGCGCGCAGCCGATCGAGCAGTCCGCCGGTCAGCGCGGGCAGCGCGTCGAGCAGCGTCGGGAGCTGGGTGAGGAAGGCGGTCGCCTCGGTGAAAAGCGCCGAGAGGAGCAGCGAGAGGAGCCCGCCGAGGAGAAAGAGCAGAAAGAGCGTCAGCAGCGCGGCGGAGAAGCCGCGCTTGAAATGAACGGTCCGCCGCAGGAGGAGAATGACCGGCTCCATCGCGCGGGCCGCGGCGAACGCGAGAAGGAAGGGCAGCAGCCACCAGAGAAGATAGCGGAGAAAGAGATAGAGCGCTGCGGCGAGCACGGCATAATAGGCGCCGGTGAGCAAAAACTCCTTTTTTTGTTCGCTCTGCAAAAAGACCGGCCTCCTTCCTGTCGAATGTTATAGGAAAAAGCTACTTGCTCTCTGTGGATCGTTATGGTATCATATCTCCATAAAAGGACAAATGCCCACGGGAGGAGAACAGGACATGGGGAAAAAGACAAAATTCTATCTGGTCGCTGCGGATGCGCTGCCGGAGATCTTTCTCAAGGTCGCCGAGGCCAAGCGGATGCTTCACGCGGGCGAGGTGAGCACGGCGGGCGAGGCCGCGCGGCAGGTCGGCATCAGCCGCAGCGCCTTTTATAAGTACCGCGACAGCGTGCAGCCCTTCAACGATATGAAGACCGGCCGCATCATTACGTTCTACGCTCTGCTCAAGGATAATCCGGGCGTGCTGAGCAACGTTCTTTCTATTTTTGCCGGTTCGGGCGCAAATATACTCACCATCAACCAGAGCATCCCGACAAACGGCTGCGCCGCCGTGACCATCTCGGCGGAGACGAGCGATATGCGCGAATCGCTCGAGGAGCTCATCGCCAGCGCCGCAGAGACGGCGGGCGTGGTCAAGTTTGAGATCCTTGCGGGCTGAACCCGCGGGGAGGGTACGGCATACAATGAGTCAGCAGACTGCTTGCAGTTTGCCGACTCATTTTTTTGCTGGGTAGAGAAGGGGGCTGCTATGGGCCTTATCGTACAGAAATTCGGCGGCAGCAGCGTGCGTGACCGCGAGCGGCTGCTGCGTGCCATGAGGATCGTCCGGCGCACCTGGGAGCAGGGGGACGACGTGGTGGTCGTGCTCAGCGCGCAGGGCGACACGACCGACGCGCTGCTCGCGCGCGCCCGCGAGCTGACGGAGGAACCGCCGCTGCGTGAGCTGGACGCTCTGCTCGCCACGGGGGAGACCGCGAGCGTAGCCCTCGGCGCGATCGCGCTTGCCTCGCTCGGTGTGCCGGCAGTCTCGCTCTCCGGCTGGCAGGTGCCGGTCGGGACGGACGGCACGCACGGCGGCGCGAACGTAAGAAGCGTGGGCGCGGAGCGCATCCGG
>ENA-UOOD01004517-UOOD01004517.1-human-gut-metagenome-genome-assembly--contig:-CS67-NODE-4517-length-10777-cov-3.466424_pt1 | contig 10777 bp, 9 predicted proteins | sample MGYA00242464_ERZ724011 | MGnify/ENA metagenome assembly ERZ724011 | reverse complement strand
CTTGATGCGCTCCTCAAAGTCGCCGCGGTACTTCGCCCCGGCGAGCATCGCCGTCAGGTCAAGGGAATATATCCGCTTCCCGAGAAGCCCCTGCGGGACGCTCCCCGCCGCTATGCGCTGCGCGAATCCCTCCACTACGGCGGTCTTGCCGACTCCGGCGTCCCCGATGAGGCAGGGATTATTCTTGCAGCGCCGCAGCAGCACCCTTATAAGGCGGTCGGTCTCCTGCTCCCTGCCTATCACCGGGTCGAGCTTCCCGGAGGCTGCAAGCTCGGTGAGGTCCCTGCCGTATTTCGTAAGCGCCGGGAATTTCGCGCGGCGCTCCTTTTCGCTCTGCTGGAAGTCCGGCTCGATATAACGCTGCGCGCAGACCTCCCCCGCGAGCTTCACCATATTCACGCCAAGCTCCGCGAGTATCGACCAGGCGCAGCACTCCCTGTCGAGCACCACCGCGCGGAGAAGGTGCTCCGTCCCAGCCTTGCGCTTGTCCTCGGCGGCGGCAAAGGAGAGCGCGTTTTCCATCAGCCTGCGCGAACGCGGCGTGAGGTCGTTCATGCTCAGGCGGGTAGGTCTCCCCTTGCCAACCAGCGTTTCCAGCCGCCGAAGGACTTCATTGCGACCTACGCCGTACCTCCGCAGCACCGACGCGGACGGAAAGCTGTCGTCGCTTACCAGTCCGTAAAGCATGTGCTCGCTGCCGACATAGGTGTGACCATATCCCATAGCGGCTCCCAGCGCCGAATTGAGCGCCTTCACCGCACTATCAGAAAATCCGCTTATTGAATTCATGTTGTTGACCTCCTCATTGATACACATAGTATGAGCAGAAATCAGGAATTTATTTCATCAGCAGGAAAATTTCTGTAACAGATTTTCACACTCTGCATACTATGTACTATGAAACGGAAGCTTCAAAGGGAAGCGGAAATTTCTACTATAGTAATTAGGAGGACACGAATATGTCATGCTTCAACGTTGGCGGCGGCAACTGCTGCTGGATCATAATTCTTATTCTTATCCTGTTCTGCGGCTGCGGCAATGGCTGCGGTAACGGCTGCGACAATGGCTGCGGCGGCTGCGGCAACAACTGCGGTAATAACTGCGGCTGCTGATCGTTTCCCGGGTATAGCCTGATCCGGCGTCAGTGAGCGGTGAGTGCTGACGGCTCGGTGCGTCAGACCTTAACACGCTCCTGAGCAGTGACAGAGGGCGCCTTTCAATGAAAGGCGCCCTTTTCTCATGGGAAATCCGGGAATATTTGCAGCACTGGAATATTCAGCCGCCAGCAGTCTGCCTATCCTTGCTGAAAGCACGCTTCCGTCAGCAGGCTTGCGGATAACGTCTGCCGCGCCGGCATTCAGGAACATCACTTCTGCGGCAGGCGAACGATCCGCCGTGTAGACCACTGTCGGTATATCCTTCAGCCGCCCGTCAGAGCGCAGCGACTTCAGCAGAGATACATCGTCCGCGCCTGCGGATAGCAGTATCAGCTCTGGAACATGTCCCTCAAGATACTCCAGCGCCTGCCCGCCGCTGCTTACCGACGCCACGCCGTATTCCTGGAGCATACGCTCGGTCAGGCAGCGGAACATCAGGTCGTTTTCGATATACAGCACCCTGCCCTCCGCATTGCAGGAACCGGCTTCAGAGCCACCGGCAAGTATGCCGCGTATACGCCCGGCGAGCATTCGGTACTGCTCAAGAACGCGCCGCGTGTTCTCGGTGATATACCCGGTATCGCCGGACTTGGCCGCCTCCTCAAGCCGGAGAGCCTCCTCGTACAGCGCGTTCGCCCCTATGGTGCGTGAGCCGCTCTTCAGCGCATGAACCTGTATGCGGTAGTTCTCCAGATCCTTTGCGGCGAAATATTCCGAAATGAGGCCGTACCTGTCCTCCTCAAGATAAGTGCCGACTATATCAAGATAAAGCTCCTCGCTGTCGCAGCAATATTGCAGCGCTGACGAGACGTCCAGAAACTCCCCGAGCTGCTCCATTACGCCTTTTTTCGGAGCAGCAGCGAACCCGGACGCCGGCTCGCCGTCTCCCATGCGGAGATACTCGGCGGGAAGGTACTTCATAACAGTATCCCAGAGCTGCCGGCTTGAAACCGGCTTTGCAAGGTAATCGTCGAAACCGGCGTTGAGGTACATATTGCGCTCTCCTGAAACCGCGTTCGCTGTAACAACGATTATCGGAACGCCCGGACACAGCTCCTGCTTTTGTATCGTCCGCAGGGTCTCCATGCCGTCCATTCCCGGCATCATATGGTCTAGGAGTATGAGGTCGTAGCGGTTCCTGCCGATAAGCTCAAGTGCTTCCACGCCGTTTACCGCGGCGTCTATCGTGACCCGGGTCTCGCGCAGGCTGCGGCGGTAAAGGTCGAGGTTCATCTCGTTGTCGTCGGCTATGAGTATCCGCGCCTGCGGAGCCGTGAATCCCGGCTTGCTGCGCGAAAGCTCTCCGGGACGCGTCAGCGCCGCCGCATCGCCTACCGGGCTTGGATCCGAAACGCCCTGCCTCAGCCGGAAGCTCATGCAGGTACCCTTGCCGTAGGTGCTTTCCACCTCCAGGAAGCTGTCCATCATCGAAAGCAGCCTTGTTACAATGGTAAGTCCCAGACCTATCCCCTGAATATTCTGACTTCGCTTTTTGTCCATTCGCAGGAAGCTCGAGGATATCCGCGCGACGTCCTCCCCGCGCATGCCGGTGCCCGTGTCCTTGACTTTAACGCACAGCCAGCCGCTGTCGCCGTCAGGTTCCCAGCCGACTTGTATTTCCACCCATCCGCGCTCTGTGTACTTCACCGCGTTGGAGGTCAGATCGTTCAGTATCCTGGTTATGCGAACGCTGTCTCCATGGAGCGTCCTGGGAATATCCGGTGAGAAATCAAGCCGCAGCTCGATATCTTTTTTGTTTGCGTGGTATCCCGCGAAAGCGGCGATATCAGAAAGCATGGAAGCCGCAGAGTAGTTCGTTTCCTCAATACGGAAGCTGCCTGTCTCCATCTCGGTGAAATCCATCATGTCGCTTATCATTGCAAGCAGAGTCTTGCCGGCGCTGCGGATATTTTCAGAATACCGCGTGATCTCTTCGTCCCGGGACTCACGCAGCACCATTTCATTGAAGCCCAGCACGGCGTTGATAGGCGTGCGTATCTCATGAGAGACAGTGCTCAGGAATTCTGTCTTGACCTGGCTGGCGCTCTGTGCCGCCGCCATGGCCTCCTCCGCCTCGTCACGGGTGTCGCGGAGTTCCTTCATGGTTCGCTTGAGCACCTTGAGATCCGGGGTCTCCATCGCAAACATCAGCATCATCAGACCGATGGATACCGTGAACAGCGTAAACAGCACGTTCGGGAAAATAAGCTGCACAACCGGTCCGGAGATCAGTACGAGAATATACACGGATACCGAAATGCGCTGCGCACTGCTGAATTTTCTGAAATTCACGATCATCATTATACTTGTAATGATTATCGCAGCTATCGGGATCACATGTATCAAAAGGTAAAGCGGACCGTGAACGTATCCCGTCTCATCAAATGAGAATATCCACCCGGTGAAGATGTTGACGGCGAGCAGTACGACCATCGCCCCCGCCGCGCCGAGCGTGAACTCCGGAATATGGCGGTGCCGCGCCGTGCCGTAGATGGCGCAGGTGCAGTAGATCACGAACTGACATTCAAGGAACACGTCGGAGATCAGGTAAATAGTATTGAGCACGGTGTTGAGCCATATCGGAACGCTGTCGGCATAGCTTATGGTTATCGCGGTCACGACGTCCAGGGTCACTGCAAGGAACAGCACTCCTGCGAGCCGCTTGAAATGCCGGTTGCTCGGCGAATCCGACGGATATTGCAGATATACATACAGGTTCAGCACCACCAGCAGAGCCGCTGCCGCAAGCTCAAAGTAGATGTTGTATTTCATGCTTCGGAGCCGAGCAGCGCGGCTACCTTATCGGTAAGCTCCTTCGGCAGGAAGGGCTTCCTGAGGTAAGATGTGACGCCCAGCCGTATCGCCTCGCGGACAGTTTCCTGTGTGGCGGAGGCGGTCAGGAACATCACCGGGATATCCTTAAGCTTCTCCGACTGGCGAATGCTTGAAAGCGTGTTGAACCCGTTGAGCAGCGGCATTTCGATATCAAGCAGAATGCAGTCTATCCGAGGGTTGGAGGGTTCTCTCAGGAACTCCAGGCATCGCTTTCCGGACTCGGCAGTCACCACCTCGTGATCCTGCTTTTCCAGAATAAATTTACACATCTTAAGCGTTATCTTGTCGTCGTCGACTACCATTATTCTCTTTTTCATCAGTATATCTCTCCGTTCTCGGTATATTTTTGTATGTAAGCTGACGCCGCTTCGTCAAAGCTCCTGCAATGCGATATCAGCCGCCGCTCATGCGACCTTAGCTCCGCGATGTTCCCGGCTGCAAGAAGATCCGCGGCGTACTGTGCGGACTGAGCCAGACGTTCAGCTCCCACCGCCGCGGCAGCGCTGCAAAGCTCGGTGCAGGTCTGCGCGTACTCCTTCCAGTCGGAGTTATCCAGAGCCTTCTCCAGCGATTCCGCCCGCGAGGTCATATCCGCCATTCCAATGATCCTGCGGAACAGCTTTTCGTCGCCGCAGCAGCAATTTATTCCCGCAGCAGCGTTCAGTTCCGGAAGCTCCCTTGCGCCGGAGGCGGCTTCATGCGTTTCCGAGCCGGGAGGTACTCAAGCAGCACCGATTCCAGACGGTCGCTCTGCACCGGCTTTGCGAGGTAGTCAGTAAATCCGCAGGCGGCGTACTTCTCACGCGCCCCGACCATCACGTTGGCGGTCAGCGCGATAACCGGGGTTCCGGCATTGGGAGAGCCATCCTGTGCACGGAGCTGTTTCAGAGTCTCAATGCCGTCCATATCAGGCATAAGGTGATCCATGAATATCAGGTCGTAGTGCGTACGCGAAACCAGCCCTAGGCACTCGCGCCCGCTGTAGGCGGATTCGGTCCGTATCTGCGTCAGACGGAGCAGTCCCTTTATGACATCTATATTGAGCTTCACATCGTCCACTACCAGGATCCTTGCTCCCGGCGCCCGGAAGCGCTCGTGATACTCCTCTTTCTGACCGCTGGCGGCTCGGCGGTTCTCGATGAACACCCCGACCGGTTCGTATGACACCACGCGCTGCGGTATCTCCACAGTGAATTCCGGGCCGGAGCCCAGCGTGCTGCGCACCGCGATGGTACCTCCCATCATTTCAGTGAGATGCTTTGTTATATTGAGCCCAAGACCGGTGCCTTCGATGTGGCGGTTGGTCATTTCGTCCAGCCGGCGGAACGCCTTGAACAGGTTCTGCTGATTCTCCTGCGAGATACCCATTCCGGTGTCGCGGACGGATATTTTCAGCATGATCTCGTTTTCAGCGGTATGTTTGAAATCAACGCGCATAGTAACCTCGCCCGCAGAGGTGTACTTCACGGCGTTTGTCAGCAGGTTCAGTATGACCTGCCGCAGCCGCACTTCATCACCGGCGAGCTTCGCGGGAAGCTGAGGGTCGTTCTTTATCTCAAGCAGCAGGTCTTTTTTCTCAGCCCGCATTATCATCATGCTGTAACAGTCGTTCATTAGCTGCTGCGTACTGTATTCTGAGGTTAGAAGCTCCAGCCTGCCTGATTCGATCTTCGACAGGTCGAGGATATCGTTTATCACCGATAGCAGCGAGTGCCCGGCGGACTGGATATTCGCCGCATAGCTCAAGATAGACTCGTCGCTGCTTTCCCGTAGTATCATCTCGTCCATTCCCAGGACCGCGTTGATGGGCGTGCGTATCTCGTGCGACATGCTTGCGAGGAAGGATGTTTTGGCTTCGTTGGCACGGTCGGCGGTGCGCCATTTTATTTTCCTCCGATAATTAATTAATGCAGCGGCTGCTGCCGCCTCTGTTTCGATTATACAACTTTTTTCTGAAAATTGCAATAGGTATCTTGCTTTTAACTTAACTTTCATCTGTGATGGATTTTTTCGGTTGAAAAGTTGAAAAAAGAGTGATAATAGGGAACCTCTAAAAACCGGTTTGAAAAGGGAAAATGTGTAGAGTGCGCCGAATGCGATGAAAGCCGACGAAGTAAGGCTGTATGCCTTACGAGGAGGTTTGAAGAAGCAGGCGGTGTGCTATACACATTTTCACTCAAACAAGGTTTTTAGAGGTGACCAATACATAAAAATGCAGAATCTAAGAAAATAATGCACAAATGCATACCAAATCAATGCTGTTTTGTGATACAATTGAATAGAGATAAGTTGCAAAATCAAAACACATGTGATAAAATATAAAAGGGGGTGCGGTAATTTGAAGAAGATATGCGGCAACTGTTTTTCAAGGATAAGCGGGAATGTCTGCCGGAAATGCGGTCATGTCAATGTCCGCACCAGCGCGGAGTATGACGCGCTGCCGGTGGGGACGCAGCTCCGCGGACGTTACACGGTTGGGAAGCTGATGGGCAGGGGCGGTTTCGGAATGATCTACCTCGCTTACGACGAGCAGTCCGACAAGACTGTCGCGGTCAAGGAGTTCTTCCCGGACGGTACGGCGGTCCGTTCTCAGGACAACATCACCGCAGAGCCTATGACCACGATCCAGCAGGAGAACTACGGCGAAGGGCTGGAGCGCTTCTTCCGCGAGGCGGAGATTATTTCAGGATTCCCGGAGTGCTCCGAGCTTATCGGGATATACGATGTGTTCCGCGAAAATGGCACGGCGTATTACGCGATGGAGTTCGTCCACGGAGCTTCGCTGAAAAGCTACGCCGAGACCAGCAGCGCGATCTCCCCGGCGCAGGCGGTCTACATAGCGCAGAAGCTGCTGCCGTCGCTCCAGATACTGCACCAGCGCGGAGTTATCCACCGCGACGTTTCGCCGGACAACATAATGCTGTGCGCGGACGGCTCCGTTAAGCTGATAGATTTCGGTTCCGCGAGGTATATCCAGGACAGGACGTGCAGCATGTCCGTGATACTGAAACAGGGTTTTGCGCCGCTTGAGCAGTACCAGAGGAGGGGCGCCCAGGGCGGCTGGACGGATATCTACTCGTTTGGTGCGTCGCTGTTCTACGCCATGACTCTTGTAACTCCGGAGGATCCGCTGACTCGGCTTGAGGACGACAGCGACTTTGAATTCCAGCTTCATGGGATAACGCCTTCGCTGGCTGAGATACTGAGGAGATCCTGCAATGTGCGCCGGGAGCTCCGCTACCAGAACGCGGAGGAAATGCTGGGAGCGGTGTCAGTCTGCGGAGTGGAGCCGGTGGGATTCCCTGCGGACAAGATACAGCAGGCAGTGCGGAGCAGCGCTGCGCCGGAGGGCTCCCTTGCCCGCGGAAGTACATTCCTGTCGACCGTAGCGGCGGCGCTGACGTCCGCGGCAAGCTCGGCGGCTGAATTCTTTTCGGGGATAAGCCGCACTATAACGCCTATAAAGGTCAGGATAGGCGGGGAGATGTTCCCGGTAAATTCGGTGGAACTTGACCTTTCCGACAGGGAGCTGACCAATGCGCAGATAATCAACCTGCGGCACATGAAGCGGCTGAAAGTGCTGAATCTGAACTACAATTACATAACGGATCTCGCCTGCCTGGAGGGGCTGACACAGCTTGAGGAGCTGCATTTCAGCCACAATAACGTAACTGATCCAAGCTTTCTTTCCGGAATGACGGAGCTGCGGCGGATAAGCGCTGAGAACACGGGTCTGGCTGATATATCTCCGCTGGCGGGGAAACTGCGGCTTGAAGCGGTGTTCATCGGCGACAGTCTTGTAACGGATATAACTCCGCTGAAAAGCGCGCGGGGGCTGAGGTTTCTCGGGTGTAACGAGCTGCAGATAGGTTCGCTTGACGCCCTGGAGGGCATGACGGAGCTTGAGACGGTGTGCCTTGCGGGGTGCGGTCTGTGGAGCATACAGCCGCTTTCTTCCGGGAAGAAGCTGCGGAACGTGTATCTCGGGCGGAACAATGTGTCGGATCTTTCGCCGCTGATCGGCTGTGATATTGCGGAGATGTACCTTGATCTGAATAAGCTGAACGGCAACAGGGAGGCGTTCCGGGGACTCACGGTGCATGGTTTCATCGTGATGAACGGAAACGGGTACGCTCAGGAGGATCTCGAGTATATCAGGTCTACTATCAATGGAGAAGCCGATCTTGAAATATGACATCAGGTGAAGGGGAATTATATGAAAACAGAGGAAATAGAAGCGCGTATACGGCGCACGAAGCGGCTTGACATGAACATGATAGCGGACAATCCTCCGCCGGAGTTCTCGATATATTTGCAGGAGCTTCTGAAGGAGAAGTCTGTGAAGCGGTCGACGCTGATCAGGGAGCTGAATGTAGACCGTAATTACGGATATCAGATGATGAATGGGACGCGCACACCGACGCGGGTGCAGATACTGCACATTGCGGTGTACTGCAAGTTTGATACGAAGCAGACTCAGCGGCTGCTGAATCTTGCCGGAAGGGAAGCGCTGTATGTCCGCCGTCCCGAGGACGCCAAAACGATGCACTGCCTTGAGCACCCGATGGAGTACAAACAGGCGTGCCAGTTCATCTGGGGGGGTAGCGGGCTGGGATCGGGTCCGTTGGCGGCTTCCTGTAAGTCAGGGGTTACCGAGGATCTGCCGGGATTTCGGATTTGTGTTGTTTTTCCACGGTCGGCTGTGGTCGATGATTTTCGATAGTCCGGCGGTCAGGAGTATTTCTCTATGGCTTCTGTGAGATAGTTTGATATGTAAAATAAGAGAATTCCAGTTTTTTTTCAAAAAGCCCTTGACAAATCTGAAGTCACGTGATATAATATATAAGTCGATTAAGATTGACGTATCGAGATGTGGCTCAGTTTGGTAGAGCGCTGCGTTCGGGACGCAGAGGTCGCAGGTTCGAATCCTGTCATCTCGACCATTTCAAATGGCTCTGTTAAGGGAATTAGCGGAACCGAAATATCAGACAGTTGAGATTTTTGTCTACAACGGTCTACAATTTATCGTTAAGGTGTGTTGTGCTAGAACACACCTTTTCTTTTTTTTGCAAACCGTTTTTCAGAGTGAGAATGTACCAGTCATCGCGTCAGCAAGAATATGCTGGCGATTTTTGGATATATGCGTGTAAATGTTGCTTGTGGTTTCTATATCCGCATGACGCAGCCAGACCTTGATTTTCTCAATGTCCCAGCCTTTGTCAAAGCAGATGCTTGCCGTACTGTGCCTCAGATCATGAAAGCGCATCTCAGGCAGCCCGTGACGCTTTAATGCTCTTTGGAACGAAACGGTAATCGCGTCCGGACGGAACAGATGTCCATCGTCCCATGTAAACACATAGTCGCTTTCATAATAACCGTTGCCGCATATCTCTCTGTTCCTCTCCTGTCTGGCGTGAATGTCCAGCAAAAGTTCTCTCGCCTCGGGGAGCAGTTCAAAGGTGTTGCGGCTGTTTTCTGTTTTGGTGCTGTCCTGGTATACTATTGACTTGTGCTTGACAACGGTATGGTTGATTTCGATAGTGTTTTTCTCAAAGTCAACCGCACTCCATTTTATTCCCAGGACCTCGCTTTTCCGCAAGCCATAGAGCAGCGCTATGAATACAATCGGCTGAATCCATTCACCTCTCAGCTTATGAAGCATATCGTTAGCTTCTTCTGCTGTCATGTACACATTCTTGGTAGAATCGCTTTCAGTTTTCGGCTTTCTGGGTATCGGTACTTTTTCAGCAGGATTGCGTAATATGTACTCATAAATTACCGCCTCGTTAAGAACAGCCTTGATTAGCTGAGCATGGCTTCTCAATGAACGATTTCCCAGACCGCCTTTTTTCCTGTCAAGACGTCCTCCCGAAAACTTGTATTCGTAGTAGTCCGCAAAATGACGCGGCTTTAATTCGGCAAGCGTGAGATTAAGCTCATTGAAATACGGGATAATGTGCCTCCGGGCATACACCTCATATCCTTCCCATGTGATGAGTTGGATTTTGTTCTTCTTTCGTTCCAGCCAATCAGTAAGGTAGTCTGTAAAAAGTACCTGACCTCCACTTGCGTAGTTAGGCTGCGAGCTGTACGAATCTGGGTCAGCTAACATTCTATTTTCTTCCAGCTCATACTTTTTGAGGTTATCGTAGAGCATTTTTTCAGCGGTTCTTTTGTTTTTCGCCGTTGACGGCAAAGACGTGGATATCCAGCGTTTTTTCTTTTGGCTTAAGTCGGTAATGTTCTTTTCTGGGTACAAAGCTGCGCTTAGTCCATACAGAACCATTACCCAATAGTTATGCTTTTCATAAAGTGATCCGGTCACTGTGCTGTCCTCCTTTAAGACCGTCCACCCTTTCATCTAACATCTTTATTATACCACTTTCGCCTTGAAATTTCAATACACTAAAGTCGTAAATCTGATTTTTTTCTATTTGACTATTGATGTATTCTATCACATAGATCTTAGGAATTCGGTATTTCCTTCCAATGACCAAGTGCTTGATTTTATTTTCAGTAACCAATTTATATGCTGAATATTTTGAAATGTTCAGCATTTCCATCAGCTGTGAAATCTCAACAATATCAGGGTAATCTTTAAAAATATCAGATGACAAGGTAGAAAGCCCCTTTCATTATTCTATAAAAAGCCGTGGTTCAGTATTTTAGAGCCATGGCTTTCAATTTCTGATACGCTTTCAGAGCAGACTCAGGTAGTTACGCATCCTGACATGGGACTTTCACCCCTGCCCATTCCTATGGGACAAGCCGTCGCCGGAAGTATC
>ENA-UOOD01004514-UOOD01004514.1-human-gut-metagenome-genome-assembly--contig:-CS67-NODE-4514-length-10781-cov-9.516222_pt1 | contig 10781 bp, 11 predicted proteins | sample MGYA00242464_ERZ724011 | MGnify/ENA metagenome assembly ERZ724011 | reverse complement strand
TCATGCAAGGCTTGCTTATCAAATTTACGTTTAATCAATCATAGGCTCGAAGTGAAGAAGGGAGTTTGATGGATGAAATCCCTCAAGCGGGGTTTGGGGCGGCAGCCCCATCGTCCTCACTTCGTATCATACCACGAGCGCCCGGAATGAACGTCCGCAATCAGCGGCACACGCAGGGAAGCGGCGTTTTCCATGCAGCGGCGCAGCAGCGCCTCAACCTGCTCGCGTTCCGCTTCCGGCGCTTCGACGATCAATTCGTCGTGCACCTGCAAAATCAGCTTCGCGGCCAGCCCGGCGGCTTTCAGCTCATCGTGGACGGCGTTCATCGCGATTTTGATGATATCTGCCGCGGCGCCCTGCACCGGCGTGTTCATCGCGGCGCGCTCGCCGAACTGGCGGCGGTTGTAATTCGGGCTGCTCAATTCCGGCAGCGGACGGCGTCGGCCATACATCGTGACGGAATAGCCCTCCGCCTTTCCCTGACTGACGCACGCTTCCATAAACCGATGGATCGCCGGATAGCGGGCGAAGTAGCGCGCGATGAATTCGGCGGCCTCCTTGCGGGAAATATGCAGGTTGGCGGCCAGACCGAAATCGCTGATGCCGTAGACGATGCCGAAATTGACGGCCTTCGCGCTGGAACGCATCTGCGGCGTGACCTCGGCGAGCGGCACACCGTAGACCTCCGCCGCCGTTCGGGCGTGGATGTCCTGGCCGAGGGTGAAGGCCTCGCACATGGCCTCGTCGCCGGAAAGGTGGGCGAGAAGCCGAAGCTCGATCTGCGAATAATCCGCATCGACGAGCACGCTGCCCGCCGGGGCGATGAACGCGCGGCGGATTTCGCGCCCCATCGGCGTGCGCACGGGGATATTCTGCAAATTCGGCTCGCTGGAGGAGATGCGCCCCGTCGCGGCGATGGTCTGGTCGAACCACGTGTGGATGCGCCCGTCGCGCCCCGTCAGCCGGAGCAGGCCGTCGATATAGGTGCTCTTGAGCTTGGCGACCTGCCGATAGAGCAGAACCTTTTCCACGGCTGGGTGCAGCTCCGCCAGCTCGCCGAGGGTGTCCGCGTCGGTGGAATAGCCGCGCGCGGTCTTCTTTTTGGCGGGCAGGCCGAGCGTATCGAAGAGAACGCCGCCCAGCTGCTGCGGGCTGTTCAGGTTGAACGGCGCAACGCCGCAGAGCGAAAAGATCTCGTTTTTCAGCTCGGCGATCTGCGCGTCGTATTGCTCGCCCAGCCGGTTCAGCTCGTCGCGATCGACGAGGAAACCGTCGCGCTCCATGTCGTAAAGCGTGGCGAGCAGCGGCAGCTCGATATCGCGGTAGAGCCGGGTCATCTCCTGCTCGTCGAGCGCGCGCTCATCGGCAAGCGTCTGCTGCATGAGCGCGGCGGCGCTTGCAGGCGCTTCGTATTTGCCGTTTTGCGGCGCGAGCAGATACTGCATGAGCTGGTCGTCGTCAAACGGCGCGGAGACGGCGATGTTCCACGGCGCAAGCTCGGTTTTCAGCCGCTTTGCGCCGAAGAGCACGAGCGGGCGCGCGCCCGTCAGCAGGGGGGAGAGCGCCTTGGCCGCGCACAGCGGATCAAGCCCGCCGCCCAGAAGCCCCTGCGCATAGGGCACGACGGCCTGCGCGCCGTTTTCGGCCGCGAGGGAAACGCCGTCCTCCCGCATGAGCAGCGCGACGCGCGCGGTTTCCGGCAGCGCGGCGATAAAGGCGGCAACGGCGGCTTCGTCGGCCAGCGTCAGCTCGTCCTGCCAGACGATCCGCGGCACGGCGGGCGCGTGATCCGCCGCGTGCGAACCGGAAAGCTGCGAAAGGCGGCTGGCCAGCGTCTTGAGACCGAGCTGCTCGAACAGCGGCAGCACGCCCGTCATATCGCCGAGACGGCAATCCTCCAGCGTCACGTCGTCCAGCGGCACGTAGCGCGTGATGGTTGCGATTTTCTTGCTCATCAGGCCGGACATGCGCCCGTCGAGCAGCTTTTCGCGCTGCTTGCCCTTGAGATCGGCGTCGGCATGATCGAGCGCGTTTTCCAGCGTGCCGTAGGCGGTCAGCAGCCTGACCGCCGTTTTTTCGCCGATGCCGGGAACGCCGGGGATGTTGTCGCTCGCGTCGCCCATCAGCCCCTTGAGATCGGGAATCTGCGCCGGGGTCACGCCGAAATCCTCGAGCACCTTTTCCGGCGTGTAGCGCACCACGTCGCTCACGCCGCGCCGGGTGTAGAGCACGCTGCTCGTTTCGGTGACGAGCTGCATGGAATCGCGGTCGCCCGTGACGAGCAGGGCGGGAATCCCCGCTTCCTCGCAGCGGCGGGCAAACGTGCCGAGGATGTCGTCGGCCTCGAAGGTCGGGCAGGTCAGGATTTTGACCCCCATTTTCGTCAGGCATTCGCGCACGAGGTCGAACTGCGGCTTCAATTCCGGCGCGGTCGGCTTGCGCCCCGCCTTGTACTCGCTGTAATCCGTGTGGCGGAAGGTCGGCCCGTGAAGATCGAACGCCACCGCCAGATAGCGCGGCTGCTCGTCGCCGATGACCTTGAAGAGCATGGAAAGAAAGCCGAAAACGGCGTTGGTAAACACGCCGTCCTCGTTGGAAAGCGGAGGCAGGGCGTGGAAAGCGCGGTGCATGAGGCTGTTGCCATCCACGATGACAAAGGTATCCGGCTGAGACATGGCGTTCTCCTCTTTCAGATGATATTCAGTCACGATTATGATACCACAAAGGGGGCAAAAATACAAACGGATTGACGGCGCGCGGCGGCAGGGCGCGTTTCCCGCGCTTAGATACGGAAATATAAACAAGGAGCTGTCAAGCTAACAATGATATTTCAAGAATAAAACTAAGCATTTGCGCCCGAAGGTTTCCAAAGGGCGACCGGAAAGCCCTTTGGTGGGGCGATGGGGCAAAGCCCCATATCTCAAAATGCTTCAATATTTGTTTCTTGAAATGTTCGTTTTAAGCTTGACAGCTCCTCGTAAAAGGAAAAAAGCACTCCGATTAGGCGCTTAGCATGTTCTGCGGAGAGGGCGAATGGCGGACGTCAATACCGCTCGATCTCCGAACGCGCTTCTTCAAGCCCGGCGACCAGCGCAAAGAACGCCTCCTGCGCCTGCGGCAGACGGTCTGCGCTGCCGTCGCGCAGAAGGTCGCAGAGCACGGCGGCGGGGCGATAGACGCAGGTGACGGCCAACTGCGCGGAAAGCCCCTTGAGCGTGTGCGCAAGCAAAAACGCCCGATGAACGTCGCCCTGCGTCAGCGCGTCGCTCAGCGGCAGGAGCGAGGTATCCTTCGCAAAGCGGCGGAGATGGGCGAGGTAGAACGACGGATCGTTCCCGTTCAGCGCGAGGCCGTCGGAAAAATCAATGGAGGAAGCGTAAGCCATACGTAACCCCCCTTACATTCAGGAATATAGGGGAAGTATACCATAGAAGGAAACAAGATACAAGCGATGTAATACTAATTCTTGTTAAAATGGCTTAATCCGCGCACCATCTTTTTCGCTCTGACTTTGCCTCGTTCCGTTCAACGTACCTCCAGTACGCCTCACTTCACTTGGCTTCGTCAGAACAAAAAATCTGATGCGCTCTGTTAAGCATTTTAACTGCGAATTAGTATAAAGGACGGTTAATGGATAGCAAATGGTTTTTGAAACGGTGCGGCGAGAAAAATCATCCTTTTTCGGCGGAAAAGCAGGAAAAAACGGAAAGCTGCGCGAAAAAGAAAAGTTGTATGTGTATGCCTATATGGCGTTTTGACCCAAGGAAAGGAATATCCCCGATGAAGAAAAAAACGATTTGGGCGCTGGCGACGGCGCTTTTGGCGCTGCTTACTACGGGCTGCGCGGCGCAGACGAACGGGCAGACCACGATCGTCACGAGCTTTTACCCGATGTATGTGCTGACGCTCAACGTGACGGACGGAATCGACGGCGTGACGGTGCAGAACATGGCGGAGCAGAACGTCGGCTGTCTGCACGATTATCAGCTCCAAACCCGCGACATGGTGACGCTGGAGGGCGCGGACGCGCTGGTCATCAACGGCGGCGGGATGGAGCAGTTTATGGATAAGGTGCTCACCCTGCGCGCGGATCTGCCGGTCATCGACGCGAGCGAGGGCATTGCCATGTTCCCCAGCGACGAGACGCACGACCACGATGCGCACGCGCACGACGAGCATGACGAGCTTTATAACGCGCACGTCTGGCTGGATCCGAGCCGCGCGATAAAGCAGGTGCAGAACATCGCGGACGGGCTGGCCGAGGCCGACCCGGCGCACGCGGCGGCATACCAAGAGAACGCGGCGGGCTATATCGAGCGTCTGACGGCGCTTGACGACGAGCTGAAGACGCAGCTTGCGCCGTTTGCGGGCGCGGACATCATCACGTTCCACGAGGCGTTCGCGTATTTTGCCGATGCGTATGGCCTGCATGTGGCCGGCGTGATCGCCAACGAGCCGGGCGAAGAGCCGAGCACGCGCGACATCGCCGACACCTGCGATTTGGTGACGACGCTGGGGATTCGAACGCTGTTCGTCGAGCCGCAGTACCCGCAGAAGGCCGCCGAAACCATCGCGCGGGAGACGGGCGCTTCCATTTATACGCTCGACCCGTGCGTATCCGGCGACGGCACGAAAGAAAGCTATGAAACCATCATGCGCGAAAACGCAAGGGTACTCACGGAGGCGCTTTCCAAATGACGCAGAAAAAAACGGTTCAGCCTCAGATTACGCATGACCACGCCGGTCACGCGCATGTGAACTGCCCCGGCCATGCGCCGTGCAGGCTCTGCCGCATCGAGGTCGATCACCTGAGCGTATCGGCGGGCAATCAGCAGCTTCTGCACGACGTCAACCTGCACATCCATTGCGGCGAGTTGACCGCGCTCATCGGCGCGAACGGCGCGGGCAAGACGACGCTCATCCGCGCGCTGCTGGGACAGGTGGAATACAAGGGCGTCATCCGCCATCTGACCACGGACGGCCGGCCGGCGGCGGACGTGCGCACGGGCTACGTGCCCCAGCAGCTCGAATTCGACCGTTCCTCCCCGGTGACGGTCACGGATTTCATGGCCGCGTCGCTTTCCAAAAGGCCGGTCTTTCTCGGCGTGAGCAAAAAGACGCGCGAAAAGGTGATGGCCGCGCTGGCGAGAACGCACAGCGAGAGGCTCTGCAAGCGCCCGCTGGGCGCGCTTTCCGGCGGCGAATTGCAGCGTGTGCTGCTGGCGCTGGCGCTGACCCCGCAGCCCGATCTGCTGATTCTGGATGAGCCGGTCTCCGGTGTGGATCAAAACGGGCTGGAGTCGTTTTATCAGACGGTGGACGAGCTGAAGCGCACCAACCACATGGCGATTCTGCTGGTGTCGCACGATCTGGACGTGGTGCGCCGCTACGCCGACCGCGTGGCGCTGATGCAGGGCACGATCGTGCGGCAGGGCGACCCGGAAACCGTCTTTGACAGCGAAGAATTCGCGCAGGTGTTTTATACGAGAGGAGGGCACGTATGAGCGGCGTATATGCCCTGATGGACACGCTTCTGCCCTTTGAGTGGCTGCATTATACCTTTATGAAGAATGCGCTGATCGCGATTGTGCTGCTCACCCCGCTGTTCGGCATGCTGGGCACGATGGCGGTGGATAACAAGATGGCGTTCTTTTCGGACGCGCTGGGGCACAGCGCGCTGACGGGCATCGCCATCGGCGTGGTGCTCGGCTGGCAGAGCCAGATGAGCGCGATGCTGCTGTTTGGCCTGATCTGGGCGGTGCTCATCACGTTTGTGAAGCACCATTCCAAAATGAGCGCGGACACGATCATCAGCGTGTTTTCCTCCACCTCGATTGCGCTGGGGCTTGTCGTGCTCTCGCGCGGCGGCGCGTTTGCCAAATATTCCTCCGTGCTGGTGGGCGACGTGCTCTCCGTGGCGCAGGGCGATTTGCTGGCGTTGCTGCTGGCGCTGGTCGGCACAATCGTCTGCTGGGTTTTCCTGTTTAACCCGCTGCTGATTACCAGCGTCAACGCGCCGCTGGCGCAGAGCCGCGGGATTCGCTCCCGGATGACGGAATATGCGTTCACGATGCTGGTCGCCGTCGCGGTGATGGTGTCCATTCGCTGGGTCGGCGTGATGCTGATTAACTCGTTGCTGATTCTTCCGGCGGCGGCCTCCCGCAACGTTGCGCGCAGCGCGGCGGGGTATATGCGCACGAGCGTGATCATCGCGCTCTGCTGCGGCGTGATCGGGCTGGCGCTGTCGTATTATCTCAACACGAGCGCGGGCGCGGCGATTGTGCTCTGCTGCGCGGCGGTGTATTTCGTGACGCTGCCGATGCGCAGAAAATAACCCTCAAAACCGACATTTCAGCCCACAACGCTTGTCTGCGTCGGGCTGTTATGTTATAATCCAGCGAGTATGGAAGCAGATACAGAAGCGAACGCATAAAAGCGGGGAAGGAAAGGGGGCGCGGCCGTGCTCGGCGTGATGACCGTCCGCAAGGAGGAACTCAAGTTCCGCGAATTTGACCGATATCGCGGGTTTTACTGCGGGCTGTGCCGCGCCATCGGCCGGCGCTGCGGCAAAGCCTGCCGAATGGCGCTCAGTTTTGAAATGACGTTTTTATCCATGCTGCTGACCTCGCTGTATGAGCCGCAGACGAGCGGCGAAATGCGCCGGTGCGCGTTTCATCCCATCGAAAAGCGGCTGATGCTGGGCAACGACGCCATTGATTACTGCGCGGATTTGAGCGCGCTGATCTCCTACTACGATCTGCGCGATGGCTGGGAAGACGAACGGCGCGTGGACAGGCTCGCCGAAAGCGCGCTGCTCAAAGCGGCGGCAGGGCGCGCGGGCAATGCGCTCCCCCGGCAGAAGGAAGCGGTGGAGCGATACGTCGCCCGGCTGCACGAGGTGGAGCGCAGGAACGACATGAACCTAGACGCGGCGGCGAACCTTTCGGGCGAAATGCTCGGCGAATTGTATGTCTGGAAAAAGGACGTTTACGAGCGGGATTTGCGCGAACTGGGCTTTTACCTCGGCAAATTCATCTATCTGTGCGACAGCTTTGAGGACGTCGAGCAGGATATCAAAAAGAAGAATTACAATCCCCTCGTCGAGCGGTTTGAAAGGCCGGAATTTGAGGCTGAGAGCCGCATGATGCTGGAGGATATGATGGCTCGCGCGTGCAGGGCGTTTGAGTGCCTGCCGCTGCTTGAGGACGCGCCGATCATGCGCAACATCCTCTATTCGGGCATATGGCTGCGCTTTGAGGGCGCATGTGAGCGAAGAAAGGCGAAAAGCAAGCAATGACAGATCCGTATCAGGTTTTAGGCGTATCCCCGACAGCCAGCGACGACGAGGTGAAGAAGGCCTATCGAACGCTCTGCAAGCGGTATCACCCCGATGCGAACGTGGGTAAGCCGGACGCCGCGCAGGCCGAAAAGAAATTCATGGAAGTTCAGCAGGCGTATGAGGAGATCATGCACCGCCGGCAGGGCGGCGGCCAGCGCGCGGGCAGCGGCTATAACGGCGGCGCGCAGCAGCAGCGCCAGCCGCAGTATGACGACCCGTTTGCCTCGTTTTGGGGCGCTTACGGCGGAAATCCCTACGGCAACGCGGGCTACGGCGGATATGGCCAGACGCGGCAGGATGATTCCATCGAGATGCGCGCGGCGAAGAACTACATCGACACCGGCCACTATGCCGAGGCGCTCAACGCGCTGGGCAGCGTACCCCCCGGAAAGCGGAACGCCCGCTGGTATTTCCTCAGCGCGCTGGCGCAGAGCGGCCTGCACAACAACGCGCAGGCCATGGAATACGCCAGACAGGCCGCGAGCATGGAAACGGGCAACATGCAGTATCAGCAGCTTCTCAGCCAGCTTCAGGGCGGCGGAAGCTGGTACAGTCAGCAGGGGCAGGAATACGGCCGCAGAGCCGGCAGCATGAACAGCGTTTGCACGACCATCCTGATGCTGAACCTGTGCTGCGCCTGCTGCGGCGGCGGTCGGATGATGTATTATCCGATGTTCTGCTGCATCTAAGCGGTTTGAAAAAGAAAACATCGCGGAAACGCAGGAAAATCCGTTGGATTTTGCTTGCATTCCGCGATGAAATCCGCTATAATAAAAGCACGACGAAAGGGTTTTTGTGGTTTAGCCCTTGCGGACTTGCGAGATGGTGACGGCAATCACGATCTCGCTTTTATTGTTGTCGGGGTTTTGATGGGCCTCGACAGCGGCAGTCCGACCGGAAGGCTCTGAGAAAAATTGGTACTCAACAATCTCCGTTTCCGTGATTGTCTTTCGCTTGGTTCTCTTTACTTTCAGCTTTTGCATGGGCTTCACCTCCTTTCACCGATTGGATAAAATGAGGTATCCGCCCTTCCGCCGTGCTTGTCAGTAGAGACTGACAAAAAATATTATAGCATGAGTAAAGGCAGAAAACAATCGGCTTCACGCTGTTTGGCGGAAAGGGTTTTCGCGGCGCAGCTCATGCGGAATCTGCGAGATGGTGACTGCAATCACGATCTCGCTTTTCTTTTTCTTTATGATGAAAAAAACTCATCGAAAGCATGAATCAGAAGCTATTCTTTCCGCACGGAAGGGATAGCTTTTTCTTGCATTGCGGCGCATTTTGCTGTAAAATGCGTTTATACGTCCACGGGGAGGATCGACATGAAGGAAATTACGAGCGTACACAATGCTGCCGTTCAGCTTTTGCGGGAACTTCAAAAACCGAGGGCGCGTCGCGAAAACGGCCTTTTTGTTTGCGAAAGCGCCAAGCTGGTGGGCGAAGCGGTCACGCTGCGGCTCGCTCAGGCGCTCTTTATCGAAAAGGGGCGCGAGGCGGAATATGCGCCGATGATCGGGCAGGCGGAAAGCGCGGGCTGCGAGCTGTACGTCGTTTCAACGGCGGTGATGCAGGCAGTCAGCACGGCGAAAACGCCGCAGGGCGTCGTCTGCACGGCGCGGATTCCCCAGCCGCCGAAGGCGCTGGCGGGGCGGCGGCTCGTCGCGCTCGACGGGGTGCAGGATCCCGGCAACGTCGGCACGATTTTGCGCACGGCGGATGCGGCGGGGTTTGACGGCGCGATCCTCGGCCCAAGCTGCGCGGATCTCTACGGCGCAAAGACGCTGAGGGCGACGATGGGCAGCGTGTTCCGCGTGCCGGTGCTGCCGACGAACGACCTGCCGGGGACGTTGGAAGCGATGAAGCGCGAGGGCTACGCCGTTGCGGCGACCGAACTCGGCGGGCAGGATTTTTACGCCTGCTGCCCGCGCGGCAAGGCGATTCTGGTGATCGGCAGCGAGGGGCAGGGCATCAGCAAGCCCGTCCGCGACGCGGCGACCCACCATCTGGCGCTGCCGATGCGCGGCGGCGCGGAATCGCTCAACGCGGCGGTTGCCGCCGGCATTATGATTTACGAAATGGCCAGAGAACAGGCCTGAGGAGGAAACGCCGTGCAGGAGAGAAACGAAATGGCATTTACGCTGGGAATGATTCTGGAAGCGCGCGAGCGCCTGAAAGGCGTGACGCAGCGGACGGGGCTTGTGCAGTTCAAAGCGCTTTCCGACGAGTACAGCCAGATTTACCTGAAAACCGAGGATTTGCAGAACACCGGCTCGTTCAAGGTGCGCGGCGCGTATATCAAAATCGCCAGCCTCAGCGAGGAAGAGCGCGCCTGCGGCGTGATCGCGTCGTCGGCGGGCAACCATGCGCAGGGCGTTGCGCTGGCGGCGAGAGCCTTCGGCGTTCCGGCAACCATCGTCATGCCTGCGGGCGCGCCGCTCTCCAAGGTGAAGGCCACGCGCGAACTGGGCGCGAACGTCGTGCTCCACGGCAGCGTATACGACGACGCATACGCCGAGGCCTGCCGGATTCAGCAGGAAACGGGCGCGACGTTCATCCACCCGTTTGACGACCCGATGGTCATCGCGGGGCAGGGCACCATCGGGCTGGAGATCATGGACGATCTGCCGGACGTGGATACCATCGTCGTGCCGATCGGCGGCGGCGGACTGGCTTCCGGCGTGGCCTCCGCGGTGAAGATGCTCCACCCGAACGTCCGGGTGATCGGCGTGCAGGCCGCGGGCGCGGCGGGCATGAAGGCCTCCATCGAGGCGGGGCATGTCGTTTCGCTCGATACGGCCAAGACGATTGCGGACGGCATCGCGGTGAAGAAGCCGGGGGAATTGACCTTCGCGCTGTGCAGCAAATATCTGGATGAGATCGTGACGGTCGATGACGACGAAATCGCGCAGGCGATTCTGTTCCTGATGGAGCGCGGCAAGATGGTCGCCGAGGGCGCGGGCGCCGCGCCGGTTGCCGCCATTATGAACCGCAAATTCGATGTGAGCGGCAAGGTTACGGCGGTGATCTCCGGCGGCAACATCGACGTGACGATGATCTCCCGCATCATTGAAAAGGGTCTGCTTCGCGCCGGGCGCATGACCAAGCTCCGCATCCTCATGCAGGATAGGCCGGGGCAGCTCGAAATGGCCAGCCGCATCATCGCCGCCGAGGGCGCGAACGTCATGGTCGTTCACCACGACCGAACGGACGTCGATCTGGATATCCGCGACGCTATTTTGGAAATTACGATGGAAACGCAGGATCGCAAGCACGCACAGCGGGTGATCGACGCGCTTCGGGCGAACGGATTCAAGGTTTCCTGACGAAATGACACATGAGCCTCCCCGGATACGGGGAGGTTTTGCCGTATAAGAAAGCATCAATAACTGAGCAAAAAGCAAATTCTGCACAAAACGCGGGCGCGCAATGCGCGCCCCTACGG
>ENA-UOOD01004511-UOOD01004511.1-human-gut-metagenome-genome-assembly--contig:-CS67-NODE-4511-length-10785-cov-9.725629_pt1 | contig 10785 bp, 11 predicted proteins | sample MGYA00242464_ERZ724011 | MGnify/ENA metagenome assembly ERZ724011 | reverse complement strand
CCGGGGATTTCACGGAATACCCAACCCGACAGGCACGACATGGCGGGGGACTGAAAGGCCATCTCTGATTTGGGAAGGCTGCCGGGCAAATCCACGAGCCGTTAGCATGGCGGTGCTTGACGCCGGACGACCGCTGTACCTTTGCATGGAAAAATCCAACCGGCGAGGGAGTGTCGGAAACGAGATAAGGGAAGAATGAGATACGATAGTGGAATAAAAGGGGAAGCCTCGATGATATAAAAGGTACGGACGACGGTTATAAAAGAAAGCCGTCTCGTGGAAACGGCGGACAGAAAAAGCCCCCTAAACCTTTGTGGTCCAAGGGGGCTTATCATCTACTCTATAAAATGACAATGGGCATTCTTGCACTCCCTGTTAGATTGCGCCCTCTGCAAAATCCCGCTAACACAGGAGCATCGGCAAAAATAGCCATCGTATATGTTATTCCCGTCAAGCGTTATCCGTTGCAGAAAGCAGTTGCATATCCCGTCACGGCTACGTTCAGAACCGAAGTGGAACACTATACCGTTGCTGTAGGACAACTGCAACGTTGTGTAGTTTATCTCGACCGTGGGTTGTTCCGTCGGCAGGCGGGTATTGAAGTAACCCGTGGCCAACATGACCTGCTCTGCAAAACGCATGGCTTCCGTCTTGTATTTTTCCATGGCGGACGCTACGGGTATTTCATCACGTCCATTACCAGAAAACGATACAGGGAGGGTTCTGTCCGTGTACCTTAACTTGAATATACCGACCTCTTCTTCCACTACGGGCAGGCCGATAGCCTCGTACTCCTGCTTTGTTATGCTGACGAAATGCGTGCGCCCCTCGTCCAGATAGAGACGGTATGCGGGTTTCACCCGCTCCCGTTTCTCTTCGTATTCCGCCTGTTCCCGTGCATCCATGCGGTTATATACATGTCGAGGAACTCTTTTCACCGCATTGACGAACGTCCGACTTTTGCACGTTCCAAAACGCTCGGCGAACTCACAAACTGTCCCGATGAAATTATATTCTTTCCACTGATAGGTTTTCATGCTACCCTGAATTTTATTCCACAATCTTGTACTCGTTCATATAACAATAGGCATCGTCATTCCAGTCTGCGGTAATTTCCTCCACATCCTTTTTCGATTTTACAGGTTGCTCGAATATTTCTTCAAACCATTTGTACATTGATGCTTCATCACTGAAATACTCACAATAGTATTCTTCATCGGGCGTACACATATCGACAACGTACTTGTCGGTAAAGTATTTTCCGCACCTGTCATTGGTTTCATATATGACCATGCCTGGCTCTTCCGACTGGTAGTAATAAGTGAGGGACGGAAATTTATCGCATACAAGGTCGAATGTTTCATTACATGGCGCCCATGCCGTTTCTGTCGTAAATTTCAGTGTGTCACCGTCCATTTCGAGGTTGCTCCAATTCCCCCGACATCTTACCTTGTTCCAGTCGCGACCCAGTGCGTCTACGAGACATCCCAGCCATGACGTCCCGAAACCGTTTTCAACAGACGGTTTTTCACGCTCTTCCAGTCCTTTCATCAAATCATAGAGGTTTTTAACTTCTTGTGCGTCGCCCTCTATCACATACGCTGTACTGCACCAGTTTGGCATAATCGTAAATTTTAATTAGTTGAACATTGTTTTTTCTCTCCCTCCTGTCGGAGCCTTTCGGCTTCCTCGCCGGGATTGATTTTACATGCAGGTCAGACTGCGGGAAAGGACAGAAAGGCAAGTAAACCATCAGGGATTTCACGGAATACCCAACCCGACGGACAATGCCGGACGGGGGACTGAAAGGCCATCTTCGATTTGGGAAGGCTACCGGGCAAATCCATGATCCGGTTAGCACAGCGGTACTTGACAACCGGACGACCGCTGTACCTTTGCATGGAAAAATCTCGCCGGCGATGGATTGCCGATAAGGGACTGAGAGCGACAAGAAATAGAAAAGCCAAAGATGCCCTGCAAACTACAAAAAGGAAGAGTGCGCCTATAAAAGAACTCTCTATTCTCCTGTCCGAAAAAAATAGATTCGGCAACACAAACTGAATAAGAGTTTAATGATTGATTAGATTGCCATGCCTTTTTCATACCTTTGTCAAAGGTTTGATTAAAAAGTATATAACCATGTATGATGCAATCATTATCGGGGCAGGACCGGCCGGATGTACCGCAGCCAAAATTCTCTCCGAAAACGGATATAAAGTTTTGTTGGTGGAAAAATTCAAACTTCCACGATATAAGTCATGTTCGGGGGTCTTGATTAAAAAGACGATGGATTTGGTAATGTCATATTTCAGCGAGGTTGTCCCTCCGTACACACAGTGCGCCCCGACGGAAAACAAAGGGATGTTCTTCACCGATGACAAGGGCCGAGAGTTCTGTTTCGCACAAGAGGGGCTGAATGTCTGGCGAAGTGATTTTGACAACTGGCTGGCAACCAAAGCAAGGGAAAGCGGTGCGGAAGTGAGAGACGAAACGAATGTCATAAAATGTACCGAGAAGCCTGACCGTGTTGAAATATCGCTTTGCAACCATAACCGGCATTACGCTGAAGAAGCCAGATTCGTCATCGACTGCGAAGGAGTAACCGGTGCATTGAAAAGAAAGCTGCTGAAATGCCAACGTGACTACATTACGACATTCCAGACATTCAATAAAGGAAGCATAGATTTGGATTACCACTATTTCTACGCTTATCTGCAGCCTGAACTGTCGGAGTATGATGCGTGGTTCAATGTCAAGGACAATCTTCTGGTTCTTGGGGTGTCCGTGAAAGATACAGGCAGTATTCCCATGTATTACAAGCGTTTCATTGCCTACATGGAAAAGAAACACAACCTGCAAATCACCGAACAGGTAAAATGCGAGAAATGGCTCATGCCGCATATCCGTCCCGGTTGCCGCATTGATTATGGTATCGGGCGCATATTCTTTGCCGGAGAAGTCGCGGGCTTTCTTAATCCGATGGGAGAAGGTATATCCGCCGGCATGGAAAGCGGATATGCCATTGCCAATGCCATGATGAAACATTTTGACAGCACGGAGGATATTCACGCTGCCTATAAGGATTATACTTCAGAACTTAAAACTTACATGGAACGTCAATGGGGTTTTGTGGCTGATATGTCTGATACTTTTGCCGAAATGAAATCAAGTCCGTATCTTTAAGAAAAATAGCCGATATGGTATGACCGGAAAAGAAAAAGGGTGCAATGTGAAAATACACCCTTTCTCAATTACCCGTTTTACTCGAAACAGAGCGTCACTCTTGTATGTCTGTTGGCTTCCGTGGGGACGTAATCGGAAATACCGCCTTCGCCGGTCTTGACAATCCTGTCGGACGGCAATCCCCGCTTATTCAGTTCCGCAGCGATATAATCGGCACGAGAAACGCTCAGGACGTTGTTGATGCCGGCAGTACCAGTGGCACTGTCAGCCGCTCCCGTAACCCTCACGTGTAAGCCGTATTTCTTCGCCACCCGTGCCAGCTCGTCGAGATTGACCAACTGGGAAGCATCTGTCAATCGTGATGTGCCGAGTTCGAAGAAAAAGAAGATGGGAACACCAATACACTTGCTACCGGACTGCACCCAAGCGGCATACCCTGTGAAAGTGCTGTCGGGAAGAGTGCCGGATGGTCCTGTTCCGAAGCCGGGTATGCTGTCCTGCCTGTGTTGCAGGCTGTCCGTCTGGGATTGCTCTTTCAAAGGCGTTTTCCCGTCCCAATGCCTGTTCTTCAACCTCGCCCGTAGAGAGTTCAGCCCGCTGTAATTGTTTTGCGGATAACCGCTTCGGACGGTATCGTCATCATCGAAAAGGTGGCTGTACATGTCGAGCAGCCCCTCGATTTCAAGTATCTTCTTCAGTTCGGCCAATGTCCGACGATCCTTGTCGTGCTGTCCTGCATAGCGGCTGTTCTGTTCCGACAGAGCGTTGGCATAATCGACGAACTGTCGGTCACGACTGACATAGGGACTTGTGTCGATAGGCCGCTTCCAACCGACCTTGCCGATGTGGAAAGATAAACCGACCGAGAGCGACAGCATGTGGTCGCCGAGACGGTTTGCCCGTCCATACCCGTCGAAGTCTTGAAACGTGGTCGTGCCGGAGAGTTCCACAAGGGTACTTACCCGTTTGGAAATACGGTACTGTCCTTGTATGCCATAAGAGATTGCAAACGGGTTATGTCCGTTAGTGGCATTATGCAACAGCCCGACACCTGCAAAAGGCGCAAGTGTCCAACGAACTTTTTCCTGCTTTGCATAGTGACCGCCAAGCACATTCCACAACAGATCCGCATGAAGATGGTGATACTCCTGCACGGCCAGCGTCCCGTCCTTGAATTGCAGTCCGCTGTAATTTACCCGTGCACCGACCCACGGGGTGAACCACTTGCCCAAGGCAAGGCTGTACGAAGGTTTCAACCTCCCGAACAGGTCTTCGCAGCCGAGCGGCGTACCGAGAAATGCGGTTGTACCGCCCGCCACGCTGACAAACCAGTTGCCACTTCCGCGTGCCGGCACGATGAACCCATCGAGATACGAGGGCTGCAATGGCAGTAAAAACTCTGTGCCATCATAAGAAGGTGTGCAATGTACAGTGTCCCTCTCCAATGGTTGTATAGCTGCACGAGCTTGCAGCGTACAAAACACTGCCAAAATAAAGATGATATTCTTTGTCATATTTCCAAATGTTTATAGTTGTTATCTATTCGGTTTCCGCAGCAGACTTTGCCGCTTATCGTTTGGGCTTCTTGCCGATGGCCGGACGCATCATGCGGCTTGCCATCCTCATACAACGGAGTGCCCATGCCCGGTTGTCTTCGTCTTCATCGCGTCCCCACTTGAGGTCGTTACCACCGCCTCCCCCGCCATGCGTTTCGGCAAAAGTGGTGGCATCATCGACCATTCCGAGAAACAAGAGCGTGGCGCAGTGCATGACTTCCGTGCCTTGTTCCGCCACGGAGCGCACGAGCGTATCATTGAATATCTGCCGTTCGGAGGGTTTCATGTGTGCCGACAACTCCCGCCATTCATTGACCATGTTTTCGACCATTGCGTCCTTGAGCAGGCTGTCTACTTTGGAATGTACATCACGGGAATATTTATAGGCTTCTTCCTTGAGTTCTTCGGTACGCCCCTCTATGGCATTCATGTTCTCTTTAAGGTCTGCGAGTTGTCGGTCAGCGTTCCGTAATTTCTCCTGTTTGTCGATCAGTTGCTTGTCGATGCCGTGCAGCTCTTTTTCCAAAAGTTGAATCTGAATTGCCAACTCTGCCGCATCACCTCTGTTCGCCTTCAGATTATTTTCTGCTGCCGATAGGAGGGCTTCTTTTTCTGCTTTTGATTTTTCGAGATTGTCAACCATCGTCGTAAGTCCCTTGACCCTACGCTCTGCCAGCCGAATGTCCGATTGGAGACCGGAGAGTACCTTTTGTTGACGGTTGATATTCTCCTCGATGGTCGTACACTCTTCCGACAACATCCGGCGGTATTCCTCCGTCGTTCTGTGCCGTGCCCCCGTCTCGGCAACGCTCCGGCCTCTCGCCATTCCCCATTTCGTATTGACCTCGGCGAAAAAATCGGTATGGAGTTGTTTCATCCGTTGGCTGTACTCGAATTTGTCCTTTCCGGCGAATATTTCCTTGTACGCAAACTTCCCGTCCTTTATCGGCAAAAGCGTACAATGCACATGCGGGTTCAGCTCGTCGAGGTGTACAACAAAAGCGGCGATGTTCTCCTCGCCGTACCTGCCACTTACAAACGTATAAACGTCCTGCGCCCATCGTTCGATTTCAGTCTTTCTCTTGATGTGGGCATTGTCCGCATCTTTCTCGAAATCCACCTCCTGTTTACCGAAGGCGAGTTCCTGCATACGCTTCCTCGAACCTCCGAAGATGATGTTCACCACCGTGCGGTACTTCGGCTCGACCAGCCCCTCGTTTGGATCTTTGATTCCGCGCTGTCCTAATATCTCTGCCATCCGTTGGGGAATGCTGCGGCTTTTATTCACGGGGCATACCTTACCTCCCTTTACGACCTCGAAATTCAGGTGTTCGCGCGTGGGGTCGTAGTTCCCCTTGCTCATGGCGTATTTCTCCGCCTTTTCGCTGCGGTTACGCAGATGTTCGTTGCTTTGGGCGGTGGTTATACCTTTTGACACATGGACATCGAGAACCTGTTTTGCATTTGCCATACTGTTCCTATGTTCTTTATGGATAATCCCCCGTGTCCCAGCTTGCTGCTTGTCCGGACACCCTACCCACCGACTTCAGGCAGGTGGGGTATTAGGCTCCCCACTCCCTTAGTTCCGTGGCAGACGGGCAAGCCCGTTTGCCTACTATAACTGGCAGGATACCTGTGCCGGGACCGGAACGGATTATTCGCGGTTATACATTCAGGTTATTGTCCCCGGCATGAGACACCGCCTCCTGTCCTTTTGCTGCGAATGCCAGCAAGGGGTTTATAAGCGTTTTGAGGAACTCTCTGTCATCGTCCGTATTCCCGGTATCATCATTCGCTCCGGGGTCGAAAATCAGTCTCGCAACCTGTCTGGACGTCTCGATAAGTCCAGTCCAGTCTCCGTAGAGGTCGTGACGGAAGTAGCTCATGAGTTCCGAACCGTCGTCAAACCTCGATTTGCGCAACTCCTTCCATATAGCGGCAAGGGCGATACACTCCAAAGCTGTCATGCGAATCTTCACGACATGCTCGTCTTCGTCTGCCGACATATTGACACGAGAGAGGTTGTCCGGACACGGGCGACTATCGTGTATGCCGGTCTCGTCCATCGCTTGACGAATAACTTCGCCACATGTTTCACCGGCTTCGCCGGAATCCGCCTTGCCGATTACCCAATCGGACAATGCTGCAAGCAGCCGGTCGGTAAGGTCGGGTGTCTCCTGTACATTATGAGACCTCGTAGAATGTCCGGTTTGCAGAAGCATGGTAATAACGACACTTTTCGTCAGCCGGGTACGCTTCAGCTGACCGAGAGCTTCGAGTGTGTCCAGAAAAGAGCGGACGGTAGCACGATGCCAATGCCACTCTGCCGCAAGGTCGGAAACGGTCACATGACACTGGCAGGGCCGAAGTTCATAATCCTGTTTCCTTAAAAACGGGGAGACAAAACCCACCAGCGCCTTGTCCAACAGGTCGCAATAGGCTTCGGTCCTTGTCTTGCGTTCTCCGACTTTTTCCTTGAGGTAGTCGAACACCTCCACGTTCGCCAGTATGCCGGCGGACTTTGCATTGCTATTTTTCATTCTGATTCTGTTTTTGATGATTTGTCATTTTGAGAATTGGTAAGATATATAGGGCTGTCGTTGTCCATCTTATGTGGCAACTTCGCGTGATGATTCTTTTGATGGCAACCGGCAGATGTTGCAAGAAATTCTGCCTTGTCGGGTTTCACGTTGTCGGCTTCCTGTTCGGACAAAGCCTTCGTGGAGGGATAGAACAAGGCGGCCAAAAGAAGGAAAGCAATGGTAACGGCCACGGTGTACAGATGCGGTACGAAACCGATGACCGATGCCATGAGAGCAAGGACGGTAAACGTCCGAGGACGGTCTATCAGTACACGCAACCACTTGTCGGCACGCCTGAACGAGAACAATGCGGCACACACGATGGTGGAGAGTACGACACCGAACTCTCCCGGATGCCCGCCCGTGTAAACGTAGTGGAAGAGCAGCAACACGACGAGCAGGAGTTGCATGTAAAGCTTGCGGGTCTTGACGCTCTGGCTCATCGCAGCGTGAAATCGTGCCATGAAGCGATGCCCGCTTTTGTACAATGTCATCGGCAGGACGAGGGGCAGTGCAAGAAAGAGGAATTGCCATATAATCCAGGTCATAGGTAATAGGGTTTTGAGGGTATGTAAACGGGACGCACGACCAGTTCGAGGCGGATAACGCCGTGAGTCGCCATGCGGATAATATTCTCGGTGTCTACCGCCGAGAGGTATGCCCCGCCTTTCTTTATGCGGGACTTGAACGAGGCGTTCTCCTTGCGGTAGGCTGCCAATGCCTTGTCCAGTTCGTGTTCGGGAATCGTCCACGTCATGCCCTTGTCGTATGTGCCGTGCGCCTTGTAAGCCCGCAGTACCAGCGTGCGGGAAACGAGGTAGTCGGTACGGGTGCGTCTCGGAATGACGTGCTCTTTATAAAGTCTGTCATCGGCGACCTCTATCCACGTGCGGTACATGTCGATGCAGAATATCATCTGTCGGTATATCGTGTGTCGCATGGCCCAGCGTTTCAGAAAAAATCTATCAGGACGTCCTCGCGGTCTTTCTTGTATTTGAAACGACCGCTCTCGGAGTGCAGTTTAAGGTCGAGACAGAGATCCCCGTACATCATCTCCAGTGAATCGTAAACGGTTGCGACGATGTGGTGCACCTTGCCGTCCGCCTCCGTCTTGGCGTTCATCTTGAACATCTGTCCGAAAGCGGGGTTGGAATAGGCGCACGTGCTGTGCCCGAAATTCCCTACTCCGGAGGGAATATGGTGATAAAGCGTAATCAGCTCCATGTCATCCTCGAACATGTCCATTATCTCCTCCAGATCGTAAGGGTCCCGTAACGGGAACGTGAGCAGCACGTAGTCGCCGTAGAACTGCGGTTCTTCCATTGTCGTAATGTTAAGCAACCGTGGCAGCTGCAAGGGAACGGACGCCATGAAGTCGTCCAAAAAATGTCGTAGCATAATCATATCGTGTATTTTGTTATCGTAATATCAATTACAGTGAAGCGATGAAGATTTCCATGAGCATGGCGGGCAGCTCATCCAGCCGATCGCTGTCCGATTTCAGGATTTTGTGTAAAGCGATGAACGCGCCGGATGTTTTTGCCGCAATCCGGTCGAGAGCCTCCTTGTCGCGTGGTGAAAGCAACGCCATGCAGAAGCCGTCCAGCGAGGCGTATGGCTGGAGAAGCATCCAGATATAGGCATGGGCCTGTCGGGATGTCGTAATCTCACCCCGGTATATGTCATCGAGGCAAGCGCGTACATTCTGTATTACTCGCCGGTTGGTACGCATAGCCATGTAAAGCATGGCTTCCTTGTAGGTAATCTCTTTCCGTCCGGCAGCGAGAAATATTTCGGAGCAGCATTTTTCCGTGTCTTGGGTAATGTCGGACGTGTTTGTCTCTCCGAAATCACTCAGGCGGGCAAGGAAAGCCTGATAAACGACATCTTCCTTTTTGATGAATCCCGTCAGGTCACTGCGGCTGTGTATGCCTCGGTGGAGAGTCTCGACGAGAAGCGTGCGGTATGCCGATAAAATCTGCTCCTTGTTACCCCGATATGCCGGACGGTTATCCAAAGAGGCGAAGAACGGACGTATCTCTTCTGCGGAGCGAAGCAGTTCGGTGTCGCCTGCATAGGGAGAGAACTGTGCTTTCAAAGCCAATACGTCCTTGTAGGTACGCTTTCTCGACAATACCAGACGGGAAAATTCCGCCCGAATGGAATCGTGCAACATCATACACTCCTTGCGTGGGTCGTTGTGGAGGTATGGCATCGTGTCCCTCTGTAGATGCGCGGCCACAGAGTCTTTGAGCGTCTGCCATTGCTTGAGACGTGCCGTCAAACCTTCGAATGAAAGCTCGTTCTGCTGTCGTATATCGTACAGGTACTCCCTGTATATTTCGGCAGGATTGTCTTCGGTTTCATCATGTAACTTTCCGTTTGTCCCATCACATGATACCAAGGCGAAAACGGCAACCGAGACGGCAGTAATCTCGGCAATAGAAAGTATCAATTTTGAATATGATATTTTATATTTCATATTTTGATTTCATATTTAACGCCGCAAATCTATGTATTATTTTCAAGACAAACACAACAGGAACTCACTTTTTGAGCATTTTTCAGTATCATACTTAATAGTATGATTTTCAATGAAAACAAGTGCAGAAAAAAGCGATTAAAAGGAACACTATCCATTCTTTTTATCCAAAGTATGATTTCAGATAAAATAAAACTCTTATATTTGCACTTGTTATCATAACAGCGTATAATGACATGGCAAAAGTGGGTTACATATTCAAGGCGGATCTTTACGAGGGATTCGGCACAGATAAAGAGTGGATGCAGCAATACGGTTGCATACAGGTGGTAGAGGAATCGGTTGAACACGAAGCACTCCGGCCTCAATGGAAGCAGCTTATCTCCAAACTCGAAAGAGGGGACGAGGTGGTCGTATCCAAATTCAGCAATGCAGTGCGAGGGTCGCGTGAACTGGCGTCGTTCATCGAATTTTGCCGTATCAAAGTCGTGCGCATCATTTCCATCCACGACGGGATCGATTCATGGGGCAAGCTGTTTCCCGAAACGACAGCCGCCGATGTGCTGAACATGTTCGGGGCACTCGCTGAAGAAGTAACGGTACTGCGCAATTCTTCCGCCCACGCCATGCTCCTGCAACAGGACATCAGGACGCAGACCAAAACGATAAAAGCGATGGAACAAGCCGATAAGGAAAATACCATCGTGGATATGTACAACAACGGGCATTCGATAGATTCTATCATAGCGGTCAGCGGGTATAGTAGCCGCAGTTCGATATTCCGCATTCTCAACAAGTATAAAGTCAAGCTCAACCGGGGAAAATTCAGCGGTCCTTTGGGAAAAAGAAAAAAGAAAGAAGGCGACGGCTCCACAGAAGAATAGTCTATAAAACAAGAGGAGCAGCGACCGCTGATTACAGCTGGAGCAGACACGTACTTTTAGTGATTGTCCGGCATATTTATATATTTATATAGTTATAT
>ENA-UOOD01004510-UOOD01004510.1-human-gut-metagenome-genome-assembly--contig:-CS67-NODE-4510-length-10785-cov-11.351351_pt1 | contig 10785 bp, 9 predicted proteins | sample MGYA00242464_ERZ724011 | MGnify/ENA metagenome assembly ERZ724011 | reverse complement strand
CAAAGTTATATACCACTTAATCAAACTGACAGTCGTACTTTATCGAATGCTTACGTCTTTTCTTATGGATTTCTTCAAGGGGAAACTTCCGCCGAACTTGGTAGATTATGTTATTGCAGACAGTACTCCAGGTGCTGCAGACCTAATACGTCTTGTAATACATGATGATGATACTCCGTTCTGGAGAACTCGTTATTTTGACATACCCTACGATTCACGCGAGTTGCTCAGGGCCGAGCATATCCAAACATTTATTGACGATTTCGGTTTACAGTTTGGTGCGCTTGGAATGGTTGAAGACAAGGAGACCGGAAAGAGCCTCCCGATAGCCAGATATAAACCTATATGTCAGAAACAGAAAAGTAGGGCCTCTTAGACGAGTAAGAAGACTTAATCGGTGGCGAAAAAATAGAATAACGAGAATCTCTCGACACTCTGTCTTTTGGTTTAGTTCTCGGATTGCCACAAAACATCTCGAATGTAGCCGTTTGTACTCCGGTTTTTCGCAGAAAATGAAACTCCAATTCCTTGTATTATTTTCGAGCATAGCTTGTATTTCTCTGTATATCCCTTCTTGATAATCTGTTGAAGCGCTTTCTTTGAGAGATTAATACCTGAAGCAGAATACTTGAATTCAAAGATGTATGCTGTATTGTTTAGAATGAGCGTTGCATCTATTCGTCCCTTTGAAATAGCTTCCTCGGCATTAACTTTTAAGCCGAGAAGCGTCAACAACAACACGAGACATACATGAAAAAATGACTCGTTAACGTTCTTTTTGAAAATGCTATACGGGATTGTCGAAAGAACCTGGTTTACACATTCCAGGAAACCATCTATATTATCAGAGTACAAATATTCCCGGCACTTAATATATGCGGATGGCATATCCAGTTCTGTCGATATTCTCAGGACCTCATCACAGAACAAATGGAGTTCCCCGCAGATATTTAAAACATCGCTTATATGAGACGGTAGAGCATTATTGAGATCGTAGTGTTTTTTTATGAAATCTATGTATCTCTGGATTTCCGACCTAAAGGAATGGAAACAAACAATCAGTCCTTGTAACGAGGGATATGCGGCTGGAATCAGGGGCCTGGAATAAAAGATAATACCAACATTGCCCTCAAGGTTGCCAACGATGTCGTCTATCCTTGCTAATCTTGAATCAGAATGACGAGCCGCAGAGGTTTGATAGGACGAATGAGCATCTTTGAAAGCAGAGTAATAATGTTCTTCGTGTTGTTTACAAAACTCTGTAATGTATTGCTCTATCTTTTGGACAATATCTTCGGTATTCATGCAGACACTTTGATGTAAACAAAATCAAAGAAGCGATAATAACCCGCTCTTGCTAAATGAGTATAACCTATCTCCTGAATCGTTGATCCCACTGGGAGCATGAAGCAAGGCCTGGCATATCACATCCTTGGAATCCTCCTCCTACACAACGTCCTTTTTCATTTGTATCGTACTCTACCCACTGGCAAAAAAAGTCTGCAGATTGTCTTCCCAGCCAATGGGAGCAGGTAGCGCAATTCTTCCAATTGCTCGGTATTCTATTAGTAGACATAATGATGTGGTATTTTTCTACAAAGATACGGGTTATATTTTGATAATAAAACCCCAACATTGCACAAATGAGGGAAGTGGGGGAAATGAGGGAATTGAGGGAGATTGCTATGTGGCTGAAGACAAATAACGACAGATGCCGTCCACATGAAGGTCAACAAGCGATTGCTGGCCTTTTTCGGTAAGGAGGAAGTGGTAGTCGGGGAGGGCATCCATAAAGAAGTTCTCTGTCAGGACGGCAGGGCAGGCGGTGTGACGGAGGATGTAGAAGTCAGATTCGATGTCAGGATCATCATCGGTATAGTCAGTACGGAGGTGCTTGCCCGGGAGATGGTGTGACGCGGCTTCGTACAGGCTGGTAGCGAGGGCATCGGCCCGGGTGACGCCGCGGGTGGTGAAGGCGCACCAACCAGTAGCGTCCATCCAACGGTCGCCGTGACCAGCTGCGTTGACGTGGATCGAGATAAGGATGACGCTGTTTTTGCCCAGGCGCCGGCAGTGTACGTTCACGCGGCAGCAACGTTCGGGTAGGGGAATGTCTTCCTGCTCGGGAACGAGGAGTTGCGCATCGAGGCCAAGGGCCTGCAGACGTTGGACGATTCAGCCGGATAAGAGCCGGTTGTAGGCATACTCGCGGAGCTTCCCGTCGAGGCTGCGCTTGCCTGGAGTTTCACGGCCTTGGCCGTTGTCGATTAGGATTCTCATAGCTAGTTTTGTGTTTAGGTTTGTACCTCTAATTTACACAAAATCAGCGAGAAAAGCAAAATTTAGGCTGGCCTTTATTATCTGTTTCCTGTGTCGTGTTTTGCCATACTAAGGTTTTTCTGTAACTTTGTGAATCCACCTGATTTGAATACCACATGATAAGGCAACTTAACATTACGAATTTTCGTTGCTACGAAAAGACCTCTATTTTTTTCAATGGGACATCCATCTTGGTTGGCCGTAACAATGCCGGCAAATCCACTATGATTGAAGCCCTCAAGATCATTTCGTCTGTAACCAGGAAGTATAGGACCTTACGCTTTATTGCGCCGCCGGAATGGGTGCCCAAAGAGAATAACAATGGCGTCTCGCCAAATGTTGAGAATATGAATATCTCCGACAGGGGCATATTCAACATGTATGGCAATCCGCCTGCTATCATTGAGGCGATTTTTACCAATGGCTCCTCAATCAAGGCATATGTGGGAGAAGGTCTGGATATATTCGCAATTATCACGGATGAATACGGCTGCCAGGTACGGAACAGCAAAGAAGCGAAATGCGTTGATATCCCTGTTATTGAGGTCCTTCCTCAGATATCAGCAGTTCTGGACAGCGAAAAGGTAATCAAGAAGGCCACTGTAGATGGAAACCGGTCAACCCGTCTGGCATCCAGAAATTTCAGGAATCAGCTGTTTTATTATGGTGAAGCGTTTCCTACGTTCCAGAAGTTGGCAGAAGCTACTTGGGAGGGGCTCCAGGTAAAACCGGTGGAATCTATTTTTGCCGATGAAGGTCGAATTCTTCAGTTTTTTGTCAGAGTCCATGATTTTGAAGCTGAAATCAGCTGGATGGGGCACGGTTTACAGATGTGGGTGCAAACTATGTGGTTCATTTCGCAATGTCCTAGTAATGCTATAGTTGTCCTTGATGAGCCGGATGTCTATATGCATGCTGACCTTCAGCGGCGGCTGGTGCGTCTAATCACGCCAATGTTTTCTCAATTGATTGTTGCAACCCACTCACTGGAAATCATAGAAGAAGTCTCTTCCGACTGTATCATTCCGATAGACTCCCACAAAAGAAATGTAAAGCCCATCGGGGACGAAGTCCCGCTTCAGCATCTTTCTGAAGAATTGGGAAGTCCGCTGAACATTGACTTGGCCCGGCTTTTCGTTTCCAACAGATTCATAGTCTGGGATGGGGATGACTCCGGAAGGAAGATCCTATCCGCGTTCCAGTCGGTATTGTATCCTCAGGATCTTCACCCGATTATTACTTTCCCTAAGGCGTTCGTAGAAGGCTGGAACGGATGGAAGAAAGCGGTTACCATAGCCGATGTCTTCTCTGTCAACAGAATGAATGTCCAGCTGTATTGTATCTTTGAAGGGGGCTACCACACGATGGATGAAATCCACGAGCGCAGAGTCGATGCGCGAGAAAAAAAAGATTAATCTGCATGTATGGGACAAAAAAGAGATTGAGAACTACGCCATCAATCCAGATGTCATCTTCAGGTATCTGTTTACGTGCAAGCGCAAGGGTGAGATTACTATGGAGATGCTTAAAGGTAAGATAAACGAGATTGTTGCAGGTATGAAGGATGAAGTTCTGAATGGAATCGCTGCCGAGATACAAAGAAATACCAGCGGAATGAATGAAGAAGCGATGGAAGATGCTTGGGAAGAGTTGAACAACCGCTGGATACAACCTTTGGATATTATTCTTGGAAGAAGGTTCTTTATCAACCTTTCGATGTGGACACAAGAGAATTACGGAGTCAGTGTAAGCGCAAGGCAGGTTATTCCATTTTTCAAGCCGGAAGAAGTTCCGTATGAAGTGCAGATAGTCATATCTGCAATTATGGAAGGGGAGCCGCTGTAGGCTGAGTTCTTACCTTGAAACAAGCGCTTGAACCAGAGAGTCAAGCGTTGCTTCAATAACGGGCTTCTTAAGCTCGCATTCCCAGATTGTAATGACCTTCCAGCCTGCAGATGCGAGCGCGACTCCGTCCCGGGTGTCGCGTTCCTTGTTTTTACCTATTTTCCCGAGCCAGAAAGCGGTATTTGACTTGGGGATGACAAAATCTTTGCATCCATCATGGCCGTGCCAAAAACAGCCATTTATGAAGATTACAGCTTTATACTTTGGTAACACGATGTCCGGTTTCCCCGAGAGGTCTTTAACGTGCAGCCGGTAACGGAACCCCAGATGCCACAAAGCCCGGCGCACCAGCTGTTCCGGCTTCGTATTCTTAGACCGGATATGCGACATACAATCGTGCCGCTGCTGGGGCGTCATTACGTCGGGCATATCAATAACCTATGAGAACAATACCCTTGAGCGGGAGCTGGAGACGACCGTTGATATAAAGCGTTTCGAAGAAGTTGAATATTTTTTCAAGATCTGGATTACCCCGATAATCATTACGCACGGCAATCATCAAATAGTCGACGCCATACATCATACAAGCCTGGAAGACGTCCTTCAGAAACTGGTTGTTTGAATAAGCTCGTCCGGCTTCGACCTCCAGAACTATACGACCATCTGCACTTACGGCATCAGCATCAAAGAATTTATCTATCTTATTGTTCATGCTGAACAGAACCGGGACCTTGATTTTATCGTCAGAAGCCTTGCTTTCTTCCACCTTGAAGCCAAGGTCTTTCAACTCTGGCGCAATCGTCTTCAGGACCTCGTCACTCTTTAAAGTATGACAAGACGAATTAATCTCGCCAAAATGGCGCTCAAAGCAGTCGATGACTTTCTTTATTGTATCATCCATCCCGACGGAGCGGGGAAATAATTGATATCGGAGCATAACTCAGCTATTTAGGAAATCCTTTTTTGCGAAGGAACTGAAGATTGAGCCAGAAAGTGTACTTATAGGTATCCATAAGCGATTTTTTGCCAGTAACAACATCATTCATCACTTTCCATTTCCAGTCTTCAAGATTGCGCTTGCGACGGTCCCAATCCACCATTTCCTTGATTAGATCCAAAGTGATTTCATCAGTTTGTACGCCAGATTCCTGGCGCTTCTTCTCTTTCTCTGCTTCCCGTGCTTCCCTGGCTGCGCGATCCTGTTCCGCAAGTTCATCGGCTTCGTCAAGGAGCTCAATGTTGTATTGACAGACAATCTCATAAATAGCCATCGCTCGCTTACGGTCAGTCTCTGTGATCAAATGATTGTATTTCAGTTTATGCGCGGTGTCCCTGGCAGCACATTGATAATGTATTGCGAGGAATCCTGAGGACTGGCCCCAATCGGCAATCTTGTTCCATAAAGACGGCGGGATGGAGCGAATGATACCCATCTCGTGTTCGTAGGTGCCATTACCACTCTGATCTTCTCCGGCAACACGTCTTGCCGGCGGATTTGAAGGGTCAATCAGGTCGTCTTTAATCTGAGCCAGGTCATAAGCGAACGTGTGTTCCTTGACCTTGTCCCAGCATTCCTCTTTCTTTGCCCATTCTATATAATGTGAGCCAACGGAATTTTTGATGATGAATTCGTTGACCTGGACCATCAGATCGAATATGAAATCAGAGAGGGCAGGGGACAATTGCTGAGTCTTCCATATCTTGTACAGATCGAGCCTGCCACCCGTAATCCGGGTCAGGAGCGCGATGGTATAGGGCACTGTCACATTCTTGAGCTCGCCGATGTGAACAGCGCTCGCCTTGGTACCATAACGCTTATCGGCAGTCTTGAAGAGAATCGCCTTGGCTATGGTGTCCTCAAAGTACACGTTATTGATCTTCTTGAGATTCTCAGGAAGGTTGTTGTTGATGAAGCGTGCGTAGTTCTTTTCGTTACCACGTGCCACAATATGAGGACCGATAACGAGTTTCTTGCCTTCGTAGACTTCCTCGTAGGCGTTGATATACTTGGCAATATCTGTCTTTGTGAGGACCTGCCCCTTGGGGTATTTTTTGTCGAAGGCGTCCTGACGGGACTTGGTGAAGCCTTCCTTCTGCCGGAGTGTTTTGTATTGTCCACGGGCTCGCTCGAAGAACCAGTACGTCTGCAAAGGGCTGTCGGAGGACAGAGGAGTAAGAATGTATCTGGATAGTTTTTCGAATTCGATAAGGGCCTGGTTATTGGCAGTAAAGTCAGCATCGTTAACCTTGTTCTGGGTATTCGCATACCTTGATATCCTCGACACGATCTCGCTGAACTGTTCCTGCTTCTTGATGACCGAAATCTTCATCTGGACATATATGCTCGAGATGTCGGCCTTGTCTTTCTTTTGTGTATAGTAAATTGATGCCGTTGTCTGGCCACCATTGACTATCTGTAGATTGTTAATCTTGCTAATGAAGTGGCCGCTTTCATCCAGCTCAATATGGTCAGCTGTGGCAGCAAGGCCGTTGTTATAAGCGAAGAACATGTGAGGCTCAGTTTTGATGGTCTCACGAATTCCCTTATTAATCTTTCCGTTGAACTGAAGGAAAGAGCGGACATTTTGCTCCAGAAGTCGAGAGCCGAAACGCTCATACAAATTTGCAAGACAAGTTCCAGGGATAATGGCCACATAAGCCTGGTACTCTTCGTTGTCTGTACTTGCCGGCAGGCAGGGGACCACAGCCTTCTCCTCGTCAAAATCTATTTCAATTGGGACGTGAGAGGCCTCTGAGATCTGGAACAGATAGTTGATGTCCAAGATCCTGTAGAAAATCTTATTCCCGTTCAAACTGGTGGACTGGGGTATTTCTCCTTTATATTCTCCATTTGTCAAAATAAAGGCATTGACACGGACAAGATTGTCTTTAAGCTCCTGGTACGACCCCAATGTATGCGCAAACTCGAAGATCGGTGAAGATTCTGCTACATCCTCTTCGTAGTTGTTGTATGTCGCTTTCCTGAAGAAGTTGGTGATACGAGTGACCGCCTGGTCGATATCCTTCTTATAAATGACAGGAATCTCTTCTTCCGGCCGGTAAATAGTGATAAAGAGATCTACCGTTTCATAATTGTCAGAGATGGCATAACCGTTGATTTTGTGTGTCTTTTTAGTACCAAAGTCTTTCTCATCATAGGCAACAGAGGTGTTCTCAGTTTCGCCGGCTTCGGAAAGCAGATCCAGGAACAAACGGGTAAACGTCTGTTCCTGCGTATCACCTTCCTCATTTGCAAGTTGCCGGGATGTGACTTCCTGACAAAGCTGGTGGTAGTATTTCTCTATATCAGTCATGCTTCTTGATTGTATTGAAAACTGCGGACTCGGATTTGATATATCCTGTGCAGGCAGACAGAACGATGGAGTAGGTGAGATTGCCGACACCAGTTCTAAGATCACTTTCCTTGATGCGGGGGAAATCTCCCTCTATGCGAAAGATGGATTCTCCGCGAACTTTGTACGCGCGGAAAGCATACAGCGCTTCATCTTCATCAAAATAGCCGGCAGAGATAAGCCGTTCATTGAATTTGGATAAAGCCGCAGGGTCATTCTCCAGGTCACGGCGCAACTTGTATATCTTATCGGGAAGAGTTTCACCGTTCTTCTTGGTAATCTCGACGGAGCAGTGGTATAAATACAAGTTCTCGAACAAGCTCTCATCCAGCTGCCTTTCGCTGTTGATGGTAACCTCTTGGGGATTGCTTGTTGCTGTCGTCTTTACTTCAACGGCCCATGAATCGCCCATGAAATCACGCTGGGCTGCATCCACGCCAACCCAGTAGTCGAGCGCCTCAGATGCAGGGAAAACATTTTTGGTGATCAGTTTACGGAGGAATGTCAGTTCGCCATACAACCCCTGCTGTTGTGAAGGCGAGAGGCCTTCGGAACCGGCCTTGTCAAACAAATTGCGCCACTTATCCAGCTGGTTGATAACACTCTTGATCATCTCCTCCTCGGACTCCATGTTCTTTACAGTGTTGATCAGGCTCTCGCACAAGCAGGAGAAAGTGTCCCGCTGTGCAGGTGCCAGCAACTGGATCAACAGCATTTTGGAGTTCACCAGGGTAGCATCGTTGTATATGCTAACCTTGAGCTTCTTAAGATTGGAGAAAGGTGTCGTATCAATCCTTATCTCCTCAGGATAAGAGAAGGCTACACCATAACCATGTTCATCACTTGCATACGTCGCGAAGATGTGATATGGGATATGACTGTCATAAAGACGTTTGACTATTCCCATTGTGCGCTGAGCCTCCATCTGGGCCCAAAGCTCAAGGATATGGTTATTCATTGTCATAAGTGTTATCGTTGGTTTCATCAAAAAGTTCTTCTTCCTCCAAATAATCTCCTACAGGATTCTGGACATAATCATATGCGATATCTGTCCTGGTTGTATTCGGGAAAGCAATTACCAAACCCACAAACGGCTCCCCATTGTCGGGTAAAGAGGGGTCAGCACCTCGAGGATTCAAAGGATAAATCATCAGAAGTGGCTGCTCTTTGGGACGAAATTCCTCACGGACGATATCAGGAGACGGATAGTTTTCCTTCCAGGTTTTCTTGGATTCTTTTTTGCGTTCTTTGGTTTTCTCCAGTGCTTTCTCCAATAAACCTTGGGTAAGGTCCAGGAATTCGTCCGTCCGATCACCAACAATATGGTTCTTACGAATATAGTACGTATCAGGTGTTATGCTGGCTTGAGTATCCGTGGCATTGTTACGATAGAAACAATTAGCAGTATACTTTTCTGCAAAAGTGTACTTTGAATCTCTCTCACATATAGAACGAGACATCAAGGCAACACTCCAATTTGTCAATTCGCCCACATTGTTGAGCATCTTAATGTACTCACAGATCAAATCAAAATTGACCTTGACTAACTGTTTTCCAACCTTGAATTTGTGGAAGTAGTCGCAAATATCTTCCGGCGAGACATCTTTCCACAAGAAGCACGATTCATGGCCCTCTGGCCGTTCTGGAGAGCCAAGCCCATTAATCAAATCATTAGTATAGCGCAGATTGTCTGCTCTCACCTGAGAATCCATGTGTAATTGATATGTCTCAACCAAGCGCGATGCCCAAGACACCTGAACATTCTTGGTATACCGCATCTTGGATAAAGAAGTGATCTGAAGGCAACCGGGATGGGATCTGACTTTGAGAGCATACTTATCAGGGGTACTGCGGGCTTCCGCTAAATAGTTGAATTCCGCTCGCAGTTCTTCGCTGGCCATTGTAATATGACGGAACCATCCGTTAAGCTCTGGGCTGGTGAACAAGCGGCATAGATCCACATAACCAAGACGGTATCCGAACCAGCGGCCCATCTGCATCAGAGTATCGTACATCTTAGATGCACGAAGGAAATAGCTTACTGACAATCCCTCAAGAGTAAGGCCTCGAGAAAGCTTATCTCCGCCAATCGCTATAACAGAAACACCGGTTTCTTCGTGCTCATAATATGTCAGAACATCACCAGAGCTGCCGTTAATAGATTTGACTTCAATTTTTTGAACAGCCTTAAACAAATATGGCCGTATCTCGTCCCATGTATGGATTTTAATCAGTTTGTCAATATTCTTTTGTGAAGACTCCAAGATCTCTCTGGAGACGGTTACATACGATTTGTAATCCGGAAGATCTTTTTCGAAAATACATCTGAGCTCCTCCATAACTGTGGTGTCGTTCGCTTCAATCTCAGATTTGTAATAGCCGAATAGCTTTTCCACAAGTTCTTTCACCGCATTCTGCCAAACTTGGAATCGCGTCACGTGTATAAGCATGGAGTTATGCTTGTTGCCCTGACCTCGTGCCATTCGAATGGCGCAAGTGATAATGAAGCATTTGATAGCTGTCCGAAGCGAATCCGGTATCTGGTCGTATGAGGGTAAAGGATCCTTTCCCATCTTTGCACGGCCGGCAATTGAGTAGGCTTGGCAAGGAGGCCCTCCGATGATAATATCAACAGGCTCGCCACCGGCCAAAGCATCAAGGCGGTTAAGAAGCGGGGCCATAGTGCTTTCTCCGATGGTTTCTTGTATAACGCGATTGGTCACTTCAGCAGGCACCTGATGCCAAAGTTCAGCACCGTCAGTCCTTTCACGTTTGTTCCGGAGGTAATTCTCATAAATATCGAGACGGTTCTGCTCCCTCAAATAATGAAAAGCAGCCCTTGTTTTAAGCGTATTGCAGGCGTCTTTTTTCATTTCAACATGGGCAATGGGCGTATAACCGGCCTTGATGAAACCTTCAGACAATCCGCCTGCTCCAGCGAAAAAGTCTATAAATCTTATCGGCATAAGTGTATTTTACTCCTAGTAAATCACAAATTTACGGATTTTTATTGATTATTGCAGTTAACTTGTTAACTGTTTTTAGTAATCGCTGATTATCAACTACTTCTCAACCTTCTTGTAATGGCCCAAATCCTGACGGATCAGCAGCCCTTCATCCGTCCATTTCTTGATGTTCCGCTCGGCTGTTGATAGAGGCATCCCGAGCCGGGAGGATATATCGATGAAGGTCTGGCGGTCAAATTCGTCAGGTAAAGTGGTTCTTCCGCAATTTAGTTGAAAGACGGAGTTTGTACTGTTAGCAAAGG
>ENA-UOOD01004508-UOOD01004508.1-human-gut-metagenome-genome-assembly--contig:-CS67-NODE-4508-length-10788-cov-10.617162_pt1 | contig 10788 bp, 9 predicted proteins | sample MGYA00242464_ERZ724011 | MGnify/ENA metagenome assembly ERZ724011 | reverse complement strand
CCATGGCGCGCTTCGTGCGCAAGCCGTCCGGCGCGCTGCCGGGCATGGTGCTCTACACGGACTATCAGACCTGCATGGCCGAGAGCGACGAGGCGCTCGCAGAGCGCCTGCGCGTGCGATAAGGCAGCAAAAAGCTCCCCAGCAGGGGAGCTTTTTGTGTTTCTCCTGAGGTATGCAGCAGCAATTTTGACCGTACTGGCCGGATGGTTGACGGATGCGGAAAACTGCGGTATGCTTTTGGCATTGTTCATAGTTGGCATTGTTCATAGAAAGGAGCGCCTGTATTTAAGGCGAACGGATCATGAAAAAACTCATTGCCTATTACTCCCGCGCGGGAGAGAACTATTTTTCCGGGGCGCATCGCGCCATCGCCGTCGGCAACACGGAGCAGGCGGCGCGGCTGCTCGCCGAACTCACCGGTGCGGAGCTGTTTCACATCGAGCAGAAGGTGCCGTATTCGGACGACTATGACACCTGCGTCGCCGAGGTGCGGCGCGACCTGCGCGCCAACGCCCGTCCGGAGCTGACGGCACTGCCGGAGAGCCTGGACGACTATGATGAAATTTATCTCGGCTATCCGAACTACTGCGGTACCATGCCGATGGCGGTCTACACCTTCCTAGAGCACTATGACTGGCAGGGCAAGACCATCCATCCGTTCTGCACGAACGAGGGCAGCGGCCTGTCGAACACGGAGCAGGATATCCGGCGGGCAGCGAAGGGCGCGCGGGTCGCGCGCGGCCTGTCGCTGCGCGGCAGCGCGGTCGAGGGCGCAAAACCGGAATTGGAGCTGTGGCTGCGCGGATAATACGCGCGTTCTGACAGGCAGAGAGGGAGGAGGCCGCGCATGAGCCGAAATGCAAAAATTCTCATCGATCTGGCCGTGCTCGCGGCCGTTTACGGCATCTGGCTGCTGCCGAAGTGGCGGCCGCTGGGGCGCAGAACGCTCACGGTCTATACGCTCATGTATGGCTGCCTCGCCGGCATCGCGCTCTTCACGCTCATGCCGGTGCTGGCAGTGCTCCCGTTCTGCTTTGACCATCCGTATGTCCCCATGCACATGGCGCCGTTTGAGGACGTCATTCTCCGCCACGGCGATTATGTCCGGCAGATCGTGCTGAACATCGCCCTGTTTGTCCCGTTCGGTGTGCTGCTGCCGCTGTGCCGCAGCTGCCGCGGCAAGCGGTGCAGCTTCTGGCGCTGCCTGCTGCTGACGCTGGCACTCAGCGTCGGCATTGAGGTCGTGCAGCCGCTGCTGCATGCGTTTCGCAGTTCAGATATCACGGACGTGATCACGAATACGACCGGCGGTGTGCTCGGCTATGCGCTCTGGGCGATCGTGCACGCTTGCCGGAAAAAACAGAAAGATTAGCTTGTTCCTCGATATACCGGCGTACTGCCGGTATCTTTTTTGTTGAAAATGTGCCGCTGTTTCGTTATACTATTACAAAAAGCGGAATTTTACGGTCAAAAACGGAGAAAAACAAAAATCGGAGGAGAGAAACATGGACGAGCGGATCTATCGCGAATACGTCGCGATCCTGAAAGAGGAACTGCAGCCCGCCATGGGCTGTACAGAGCCGATCGCCGTGGCGTACTGCGCGGCGCTGGCCCGCAAGACGCTTGGTGCGCTGCCGGAAACGGTCGAGGTGCTCGCGAGTGCAAACATCATCAAAAATGTCAAGAGCGTCATCGTGCCGAATACGAACGGTCAGCGCGGCATTGCGGCGGCCGCGGCGGCGGGCATCATTTCTGACAATGCCGACGCGCAGCTGCAGGTGCTTGCGAGTCTTACACCGGAGCAGGTGGACGCAGTGGGCGCCTATCTGCGGCAGGCGGCCTTTACCGTCCGGCGCGCGGACAAGGACTATGTGTTCGACATTCAGGTGCGCGTCACGGCGGGGGCGGACAGCGCGTCCGTTGAGATCGCGGGATACCACACGAACGTGATCCATATCGAGAAAAACGACATCGTGCAGTTTCACAAGGACTATCAGGAGTCTGGCAGCCAGCACGCAACCGACCGCAGTCTGCTGACGGTCGAGCAGATCATCGCCTTTGCAAACGAGATGGACATTGCCGACGTGCAGGAGACGCTTCAGCGGCAGATCGACTACAACTGGGCCATCGCCGAGGAGGGCTTGCGCGGGGATTACGGCGCGAACATCGGCCGCATCCTGCTGCAGTCTTACGGCATGAGCATCCACAACCGCGCCAAGGCCTATGCCGCGGCCGGGTCGGACGCGCGCATGAACGGCTGCGACCTGCCGGTGGTCATCAACTCCGGAAGCGGCAATCAGGGGCTGACGGCGTCGCTGCCGGTCATTGTCTATGCCAAGGAGCTGGGCGTCACGCAGCAGATGCTCTACCGCGCGCTCGTGGTGTCGAACCTCGTCACCATCCATCTGAAAACCGGTATCGGCAGTCTGTCCGCTTACTGCGGTGCCACGGCGGCCGGCTGCGGCGCGGGCGCAGGCGTGACGTATCTGTACGGCGGGCAGTACCGCGAGATCGCGCACACCATCGTTAACGCCATTGCCATTGATTCCGGCATGATTTGCGACGGTGCGAAGGCAAGCTGTGCGGCCAAGATCGCCTCGGCGGTCGAGGCGGGCCTGCTTGGTATGCAGATGCAGATGCACGAGAGCCAGTTCTACGGCGGCGACGGCATCGTTGTCAAGGGCGTGGAGAACACGATCCGCAACATCGGTACGCTCGCGAGCGAGGGCATGCGCGAAACCGACCGCACGATCATCCGCATGATGATCCAGGAGCATTGAGATATGTACCGCTTGCCGGCTGCCGATTGGCAGCCGGTTTTGCGTTCTTTTTCGCACCGGCGGAGAATTCCCATTGCATTTTGCGTGCGGCGCGCGTATAATAACTCATATTTCTTTTTCTGTCGCACTGCAATGTGCAAAAGCAACTTGTGTCCAAGGAGGCGCGCCATGCGTTTATTTGATATTCTCGGGCCGGTCATGGTCGGCCCGTCCAGCAGCCATACGGCCGGGGCCGTGCGCATCGGCCTGACGGCCCGCAAGCTGCTCGGCGATCAGCCGGTGCACGCGGACATCTCACTGCACGGCAGCTTCGCCCTGACCGGTCACGGTCACGGCACGGACTGCGCGCTGATCGCAGGCCTGCTCGGCATGCAGCCGGACGATCTGCGCATCCCGGGCAGCTTTGCAATCGCGGCGGAGCAGGGGCTGACGTTCGCGTTTCAAAATGTGCAGCTGCGCAATGCGCACCCGAACACCGCGCGTCTGCAGCTCACGGATGCCAAAGGCCGCACACTGGACATTGTGGCCGAGAGCGTCGGCGGCGGGCGCATACGCATCCGCTCCATCGACGGTATCGAGACGAACTTTTCCGGTGAGCACAACACGCTCATCGTCCACAATCAGGACACGCCAGGCCATGTCGCAGCCGTGACGGCGGCACTCATGCAGCGGCACGTCAACATCGCCACCATGCAGCTCTACCGCAGCGAGCAGGGCGGCTACGCGGTCATGATCCTCGAGTGCGACCAGCCGATCCCGAAGGACATTGAACAGTGGCTGTCGCACATCGAGGGTATTCAGAAAATCACGATCTTTAACCAGGAGGAACCGGTATGAGCTTTTCGAGCATTGCAGCCATGCTTTCTGCGGCGCAGGTGAGCGGGCAGCCGCTCTATGCCGTCATCCGCGACGCGGACTGTCAGGAAAACGGCTACGACGCCGCGGCGTCCCACCGCCAGATCGCGGCGCTCTGGGCGGCAATGCAGCAGTCAAGCCGGCAGTACTGCGCATCTGACCGCTCCAACAGCGGGCTCATCGGCGGCGACGCGGCCCGGCTCCGCGCGGCGGCGGAGAGCGGCCGCCTCCTCGGCGGGACGTATTTTCAGCGTGTGACGGAGCAGGCGCTCAAGGTCGCTGAGTGCAACGCGTGCATGAAGCGCATCGTCGCCGCGCCGACGGCGGGCAGCTGCGGCGTGTTGCCGGCGGTGCTCATCCCGCTGGCGGAGGAGCGGGATGTGCCGGAGGAGACGATCCTCGAGGCGCTGTATATCGCGGCTGGATTCGGTCAGGTCACGGCACTGCGCGCGAGCGTGGCCGGTGCGGAAGGCGGCTGTCAGGCGGAGATCGGCACGGCCAGCGCCATGGCGGCGGCCGCGCTGACGCATATTCTCGGCGGCACGGCGCAGCAGTGCGCGGATGCGTACGCCATCGCGCTCGGCAATCTGCTTGGTCTGGTGTGTGACCCGGTCGCGGGCTTGGTCGAGGTGCCGTGCGTCAAGCGCAATGTCATCGGTGCGGTCAACGCCGTGAGCGCTGCGAACATGGCCGTTGCCGGTATCACGAGCCGCATTCCGGTCGATGAGGTCATCGACGCCATGGGCGAGGTCGGTGACGCGCTCCCGGCCAGCCTGCGTGAGACCGGTCTCGGCGGCCTTGCCGCCACACCGACCGGCCGGCAGGAGGCCGAGCGGATCACCCGCGCCGAGCACTGAACGCCACCGTCCCGCAGGCCGAGCCATCGGCGGCGGGGCGGCATTTTGCGCGAAGGGGCTTGACAGACGGGCAAAATCACGGCAATGTATAGTTATAAACAGAACGACCCGCTCTGCGGGCGGAAAGGCGGAGCCATGGAATACAACAGACCCATTGCGGATATGCTCCCCGGCATGGATGTCGAGGGCTTTTATATTCTGCGCGCGGCGGCGCTCAAGACGACCAACAGCGGCAAGCCGTTTCTCAGCGGCACGATCTGCGACCGCACGGGCAGCATGGAGATCAAGATCTGGGACTACAGCGGCCCCATCGGCGCACACCCGGAGGACACCGGCCGCGTCGTGAAGATCCGCGGCAGTGTCTCGGAATACCGCGGTGCGCTGCAGATCAGTGTCCACCGCATCCGTATGGCCGAGGCGGCGGATGATTACGACACGTCGCTGCTCGTGCCGACGGCGCCCATCGACACGGACGCCGCGCTGGCGGATGTGCAGCGGCTGGTCGCCTCGATCACGGACGCGGATTACCGCAGTGTTGCCGAGACGATGCTGGCGCGGCACCTCGACGCGTTCCGGCGCATTCCGGCCGGGAAAAGCGTGCACCACAGTTTTCTGTCCGGCCTTTTGATGCATACTTACAACATGCTGCGCACGGCGGATTTCCTCGCGGGCCTGTATCCGGAGGTCATTGACCGCAGCCTGCTGCTGGCCGGCACGCTGCTGCACGACTTCGGCAAGGAGCGGGAGTTTGCGTTCTCCGATCTCGGCATCGTGACGGAGTATTCCACGGCCGGACAGCTCCTCGGCCATCTGGTCATGGGGGCGCAGGAGGCCGCGGATGCCGCGCGCGAGCTCGGTATTCCCGAGGAAAAGTCCATGCTGCTGCAGCACCTGCTGCTCTCGCACCACGGCGAGCCGGAGTTCGGCGCGGCTGTGCGGCCTATGTGCGCCGAGGCGGAGCTGCTGTCGTACATCGACCTCATCGACAGCCGCATGGAGATTTATGCGGAAACGCTGCCGACCGTGCCGGCCGGAAGCTTCAGCGCCCGCATCTTTGCGCTGGAAAAGAAAATCTATCACCACAACTGAGGAGTGTGCCCATGCTGACCCTGCCGCCACAAGTGCATACGGCGCTCGACCGCCTCACGGCGGCGGGCTGGGAGGCTTATGTCGTCGGCGGCGCGGTGCGCGACGCACTGCGCGGCAGCCCGGCGGGGGACTGGGACATCACGACCAACGCCGAGCCTGCACAGGTCGAGCGCGTCTTTGCCGGCGAGCGGCTCATCGAGACGGGGCTCAAGCACGGTACCGTGACCGTCTTGCTCGACGGTCTGCCGCTCGAGATCACGACCTACCGCGTCGACGGGGACTATACCGACCACCGGCGGCCGGACGCCGTGCGCTTTACGCGCAGCCTGCGCGAGGATCTGCTGCGCCGCGATTTCACGATGAACGCGCTGGCTTACAACCCGCAAACGGGGCTGGTGGACATTTGCGGCGGGGCGGAGGACATCACGCGCGGCGTCGTGCGCTGCGTGGGCGAGCCGGACCGTCGCTTTCAGGAGGACGGGCTTCGCATCCTGCGCGCGCTGCGCTTTGCGTCCGTGCTCGGTTTTCAGATCGCGCCGGAGACGGCGGCGGCCATCCACCGCAGCCGCGCACTGCTGCAGTATCTCGCGGCGGAGCGCGTGCGCAGCGAGCTGACGAAGTTGCTCTGCGGGCAGAATGTGGGCGCGGTGCTGCGGGAATTTGCCGATGTGCTGGCCGTCCCCATCCCGGAGCTGCGGCTGATGTTCGGCTTCGAGCAGCACAACCCGCATCACGACCGGGACGTCTGGCAGCACACGGTCGCAGTCGTGGCGCACATCCCGCCGGAGCCGGTGCTGCGCTGGGTGGCACTGCTGCACGATGTCGGCAAGCCGCCGTGCTTCTCGCGCGGGCCGGACGGCGTCGGCCATTTTTACGGCCACGCGGCCAAGAGCGCCGAACTGGCGGACGCTATCCTTATGCGCCTGCGCTTTGACACGGCTGGGCGCACGCGCATCACACAGCTCATCCGCTATCACGACCTGCCCGTACCGCCGGAGCCGAAACCGGTCCGGCGGCTGATGAACAAGCTCGGCGTCAAGACCGTGCGGCAGCTCTTCGCGCTGCACATCGCCGATACCTGCGGCCAGTCGGCTATCTGTGCCGGCCGCGTGGAGGTCTACCGGCAGGCGGAGCGCGTGCTCGACGAGCTGCTTGCGGCGGATGCCTGCTTCTCGCTCAAAGATCTCGCAGTCAAAGGGAATGATCTGCTCACGCTCGGTCTGCGCGGCCGGGCGGTCGGCGCTGCGCTGCAGGCGTGCCTGGACGCGGTCATAGACGAGGTGGTGCCGAACGACAGGGCCGCGCTGCTTGCCTATGCAGCGGAAAATTTGCAACGCTTTGCAAATTCCTGAAACTCAGGACTTGAAAATTGTGGGGTGTTGTTATAAGATGAAGAACATATTTGAATTACATTGTAATAGAATATGCGGAGAACACGGATATGGAACAGATTCGGTCGCGGAAAAATCAATATATCCTGCACCTGCGCGCGCTGGCGAAGGACAATGATGCGCGCCGGGACGCGGGGGAGTACGTCTGCGACGGCGAAAAGCTGCTGCGCGAGGCGCTGCAGTTCGGCGCGGAGGTCACGTCCGTGCTCTGGCGCGATGCGGCGGCGTTCCCGCTGCCGGACGGCATTGTGCAGTACACGGCCGATGCAGAGCTGGCCGCATATGCCTCGCCGCTCATGCACTCGCCGGGCCCGGTCTTTACCGTGCGCATCCCGGTGATGCGCCTGCCGGAGCCGCTGCGCCACGTCATCGTGCTCGAGGGCGTGCAGGATCCCGGCAACGTCGGCACCGTCATCCGCACGGCGAACGCCCTCGGCATGGACACCGTGGTGCTTACCGGTGCGTGTGCCGATCTCTACAGTCCCAAGACCGTGCGCGCCGCGATGGGCGCGCTCTTCCGCCAGCCGGTGCTGACGTGCACGCAGGACGAGCTGGTACAGCTGCTGAATGCCAACGGGCTGAAGCTCTACGGCGCGGCACTGACGGACGCAGCGCAGGACCTGCGGTGCATGCCGCTCTCACCGGCCGCTGTGGCGATCGGCAGCGAGGGCCGCGGCCTGAGCGCGCAGCTGCTCTCGCAGTGCGACGGGCAGATCATCATCCCCATGCAGCCGGGGGCAGAGTCGCTCAATGCGGCGGTGGCCGCGGCGGTCGTCATGTGGGAGATCGCCCGCGCCGGGATGTGAGGAGGCGCACCGATGTCGCAGCTGCAATACTGGGTCTGGCTGTCCATGCGCTTTGGCGTGCGCCCGAAGGTGAAGCTCGCGCTCGTGGAGCATTTCGGCACGCCGCGCGATGTATATTTTGCCACTGAAGCGGACTACCGCGTCCGTGTCCCACTGCGCCCGGAGGAGCTCCGGATGCTGCAGGACAAGGATCTGGGCGATGCCAACCGTGCGCTCGCCATCTGTGACCGGGAGCACATCCGCGTCCTGACGATCCAGGATGCGGTCTATCCGCAGCGCCTGCTGCAGATTTATGACCCGCCGCTGGTGCTCTATGTGCGCGGCACTCTGCCGCAGATTGATGACCGTGCGGCTGTCGCCGTCGTCGGTACGCGCAGCGCAACGCCGTATGGCATGCGCACGGCGCGTAAGTTCGGCTCCGAGATCGTGCGCCATGGCGGTATTCTGCTTTCCGGTCTCACCGCTGGGATCGACCGCTCGGCCGCCGAGGGCGCGCTGCACGCCGGAGGTATCTGCGTGGGCGTGTCCGGCACGGCGATCAATCTGGATTTTGCGGGCGCATGTACACAGGAGACTGCGCGCTGCGGCGCCGTTGTGAGCGAGTTTGCGCCGAACATGTCCGTGCCGCGTTTCGGCTTCCGGCTGCGCAACCGCATTACGTCCGGCCTCGCCGTAGCGACGGTCGTGGTCGAGGCACCGGAGAAAAGCGGCGCGCTCCTGTTTGCCGACGATGCCGTCATGCAGGGCAGAGAGGTCTTTGCCGTGCCCGGCAATGCGGACTCCCGTGCCTCGGTCGGCAGCAACGCGCTGCTCAAGGACGGCGCCCGTCCGGCTACGTGTGCGTGGGACGTGCTGAGCGATTTTCGCCGCATGTTTCCCGGCACACTGCACGAAAATATTGCGCCTGAGCCCGACATAGCGACACCTGAACCGCCGCCGGAGACGGGCAGCGGCTTTGCGCAGGTGCGCCGCCCGGTCGCGGAGAAAAGGATTGACAAGCCGCAGCCGGAGGCATATATTGACTTGGAAGCGCAGCTGAAGTCGCTCACGACCGAGCAGCTGCAGATCGTCGCGGCGATTGATGCGCCTGGCACCCAGGTGGATCTCATCATCGAAAAGACGCAGCTCCCGGCGAGCAAGGTGCTCGCGGAGCTGACCGTGCTGCAGATCCGCGGCGTGGTCCGGCAGGAGCCGGGCAAACGTTTTTCATTAAATGTACGCGCAGGCACTGCGCAGGAATCATAAGGAGTTGGAGTAGACCCGATGGCAAAAGCAAAAACCGATCTGGTGATCGTCGAGTCTCCGGCGAAGGCCAGAACAATCGAAAAATATCTGGGCAATCACTATCAGGTCGTGGCCTCGATGGGCCACCTGCGTGATCTGCCCAAGAGCACCATGGGCGTGGACATCGACGGTGATTTTACGCCGCAGTACCTGCCCGTGAAGGATCGTGCGGACGTGATCGCCGACCTGAAAAAGCGTGCAAAGTCAGCCGGTACCGTCTATCTCGCGACCGACCCTGACCGCGAGGGAGAGGCTATTTCGTGGCACCTGAAGGAGCTGCTGAATCTGCCGGATGACAAGGCCAAGCGCGTGACGTTCAACGAGATCACGAAAAAGGTCGTCACCGAGAGCATCCAGCACCCGCGCGAGATCGATCAGGATCTGGTCGACGCACAGCAGGCGCGCCGCATTCTCGACCGCATCGTGGGCTATAAACTCAGCCCGCTGCTTTGGCGCAAGGTCAAGCCCGGCCTGTCCGCCGGCCGCGTGCAGTCGGTGGCCACGCGCATCGTGGTCGACCGTGAAAATGAGATCCGCGCCTTCCAGCCGCAGGAGTACTGGCTGCTTGACGCGCTGCTCGACTGCGGCGCGGGCACGTTCACGGCGCGCTTTTACGGCACGGCCGATAAGAAAATGGACGTTCCGGACGAGATCACGGCCGATAAGATCATTGCCGCCGTGTCGGCCGAGCCGTTCCAGATCGCGAGCGTCAAGCGCGGCGAAAAGCAGCGCAGCCCGTCGCCCCCGTTCATCACCTCGACCCTGCAGCAGGAGGCTTCCCGCCGCCTGGGCATGACGCCGCGGCGCACCATGTCGGTCGCGCAGCAGCTGTATGAAGGCGTGGATATTACCGACCGCGGCACGATCGGTCTCATCACCTATATGCGTACCGATTCGCAGCGCCTGTCCGATGAGGCGCTTGCCGCCGCACAGGCGTTTATCGTCGAGCACTACGGCCCGGAGTATCACCCCGGCAAGCCGCGCACGTATAAGACCAAGGCCGGCGCGCAGGACGCGCACGAGGCCATCCGTCCGACGGATGTCACGCTTACGCCGGATCGTGTGCGCCACGACCTCACGCCGGAGCAGTACCGGCTCTACCGGCTCATCTGGGGCCGCTTCACGGCCTGCCAGATGGCAAACGCCGTGTACGACAACGTCGTCGTAGACGCCGGCAGCGCGGGCTATCTTTTCCGCGCCAACTATTCCGAGCAGAAGTTCGCGGGCTACACCGCCGTGTATGAAGAGGCGAAGGACGAGGAGACGAGCGAGGTGCGCCGCCCGCTGCCGTCGCTCAAGCAGGGTGACGCCGTGGACCTCAAGCAGGTCACGAAGGAGCAGCAGTTCACACAGCCGCCCGCCCGCTACACGGAGGCGACGCTCATCCGCGCCATGGAGGAGAAGGGCATCGGCCGTCCGTCCACGTATGCGCCGACGATCTCGACCATCCTCAGCCGCAACTATGTCGTCAAGGAGGGACGCTACCTCCGCCCGACGAATCTCGGTATCGTCGTGACTGAGATGATGGAGGAATACTTCCGCAACATTGTCGATCTGAAGTTCACCGCCAATATGGAGACGGATCTCGACAAGATCGAGGCCGGCAAGATGGCGTGGAAGGACGTACTGCGCGAATATTATAAGGACTTTGACGCAAACCTCAACAATGCTGAGATCCAGCTCGAGGGCAAGCACCTCAAGGTGCCGGATGAGGAGTCGGACGAGG
>ENA-UOOD01004507-UOOD01004507.1-human-gut-metagenome-genome-assembly--contig:-CS67-NODE-4507-length-10791-cov-7.833923_pt1 | contig 10791 bp, 8 predicted proteins | sample MGYA00242464_ERZ724011 | MGnify/ENA metagenome assembly ERZ724011 | reverse complement strand
CCTATCAGGGGGAAATGTCCCGAAGGGACAAAAGGGGTAGGGATGCTGTCAGCCGAAGGCTGACTGAGAGGTTGCCGCAGATTTGATACGACCTCTCCGTCTCGGCTGCGCCGAGCCACCTCCCCTGCAAGGGGAGGCTTTGGAGTGCGCACCGCCCAAGGCTTCCCCTTATAGGAAAAGCCATGACGATCAGCTCACCGGAAAGGAGAATGGCCATGATCGCACAACTCGCGGTCGCAGCGGCGGTCTATGCCATCGATAAGCCCTATTCCTACCGCGTGCCGGAGGGCATGCAGGTGCAGCCGGGGCTGCGGGTGCTCGTGCCGTTCGGGCGCGGCAACCGCCGGTCGGAGGCCGTCGTGCTCGCGCTGCAGGATACCGCGCAGCGGGACCTCAAGGTCATCGAGCGCGCGCTGGACGACGCGCCCATCCTCTCGCAGGCACAGCTGCAGCTGGCCGCGTTCATGAAGGAGCGCTATTTCTGCACGTTTTATGAGGCCGTCAAGGCCATCCTGCCCGCGGGCTTCTGGTTTGCGGAGAAGAAGACCCTGACGCTCGCGCCCGGCGCGCAGGACAAGCTGCCGCCCGGCATGGCCAATTCCGACGCGGCCCGGCTCGTGCAGCTGCTGCAGGAATTCGGCGGCAGCGCGCCGGAGCGCACGCTCCGCCAGCAGTTTTCGTCCCCGCAGGTCTTTGACACGGCCGTGCAGCAGCTGCTCAGGCGGAAGCTCCTGCGCTCGGACGCTGAGCTGACGCAGAAGACCGGCGGCAAGACCGTCAAGATCGCCGCCCTCGCCGTCAGCGCGGAGGAGGCGGAGCAGTTCGCCGCCAAAAAGCAGACCTCCGCGCCGCTGCAGGCGGCCGTGCTGCGGCTGCTGTGCGCCATCGGCGCGGGCCCCTGCCGCGAGATCTGCGCCCTGACCGGTGCGAGCATGCAGACTGTCACCCGGCTCTGCAAGCTTGGCCTTCTCGAGCAGCAGGAGCGCGAGGTGCTGCGCAGCCCGAAGCAGGAGCTGCCGCCCCCCGCGGAGCCCATCACGCTCACGGACGAGCAGCAGACCGCCTTTGACGGCTTATCCGCCCAGATGGAGCGCGAAAAGCCCGGCGCGGCCCTGCTCTACGGCGTGACCGGCAGCGGCAAGACCGCCGTCTACGTCGCGCTCATCCAGAGAGCGCTGGACGAGGGCCGCTCCGCCATGCTCCTGGTGCCTGAGATCGCCCTGACCCCGCAGCTGCTCGGCCGCATGACCGCGCACTTCGGCAAGACCGTCGCCGTGCTCCACTCGAGCCTGCGCGTCGGCGAACGCTACGACGAGTGGCGGCGCATCGCCCGGGGCGAGGCCAGAGTCGTGGTCGGCACGCGCTCGGCGGTCTTTGCGCCCCTGCAGTCGCCCGGGCTTCTCATCCTCGATGAGGAGCAGGAGCATACCTATAAATCCGAAAACGCCCCGCGCTATCACGCGCGGGAGATCGCCCTTTACCGCGGGGCCAAGGCGGGCGCGCTCGTCCTGTTCGGCTCCGCCACGCCGTCGATCGAGACCATGTATCTCGCGAAGACCGGCGTCTATACCCTCTACACGCTGAAAACCCGCTATAATGGCCGCGCCCTTCCGGCTGCGCGCCTCATCGATATGAAGCAGGAGCTGCGCGCCGGGAACGATCTGGATCTCAGCCGTGAGCTCGAAGAGGGCGTCCGCGACGCCATCCTGGACGGCAAGCAGTCCATCCTCTTCCTCAACCGCCGCGGCAACAGCCGCTTCCTCGTCTGCATGGACTGCGGCGACGTGCCGCAGTGCCCGCGCTGCAGCGTCCACCTGACCTACCATTCGGCGGGCCGCCGCCTGATGTGCCACTACTGCGGCTACTCTGAGCCCGCGCACGCGCGCTGCGCCAAATGCGGCGGCGCGATGAAGGCTGTCGGCAGCGGCACGCAGAAGGTCGAGCAGGAGCTGAAGGCCCTGTTCCCGGATACGGCAGTTCTGCGCATGGACGCGGATACCGTCGCCGCCTCCGGCGGCCACGAAGCGATGCTCCGCCGCTTCCGGGACGAGCAGATCCCGATCCTGCTTGGCACGCAGATGGTCACCAAGGGCCTCGATTTTCCGTCCGTCACGCTCGTCGGCGTGCTGGACGCGGATATGAGCCTCTACGTCGACAACTTCCGCGCGGCGGAGACCACGTTTTCCCTCATCACGCAGGTCGTCGGCCGCTCCGGCCGCGGCGCGGATAGCGGCTGCGCCATGATCCAGACCATGACGCCGGAGCATCCCGTGCTGCAGCTGGCCGCCCGGCAGGACTATGACGCGTTCTACGACATGGAGCTGCAGATGCGCAAGCTCCGCAGCTGCCCGCCGTTCTCGGACCTGTTCACCATCACCGTCGCGGGACTGGAGGAGCGCGACCTCATCCAAGCCAGCGTCCGCCTGCGCGACGCGCTGGCGGCAAATCTGCAGCGCGAGCCCTACTGCCGGGAACCGGCGCAGCTGCTCGGCCCGGCCCCCGCGCCGGTCGCCCGCGTCAACTATTCCTACCGCTATCAGCTGACGCTCGTGTGCAGAAATACCGCGCCCATCCGCCGTCTGCTTGCCTTTGTGCTCGCGGAGTTCTCCAAAGACCGGCAAAACAGGGGCCTGACCGCCCTGATCGATATCAATTCGTATAACTAAGGAGTTTTTACCATGGCACTCAGAAAGATCGTTACCGTCGGCGACCCGATCCTGACCAAGGTCTGCCGCCCTGTCACAAAATTTGACCAGAAGCTGGCCATCCTGATCGAGGATATGATCGAGACCATGCACGATGCCAACGGCGTCGGTCTGGCCGGGCCGCAGGTCGGCATCCTGCGCCGCGTGGTCGTCGTCGACGCGGGCGACGAGGATATCGAGCTCGTGAACCCCGAGGTCGTCGAGGTCAGCGAGGAAACGCAGACCGGGCTGGAGGGCTGTCTGAGTCTGCCCGGCAAATACGGCATCGTCACCCGGCCGGAGCATGTCGTCATCCGCGCGCAGGACCGCAACGGCGACTGGTACGAGTACGAGGGCGACGAGATCCTTGCCCGCTGCTTCCTGCACGAGATCGACCATCTCGACGGCCATATGTACACCGAGATCGCCGAAAAGATGCTCACGCCCGAGGAGCTTGCGGCGCTGGAACAGCAGGAAGCGGACAATGAGGAGGACGAAGGCTGATGAGACTCGTCTTCATGGGCACGCCCGACTTTGCCCGGGCCTGTCTGGAAACCCTGCACACCGAGGGCTTTGACATCGTGGGCGTCTACACCAAGGTCGATACGCCCAAAAACCGCGGCATGAAGCTGCTGCCGTCCCCGGTCAAGGCGTATGCCGAGGCTGTGGGCCTGCCGGTCTATCAGCCGCAGTCGTTCCGGGAGGAGCAGACGGTGCAGCAGCTGCGGGAGCTGAAGCCCGACCTGCTGGTCGTCGTCGCCTACGGCAAGATCCTGCCGCAGGCCGTGCTCGATATCCCGACCCACGGCGCGATCAATATGCACGGCAGCATCCTGCCGGAGCTGCGCGGCTCCGCCCCGGTGCAGCGCTCGATCCTGAATCACTGCGACGAGGCGGGCGTCACCGCCATGTATCTGTCCGCGGGGATGGACGAGGGCGATATCATCGAGATCCGGAAGACCGTCATCCAGCCGCTGGAGACCTCGGAGGAGCTCATGGCCCGCCTGGCCGCGATCGCTGCGCCGCTCTGCGCCGATACCGTCCGCGCCATCGAAAATGGGACCGCAAAGCGCATCCCGCAGGATCCTTCCCGCGCGACCTACGCCCCCATGCTCCGCAAGGACGAGAGCCCCATCGACTGGGACCAGCCCGCAAGATACATCGTCGATCAGGTGCGCGGCCTCGTGCCCTGGCCCGTGGCCACGGCCACGCTCGGCGGCACGGAATTCAAGATCTACCGCGTGGAATATACCGATCAGAAGACCGAAAAAGCCCCTGGCGCGCTCGTCGCGCTGACAAAAAAGGGCCTGCTCGTCGCCTGCCGCGGCGGCGACGTGGTGCTCGTCCGCGAGCTCCAGGCCCAGGGCGGCAAACGCATGCCAGCCCCCGACTACTTCCGCGGCCACCCGATCACGATCTGACTACCTCAAAGCCTTCCCCTCATAGGGGAAGCCACCCGCTGCGGCGGGTTACCCCCTCAGGTGCTCCGCGCCAGTTCCCCTTGACAAGGGGAGCCTCGAGAGTGCGCAAGTCCAAAGCCTCCCCTCTCAGGGGAGGTGGCTCGGCGAAGCCGAGACGGAGAGGTCGCCGCAAATTTGCAGCAACCTCTCAGTCACCTTCGGTGACAGCATCCCTACCCCTTTTGTCCCTTCGGGACATTTCCCCCTGATAGGGGGAATCGGCCCCTGGAAGGGGAGCCTTTGGGGCGGAACGCCCCGCGATTCAGTATTGAAATCCCCTCAACGAGGTACCTATGAACGCAAGAACGACCGCGCTTTCGGCGCTTATCGCCGTCCGGCGGCAGAATGCCTGGGCCGACGGCGCACTCAAAGAGTATATCGCCCGCGACCGCCTCAGCCGCCGCGACGCGGCGCTGGCCGCGCGGCTCGTGTACGGCGTGGTGCAGAACCGGCTGCTGCTGGACTTTGATCTGGCGCAGGTGGTCTCCTCGCCGCTTGCAAAGCTGCAGCCGGTCGTGCTCGATATTCTGCGCCTCGGCGCGTATCAGATCCTGTTTCTGGACAAGATCCCCGTCTCCGCCGCCGTCAATGAGGCCGTCGAGCAGACAAAGACCTATGCCAACAAGCGCGCCGCCGGGCTGGTCAACGGCTCGCTGCGCGCGCTCGCGCGGCAGAAGGACACGCTCGCCGCGCCGCAGGACCTCGCGACAAAATATTCCCACCCCCAGCCGCTCGTCGACTGCCTGCGCGCGTCCATGGACGAAGAAACGCTCGAGGCCTTCCTTGCCGCTGACAACGACATCCCGAAGACCGCCCTGCAGTGCAACCCCCTGATCGCCGCGCCGGAGCAGGTAGCCTCCGCGCTGGACGAGGCGCAGATCCCGTATGAACCGCACCCGTGGCTGCCCGGCTGTTTCCTCGTCTCCGGGACGGGCAATCTCGAGACGCTGCCGCTGTTCCAGTCCGGCGCGGTCTACGTGCAGGACCCTGCGGCAAAGCTCGCGGCGCTCGCCTCCGGCGCGGCGCCCGGGATGCGCGTGCTCGACTGCTGTGCGGCCCCCGGCGGCAAAAGCTTTGCCGCCGCCATGCAGATGGAGAACACGGGCAGCATCCTTTCGTGCGACCTGCACCCGCATAAGATCGCGCTCATTGAAAAAAACGCCGCCCGGCTCGGGATCTCCATCCTGAAAGCCGAGACGCGCAGCGCCGCGGAATTTGACCCGGCACTGGAAAACGGCTTCGATCTTGTCATCGCCGACGTGCCGTGCTCCGGCCTCGGCGTTATCCGCAAAAAGCCGGATATCCGCTATAAGCCGCTGGATGCCATCGAGCGCCTGCCCGCCATTCAGACCGCGATTTTAGAAAACGTCTGCCGCTACGTCCGTCCCGGCGGCACGCTGCTCTACAGCACCTGCACCGTCCGGAAGGAAGAAAATGAGGACGTCGCGCGGACCTTCCTGCTGGCGCACCCGGAATTTTCGCCGGAACCGTTCGCGGTCCCGGCGGGGCTGGACCTAAAGAACGAGGGCTATGCCACCTTATTGCCGCAGAAGCACGCGGCGGACGGATTTTTCATCTGTAAGCTGAGGAGACACGCATGAAACAGGACCTCAAATCCATGACGCTGGCCGAGATGCAGGACGCGTTCGCCGCCATCGGCGAGCCGAAATTCCGTGCAAAGCAGGTCTTTACCTGGCTGCACCGCGGCGCGGTCAGCTTCGACGCCATGACGAACCTCTCCAAGCCTCTGCGCGAGAAGCTGGACGGGCTGTACTACATCACGGCCCCCTCCGTCGCGCGCAAGCAGGTCTCAAAGCTCGACGGCACGATCAAATACCTCTGGAAGCTCCGCGACGGCAACTGCGTCGAGTCCGTCGTCATGCAGTATCACCACGGCAATACCGTCTGCATCTCCTCCGAGGTCGGCTGCCCGATGGGCTGCAAATTCTGCGCGTCGACGATCGGCGGGCTCGTCCGGCGGCTCGAGCCGTCGGAGCTGGTCGATCAGGTGCTCTTTTCCCAGCTCGATTCCGGCCTGCCGATCTCCAACATCGTGCTCATGGGCATCGGCGAGCCGCTGGATAACTTCGACAACGTCATGCGCTTCCTCGAGCTCATCAACAGCCCGGACGGCATGAACATCGGCATGCGCCACATCAGCCTGTCCACCTGCGGTCTGGTCGACAAGATCGAAAAGCTTGCCGAACGGGACCTGCAGCTGACGCTCTCGGTCTCGCTCCATTCGCCGGACGACGAATCGCGCAGCAAGATCATGCCCGTCAACCGCCGCTGGCCGGTCGACACGCTGCTCGCTGCCTGCCGCGACTATTTTGCGAAGACGGGGCGCCGCATCTCCTTCGAATACACCATGATCGACGGCGTCAGCGACTCGCCGGAGCAGGCGGAGCTGCTTTCGAAAAAGCTCGCCGGTATGGGCGCGCACGTCAACATGATCCCTCTCAACAACGTCACGGAAAGCGGCCTGCATACCTCGTCCCGGCAGGCCATCCATCAATTCCAGTCCATTCTGGAAGCCAACGGCATCACCGCCACGCTCCGCCGGACGCTCGGCAGCGACATCGATGCGTCCTGCGGCCAGCTGCGCAGAAAGTACGAAAAAACCTGAAGGAGGAACCGCCATGCAGACATGGGGACTGACAGACCCGGGCAATATCCGCCAGCAGAATCAGGATTCTTACGCCATCGTCCCGTTTGCGCGCGACCGCGTGCTCATGATCGTCTGCGACGGCATGGGCGGCGCGAAGTCCGGCAATGTGGCGAGCTCTCTGGCCGTGGAGGTCTTCACGGGCGAGGTACGCCGCACGCAGAAGGCGGGCATGACGCCGGAAAAGGCGGCGGCCATGCTCCGCAGCGCGCTGGAGCTGGCCAACCGCGCGGTCTATGAGCAGTCGCAGCTGAGCGAGGACTTTACCGGCATGGGCACGACGCTCGTCGCCGCGTTCCTCAGCCGGGACCTGGCGGTCATCATCAACGTCGGCGACAGCCGCGCCTACCATTTTACCCGGGAAGACGTCTCGCTCGTCACGCGCGACCATTCCATGGTCGCCTACATGGTCGAGCGCGGCGAGCTGACGCAGGAGCAGGCCAAGCTCCACCCCGGCAAAAACGTCATTACCCGCGCCGTCGGCACCGAGCCGGAGGTCGAGGGCGACGTCTTCATCTGCAAGCTGCGGAAGGAGGAATGCATCCTCCTGTGCTCTGACGGCCTGTCCAACGAGATGGCCGATCAGGAGATGCTCTTCGAGGTCGTCCACGGCATGAGCAAGAGCGACTGCTGCCAGCGGCTGCTGCACATCGCCAAAAAGCGCGGCGCACCGGACAACGTGACCGTTGCGCTCGCGGCAGTCTGACGGAGGTGCGCAGATGAACCAGATCACACGAAAGGAGCGGGACTGATGGACCGATACATAGGAAAACTGCTGGATAACCGATATGAGATCCTGGAGAAGATCGGCTCCGGCGGCATGGCGGACGTCTACAAGGCCCGCTGCCACCGCCTCAACCGCCTGGTGGCCATCAAGATCCTCAAGGAGGACCTGTCGCAGGACGCCGAGTTCCGCCGGCGCTTCCACGCCGAGTCGCAGGCCGTCGCCATGCTCTCGCACCCCAATATCGTGAGCGTCTACGACGTGTCGCACTCGGACAACATCGACTATATCGTCATGGAGCTCATCGAGGGCATCACCCTCAAGCAGTATATGGAGCAGAAGGGCACGCTCAACTGGCGCGAGGCGCTGCATTTCGCCACACAGATCTGCAAGGCGCTCGAGCATGCCCACAGCCGCGGCATCATCCACCGCGACATCAAGCCCCACAACATCATGATCCTGAAGGATGGCAGCGTCAAGGTCGCCGATTTCGGCATCGCCCGCGTCTCGTCGGCGCAGAATACGCTCACGCGCGAAGCCCTCGGCTCCGTCCACTATATCTCGCCCGAGCAGGCCAAGGGCGCGCAGGTCGACTGCCGCGCGGACCTGTATTCCCTCGGCGTCGTCATGTACGAGATGCTGACGGGCCGCCCGCCGTATGACGGCGACACGCCGGTCTCCGTCGCCATCCAGCACATCAGCGGCCATCCCACCATGCCGCGCGAGATCAATCCCGCCATCCCCCTCGGCCTCGAGCAGATCACCATGCACGCCATGACCGCGGAGCTGCCGCACCGCTATCCGTCCGCCACGCGCATGCTCCACGACCTTGAGGAGTTCCGCAAGGAGCCGAACATCGTCTTCGACTTTACCGCCGAGGCCGACAGCATCGACGTCCAGCGCCTCATCAACGACCCCAACTACATGCCGAAGACGCTCGGCCGCACGAACGCGGTCAAGGGCGCGCTGGCCGACGCCGTGGCGAAGAAGAAGCAGCTCGAGCAGGACAAGAAGGCCCAGCAGGACGCCTCCCGCCGCGGCAGCCGCATCGCGGTGATCGCGGGCATCGTCTGCATCGCGCTGGCGGTGATCGTCATCTGCTACTTCCTGTACAACTATTTCTTCTCCGATCTGTTCAGCCGGACGGAGGAGGTCCTGGTCCCGAAGCTCATCGGCCTCTACGCCGAGAATATCCGGCAGGAGGACTATCCCGACTTCGTCATCCAGGTCGACAGCTACGTCGAAAGCGAGCAGTATGAGGCCGGCGTCGTCATCGACCAGTCGCCTGCGCCGGACCGGCAGGCCAAGACCGGCAGCACCATCAAGCTGACCGTCTCCGCCGGAGCCACCGAGGTCCGCATGCCCATGCTCGTGAACCTCACGCGGCAGAAGGCTGAGCAGACGCTCGGCGCGCTGGGCCTGAACCTCAACATCCAGATCGACGAGCGCAAGGACGATATCTACACCGAGGGCTACGTCATCGAGACGAGCCCTGCAAACGGTGAGCCGCTCACCAGCGGCCAGACCGTGACGCTTGTCGTCTCGCTCGGGCCGGATATCGAGCTGGTCGAGGTCCCGACGCTCGTCGGCGAGGACGTGGACGAAGCGCTCGCGCTCATCGCGAAGGCCGGTCTGCAGAACGGCAGCATCCGCAACGACGACAGTGACCTCCCCAAAGGCACGGTCACGTTCCAGTCGATCGACGGCGGCCAGATGGTCAAGAAGGACACCGTCATCAATCTGCGCGTGTCGAGCGGCCCGCAGGAGGCCGCGACCCCCGTTGTGACCAACCTCTCGCAGGATCAGGCGGTCCTGCAGGATGAGTCGCTCACGCTCTCCATCTCCGCCTACGCCTCCGACGACGGCACGCTCCGCTACGCGTGGTACATGTCCCGCGACGGCAGCTATGACAACGCCGCCCTCGTCTCGCGCAGCAAGGAGGGCAACACCACCTGCGAGGCGGACACCTCCGTGCCCGGCACGTATTACTATTTCTGCATCGTGGAAAATTCCCTCGACGACAACACGAAGACAACGAAATCCAACATGATCGAGGTCGTCGTGCAGGAGAAGGCCGTGGAAAAGACCATCGATGTCACGCTGCCGAGCAAGAACGGCCTGTATGAGGTCACCGTCTATGTTGACGGCACCCTGCAGTACGGCCCGACCTCCGTCTCCATCACCGACGGCACGGCCGTCATGCTCCAGATCCCGGTCCGGGGCAAGGGCACGCTCCCGGTCGACGTGTATCTTGACGGCGCGATCTACGATTCGCAGCTCATTTCGTTCGGGTGAGGCATACATGGAGCAATACAGGATCATCAAAGCCCTGAGCGGCTTCTATTCTGTGCAGACCGAAGACGGCGTCGTCGAGTGCCGCGCCCGCGGCCGCTTCCGGCGGCAGGACCAGTCGCCGCTGGTGGGCGATTTCGTCCGCATCACGCGGCAGGGTGCGGGCAAGGGCGTGCTCGAGGAGCTTCTGCCCCGCAAAAACGCCTTCATCCGCCCCGCCGTTGCCAATATCGACCAGCTGGTCGTGCTGGCCTCCTGCGCCGTGCCGGTGACGGAGCCGTTCCTCATCGACCGCGTGCTCGCCATCGCCCAGCTGCAGAGCGTCCCGGCCCTCGTCGTCGTCAATAAGGACGATCTGGCCTCCGCGCAGCCGCTGGCGGAGATCTACCGCAAAGCGGGCGTCCCCGTGCTCGTCACGAGCGCCGAGACGGGGGAGGGGATCGACGCGCTGCGCGCCGCGCTCGCCGGAAAGCTCTCGTGCCTGACCGGCAACTCCGGCGTCGGCAAGTCGAGCCTTCTCAACTGCGTGTGCCCGGGGCTGCAGCTGCCGGTCGGCGAGGTGTCGGAAAAGCTCGGCCGCGGCCGCCATACCACGCGCCACATCGAGCTCTACGCCCTCGCGCCCGATACCTTCGTCGCCGATACGCCGGGCTTCTCCGCATTCGATACCGAGCGGATGGAGCTGGTCCACAAGGAACAGCTGCAGTATGCCTTCCCGGAGTTCGGCCCCTACCTTGGTCACTGCCAGTTCCCCGACTGCGCCCACCGCAAAGAACCCGGCTGCGCCGTCCGAAAGGCCCTCGCCGACGGCCACATCGACCAGACCCGCTACGACAGCTACGAGCGTCTTTACGAAATGGCCAGCCAGATCAAGGAGTGGGAACTCAAATAAAAGAAAAAGCTCCCCTTTCAGATGCGAATCAATAGTTGAACCGCAGGAGGAGGGCGGCGAAAGCGAGGGAGGAG
>ENA-UOOD01004489-UOOD01004489.1-human-gut-metagenome-genome-assembly--contig:-CS67-NODE-4489-length-10820-cov-3.741013_pt1 | contig 10820 bp, 7 predicted proteins | sample MGYA00242464_ERZ724011 | MGnify/ENA metagenome assembly ERZ724011 | reverse complement strand
CTGCCGATAGGCGAAGATCCGGGTTGTCGGTCGTTATATAACCGATGTTGGCTTCCAAATTGCCTATATTTTCCAGCACCGACTCTGTTCCTGTGCGAATCGTTCCGTTATCCTCTGTTTGCGGCAGACATCGGTTGATGTCAAACGGTTGCGGTTGATAGTCCGGAAAGTAGCGTTCGGCGACTTTTTCGGCAAATGTTAAGGCGTAGACGGTGCGGGTGATGCCGGATTGAAAAAGGGCTCGGTCGAAAGGCATGCCCTCTTTGGCGTCATTTTTCAGATTTTCCATGATGTTTCGGCAGGCATCGGTGCGGAATTTTAGTTCTTCGCGCATTTTTTCGTCCGGCGTTACTTTTATTCGGGCGGCACAGAACTTCTGCGCCCGCGAAAATTCTTCGGCAGCCAGCAGTTCGAGCGGCGTGTCGTCGGTGATGTTGTCGCGGGAAACAGTGTCCAGCCCGAGCACGACTTTGGCGGCCAGCGGATTTTTTCTGATTTTTTCAATGTCGCGGAGTTCTGCCTCGATACATTTGATGATTTCTTTTTCGGCAATCAGGTAGGATACGTCTTTGCCGCCAACGATCGAATAACCGCTTCCTTGCAGCTGTTTGCAGCTTTCTTTGAATTTGTTTTCCGCTTCTTGCAGTTTTTCCCGTGAGCAGGGGGGCGGTGTGGCTGAGCGGTCATATAAGATGCCGTCAGCCATATTCCGGTAGTGATCCGACAGTATATGCATATGCCGGCAGGCTTTTGCCGCTTCGTCGAATTTGTGATAGCCGGGGCGTCCGGGCAGGCGCAGCCGCGCGCAGAGTTTGATGCGGTTGAGAACGGCGCTTTCCTGATTGAGCTGAGCGTTGCCATAGGCGGAGAACATTTTATATATTGCTCCCAGCAGTTTGTCTTTTTGGTCAAGAGAAGCGGAAACGCCGGCTTCGGCAACGCGGGCCAGACTCTCTTTTTCAAATTCTGATGCCGGATAATAACGGCGGGTTGTGTTAACGGCTCTGGTGCGGGGAATGCTGTGTTCGGGATGAGCGGCCATCAGAGAGGCGGAAAAAACGTATATGTCGGAACAGCAGAAGTTGTTGCTTTTGTCGGTATCATGCGCCAGTTCGTGGAGAAGAAGAGACGTCATAAACATGGGCGCGGTCTGCGAGAGCAGGCAGATGTAGTCGTCGGAAGAATATGCGCTGTATTTGACGCCGGCAAGGGAATTCCCCGAAGCGGTGGGATCGATCCGGTTCTCAACGGAGAAAAAATGTCCGTTTTCGTTGAAGTTTTTGAAAGAAGCCGAAACGACCGGGTCGTTGTCGTGCAGATCCTGATAGGAACGGTCGAAGAAATACAGGAAATGAAAATAATGATCGTTAAACCACAGGTCGGGAAAATGCATTTGCCGGAAAGCTTCTTTGGCCAAATCGTATCGGCCGGGGCGGTAAGGGATTGCCGGCAGATCTTCGGTACGGCAGCAAAGCGGCTGATCGGGCTGCTGGTCTTCGGGGATTTTGGTTAAGCGAAACCGGGGATAAGTTTCCTGCCAGGAACGAAATTCGGCGGCGTTTTTTTCTTCCGGGCTGCCGACGTATCCTTTGATTTCTACTGCGCTGACGCCTTTCGGAGCGATGCCGAGACGGGCGGTCGGCATTTTTTCGTGGGGGTTTTTCAACGGCAGGCTGTTTTGATATTCGTCACGCAGCAGATAATAAAATTCTGCCCGTCTGCGGTCTTTTTTTGAGCGCAGGTCGGGAGGAAAAACGCCGCGTTTTAATTTTTGCTGCTGAAAGACGATTTCGTCGATGTCGGAGCATTCCATTTGTTCAAATTTTGCCTGCTTCTGTTCCCGGGGAGACAAAAAACGGATGAAATGGTGGAAGTCTTTGGGAGTGCCGTTGATACGATGGCTGAGGAGGAAACGGCGTTTCAGGGCGTTGTTTTCTTCCGTGTTTTCGGAAAAGTAAGCCGAAAGTATTTTTTTCAGCATGCCGGTGTTGCCGTCGTCGGCCAGGTTGGCCATGACGTCGTAACCGAATTCGCGGCAATTTTCGGTTTTGGCAACCAGCGTTTCGGCATCGGGAAAAATCTGTTGCAGCAGGTCGATTCTTCCGTTTTTGACAATATGGTAAACGCGCCTTTCTTCATTTCCCCTCGTCATTAAATATTCTTTGATGTTTATCATTGCTGCCGCTCCGTGTCCGGTACATTGTTTTTCTATCGTACTTTATTGGACAAAAAAAGTCAATTGCCCGGCTGCAAAATGGATTGTTGCCATTTGCGGCGAATGTTTATATATTGATGACAGTTTTAAACAGGAGATTTTGGAATCATGACTAAAAAATTGTTCGGCACCGACGGGGTGCGCGGGGTGGCCAATGTTTATCCGATGACCGCCGAATTTGCGGTAAAACTGGGAATGGCCTGCGGGCAGGAAATTTGCCGCAACAAGCGGCGGGCAGCGATCGGGCGAGATACCCGCATTTCCGGTGAAATGCTTGAAGCCGGGCTGACGGCCGGACTGACGGCGGCCGGGATCGATGTGGTTAAGCTCGGTGTACTGCCGACGCCGGCAGTGACTTCGGTAACCCCCGAACTTGGCGTGGACATGTCGTTTATGATTACGGCTTCGCACAATCCGTATCAGGACAACGGCATCAAACTGATCACCGCGGTAGGCGACAAATTTTCCGACGAGGTGACTTCGCGGCTGGAAGAACTGATTGCCGCAGACAGGTTTGAGTTGGACGGCTGCCGGCTGGGTACCGTCAGCGAAAACAAGGAAGCTGTCGTGCTTTATCTGGAAAAAGCCAAAAGCTTTATCGACTCGGATCGTCCGCTGAAAGGGCTGCGGGTGGTGCTTGACTGTGCCAACGGCGTATTTGCCGACATTATGCCGCAGGTGTTTAAAGACCTCGGCGCCGGCGTGATTACACTCGGCAATCGGCCGGACGGCTGCAACATCAACAAAGACTGCGGATCGCAGCACCCGGAAAAAATGTTTGAGACCGTGCGCGATGCCCATGCCCATTTGGGAATCGCGGTGGACGGTGACGGTGACCGCATTATTGTCTGCAATGAAAAAGGAGAGAAAGTTGCCAGCGAACAGCTGATTGCCTTTTTGGCGGAAACTCTGAAAGAGGAGGGCAAATATAACGGCAACGCGGTAGTTTCGACGGTGCTTTCCAATACCGCTCTGGAGCGTTACATTCGTTCGCTCGGTATGGAATATTACAGCACCAAAGTCGGCGAACGGGCGGTGATTGCCAAAATGCGGGAAGTCGGCTGCAGCATCGGCGGCGAAGAATCCGGTCATGTGGTGGTTGCCGATTACGGCAAAACCGGCGACGGTATGGTGGCCGGGCTTTTGCTCAGTTTGGGGTTGTTGAAGAGCGGCAGGAAAATGAGCGAAATTTTTCCGCGTTTCGCCTTTGATCCGTTTGTTTTCGTCAACCCGCGGGTGGCCAGCCGCGAAGTGGTCCGGCAGGCGGTCGGAGATGAAAGGGTAAAGGCGGCGGTAAAGGCGGCGGAAGAAAAAATCGCCGGCCGCGGGCGGGTGGTTTTGCATCCGTCGGGAACCGAACCGCTGATCCGGGTCTGGGTTTCCGGCAGCGACGAGGCGCTGGTGCGGGAACTGAGCGACTCTATTGTCAACGAGATCAAACGTTTTCAGTAGGGGAGGCGAAAAACATTGCTGAACGGATTGAAGGCCCTGTTTACCAGCGGCATCATTTTCCGGCCGATGGTGTTTTCGGGCATCATCGCCGGTTTCCTGCTGTCGGCGTTTCTGGACATGGAAGAAGCTTTTCCGTTGTTTTCGGATCTGAGCTTTTATTTGCTGTCGGCTGCCTGGTCTGGTCTTTACACTTTGTTTTTCAATCAAATATATAAAGAACACGGGCGCGGGCTGGATTATCCGGCAATGGGCGGAAGGTTCGTCGGCAACCTGCTGCAGCTGATGTTTTCGGGGCTGTTGGCCTTTATCTTTTTTGAAACGCTGATTTTTTAAGGAAGAGTAGATTTGATCGATATCAGGCGCGGACTGGAAATATTGAAGAAAAACATCCGCATCGCTCCCGAAAAGCCCGGTGTTTACCGGATGCTGGGCGAGGGCGGAAAGGTGCTTTACGTCGGCAAGGCGAAAAACATCAAAAAGCGGATTGTGGCCTATTCGCATATCGAAAAGCTGCCGGTCCGGCTGCAGCGGATGGTGTCGGAAATCGAACGGATGGAGTTTATCGTCGTCGAAAACGAGGCGCGGGCGCTGCTGCTGGAAAACGAGCTGATCAAAAAACTGGCGCCGCATTACAACATTCTGCTCAAGGATGACAAGAGCTTCCCCTATCTTTCGCTGGACGTGAAGGCCGAATATCCGGTGCTTTGTAAATACCGCGGCGAAAAAAAGGACGGTTACAAATATTTCGGCCCCTTTGCCAACGCTGGTGCGGTCAACAACGTGCTGGACCTTTTGCAGAAGGCGTTTTTGCTGCGTTCGTGTTCGGACAGCGTGTTTGCCCACCGCGACCGCCCCTGTCTAATGTATCAGATCAAACGCTGTTCGGCGCCGTGCGTCGGCAAAGTTTCCAAAGAGGAATACCGGCAGCTGGTCAACGAAGCGGTGGCCTTTATCGAAAACAAAAGCAGCCGGCTGCGCGACGAAATGACGGCGAAAATGCAGGAAGCAAGCGAACGGCAGGATTTTGAGGAAGCGATGACGTACCGCGACCGGATCCGCGCCTTAACCAGCGTGCAGCAGGGCACCAACGTCGAATACGGTTCAATCAGATCGGCGGATTTCGTTGCTTTGTATCGTCAGAGCGGCCGGGTTTCCATTCAGGTCTTTTTCATCCGTTCGGGGCAGAACTGCGGCAATCTGCCGTTTTTCCCCGCGCAGGCGGAAGAAGCCGAAGACGGCGAGATTATGGAGGCTTTCTTAAGCAGTTTTTACGCTTCGCACGTGCCGCCGGAAGAGATTGTGCTCGCCGATGAGATAGAGGGGCGGGAATTTTTAAGCGAAGCCATCGGCGCAAGGATCAATGTTTATCAACGCGGCGACAAAGCCAAAATTGCCGCCAATGTCAGGAACAATGCCAAAGAATCGTTGGAACGCAAAATGGCGCTGGAAAATTCCGTCCGCAGCAATCTGCTTGAAATGCAGCAGGCGTTCGGACTGCCGAAAATGCCGGAACGGATCGAGGTTTACGACAACTCGCACATCCAAGGCAGCTATGCGGTGGGGGCGATGATCGTGGCCACTCCGGAAGGTTTCGACAAGAAGTCTTACCGCACTTTCAACATCAAGGATCCGGCCATTACCAACGACGATTTTGCAATGATGAAAGAAGTGCTGACTCGTCGGTTTAAGCGGATGACGCCGGAAAACCGTCCGGACGTGATTTTGCTTGACGGCGGCCTCGGCCAGCTGCATGCGGTGCTTGAATGCCTGAAAGATTTCGATCTTTCGGGGATTGCGGTGATCGCCATTTCCAAAGGGCCGGAACGCAATGCCGGCAAGGAGTTCTACCATCAGGCGGGCAAAGAAAGCTTTGCCCTGCCGTTTGCTTCGCCGCTGGCCTTTTACATGCAGAACATCCGCGACGAGGCGCACCGCTTCGCCATCGGTACCCACCGTAAAAAACGCGGCAAATCGATAACCCGGTCGAAGCTTGACGCCATCGAGGGAATCGGCGCCGGCCGCAAGAAGGCGCTGCTCAATTATTTCGGTTCGGCCGAGGCGGTGGCACAGGCAAGCCTCAAAGATATTGAAAACGTAACGGGAATCAGCAAAAAAACGGCGGAAAAAGTGTTTAAATACTTCCATAAATGAAATTTATGCAATATTATCTTGGCAAATGGGTTTTTAATTTAGTTTTTTGGTAGGTGTTGTTGTGTTAAATCTTCCCAATGTTCTGACGATTTCCCGGATTGTGGTGATCCCGGTCATTTTCCTTTCGATTTATATTCATTCCGTCCTGTGGTCGATTTTGGCCGGCGCGTTGTTCGTAACGGCTTCGATTACCGATTATCTTGACGGTTATTTTGCCCGTTCCCGCAATCAGAATTCGGTGCTCGGACGGCTGCTTGACCCGATTGCCGACAAACTGCTGGTCGTGTCGGCGCTGGTTATCGTGGTTGCCAACCAGCTGGTGACGCCGCTGACTTACATTCCGGTCATCATCATCATGTGCCGGGAAGTTCTGGTTTCCGGTCTGCGCGAGTTTCTGGCCGAGTTCCACGTCGGTATGCCGGTAACCCGCCTGGCCAAATGGAAAACCGGTTTTCAGATGACGGCGATCGCCATGATTTTGCTGCAAAACCTGCCGCTGATCGGCAATCCCGTCGGCGTGATCGGCGAATGGCTGCTGTGGGTGGCGGGCATTCTGACTTTCATCACCGGTTATCAGTATTTCGAAAAATGTCTGGATTATATTTATACGGTTGAAAACAACAAGAAGAATCCGGTCAAACAGGTGGAACAGGAAGTTAAGAAAATTGCCGTCAAGGTTAAGAACAGCGTGGAAAAGGCGGTGGTGAAGAAAGCGGCGGCGAAGCGCGGGCGCAAGGCCAAGACGGCCGATGCCGAAACCCCGGCGCCGAAAAAGACGGCTGCCAAAGCGGCGGTGAAAAACAGCCGCCGACGGAAAAAAGCGGCGGCCAAAACGGGGGTGAAGGAAATTAAGTCGGCGACAACACAGACGACGGCGGAAGCGTCCCTGGCGGCCGCGGCGGATCGGCCGGCGGCACCTGAGAAAACAGAAAACTGACGTTGGCCGGGACCGCGATGGAAATGCACAAGGCGCATATTCTGGTGGTGGACGACGATACCCGTCTGCGGGCGCTGCTGCAGCGCTTTCTGCAGGAAAACGGTTTTCGCGTGTCGGCAGCCAAAGGCGCGGCGGAAGCCCGGATGATGCTGAAACAGTATAAGTTCGATCTTCTGATCGTCGACATTATGATGCCCGAGGAAAGCGGTCTGGAATTTCTTGCCGGTCTGAGAAAGGAAGACAACGTTCCGGTAATTCTGCTGACGGCGATGGGGGAAACCGGCGACCGTATCGCGGGGCTGGAGAGCGGTGCCGACGATTATCTGCCGAAGCCGTTTGAACCCAAGGAACTGGTTTTGAGGATTAAAAACATTCTCCGCCGCGCGCCGCAGGAAAACGAAAAACAGGAAACCCGGCTTAATCTGGGGCTTTGCCGCTATGATCTGGAAACCCGGGAATTGACCGGCGAAGACGGGGAGATTGTCCATATCACGCCGGTGGAACAGTCCATGCTTTCGCTTTTGGGGCAGAAGCCGGGGCAGATTTTCAGCCGCGACCGGCTGGCGGAACTGCTGGGGGCCGGACAGGGGCCGCGTTCGATTGACGTGCAGGTGACAAGGCTGCGCAAGAAGATTGAAAGGGATTCTAAAAATCCGCGCTATTTGCAGACGGTCCGCGGCAAAGGCTATATGCTGCTGACCGAATAACTTTTTTTGATAACTTGAAGGAGCGGAAAAATGCATTTGACATTTCCGAAAAAAGTGGAAGACACGATGCGCTATCTGAAGATCAAGATGCTGCCGCGCACGCTGTTCTTTCGTACGATGCTTCTGATCTTCATTCCGTTGATTGTGGTTCAGGTGGTGTCGATCGTCGCGTTTTTTGACGGCAGCTGGGGGCGGGTCGGCAAACGGCTCTCCACCAATCTGACGTCCAACATGGCCTTTGCCATGCAGCTGTCGGAAAAATCTCCGGCCAATCTGCCCGAAATTCAGGCGCTGACCAAAGAGATTTTTGACATGGAGTTTGAGTATTATCCCAACGACAAAAAACATGAGGTGATCCGCAAGGTCAGAAAACAGAACAAACTGGTGACCGGGTTTTTGGAAGACGCGCTGAGAGTGGAGTTTCCCGAAGCGATCACCAGCATTTACATCGGCAAGAGCAATCCCGACCTGGTGGTTTTCGTCGATACCGAAAAAGGTTTGTATCAGTTTGCGACTTCGTCAAAGAACATTTTCAGCACTTCCATTTTCGGGTTCGTTGCCTGGATGATCGGCACTTCGCTGCTGCTGTTTCTGGTGGCGGTTTTGTTCCTGCGCATTCAGGTCCGTTCGATCGCCGATCTGGCGGAAGCGGCCGAAGAGTTCGGCAAAGGGGTGGACAATAAAAAGTTCAAGCCTTACGGTTCTTCGGAAGTGCGCCGCGCCGGCATTGCCTTTATCAAGATGAAAGAGCGCATTCAGCGTCAGATTAGCGAAAGAACGCAGATGCTGGCCGGCGTTTCCCACGATCTGCGCACGCCGCTGACGCGGATGAAGCTGCAGTTGGCGATGCTGCCCGACAACGGCGATAAAAACGGTCTGGACAAGGAAGAGTTTCTGCAAGACGTTAACGAGATGGAAAAAATGCTTGAAGGCTATTTGTCGTTTGTCAGCGGCGAAGGCGGCGAGCCGTCGACTTTCGTTGACATGAACGAAATGATTTTAAGCATTTTGAACAAATTCCGCAACAGCAAGGCGTTGATCCGTTACAGCACCAACGATCAGGTGAGCGCCATTCAGGGACGCGAACAGTCGCTGAAAAGGGCGCTGACCAACGTTATCGGCAACGCGTTCAACTACGGCAGCACGGTTTCGGTTGCGCTTGAGAGCAACAACAACAAGCTGGAAGTGACGGTCGACGACGACGGGCCGGGAATTCCGCCCGACAAAAGGGAAGACGTGTTTAAGGCCTTTTACCGGATTGATGGTTCCCGCTACAAAGAAACCGGCGGCGTCGGTCTCGGACTGTCGATTGCCAAGGATGTTATCGTTTCACACGGCGGCAAAATAGAGCTGACCGATTCACCGATAGGAGGCTTGAGGGTACTCATTTCTATTCCCTTATAACTCTCATATCAGGAAATATACTTTCCGATAAAAAAGGTTTTTCAGTTACGCCTGATCCGGGTACGGCTGAAAAACTTTTTTTATTTTCCGCCATTCTGCTTGCAGTCGGGGCTTTTTTTTGTTAAAAACAAATTAACTTATGTTGTGTAAGCTGTGTTCAGGTAAAAATTCTGCGATTCAAGGATCAAAACGATGGCTGGTAAAGAAAACGACGATTTTGAATTAAACCTTAAGGACGCGGACGGCGGTGTCGGCAGTATCGACGCTTTGCTTGCCGCCGACGGGAACGATGCGCTGGCCGCCGGCGGAAACGGCAACGCGGACGATGATGACGATTTTATCGATTTTAACGATTTCAGCATTGACGATCTGGATACGGCGCTGAGCAAATACGAAGCTTCAAGAGGCGGCGGAAAATCCAAACCGGCGCAGACGTCCGCGGCAGAACCTGCAATTCCGGCGAAGGAAGCGGCAGTTGACGATGCCGGGATTGAACCGGAAATGCCGAGGTTTGACGCGGCGGAGGAAACATTGTCCGATTTTGACGCGTTGACGGCAGCGATGCCGCAGTCCGGCATTGCCGAAGCCGAGCCGGAAATACCCGAGTTTGCGGAAAAACCGAGATTTGATGCTTCGGCGGCAAACCGTGCGGCGGCTTTCGGTTCTTTGTCGGAGCGGGGGACGGCGCCGGCGGCAACGGTTGCCGAGCTGATGGCTGCCGTCGGCGGGGAAAAACCGGAAAGTCCGGCGGCGGGGGGAAGCCTGACGGCGGAAGAACTGGTGACGGAAAATCCGGCGACTGAAGAAAACCTGTCGGCGGAGAAACCGGTGACGGAAGTGCCGGGAACGGAAAATGCGGCGTTGCCGGCGGAGGAAAACAAACCGGAAGAGGCATGTTTCCTGTCCGAGGAAGACCGTCGGGCTCTCGGATGCCTGAGATGGTATGACGGCACGCTGGGAGAAAAGGTTTATGAGGTTTCTTTGAACAATATGCCGGAGTTTCTTGATTATGACAAAAGCATTAAAACCATTCATGTCAACATTGATTCGCCTTACGGCTGGAACGTTTTTTTTGAAAACGGCGTATTTATGAATCTGATGGATCTGAAGGAATATCAGGAAAGAAACGGCAGTCTGCCCGGAACCAACGGCAAGATCATTTACGGCAGCCGCATGAGTTCGTTTGAAAAAATCGAACGGATCGTGGTTTATGAAAAGCCGCGTTATTTTTCCTACGGTTTGAAAAAATAAAAAGCTCCCCGCATAAAACGCGGGGATTTTCATGCTCGGGCGTAACCCTCAAGGTATCGGCGAACGCTAAAAGATATATGACACTCTGACGCGGCAGGTTGATCGCATGCCGGAACTATGACACTCTGACGCGGCAGGTTGATCGCATGCCCGGAACACGGTTTTTCTGATAAGAAGAGAAGTTTCTGCATATAATGCCGGCACTTGGCATACGCCCGGCAATATCTTTGTCTTTAAAGCTGCTGACGTTTCGATGGGGAAAGATTGCCCGGTTTGCCCTAAGCGGGGTAAAATCCACAAGCTGTTGACTTTGTGCCGCGTTTTTTTGGGGGGTGATTTCGGATATATTCTTCCGGCTGTTTTTTCTGTGGTATCAACGTGATGCTCTTTGTACTCAAATTTTCGGTTGTGAGGTCGAAACCGTTCTTATGTTAAAAGGCGGTTTTTGCCTTTGAGGTCGCCCGCCATTAATTTTACGGGATATTCAGGCGGTATCTCCGGCAACATATGAATATGGCGGAACAGTTCCGGCTTTCCGCTTCTTTTCGCGACATGAGGTTTCCGAATCCGCTCACTCCGTTTACTTTATTTTTCTTTCCTTTTTTATCTGTTTTTTTTCTCGGAATCATGCCGTTTTCAACCCCGTTGAGTTTTATTTTCCTTTTCCTTTTTTGTCCTTCCTTTTCCGCAGGATTCCCGAATC
>ENA-UOOD01004486-UOOD01004486.1-human-gut-metagenome-genome-assembly--contig:-CS67-NODE-4486-length-10822-cov-17.727222_pt1 | contig 10822 bp, 10 predicted proteins | sample MGYA00242464_ERZ724011 | MGnify/ENA metagenome assembly ERZ724011 | reverse complement strand
GAAAGACACCCCTGATGGGTTTCTTTCGTAACTATCTTCCTTTCCGATGGCGGAAAATCTCCGAGTTTTTCGACAGTCTCCCCGCCGCCTGCCAAAAAGCAGGCGGCGATTTTTCATGCATTCGTTCACAATTTATTTACAAAAAAGGTCAAAGAAAGTCAGAAATCTCTCTTGACATTTGCCGGAGCCGTGCTATACTATAGACAAAGATCAAGGAAAGGCAAAGTCAAAGATAGACGAAAGAGACGAAGACCTGAACAGAAAGGAAGTGAAGGGCTTGGGTACATCGGATATGATCGCCCGGTTCATCCAGGCGGAGCTGGAGGAGGCCAACGGGGTTCTGGAGCTGCAGCGCAGCGACCTGGCCCAACGCTTTGGCTGCGTCCCCAGCCAGATCAATTATGTGATGTCCACCCGGTTTTCTCCGGAACACGGCTACATTGTGGAGTCGCGCCGGGGCGGCGGGGGCTACATCCGCATCACCCGGGTGCAGGTGGACCGCCACACGCTTTTGATGCACGTCATCAACTCCGTGGGCGATACGCTGGACCTGGCCAGCGCCCGGGCCATTCTTTCAAACCTGGTCCAATCCCAGGCGGTGGAGCGGAACGTGGCGCAGACCCTTCTGTGGGCCGTGTCCGACAATTCCCTCCGCTCCGTTCCCAAGGACCGGCGGGACGATCTCCGGGCCAGTATTTTCAAGCAGGTGCTGATCCACCTGGTTTGAGTTTTCAATAAGGAGGCAATCATTATGAAATGTCAGAACTGCGGAAAGAACGAAGCAACGTTTTACTATAAGAGCAACATCAACGGCCGGGTCATGGAGAGCCATCTGTGCCCCGAATGCGCCCGTCAGCTGGGCCTGGTGCAGGATATGCGCCGCCCCATGATGAGCAGCTTCTGGGACGATGACGATTTCTTCACCCGTCCCTTCCGGATGCTGGAGCCCCTGCTGGGCGGCTTCGGCAGCCGCCTGCTGACGGAGTTCCCGGAACCCGTGGACGTGACCCAGCAGGCCCGCCGCGCGGCGGAGGAGCCCCGGGAGGACAACCTGGTCCAGGGCGATGAGCGGGAGAAGCTCAGCCGCCAGCGCCAGCGCAACGCCCTGGAGACCCAGCTGCGCCACGCCGTGGAAACCGAGAACTTCGAGGAAGCCGCTAAGCTCCGGGACCAGCTGCGGTCCCTGCCCCAGGCGTAAGCGTTACGCCAATTAACCGAAAGGAAGTGTAAACTATGATGGAAAATAAATTCACCCCCCGTGCGGAGGAATCCCTGCGGCTGGCCCAGGAGGCCGCCGAGGAAATGGGCCATGGCTATGTGGGCAGCGAGCACCTGCTGCTGGGCCTGATGCGTGAGGAGGAGGGCATTGCCCACCGCGTCCTGGAGGAAGCGGGTCTCACCGATGATATGATCTGCGATGTGCTGCATCGCAGCGTGGGCACCGGCCTTTCCGGCGCGGCTCCCTCCCAGGGGCTGACCCCCCGGGCCAAGAGCGCCGTGGAGCTGGCCGTGTCCGAAGCGTCCCGCACCGGTGCGGGCTATATCGGCACCGAGCATCTGCTGATGGGCCTGCTGCGTGAGGGCAACAACATGGCCATCCGGGTGCTGCGCACCGTGGGCATCGACCCCAAGAAGCTGTACAGCGCCGTGGTGAAGAAGATCAACGAAGCGCCCCGGGCCGCAGCCGCCGCAGGCGGCAATTCCGCCGCTCCCTCCCGGGAGGACGGCAAGAAGGGCGGCGCCCTGGCGGAGTTCACCCGCGATTTGACCGAGGCCGCCCGCAGCGGGAAGCTGGACCCTGTCATCGGCCGGGAAAAGGAGATCGCCCGGGTCATCCAGATCCTGTCCCGCCGCACCAAGAACAACCCCGTGCTGATCGGTGAGCCCGGCGTGGGCAAAACCGCCATTGCCGAGGGCCTGGCCCAGCGCATCGTGGCCGCCGACGTGCCCGAGGACCTGCTGGACAAGCGGGTCCTGTCCCTGGACCTGTCCGGCATGGTGGCCGGTACCAAGTACCGGGGCGAGTTTGAGGAGCGCATCAAGAACACCATCAACGAGGTGAAGAAGGCCGGCAACGTCATCCTGTTCATCGACGAGCTGCACACCATCGTGGGCGCAGGCTCCGCCGAGGGCGCGGTGGACGCCGCCAACATCCTCAAGCCCGCTCTGTCCCGGGGCGAGATCCGGGTCATCGGCGCCACCACCCTCAACGAGTACCGCAAGTACATTGAGAAGGACGCCGCCCTGGAGCGCCGGTTCCAGCCCATCACCGTGGGCGAGCCCTCTCCCGAGGCCACGCTGGAGATTCTGAAGGGCCTGCGGGACAAGTATGAAGCCCACCATCACCTGACCATTACCGACGGAGCTCTGGAGGCCGCTGTGCGGCTGTCCCGCCGGTATATCAACGACCGGTTCCTGCCGGACAAGGCCATCGACCTGATGGACGAGGCCGCCAGCCAGGTGCGTATGGCCGCCGAGTCCGCCTCCCCCGATCTGAAGGACCTGGAGGAGAAGATCGCCGCCCTGCACCGGGAGAAGGAGGAGGCCGTCACCGCCCAGGACTTCGAGAAGGCCGCCCAGCTGCGGGATATCGAGAAGGACTATCAGGAGCAGGTGGAAATTGAGCGCGACAAGTGGCACAAGCAGATGTCCGCCAACCGCGGCACCGTCACCGAGGACGACATCGCCAAGGTGGTGGCCGGCTGGACCGGCATTCCCGTCACCCGCCTGACGGAGGACGAAAGCCAGCGGCTGCTGCAGCTGGAGAAGGTCCTGCATGAGCGGGTGGTGGGCCAGGACGAGGCCGTGGCCGCCGTGGCCAAGGCCATCCGCCGCAGCCGTGTGGGTCTGAAGGACCCCAAGCGGCCCATCGGCTCCTTCCTGTTCCTGGGCCCCACCGGCGTTGGCAAGACCGAGCTGTGCAAGACCCTGGCCGAGGCCATGTTCGGCGACGAGAATGCCATGATCCGCATCGACATGTCCGAGTACATGGAGAAGCACACGGTGTCCCGTCTGGTGGGCTCGCCTCCCGGCTATGTGGGTCACGAGGAGGGCGGCCAGCTGACGGAAAAGGTGCGCCGTAAGCCCTATTCCGTGGTGCTGTTCGACGAGATCGAGAAGGCCCACCCCGATGTGTGGAACATCCTGCTGCAAATTCTGGAGGACGGCATTGTCACCGACTCCCAGGGCCGCCGGGTGGACTTCAAGAACACCATCATCGTCATGACCTCCAATGTGGGGGCCAAGAATATTACCGCCGCCGACACGCCTCTGGGCTTTGACGGCAGCGGTGAGGCGGCCAAGCGCACCGAGGAGGAGCGGTTTGCACGCATCAAGGACGCCGTTATGGCGGAGCTGCGCCAGACCTTCCGTCCGGAGTTCCTGAACCGTATCGACGAGATCATCGTGTTCCACCAGCTGACGGAGGAGAACATCCGCAGCATTGCCCGCCGGATGCTGGATACCATCGGCAGCCGCATGGCCGCCCAGGGCATCACCCTCCAGGCGGACGACGATGCCGTGGCCGCTCTGGCCAAGGACGGCTTCGATGCCCGCTACGGCGCCCGTCCCCTGCGCCGCACCCTCCAGAACGAGGTGGAGGACGTGGTGGCCGAGCAGATGCTGGATGGTAAGCTCCAGTCCGGCGACACCGCCCACGTCCGTCTGAAGGACGACAAGGTGGTCATCGAAAAGTAAAATAATCCCCCAACCGGCGGCACCTCAAGCCGCCGGTTGGGGGATTTTACGTTCTGTCTTACGCCTTTACCAGCTCCACCAGCACCTGCACCATCTTTTCCATAGACGGCACGGGAATGAACTCATGGACGCCGTGGAAGTTTGCGCCGCCGGTGCACAGGTTGGGGCAGGGGATATCCCGCTCCCAGGAGAGCCGCGCCCCGTCGGTGCCGCCCCGGATGGGAACGATCACCGGCTCCACGCCCACGACCTCCATGGCGGCCTTGGCGTTTTCGATCAGCTCCATATGGGGCCGGATCTTCTCCTTCATGTTGTAGTAGCTGTCCTTCATCTCCAGCCGGAAGGTGCCCTGGCCCCACCGTGCGTTGAGATAGTCCACCAGCCGCTCCACAAAGGCCTTCCGGGCGTTGAACTTCTCCAGGTCGTGGTCCCGGATGATGGCGTGCAGCACCACCTGGCTCTCGTTTCCGGCCAGGTCCGTCACATGGTAGAAGCCCTCGTAGCCCTCCGTGTGGGCGGGAGCCTCCGCCGCAGGCAGCAGGGAGATGAACTGGTTGGCCAGCAGGATGGCATTTTTCATCTTGTTCTTGGCGGAGCCGGGATGGATGTTCACGCCCTCCACCGTCAGGGTCACGGCGGCGGCGTTGAAGTTCTCATACTCGATCTCCCCCAGCTCGCCGCCGTCCACGGTGTAGGCCGCCCGGGCGGGGAACTTTTCCGGATCAAAGTGATCGGCGCCCTTGCCCACCTCCTCGTCGGGGGTGAAGCACACGGCGATGGCCCGGTGCGGGACCTCCGGATGGGCCAGCAGATATTCGCAGGCGGTGACGATCTCCGCCACGCCGGCCTTGTCGTCGGCTCCCAGCAGGGTGGTGCCGTCGGTGACGATCAGCTCCTGGCCGATGTACCGCTCCAGGAAGGGGAAGTCCTTCACCTTCAGGCTTCCGGCCTTCTTCAGGGGCAGGTCCCCGCCCTGATAGGTGACGATCTCCGGATGGATGTCCGCCCCGCTGACGGCGGGGGAGGTGTCCATGTGGGCGATGAGGCCCAGGGCCGGAGCCTGGCACCCGGGGGTGGCGGGCAGCAGGGCATACACATAGCCGTTATCGTCCATGTGGGCCCCCTCCAGGCCCAGCTCCGCCAGCTCCTGGGCCAGATACCGGCCCAGGACCTTCTGGTGGTCGGTGGTGGGGACGGTGTCCGACGTCTCGCTGGAGGTGGTGTCGAAGGACACATATTTCAGAAAACGCTGGGTAACTTCCATGATGGTTTCCCTCCGTAAATTGGATTTGCCCCCAGTATAACACACCCGCCGCCCCGCCGTCAATCCGGGGGACAGCCGTCCCGGGACAAAGAGGGACGTCCCGGGCAGGGCCGGTTTTGTCCCGGGCGGAAGCGGGACAAAACGAAACAGGCAGATCCGTGCAAAGCGCCCCCGGAGGAGCATCCTCCGGGGCGCTTTTTTTCAATAAAATATGTCGTCCAGCTCCATGGTGGCGTAGGCGTTCAGGTCCAGCCCCGCCCGGCGGCCCGCCAGATACTCGTAGTACCCCTGGGCGCCGATCATGGCCCCGTTATCGCCGCAGAGGCTCAGAGGCGGCAGGTACAGGCGGTATCCGGCCCTGTCGCAGGCCCGCTGCAGATCGGAGCGGATGATGGTGTTGGCGGCCACGCCGCCGGCGGCTGCGATGCAGGTGCGGCCCCGGAGACGGGCGGCCTCCATGGCCCGGGGCACCAGCTCGTCGGACACCGCCTGGTTGAAGTCATGGGCCAGGGCGGCGGCGTCCAGAGGCTCCCCCTTCTGCTGGGCGTTGTGAACCAGGTTTACCACAGCGGTTTTCAGCCCCGAAAAGCTCATGTCCAGAGGTGCGCCCTCCACATGGGCCCGGGGCAGGACGTATTTCCCGCCGGGGGACTGGGCGGCCAGCCGGTCCATGGGCTTTCCGCCGGGGTACGGCAGGCCCAGCACCCGGGCAGCCTTGTCGAAGCACTCCCCCGCCGCGTCGTCCCGGGTGGCACCCAGGACCTCCATATCCGTGTAGCCCTTCACGTCCACGATCAGGGTGTTGCCGCCGGACATGGCCAGCGCCAGAAACGGCGGCTCCAGCTCCGGAAACGCCAGGTAATTGGCGGCGATATGGCCCCGGACGTGGTGCACCGGGATCAGGGGCACCCCCAGGGCATAGGCGGCGGACTTGGCGAAGCTGACCCCCACCAGCACCGCGCCGATAAGGCCCGGGGCATAGGTCACGGCCACGGCGTCAATGTCCCGCCGGGTCAGGCCCGCCTCCCGCAGCGCCTGATCCGTCAGGCCGGCAATGGCCTCCACGTGCTTCCGGGAGGCGATCTCCGGCACCACGCCGCCATACAGGGCGTGCATGTCCGCCTGGGACAGGATGGCGTCCGACAGCACCGTCCGCCCGTCCCGCACCACCGCTGCGGCGGTCTCGTCGCAGGAGGATTCAAAGGCTAAAATGTTCACTGGTCATCCTCCTCAAAGGTCCGGGTCAGGATCAGGGCGTCCTCCTTGGGCAGGTCATAGTAGTTCCGGCGGCATCCGGCCTCCCGGAAGCCGAACCGGGTATACAGGGCAATGGCGGCGGCGTTGCTGGGCCGGACCTCCAGGGTCAGGAACGCCAGATGGTTGGCCCGGGCAAAGCGCAGGAACACGTCCAGCAGCTTTCCCGCCGCGCCCCGGCGGCGATACGTGGGAAACACCGCCACGTTGGTGATATACCCCTCGTCGGCGGCCACCAGCAGCCCGGCATAGCCCACCGCCTCCCCCGTGGCGGCGTCCTCCGCCACCAGAAAGGCCGCGCACTCATTGTCCAGCTCCTCGGCCAGCATTTTCCGGGACCAGGGCCGGGAGAAGCAGGTGCGCTCCAGCTGCTCCAGGGCGTCCAGATGGTCCGCCGTCATGGGTACGATGTTGATGTTGTTCATAATTCCCTCGGTGTATTGCGATTTTTACTCCACGGTGACGCTCTTGGCCAGGTTCCGGGGCTTGTCGATGTCGCAGCCCCGCTCCAGGGCGATGTAGTACGCCAGCAGCTGCAGAGGGGCCACCCCCAGCTGGGGCAGCAGCATAGGCTCCACGTCCGGCACCGTCAGCACCCGGGGCGTCCGGGCGGCCATGGCGTCCCGGTGGGTCTCGGTGGTCAGGGCCAGGACGTTGGCGCCCCGGGCCTGTACCTCCACCACGTTGCTCATGGCCTTGTCAAACAGGGGACCGTAGGTGCTCAGGGCAATGACGGGGGTCCCCTCCTCGATCAGGGAGATGGTGCCGTGCTTCAGCTCACCGGAGGCGTAGGCCTCGGAGTGGATATAGCTGATCTCCTTGAGCTTCAGGCTGCCCTCCATGCTCAGGGCATAGTCCAGGTTCCGTCCGATGAAGAACACGTCGTCCCGCCCGGCGAAATCCCTGGCGATCTGCTGGATCTGATCCGCCTGGGCCAGCACCTGCTCCAGCTTCTCCGGCAGGGCCAGGATATCCCGGACCATGGCGGTGTAGGTCTCATAATCCACGGTGCCCATGACCTCGCCGAAATACAGGCCCAGCAGGTTCAGCACCGCCATCTGGGTGCTGTAGGCCTTGGTGGTGGCCACGGCGATCTCCGGCCCGGCCCAGGTATACAGCACGTCGTCGGACTCCCGGGCGATGGAGGAGCCCACCACGTTGACGATGGACAGGATCCGTGCCCCCCGCTTCTTGGCCTCCCGCAGGGCGGCCATGGTGTCCAGGGTCTCGCCGGACTGGCTGATGACGATGACCAGGTCCCCCTCCCCTACGATGGGGTCGCAATAGCGGAACTCGGAGGCCAGGCACACCTCCACGCTGCGGCGCAGCATCCGCTCCAGGTTATACTTGCCCACCATGCCCACATGGTAGGACGAGCCGCAGGCCACGATGTAGATGCGGCCGATGGCCCGGATCTGCTCCGGGGTCATGGTCAGGTCCTGAAGCACCACGCGGCCTCCCTGGATCCGGGCGGCGGTGGCCTTGCGGATGGCGGCGGGCTGCTCCATGATCTCCTTGAGCATGAAGTGGGCGTAGCCGCCCTTTTCCGCGGCGTCCACCTCCCAGTCCACATGGTGGTGCTTCTTCTCCACCGGCCGCAGCTGGCGGTCGTATACCCGGATGCCGCTGCGGGACAGGATGGCCAGCTCCCCGTCGTCCATATAGGCGATGTCCCGGGTGTGGCGGATCAGGGCCGTCACGTCGGAGGCGATGAAGTTCTCGCCGTCGCCGAAGCCCAGCAGCAGGGGCGCGTCCTTCCGGGCGGCCACCAGCCGGTCGGGATAGTCGGCGCAGATGATGCCCAGGGCATAGGCCCCGTCCACCGCGTGGAGCAGCCGGTTCATGGCCTCGAAAAAGTCGCCGCAGTCGCTGTAGTAATAGTCCAGCAGCTGGGCCACCACCTCCGTGTCCGTCTCGGACTGGAACACATAGCCCTTCTGCTGCAGCTCCTCCTTCAGGGTGATGAAGTTTTCGATGATGCCGTTGTGGACCACGGCGAACTTGCCGCTCTGGCTCATATGGGGATGGGCGTTGACGTCGTTGGGCTCGCCGTGGGTGGCCCAGCGGGTGTGTCCGATGCCCAGGGTGCCGGGCAGGTCCCCGCCGTCATGGGTCAGCTCCCGCAGAGCCGCCACCCGGCCCTTTTTCTTGCAAAGGCGCAGCACGCCATCGCCGCACACGGCGATACCGGCGGAGTCATAGCCCCGGTATTCCAGCCGCTCCAGCCCGTCCAGCAGAATGGGGGCGGCTTCCTGACGGCCAACATATCCTACGATTCCACACATATTGATGATTCCTCCTGATTTCTGATAATAGGGAGGACAAATACGCAGACAATTTGCCTCGATTTCCGGTCGCAGCGTCTCTGTTTTGCGGTCACCCGCATATTTGCCCGCTGCGTGCGCGCCCGGACGGCGCGGGAGAGCTCCCGCCGAAGGTTCGATCCTCTCTCCTCCTCGTTATCCTGCCGGGAAACGGCAGGCACATGGCGCTTGGTATGGGATTTTCCCGGGGGCCTCCTTTCTCCGGTTCTGCGTCATATATATCAAACGGCCTGGGGCCGGTTGAATCCGTATAACTTTCTCTCATCGGCGCATACTGGCCATAGAAGGGGGAATGCTCATGGCCACTGCTTTTTTCCGCACCATCATCCTGTATCTGCTGCTGATCGCGGGGCTGCGCCTGACGGGAAAGCGCCAGATCGGCGAGCTGGAACCCATCGAGCTGGTGCTGACCATGCTGCTGTCGGACCTGGCGTCGGTGCCCATGCAGGACTTCGACTCGCCGCTGATCAACGGCGTGGTGCCCATTCTGACCCTGCTGGCCCTGACCACGCTTTTAAGCTATATCAGCTTCCGCAGCGGGCGGTTCCGGTCCCTGATCTGCGGGGAACCGGCCATCGTCGTCCGTTACGGGAAGCTCCAGCAGCGGGCCATGCGCCACAACCGCATGACGGTGGACGAGCTTCTGGAGGAGCTGCGGGGCCAGGGGGTCACCGACCTGAAGGATGTGCAGTACGCCGTCCTGGAGACCAGCGGCCAGGTGTCGGTGCTGCTGCGGTCCGAGGCCCAGCCGGTAACGCCCCGTCAGCTGTCCCTGAACGTCACGGAGCAGCTTCTTCCGGTGCTGCTGATCAACGACGGGCGGCTGCTGCGGGACAATATGAAGAAAATGGACGTGGATGACGCGTGGCTGCGGCAGCAGCTGAAGCGGGAGCACCTGAAGGACCCGTCTCAGGTGTTTCTCCTGTCCCTGGACCAGGGGGGCAACGTGATCTGCCAGGCCAAGGAGGACGTATGAAGCGGTTTCTGATCGTGCCCTCACTGGTGCTGGCGGTGCTGCTGGCCCTGTGCATTCTCAACGCGGCGGCTCTGAACCGCCGGACCAACCGGTGGATGGACCAGGCGGACCAGATCGCCCAGCTGGCGGAGCAGGAGCGCTGGGACATGGCCCGGGAGGCCATGGACGCCCTGTCCGCCGACTGGGAGTCGGCCCAGGACTTCCTCCACGTGGTCATCCACCACGAGACCCTGGACGCGGCCCAGGTGACGCTGACCCGCTGCCGTACCCTGTGCCGCCTGCGGCAGGGGGACGACCTGCTGCCGGAGCTGGCCCAGCTGCGCCAGCAGCTGCAGCAGCTGGACGAGCTGGAGCGTCTGAGCCTGCGGAACATTCTATAATTATTTCAACTTGTCAAAAAAGTCATTTTGACAAGTTGCGTGCGGTCTTTCAGAACTTAGAAAGTTCTGAAAAACCTGTGATTGCAAACGAAAGACACCCCTGATGGGTTTCTTTCGTAACTATCTTCCTTTCCGATGGCGGAAGATTTCCGGGTTTTTTGACAGTCTCAATTATTTTTCACTCAGGAGCTTGTTCAGCTCGCTCATGAAGGTGTTGATATCCTTGAACTGGCGATACACCGAGGCGAACCGGACATAGGCCACCTCGTCGGCTTTTTTCAGCTTCTCCATGACCTTTTCGCCGATGACCACGGTGCTGACCTCCCGCTCCAGGGAGTTCTGCAGCTCCTGCTCGATCTCGCTGGCCATGCGCTCCATGTCCGCCGCGGACACTGGGCGCTTTTCGCAGGAGCGCTGGATGCCCCGCAGCACCTTGCTGCGGTCGAAGCTCTGGCGGCTGCCGTCCTTCTTGATCACCACCATGGGCAGATATTCCACGGTCTCATAGGTGGTGAAGCGCTTCTCGCAGGACAGGCACTCGCGCCGCCGGCGGATGCTGGCTCCCTCGTCTGCGGGACGGGAATCCACCACCTTGCTCTCGCGATAGCCGCAATAGGGACATCTCATGGGCATATTCCTCCTCTATGGCGATAATTTACAGCCTATTATAGCACATGGCGGCGGAATATGCAAATTTCAATTTTCCTCCGGCGGCACAGGGTGCCCGTCCTCAAAGCGATATTCCGCCCAGAGGCCTCCGTCCATGGCCCGGATCCGGGCCAGGCAGAACAGCTCCGTCAGGGGAAAGGGCCGGTCCTCGCCATAGGGCACGGCCAGCCGCACCCGCCGCCCCTCCCGGCGGCACAGACTCCCCGGCGGCAGGGGCAGGGGGCAGTCCTCCGGCCCGGCGGGCCGCCATGGGGAGTCC
>ENA-UOOD01004485-UOOD01004485.1-human-gut-metagenome-genome-assembly--contig:-CS67-NODE-4485-length-10823-cov-5.709974_pt1 | contig 10823 bp, 8 predicted proteins | sample MGYA00242464_ERZ724011 | MGnify/ENA metagenome assembly ERZ724011 | reverse complement strand
CTTTATTGAAGGACTAGAAAGGAGCTAAATGTGGGTGATAAATCTGCATTTGTAGAATATCGGTGAAGATAAAGATTAGTGATATTACCAAAATTAGAACAGGTAAATTGGATGCTAATGCAGCAGATGAAAATGGACAATATCCCTTTTTTACATGTTCAAAAGAGCCGCTAAAAATAAATACATACTCATATGATTGTGAATGTGTTTTAGTTGCTGGTAACGGTGATCTTAATGTGAAATATTATAATGGTAAGTTTGATGCATATCAGAGAACTTATATTATTGAAGACGACAGTGATGGACTGTTGTTTATGCCATATTTGTATTTTTTTATGGAAAGTTATATAGATGAGTTAAGAAAGCAGTCTATTGGTGGAGTTATTAAGTATATTAAGCTTAAAAATTTAACAGATGCATTAATTGAGTTACCTAGTATTGAAGTTCAGAGAAAGATTGTAAATATTATTTCTAAATCAAAAGAAATAGTTAGGAGAAAGGAAAATGAATTTGAATTACTAGATGAGTTAGTTAGAGCCCGATTTGTGGAGATGTTTGGGGATCCTATAGAAAATCAAAAGGACTGGGAAGTAGTAAAAATTAGAGATATTGTTACAGATGTGAGATATGGCACTAGTAAACCTGCTGTTGAGGGGGGCAGATACCCTTATTTGAGAATGAATAACTTAACTGTAGATGGCGGTTTGGATTTAAGTGATTTGAAGTATATTGATATTCCGGATAATGAAATAGAAAAATGCGTAGTACGTAAAGGTGACATACTATTTAATAGAACAAATAGTATAGACTTAATTGGAAAGACAGCAGTTTTTAATTTGTTAGATGATATGGTTATTGCGGGATACATAATACGTATAAGATTAAATAATCAAATATTGCCAGATGTATTTTCTCAATATATGAATCTTGAAGTGATGAAAAAAGTATTAAGAGGAATGGCTAAAGGGGCTGTTAATCAAGCAAATATAAATGCTCAAGAATTACAAAGTATTAAAGTGTATATTCCAGATATGGAATTACAAAAGCAGTATGTTGAATTTAAAGAAGAAATCGATAAATCAAGGTCTCGAATACAGAAGTCATTAGAAGCATCACAAGAACTATTTGATAGCTTAATGCAAGAGTATTTTGGTTAATATAATTGAATAAATTTGTTTAATAGGGTGTAGATGATGTTGGTAACGGAGGTTATCAACATGAAAGAAACTATTATTAAAGAAATTGAACAGAAATTGTTACGTTATCTAGACAATGCACAGATGGAAATGTTACATAGAACATTAAAGTCTTGTCTGGATAACGTAACTTTTATTATGCAAGAAGATAGTATTCAGGATATTTTTGAATATTCTAATATGGAACTCATAGACAAGTTTATTGCATCTAAAGAGATAGAAGGATGTTCAAAAAGAACAACTCAATATTATAAGTCTACTTTAGTAATGCTGGAGAATAGAACAGATATACATTTCACACACATGACTACAGATCATTTAAGAACATATTTAACCGATTATCAGAAGATAAACAATTGTTCTAAGGTGAGTATTGATAATATTAGAAGAAATCTAAGTAGTTTCTTCTCTTGGCTAGAGGAAGAAAACTATATTCTTAAGAGTCCTATGAAGAGGATTCACAAGATAAAAACAGATAAGGTGATTAAAGAAACTTTATCTGATGAGTCTTTAGAGTGTTTAAGAGATAGTTGTGATAATTTAAGAGACTTAGCTATTATTGATTTGTTGGCTTCTACAGGTATGAGAGTAGGGGAACTAGTGAATATTAATATAGAAGATATAGATTTTGAGAATAGAGAATGTGTCGTGTTTGGTAAGGGAAATAAGGAAAGACCTGTATACTTTGATGCAAGAACAAAAATACACTTAAAGAATTATCTAAAGAGCCGAACAGACGATAATCCTGCATTATTCGTTTCTTTAGATAAACCTTTTAATAGGTTACAAATTAGTGGTGTAGAGATAAGATTAAGGAATTTAGGTAGACGTTTAGGTATACATAGAGTACATCCACATAAGTTTAGAAGAACAGTAGCTACTAGAGCTATAGATAAAGGAATGCCTATTGAACAGGTACAGAGTTTATTAGGTCATTCACAAATAGATACTACTATGCATTATGCTATGGTTAATCAGAATAATGTAAAGGAATCACATAGAAAGTTTGTGGCTTGATAGAGTGAAAAATTGGGATGGTAGAGAAGTCTACAAATCCTGATTTCAGGGTTAAATGCAAATCTGCATTTGTAGGGGGTATGAAACTAAAAATTAGTGAGCTTGGGAAAGTTATTACTGGGAATACCCCAAGTAAAAAAATAAAAGAGTTCTGGGATAAAGATGATGTAGGGTTTGTGAAGCCTGATATTATTTCAGATGAACATATTGTAAAAATTAAAAGTGAAGATTGTAATGAGTTTATTTCGAATGCTGCTATTAGTAAAGCTAGAATTGTTCCAAAGAATAGCATATTTGTAACATGTATAGGTAATATTGGAAAAATAGGGGTTGCCACTGAGAATTTGGCCTTTAATCAACAGATAAATGCAATCATACCAAATGAAAATGTGAATTTAGATTACTTATGCTATGCTATTTTTGCAAATAAAACTAGACTTCAAGATATTGCAAATGCGCCAATTGTACCATTGTTAAATAAAAGTCAATTCAGTGAATTTGAATTAGAGTTTGATATGGACATAAATACTCAAACAAGAATAGTTCATGAATTAAATACTGTTTCTAATATAATCTTAAAGTATAAACAAGAATTACTATTGCTGGATGAATTAGTTAGAGCCCGATTTGTGGAGATGTTTGGGGAAACAGAGGATTGTGATAGGTGGGGAAGCAAAATATGGAATGAAGTAGTAACTATAAAAAATGGAAGAGATTATAAAAAAGTATTGGTTAGTGATGGTGGTTACCCGGTTGTCGGGACAGGCGGGGAGATTGCAAGAGCGAGTAAGTACTTATGTCCTGAAAACACAATAGTTGTAGGCAGAAAAGGTTCTATCAATAATCCGATGTTGATGAAAGAGAAATTTTGGAATGTTGATACTGCTTTTGGAGTCATTCCAAATAGCGATTATTTGCATTATCAATACTTTTATTGTTTTTGTAAGTTTTATAATTTTATGAAACTGAATAAGGCAACAACTTTACCAAGCACTACGAAGGCTGATTTATTAAAAATAAGGATAAATATTCCCCCTCTAGAACTCCAGAACCAGTTCGCATCATTCGTAGAAGAAATCGATAAATCAAGGCTTCTCAGTAACCACTCACTATTCCTCATAAAATCCATAATCTTCTAACCACTAAAAAAGCAGCCTCAGCTGCTAATCACCACTACCTAACATATCTCTCAATTCATTAAAAGTATCCTCTATAGGTGCTACTCTACCATTTCTAACATCCTCTTCAGACTTCTCAAGTAATTCCAATAATTCATCATGTTGCTTTGAATCCATAAAATCACCTCCATAGAATATAACTAAAGTATACCATTCTCTAAGTTAAATAGATAATGTAACCACAATTATTCCCAATAAAGTTCTTTTTTAGGATATAATAGAAACATAAAGGAGATGATACTGTTGAACTTTACTTTTTTAAAAAACAAAACAGAATTCCAGGACTTTGCTTCTACATGCATAGAAGCAGAAAAAGGATTAATGGTATCACCTGCTAACTGTGCAATACTTACAAGACGTGCATTAGAACAAGCAGTACATTACATGTATAAGAATGACATAGACTTACAGATGCCTTATAGAGATAATCTAAGTGCTTTAGTCAATGAATATACATTTAAACAAATTATTCCTACAGAAGTCTATGAAGGAATTAGATACGTTATTACTTTAGGAAACTTTGCAGTACATACAAGTAGAAAAGTAAAAAGAGAAGAAGCAGTTCTTGTTTTGAATAATCTCTATAGACTTGTTAACTGGATGAACTATTCTTATGGAATAGATTATCAACAACAATTACCTGAATTTGATCCTACTAAGTTACCTGATCAAACACATATGTTTGTGAATAAGGATCTAAAAGAACAGGTAAGAGATATTCTTAATAAACAGAAAGAAAAAGAAGAAAAACAAAAAGAAGAACTGGCTCGATTAGTTGCTGAAAATGAGGAATTAAGAAGACAAGGGGCAGCTAAGAGAAAAGAAGATAAAGCTGTTAAATATGTTGATGTGAATAAGATTCCTGAATGGAGGACAAGACAGCTTTATATTAATTTAATGCTGAAGGAAGCAGGATGGGACTTTGATACAAATGTAGAGGAAGAATATCCTGTTCATCATATGCCAACAGATTCAAAAGAAGGTTTTGTTGATTATATATTACGTGGAAGAACAGGAAAGATTATTGCTGTTATAGAAGCAAAGAAAACAAGTGTAGATCCTCGTGTAGGACGTAATCAGGCAAAACTTTATGCAGACTGTATTGAACAAGAATACGGTTTAAGACCTGTTATATTCTATACGAATGGTTTTGAAACATTTATCTGGGATGACATGATGTATCCAGATAGAAGGGTTTCTTCTATCTTCTCACAGGATGAAATACAGTTACTTATAGATAGAAGAGATACGCGTAGAAGTATTGCTAAACCTGTTATACAGGATGCCATCACAAACCGTTATTATCAGAAAGAAGCCATTGTAAGAACATGTGAAGACTTTGAAAAGGGAAGTCGTAAAGCATTACTTGTCATGGCAACAGGGAGTGGTAAAACACGTGTAGCGATTAGTTTGGTAGATGTATTGACTAAAGCAGATTGGGCAAAGAATATACTATTCCTTGCCGATCGTACTGCACTAGTGAATCAGGCAAAGAAGAACTTTGTAAACCTTCTTCCTTCCCTGACTACTTGTAATCTATGTGAAAACAAAGAAGACCCAGAAGTATCAAGAATGATCTTTAGTACATATCCTACAATGATGAATGCAATCGATGAAACAAGAAGTAAAGATGGTAATCGTTTATTCACACCAGGACACTTTGATCTCATTATTCTTGATGAAAGCCATCGTAGTATTTACAACAAATATAAAGATATATTTGATTACTTTGATGCTTTACTCATAGGTTTAACCGCAACACCTAAAGATAGTATAGGGGCTAATACATATTCTATATTTGATTTAGAAACAGGTGTCCCTACATATGCTTATGAATATGAAACAGCTGTCAAAGATAAATATTTAGTCAGCTACCATTCTTATGAAACTAAAATGAAGTTTCTAGAGGAAGGTATTCACTATGATGAGTTATCAGATGAAGAGAAGAAAGAATTTGAAGAACACTTCTCTAATACTGATACAATCACTTCAAGTGAAATGAATAAGTTTGTTTTTAATATTAATACTATTGATACTGTGATCAGAGATTTGATGGAACATGGTATTAAAATTGAAGGAGGAGATAAGATAGGAAAAAGCATTATCTTCGCTGCCAATCAAAATCATGCCAATAAGATTAAAGAGAGATTCGATATACTCTATCCTGAATACAAGGGGAAGATTGCTGAAGTGATTACATTTAATACAAAATTTGTACAAAATGCGATAGATCGATTCAGTAAAACAGACAGTTACCCTCAAATAGCTATTAGTGTAGATATGCTAGATACAGGTATAGATGTACCAGATATCGTTAATCTTGTATTCTTTAAGAAAGTAAGAAGTAAAGCAAAATTCTGGCAGATGATTGGAAGAGGAACAAGACTAAGAACAGACTTGTTTGGCCCAGGAGATGACAAGAAAGGATTCTTGATATTTGATTACCTAGGAAATATGGATTACTTCAGAGTAGACCAGCGTCCTGAAAAATCAGGTATTATAGAATCACTCTCTCAACATATCTATAAGTTACGTGTTGATATTCTTTATGCACTCGAACAAAATGCATCCGATCAGGATTATGTAGATGAAATCAATAAACAGATCAAAGAAATGTCAGGTTATATTCAATCACTCAATGAAGACAGCTTTAATGTAAAGATGCATTTGAAATATGTGCATCAATATAAGAATCCAGATAACTGGATTAACCTGAATGAAATGGATACACATTATATTAAAGATGAATTGTCTTCTCTTGTTGTGATTCACGATGAAGATAAACGTGCAAAGTTCTTTGATAGACAGATGTATATGATTGAAATGGCTTATCTCAATCATTATGATGCAAGTCAGGTAATTAATAAGGTTATTATGATGGCTGATGAATTGTATAAAAAACAAACAACACCTGATATTGCAGATAATGCGGAATATCTGAAATGTGCCAAAGATCCTGATTACTGGAAGACAGCTAATTATTTTGATCTAGAAGTACTACGTGAGAAGATTAGAGGACTTATCAAGTACTTAACAATTGATGGACCGGTAAACCCAGTAGATACACATTTTGAAGATGAAATCATTGAAACAAAGATGAATGATGCTTTCTATAATGATGAAGGCTTAGAGAACTATAAAGAGAAAGTACAGCATTATTTAAAAGCACATGAAGATGATGAAGCTATCTATAAGCTCAGACATAATCAAGTCATTACACCGGATGAAATGAAACATCTAGAAAACTTATTATGGATAGACCTGGGAAGTAAAGACGATTATCGATTACATTTTGGTGATACACCTATCACAAGATTAATTAGAAAGATAGTAGGATTAGACAGACAAGCAGCTATGGCTGAGTTCTCACGTTTCTTAGATGATCAGAGCTTGAATTCTAGACAGATTCACTTTGTAGAATTATTAGTAGATTATATTGTGAAGAATGGTTTCATTGAAGACAAGAAGGTCTTGTTACAGGATCCTTTCAAGTCAATTGGTAGTATGAGTGCCTTATTCAAGGATAAGATGAATATTGCAAGAGAGATATTAAAGACTGTAGATACGTTTAGTGAAAGACTTTAAAAGAAAACGTTCACAATTTTGAGAGTATTCTATCACTATAAAAAATAATTATAATTTAAATTTTTGATAAAAACTAAGTACAAAATAGCACAATCGGATATCCCTAAACTGCAAACGTTTACAGTAAATGCATTTTATAAATTGTGTAAATTTTCACAAAAGTATGCTTGTTTTTTCACAAGAACTCATGTATAGTGAACTTACAAAATATGAAAAAGAAATATTTTGGTCAATGGAGGATATAAAAATGGCTGATAAGAAAGTCGAAAAGAAAGTTGAAGAATGGACAGAAGAAAAGACTGATGCTTGCATTGATGAGTTAGTTAATAACGCATTAACAGCATTAGATGAATTCGAAGGTTTTGACCAGGAAACTGTTGACTACATCGTAGCAAAGATGTCAGTTGCTGGTCTTGATAAACACGGTGTTCTTGCAGAAGCTGCAGTAAAAGAAACTGGCCGTGGTGTATTTGAAGACAAAGCTGTTAAGAACTTATTCGCTTGTGAATATGTTACTAACAACATGCGTCATACAAAGACTGTAGGTATTATTAATGAAGATCCACTTACTGGTATCACTGAAATCGCTGAACCAGTTGGTGTTGTTTGTGGTATCGTTCCAGTAACAAACCCAACTTCTACAGTTATCTTTAAGTCTTTAATCGCTATGAAGACTAGAAACCCAATCATCTTCTCATTCCACCCAGGTGCTCATGACTGTTCAGTTATGGCTGCTAAGGTAATGTTAGATGCTGCAGTAAAAGCTGGTGCTCCTAAGAACGTAATCCAGTGGTTACCAATGAAATCTATGTATGCAACTAATGCATTAATGAATCATCCAGGTGTTGCTACTATCTTAGCTACTGGTGGTAACGCAATGGTTAAGGCTGCTTACTCTTGTGGTAAACCTGCTTTAGGTGTAGGTGCTGGTAACGTTCCTGCATACGTAGAAAAGTCTTGTAAAATCAAAATGGCAGCAAATGATATTTATTTATCAAAATCATTCGATAACGGTATGATTTGTGCATCTGAACAGGTTGTTGTTGTAGATCACGAAATCTATGATGAATTCAAGAAAGAACTTGGTCGTTATCATGTACATTTCTGTAATGCTGAAGAAAAGAAGAAACTTGAACAGTTCATGTTCGGTGCAACAGCATACAGTGAAAACGTAAATGAAGCTCGATTAAACAGCATCGTTCCAGGTAAGAACGCTACTTGGATTGCTGAACAGGCTGGTTTCAAAGTACCTGATGATGTTCAGATCTTAGTTTGTGAAGTTAAGGAAATCGGTCCTAACGAACCAATGACTAGAGAAAAGCTTTCTCCAGTATTAGGTATGATCAAAGCAAACTCTACAGAAGATGGTATTGAAAAGGCTGCTCAGACTGTTGAATTCAACGGTTTAGGACATTCAGCTGCAATCCATACTACTAATCATGAAATTTCTAAAGCATTCGGTAAGAGAATCAAAGCTATCCGTATTATTGAAAACGCTCCATCTACATTCGGTGGTATCGGTTCAGTATACAATGCATTCTTGCCTTCATTAACACTTGGTTGTGGTTCTTATGGTCATAACTCAGTATCAAACAACGTAAGTGCTATTAACTTACTAAATATTAAGAGAATAGGGAGACGTAACAACAATATGCAATGGGTTAAACTTCCTCCAAAGATTTATTTCGAAAGAAATTCAATCAGATATCTTAGAGATATGAAGGAAATGAAGAAAGCAATGATCGTTACAGACAGAGGTATGTATGACCTTGGTTATGTAGGAAAGATCGAAGATGTTATCAGAAGAAGACGTAACAAAGTAGACGTTGACTTATTCATCGACGTTGAACCAGATCCATCTTTAGATATGACTCTTAAGGGTCTTGAAATCATGAAGAGCTTCCAGCCTGATACAATCATCGCTATCGGTGGTGGATCTTCAATGGATGCTGCTAAAGTTATGTGGTTAATGTATGAACATCCAGAAGTTAACTTCGACGACATCAAGCAGAAATTCATGGATATCAGAAAGAGAGCATTCAAGTTTCCAGAACTTGGTAAGAAAGCTAAGTTAGTATGTATCCCAACTACTTCAGGTACAGGTTCAGAAGTAACTCCATTCGCAGTTATCACTGATACTAAGGAAAACAAGAAATATCCATTAACTGACTACGCTTTAACTCCAACAATCGCAATTGTTGACCCTGAATTCGCTATGTCTATGCCACCAAGAATCGCTGCAGATACTGGTATCGACGTATTAACTCATGCTATTGAAGCATATGTTTCAATCTTAGCTTCTGACTTCACTGATGGTTGGGCTAAACAGGCTGTTAAGTTAGTATTCGAAAACCTTGAAAAGTCAGTACTTGAAGGTGATCCTGATGCTAGAATCAAGATGCATAACGCTGCATCAATCGCAGGTATGGCATTCGCTAACGCATTCTTAGGAATGAACCACTCATTAGCTCATAAGATTGGTGGAGAATGGCATATTCCTCATGGACGTACTAACGGTATGTTATTACCACATGTAATCAGATACAATGGTACAGTTCCAACTAAGTTAAACATCTGGCCAAAGATTGAAGACTATAAGGCAGATAAGAAATATAGAGAATTAGCAGAATTAATCGGCTTACATCCAAAGACTGATGCAGAAGGTGTTGAAATGTTCGCACAGGCTGTTGAAAAGTTATGGGTAAAAGTTGGTGGTGCTGTAAACGTTAAGTCACAGAACATCAGCAAAGCTGATTGGGAAGAATCAGTACATAGAATCGCTATGAACGCATACGAAGACCAGTGTACTCCTGCTAACCCAAGAATGCCTATGGTTAAAGATATGGAAACTATCCTAGAAACAATCTACGATTACGAATCTCCATTCGCTAAGAAATAATTCTTAAAACCACTTAGAGGAAAGCCTTACGGCTCTCCTCTTTTTTGTGCATAAAAAATAGATTGACTTACTTAATCTATTCTATGAAATATATAATTAATTGCTCTGTAAGGTATTACGCATCATTAGTTCTATCAAATACATAATCGATATTCTTAACTATATCACGATATTTTTTCATCATTTCAAATAGAGGATCACTTCCTTAAGAAAGTAAACGATAGTAAACTCTTATCATTCATCTTGCATCTTTCTCATAAGAGGAGATATATTCTTGTATAATCAATTCACTGATTATACAAGAAAGAAAAATAATTCAACCAAAAAGGTTGAATCAATAAGTGACATATGTTAAAATTATAATTGTGCAAAGATGGAGGATGAAAGATGAAAGGAAGATTAGCGAAGTTTTTAAGAAGATTGAGACTTGAAAACGATGAGTATTTAAAAGATATGGCTTCAAAGACAGGGGTATCAATTTCTTTTTTATCTGCTGTTGAAAATGAAACGAAAAAAATGACTGATTCATTGATAGAAAAAATAATTGAAAATTATCATTTAACAAAAGAACAGGAAGAGGAATTACGAATAGCAAGTATGGAAGCCAATAAGGAGACAATTATATATTTAGATAAACTAAATAAAAGTCAGACAGAACTTACATATCGATTTGCCCGTAGAATAGAAAATATCGATGATGATACACTATCAAAAATAAAGAAACTATTGGAGGAAAATAAATGATCGATCACATTGTAAAAGCTAGAAGCATGATGGATATAAGGGAAATTGTAAATACAATCAAAAAACACTGTGGTTTTTACGATCGCTTGCAATTTCCGATTATGTTTTTTTGGGAACAAATAATTCCTAAAATTTTTCATGATTATAGATTTTTTTGAATACCCACAAACCACAGGTTAGTGAAAATTAAATTTCATAAGCACC
>ENA-UOOD01004483-UOOD01004483.1-human-gut-metagenome-genome-assembly--contig:-CS67-NODE-4483-length-10825-cov-5.082451_pt1 | contig 10825 bp, 9 predicted proteins | sample MGYA00242464_ERZ724011 | MGnify/ENA metagenome assembly ERZ724011 | reverse complement strand
GCCATGTTGACATCGGCTCCTATCTTACGAGCCAATTCCATACTGTTTTTGATGACTTGCTGGACATGGGCAAGCCCATGCGAAGCACCGAATTCATTATATTTTGGAAGGATATTTTGCTCGATGAAGGTCATCAAATCGAGACTTACGTTGCTATCTATCATGTGGGGTGTTATTTGTTGCAAATGTAAGAAAAAATGTTTATTTTTGCAATAGCAAAACAACGGAAAGGCACGGAATGACAAAGAAATGTTCATTATTCGGTTGTCTTCATGTATCTCTGTATAGGTAAGTAAGCCGAGGACACATGCTGCAAGGTTGTTGTGCAACTGTGTGTGTCTGCTGCTATATGTACATTCGCATATATCTGAGTGTCTCCGTTGCTATAAAATAAAAACTTGATGATGCAAACTTCTACTGTACGATGTAATTCTGCGAAGGCTTGGTTCTTGGCAGCACGCCCCAAAACATTAACTGGGGCGGCAGTTCCTGTGATGATAGGCACTGCGTGGGCAATCTTGGATATGCAAGGAATAATCCATATAACACCCATTGTTTTATGTTTCCTCTTTGCGTTTGTCATGCAAATAGATGCCAATTTTATCAATGATTATTTGGACTTCGTGCGTGGAAACGATGACGAGACTCGGTTAGGACCGCGACGTGCCTGCGCACAAGGTTGGATTTTACCCGCTACCATGCGTGTTGGCATTGGGTTGACAACGCTTTTGGCTTGTCTTGTCGGTTTGCCTCTTATCTATTATGGAGGTATGGAAATGCTCTTGGTGGGAGCCGTGTGCGTGGTTTTCTGTTTCCTATATACCACCCATTTATCTTATTTGGGGATGGGAGATATATTGGTATTGGTATTTTTCGGAATTATTCCCGTTTGTGTGACCTATTATTTAGCCATTCCTTCCTATGCAGCACACATCACGTGGCAGGTATTTCTGAGTTCGATAGCGTGTGGATTGGTCATTGACACATTACTCATTGTGAATAACTATCGTGACATAGAGAATGATCGCCGTGCCCATAAAATGACAATGGTGGTGGTGATGGGTGCCTCTTTGTCAAGAACGGCTTATCTCATGCTTGGGTGGGTTGCCTGTATGATAGGACTGGTCTTTTTGTTCCACGGTCATGTTTGGGCTTTTGTCCTACCATTATTCTATGCGCTCCTGCATACGTTGACCTATCGCAGAATGTATAGAATACGACAAGGAAAAGCGCTTAACCTTATTTTAGGCGAAACAGCAAGAAATATTTTTATCTATGGAATATTGTTAACCGTTGGTTTAATGATTTCGTAATCTTGTTTTAGAAGGTGTACTGTTCTCCTTAATTAAAAAAGTTCCAGCTTACTCCTAATCTAAGAATGCGGCCATTGATGGGGTAGTGAGGTACTAAAAAACTGTTGCGAGTGCCACTATCTTCATTCACATGACTGTACATGACGAAGAAACGGGTTTGCTTTAAGTGGAAATTCGCATAGACATTAACGATAGGGTAGTTTCCCAATATCGTTCGTTCCGTATTCTCTTGTACCACAAACTGTCCTAATGCAGGGCTATAGTCGGGTGCTTCGTATTTCGTGAAATAACGAACATCGGCACCTGTATGACAACTTAGCACCTTGGCAATCTTGAATTTGAAGTAAAGATTAGAGTACACATTTAGCTTAGGTAGCGGTATGGCACTCTGTACGGAAGCATTTTGAAACGTCACAACAGACTCCCAGTGGAGCGGTCCCCATGCAACGTCTTGCCCCAAAGACAGCGTTAGGACATTGATAGGAGTACTACTTTGGCGAACACCTACCTGTGTACCAGTTCTTTGGTATTTCTCATTAACTTGATAAGCTTGTGCTAAGTAAGTGTAATTGGTGAGTTCATCGACCGCCACCCGTAGCGTGGTTTTCGTTTTTTCGTATTTGAGCAACCCTTCTATCCTTGTGTGAGTAATGGAACCTAAATCTTCATTGTCCCATCTAAAGTGCCGTCCATGATAATGCCGATAGTAGAAAGTAGGCTCGTAACGTCTGAAAAAGCCTTGAGCAGCTAAGCGCAAAGTGTCTCCAAAGAGCTTGAAATTCAAATCGGTTTGCGCTTCTATGTCTATTTTCCCTGCGTCTTTCCCTGCCACTCCAACTTCACCAGTGACAGAATAATGCAGCGTTTTTCCTTGTCGTTTGCTCAATTGTCCACCTACATATACGGAATTTTCGTTGTATGTACTCGTTCCAGAACTATCAGGTAAGGAGAAATACCGAAGTTCATGACTGACAAAAGCCTTCAAACCCGATTTTGCCCACTTGTTGAACCCTTCGAGTAAAGAAATGGCGAAGGTGTTTTGTACACGATAGTGCTTGGTGTCATCGTAGATAGAATCGCCAGTGAAAGGTCCTATGAGTCGATAATTGTTGGCGTAGAAATTGTCTGGAGTTTGATAAGCTTGGTAAATTCTCTTGTAATCATCAAACTTCAGCGTATGAATAAAGCTGGTTACTGGGACATATTCGTTTTTGAACCATGAAGTGTCTTCCTTTGCTTGTTTCGTTTTTGCCAACAAACTATCGGCTGCATGCTGCCCATTAACTTGAATACGAGAGCTGTCTGTCGCATGCGTTGTCGAAGGTTCTACCCCCGCAATGACAGCATCATCAGGTCTTCCTGCTGTTGCCTTTTCATCTTCCAAAGCCTTAGGGTCCAATTTTCTACCTTCTTTCTTGGCTTTGCGAAGTGCTTCTTTTGTTTTCTTGTTGGCATCATTCTCTTTCTTAGCCTTTAGTGCAAACTTCTTTGCTTTAATCTCGTCTGGCGTCATCGGCACTTTCCGATTGAATCCTACATTATATCTATGCGATAAAAAAACATGGTGATGGTCATTTCTATTCCAGTTTTGTTGTAACACAGTGGGTATTTCTGATGTTTGATAATTATCATCAAAGCTCTCAGGATTTGTGATGTATTTGTCATCTGTGATACCTCCGTTTTCCGTATTCTTTTGATGATTCGTTGAAAATAACAGGTGTGCTTGATATCGCTCACCTAAATAAGAGCCATGAAGAGAATAATTGAAATGAGAAGAAGCTTGGTTTGCAAAGAATCCTCGACCATAGAGATAATCGAACTTGAACCCTACACCAATCTTCTTTCCAGCATTAATGGCAAATTTTGCAGTCAAGTGATCTTCCCCATTGGTTCGATCTCCCGCAGTATTGTAAGTCAAACTGGTAATAGGAGAGAGGGTGTTGGTGAAGTGGTAATCGTCAGGAGCTACGATAAAATAATCGTAAGGCTGTGTGAAAATAAACTGTTCGTCATCTCTTAAACGATCAACAAACAATCTACTGATACGAGGTGCGCCTAAATTTCCCGTTGTGTTATATTCTCCTCGCAAGCCAGAAGTAAAGATACTGTTAGGGTACATGTGCATCAGCGTATCGGGTATTGTCTGACGAATATCTCCAAAACGGTTGTCTACTGTCCATACTTTGAGGCCTTTCGGTATTTCTTTGTCTTGACTGGTTGAGTCTTTAGCGTTGTTACGTCGCTGGTCATTCACTCGTGTAATATTGCCATCGACATCCATTTGGTTGTAACTGTCAATTTGAGCAGTGACATGGAGGGACGTTATCAGAAGGACGATTGAGAATAAAAAACGTGTCATGAATGAAATATGCGTAGACTACATTCTGCCATTTTGAAGAACATAGCAGTAAGAATAATGATAGTACCAAGCGTTTCTTGCTCGGTAAAGAAATAGAAAATAACACCAACTACAGCACCAACCATAAAGATGATGTTGAGGATGTTTCTTATCCAGAAGAAAAGATCGCGAGGCTTATCGCCATTTCCTCTGAATCGTCTTAGATATTTTGCACTCATATAAGTTGTAATATTTTATCGTATAAAACTCAAATCTATCGCTCTTTGGGCGTTAATTATGGTTGAACAGTGAAAGCGAATGGTAACATTCACTGGAGTAATTCTGTCAGTTGATTGAAAATTTCATTCTTTCTATCAATGGTGTGCTTACGGAACTTTCCAGAAAGTCGTAGTAGGCGGTTCTTTTGTTTATTGAGAGCGATTTCATCTGTAATCCAATCTTCTGCGCTTATTTTGAGGTGAGTAGGACGATTTTTCTCGTAATCATAATGAATATGACTGAGAGTTAGCTCAAGATGTTGCTCAGAACATTTCGCTGTGAGCATATAATAAAACTCGGTACGGTCTAAAGAAAGGAAGGAATTGCTAAACTCTAACCATTCACAAAACCGTGCTACAATGACGTGTTGTGTGGGATTGACTAAGACTACACGACTATTGATCTGATTCTTCTCTTTGGTGAGTTCATTCATGTAATGGTAGACGGTGTTGTAAAGATCATTCGCAGACTTTTGTGGAACGTCTAATTGAAGGGTGAAAACCACTTTTCCTTGAGGATTTTGAGGTTCTGCTCCTGCAAGATAATCAGCTTCTTTAGATGGATTCTTAACGGTTTTAGTGTCTTGATTCTTGTGAGAAGGTTGCTTGGAGGTAACACTTTGTGGAACAATCCATTCAGATGAATTAGTTAAAGAGATTGTATCAACCACAATTGACATTTGTTCTGCTGGTTCTAAATCACGTTTCGTCTGCGATTTCTTAGCTAATTTTGCAGCTTTTCGTGCTGCTTTTTTAGCTTCCTTCACAGCCTGTTTAGCCGCTTTAGCTTCTTGCTTTGCCTTTTCTAACCTTTGTTCAGGTGTTAGCACAGCTTGAGCCTGAACGAATAGAGGTATCCATAACAGGAGAACGAGTATGTTTTTTTTCATCATCAAGATTGTTGAATGAGTTTACAAATTTAGACAAAATCTGTGAAACGCCCACGCAATTTTGGAAGATTAACGAAATAAGTCCGTTGAATATGCAGGCATTTTACAAAGTCCACCGTGAAAGATACGCAAGTCTCTGAACGTTATAATTACTTTTGTTCCAGCAAGGTTTGAAGTCTGATTATTTCATCTCTGTATTGTGCTGCTTGCAAAAAGTCAAGGTCTTTGGCAGCCTGCTTCATCATTGCAGTGGTATCAGCAATACTCTTTTCTAATTGTTCATGTGTCATTTGCTGTACAATGGGGTCAGCGGCAAATGCTCCTCCGAGAGGCTCCATATACGCTTGTTGGGCAGCAACAGTGGAGTAACGCTTTTCTTTCATCTTCTCTTTGGTGGTTGGTAACGCATTTTTGATGTCCTTAACAATTTGTGTAGGCGTAATGTGATGCTCCTCGTTGTATTTTAATTGGATGGAACGCCTGCGAGCGGTTTCATCTATCGTCTTACGCATACTGTCTGTAATGGTATCAGCGTACATAATTACTTTTCCATGGATGTTGCGTGCAGCCCTTCCTGCCGTTTGCGTCAGACTTCGGTGGCTTCTTAAAAAGCCCTCCTTGTCTGCATCAAGAATGGCTACTAACGAAACTTCTGGCAGATCTAAGCCTTCGCGCAGCAGATTCACACCTACAAGAACATCGAACATCCCTGCTCGTAAATCATTCATAATCTTGACACGCTCTAACGTACCAATATCACTGTGAATGTAGTTTGCTCTGACATCATGGTTTAGTAGATATTCCGTTAACTCTTCTGCCATACGTTTGGTGAGGGTTGTTACCAATACTCGTTCACCTCGCTCTGTTCTTTGAAGAATCTCATCTAATAAATCATCAATTTGATTTTCACTGGGTCGGACATCAATCTCTGGATCAAGAAGTCCTGTAGGGCGTATCAGTTGCTCCACAACAACACCTTCTGCTTCCTGTAATTCATAATCTGCTGGCGTTGCGGATACATAGATGACTTGGTGCAACATGTCTTGAAACTCTTCAAATCGCAGAGGACGGTTGTCAAAAGCGGCAGGAAGGCGAAAGCCATACTCTACCAAATTGCGTTTACGAGCTCGGTCTCCGCCATACATGGCACTAATTTGTGGAACACTGACATGACTCTCGTCAATAACCATCAAGTAATCTTTTGGAAAAAAGTCCAACAAACAGTAAGGGCGTTCACCTGCTTGGCGACCATCAAAGTAACGTGAATAGTTTTCTATGCCGCTACAATAGCCAAGTTCCTTAATCATTTCCATATCGTATTCCACACGCTCCTTAATTCTTTGGGCTTTGAGTTGGTCGCCTATCTCTTCGAAATAATCAATCTGTTTGACTAAATCGTCTTGAATTTCATGGATTGCTCGTTCTGTTTGTTCTTTGGATGTGACAAAAAGGTTGGCAGGGTAGATGTGATACTCTTCGAAAGATTCTAATTGATGAAACGTAGTACTGTCAACTTCTTCAATGGTTTCTATCTCATCATCCCACCATGTGATACGAAGCACATTGTTAGAATATGCCATGGCGATATCAACAGTGTCACCCTTAACACGAAAGTTTCCACGTTGTAAGTCAATATCATTTCTTACATACAATGCTTCAACTAACTTTCTAAGAAAATCATTTCTATCAATGTGTTGTCCTTTCTGAATACTGATAATGCTATTAGTCATGGCAGAAGGTCCACCCATTCCATAAATACATGAAACAGAAGACACAACAACAACATCACTCCGTCCAGATAGCAATGCACTCACAGCACTTAATCGCAATCTGTCAATTTCGTCATTGATAGATAAATCTTTTTCTATATAAAGATCGGATGACGGAAGATAGGCTTCTGGTTGATAATAATCATAATAGGAAACATAATATTCAACCGCATTCTCGGGGAAGAAACCTTTCATTTCTTCATAAAGTTGGGCTGCCAACGTTTTGTTATGACTCAAAATAAGTGTTGGTTTTTGAATATTTTGAATGACATTAGCAACTGTAAAAGTCTTTCCAGAGCCAGTCACACCTAACAAGACTTGGGCTGGGTCGCCTCGCCTTACACCGTCTGTGAGCTGTTGTATCGCTTGTGGCTGGTCACCTGTGGGTTGATATTTTGATGTGAGCTTAAAGTTCATCCTGAAAAGATAGTTATTTATAAATCGGTAGAGTCGTCCTTTGAAATACGGTTGATAGCTCCCGAATCTTTGAAAAGAGTGCCGTTGATGAATTTGTGGCGATAACCATAACGATAAGGTGACTTCAGTGCAAAAGTACAAAATAAAACATAGAAATTCTGTAATAAACACTAATTTATTGAGAAAAATTACCCTGTTTGCTTTGTTAATCGTTGAATAATATGTACTTTTGCACTTCAAAGAATTGATTAATGAAGAAAGTATTTTTCATCACTATAAGCATTGTTCTGTTCTTTACGAATTGTGCAAACGAATTTAATGCTGTCTACAAATCGTCAGACACCAATTATCGGTATGAATATGCCAAAGAGTGCTTCGTCAATGGCAAATATACCAGGGCTATCACACTATTGAACGAACTCATTGTTGTTCAGAAAGGGACGGATCATGCACAAGAAAGTCTTTACATGTTAGCAATGGCTCAATACAAGACTGGTGATTATGAGAGTGCTTCCCAAGCTTTCAAGCGCTACATGCAAAGTTATCCAAAAGGACAATATGCAGAGCTTGCGAGTTATTATATTGGTGAAAGTCTGTACATGAGTACCCCAGAACCTCGTTTGGATCAATCGCAAACCGTTTCTGCCATTGCAGCGTTTCAGGAATTTTTGGATTTGTTTCCAGAAGCGCATCTAAAGAATCAAGCACAAAAGAGATTGTTTGAGTTGCAAGATAAATTAGTGAAAAAGGAACTATATTCAGCACAACTCTATTACGATTTGGGTTCTTACTTCGGTAACTGTACCAGTGGAGGGAATAACTATGAAGCTTGTATCATTACCGCAGAGAACGCTCTGAAAGATTATCCCTACTCTTCGATGCGCGAAAATTTCGCTGTACTCATTATGAAGAGTAAGTTTGAGTTGGCAGAACAGAGTGTTGAATCGAAACGATTGGAGCGTTATCAGGATGCAGAAGACGAATGTTACGGTTTTATCAACGAATATCCTGACTCCAAAGAACGCTCTACAGCAGAGAAATATATTCGAAGATGTAAACAGTTTACTCGCTCTGCTGAGCCTATTACTCATCAGGAGACATCATATCTGTGGAGAGGTAACAGCTCAATTGATAACTTGTTTTGAGAAATAAATTATAATAAAATTAGGTGAAGAGTAGTTCATCTAATTTCAGGATGAATACTCAACGATAAAAGATTAAAGATATGGATTACAAAAAGTCAAAAGCCCCTACGAACACCACAACGAGAAACATTATGGATCTCTGTGAGAATACGGGTAATATTTATGAAAGTGTGGCTATCATTGGCAAGCGTTCCAATCAAATTGCCGCACAGATTAAGCAAGATTTGAATAAAAAATTAGCAGAATTTGCATCGTACAACGATTCTTTGGAAGAAGTATTTGAAAATCGTGAGCAAATAGAAATTTCGCGTTATTACGAGAAATTACCTAAGCCAACTTTGTTAGCAACACAAGAATTCATAGAGGATAATACTTATTATCGTGATCCATCGCAAGATAAAAACGAAGAATAATTATGATTCAGCGCAAACAGACGTTATTCTTAGTTTTAGCGATAATCCTCTCTATTACATGCCTGTGCATGCCCATAGGAATATTAGAGCCCATAGGAATGGGTACACCTACCGTACTATGGAATCTCGGTACCGTTGTTCCGGGCAGTGGTGTGCAATTCAGTAATTGGCCATTATTTGCCTTTTTAGCTGTTTCTGTTGTTTTAGAGATAATCGCCATCTTTACCTATCACCGTAGAATGTTACAGGCAAAGCTGTGCTCGTGGAGCATTGTGTTTTCTTTGGCTTGGTATGCTTACTTTGCTTTTAGCATTCTCAATGGTTTTGGAAAATCATACACGTTTCATCTCCAGTTCGCTGCTTGCTTGCCTTTAGTAGCAATCATTGCTTTAGTTTTGGCACGCAGAGGCGTTATACAAGACGAAAAACTTATCCGATCAGCTGATCGAATCCGATAATCAACTCCTTTTGTTCATTGAAAAAAGTTCTGAACAGTAGAGGTTAGAAAGGTAAAAGAGAATATGGTTTGCGAACACATATTCTCTTTTTTGTTCTTATAGGTACGCAACAATGATTTGCGAAGCGTAAGTCTTTGTCCACAAAAATAGTCTCGCAATCTGACAAAGCTAATGGATAGAACTGCCCTAAAAAGAAAAGCGCATTCAACTAAAAGATGAATGCGCAAATATTTGTGTAACGATGTTCAAAGTGTAAAATACACTTCAAACTACTTAGCCCTTAATGGCAGCTACGCCAGGAAGTGTTTTCCCTTCAATTGCCTCAAGCATAGCTCCACCACCAGTAGATACATAGGAAACCTTATCGGCTAATCCAAACTTATTTACAGCAGCAACCGAGTCGCCACCACCTACTAATGAGAAAGCCCCATTTTCTTGGGTTGCTTGTGCTACATACTTAGCTATTTCTCCTGTACCGTGTGCAAAGTTTTCTAATTCAAATACACCTACAGGACCATTCCAAAGGATTGTCTTTGATTTCAAGATGATATCTTTCCATATCTTCAAGCTTTCTTCCGATGCGTCCATACCTTCCCATTCGTCTGGAATTTCATTGATAGGGAACACTTCTCGCTCAGTATCGTTAGAAAAATCCTTTCCGCACACCGTTGCAACCGACAAAGAAAGATTAACACCCTTCTCTTTGGCAGCTTTCATTACATTCAATGCCTCTGGCATCAGGTCGTCTTCGTGTAGCGATTTACCAATCTTTCCACCTTGTGCCTTGATGAACGTGTAGCCCATTCCGCCACCGATAATCAAGTTGTCTACCTTGTCGAGCAAGTTCTTTATCACACCCAACTTAGAACTTACCTTGCTACCACCAATAATAGCGGTGAAAGGATGTTGTGCATTTTTCAATACACTGTCAATTGCTGACACTTCCTTCTCCATCAAGTAGCCTAACATCTTACTGTCATTATCAAAATAATCGGCTATCACAGCAGTAGAGGCGTGTTTGCGATGGGCTGTTCCAAAGGCATCGTTTACATAGACATCGGCATATGAAGCCAATTTTTTAGCAAAGTCAGCCTGACGAGTCTTCATCTCACCTTTTGCAACATCATATGCTGGTGTGCCTTTTTCAACACCAACAGGCTTGCCTTCTTCTTCAGCATAAAAGCGCAGATTCTCTAAAAGTAGTGCTTCTCCCATTTGCAAGCTGGCAGCTTCTTTTTCAGCATTTGCACAGTCTTTCGCAAACTTCACATCAACACCTAATGCTTTTGACACATTTTTCACAATTTGTTCGAGCGATAATTCTGGCTTTACTTTTCCTTTAGGTTTGCCCATGTGGCTCATCATAATCACAGCACCATCATCCTTCAATATCTTTTTAAGGGTTGGCAGCGCACCGCGAATACGAGTATCATCGGTTACTTCTCCTTTGTCATTCAAAGGAACATTAAAGTCTACGCGTACAATGGCTTTCTTGCCAGCGAAATTAAATTGATCAATTGTCATTTTTTAATATTCTTTTTATGAGTAATTATTTATCTGTCTTGATGACAAAGTTACAAAAAAATGATGTGAATGCTGACATTATTTCTAAGTTTTTCTATAGAATTATTCTTCTGGTAACTGCTTTCTTATTTAAGAAGAGGGATTTGTGGTGAACTCCTCTCTTTTTTCTTTTGTGTCCACAACAATGCTAACACAATGAAACTTCCTGCTGCTACATGGGTAAGGCAGAAGTTGTATTTGTCCTGTAATTTTACCAAAAAACGACCATCTAAAATCTTCA
>ENA-UOOD01004478-UOOD01004478.1-human-gut-metagenome-genome-assembly--contig:-CS67-NODE-4478-length-10828-cov-5.081314_pt1 | contig 10828 bp, 8 predicted proteins | sample MGYA00242464_ERZ724011 | MGnify/ENA metagenome assembly ERZ724011 | reverse complement strand
GCACGTCTGAAAAAAAGCACCCTTGATAATATGAACAATCAGGCAGAGGCAGATCTTCAGAAGTCAAATCAGTGTCTGAATATGACATTGGATAAGTATGAGACGATTCTGTATGATATCACTACGGCTGAAGACTTTTTAAATCTTGCGGTTACCGCGAAAGAATCTGCTGATATTATGGAGACAGATGCCTATAATATGCGAAGTGAATTTTCACATATCTGTAACAGAAATCAGGGTGTGGACGGGATTCAGCTGGTATTGGCAGATAGAAAAAGAATCTTTTATGACAGGCTTTCTTCTTCTTCGGTGAACAGTTCCTGGATTGAAAAGGTTGCAGTTCCGGAGACAGAAGAGATGCTGTCTTATACGATGGATCAAGAGAATGAAAATCCGGAAAGGATGTTTCATATCAGCCGTAAGGTAGTAAATTACTGGGATATCAGTGAAGATCTGGGAGAAGTGATTCTGTCAGTCGATGCAGATGAACTGAGTTCCGTGCTGGATGTTGGAAAAGGATCGGAAATATATCTGATAGATGACGGAAGGATCGTCGGAGCGGAAAATGAAAAATTACTGGGCAGGACGGAAGATATTTTAGAGACGAAAAGGGTCAGTCAAAAATCCATTACAAATACCCGGAGCGGCTGGGAAATCGTATTGTGCCAGTCGCTGAGTGAATATCAGAGAGCAATCAGAGAACAGATCGTATTCTGGCTGCTGCTGGCAGTGGCAGTGCTGCTTGTTTTTGTATTTCTGATCTATAAAGTTACAGAACCGGTCATGGTATCGGTAAATGAGATTGTAGATGCGATGAAAAATCTGGAGAAAGATAATTTCAGGGAGAAGCTTGCAATCAAAGAAAATGACAGTATAGAAATACAGAAGATATCGGAAGGCTTCAATGATATGACTGAACGGATCTATCATTTGATCGGTCAGGTGAAACAATCTGCATTGGAGCAGAAGAATGCAGAAATCTCAGCGTTGGAGGCACAGATCGATCCTCATTTTCTATATAATATCCTGGATACCATCAACTGGAAAGCCATTGAAAATGAGCAGTATGAAATCAGTGAGATGTTAGTGGCGCTTGCCGAAATCCTGCGTTATGCCATTAATGATGCAGGGGAACTGACAACGATCGAAGCGGAAAAGGTATGGCTGGAAAAGTATATTCTTCTGCAGCAGGAAAAATTAGGAGAAAAAATCGAGCTGATATTTAAAATACCGGAGGAATTGGAAACTTATAAAATTCATAAAATGCTGCTTCAGCCTTTTGTGGAAAATGCGATCAAGTACAGTTTCCGCGGATGTAAGGGCGAACACCGGCTTACCATCGAAGCTGTGAAGGCAGAAGAACAATTACATCTGATCATTGTAAATAATGGGCAGTGTATTGAGAAAGTCAGATTAAAAGAACTCAATGAAGGAATGAAGATAAAGAATCATTTCCAATGTGAGAAAGCGGTTGGAACTCTATTACGGAGAAGATACAGCAGTTTATTTTGAAAATATTCTTTCGGGTGGCGTGAAAGTACATTTATTTATTCCGATACAGGGAGGAAATGACGATGCGGATAGCAGTCATTGAAGACGAGAGACCGATTCGTGAGGGGCTTGTACATATTTTGAATAAAATCAGTCCGGAATACCAGGTGGTAGGAAGCGCGGAAAATGGGCGAGAAGGTTTAATTCTTCTTGAAGAACAGGATCCGGATCTGATCCTGCTTGATATCCAGATGCCGGATATGAACGGTCTGCAGATGTTAAAAGAAGCAAGAGAAAGAGGAAGTATGACTAAGGTTGTGATTCTTACGGCATACTCTGACTTTGATTATGCAAAAAAGGCAATTGCACTCGGAATAGAAAATTATCTGCTAAAGCCGGTTAATCTTACGGAACTGAAGAACACCCTTTCTAAAATCAAGGAAGAGATATTCGTAGTACAGAGAGGGAAAAATTGTCTTTCACTTGAAACGGGCATAAAAGATGCGTTAGAAGGCGAGTATGAAGAGGATTCTAGGTTAGAGGAGACGCTTTTGGAGAAATATGGGTTCTCCGGCAGAAAACAAATTTACTGTATGTATCTTTTTATGGGAAAGTATTATGATTCCGAACAAAAAGAAGCAGAGCTTTTTTTAGAAGAATTCCGGGAACATAATCCGGACAAAAAAATGTGCTGGTTATGGAGAGAGAAGAGGCAGTCTGTTTTTATCTGTTTTTATGATGTGAAAGCAAAAAAAAAATTTATACAGTATTTGAAGCAATCGGTAGTACCGGCTTTTTCTATGAGAATCCATGATCATGGGGCATTTGCGGGAAAAGAGTGTCAAGGGCTGGGAGAACTGGAGGAGATTGAAAATGCGCTGACCGAAGCATGCGGATGGCATTTAATACTTGGCAACCGGGTATTGATCAAGTGCAAAAAAATCGCGCAACTGAGGACAAATCGTTTTACTTATCCGGCAGATCTGGAAAATCAGGCAAGGAGTGCGGTAATCCATCTGGATTATCCTGCGTTTACCCGGTGCTTTCAGCAATTTATGGAGGCAGGATTACGTGAAGTCCACAGCCCGCAGGAAATCAGAGAGGTTTGTATCCGTTTTGCTTACGCTGTGATCAATACGGCAAAAGAGTGTGGAACATTACGGGATGAAGATCTGCTTGTCCAAAAAATATTACATACGATTTTAAATGCTGTTTTCTGGGAAGAAATCATGGATGCAATGCTGGAATTATTTGTCTGCATAGAAAATGATGAAAAAAAACAGACTTCGGCAGAGCTTCTGGTACAGAAAGCTCTTTCTATTATTAAAGAATGCTACAGTGACGGAATTAATCTGGAGGAAACAGCCAGGAGACTGCATGTTACCGAACAGTATCTGGGTACACAGTTAAAAAAAGAAACAGGCTCTTCTTTTACGGAGATCATAAGGCGATATAAAATCGCACATGTAAAACAATTACTTCTGGATACGGAATTAAAGCTGAATCAGATTGCTTCAATGGCAGGTTTTTCGGATCCCAAGTACATGAGTAAGGTGTTTAAACAGGAAGTAGGGATGCTTCCGAACGAATATCGGAGGATGAATACATAATCAGTTTGTAAAATTCCTCTTTTTATAAAAAATTTCTCCTTTTTAAAAATCTGAATTTGCTATAGTAGGTTCAGAAATTGAGAAGAGGAGGAAGTAAGATGGAAGCAGCCGAAAAAATTTCCGTCGGAGTAATTAAAGAAAAAACAAAAAGTAAAGCAGTCAAAAAAGAAGCAGAAGGTATGCGGGTTTCCACCAGAGAAAAAGTCTGTTACGGAGTTGGTGATATCGGAGCAAACCTTGTGTGGACAACGGTAGCTTCATTCCTGACGATTTACTGTACAGATGTGGCAGGAATTGCAGCAGGAGTAGTCGGAACCCTGATGCTGATCGCAAGATTGTTTGATGGAGTATCCGATCTTTTTATGGGTGTTATTATCGATAAGACAAATACCAGATGGGGAAAGGCTCGTCCGTGGGTATTATGGAGTGCACCTCCGCTTGTTGTCAGTCTGATTATGATTTTTACAGTTCCGAATATCGGAGCAAACGGAAAAGCAATTTATATGCTGCTTGTATATATTTTCCTTGCAGCAGTTTGTTTTACTGCATCAAATCTTTCTTACAATACCATGCTTTCGCTGGTAACAACCGAGCAGCATGACCGAAATGTAATGAATACAATCCGGTTTGAATTTACAATGATCGCACAGCTGGTAATCAATGTGATTACGATTCCGCTGGTACATTTCCTTGGAAACGGCCAGAAGGGCTGGACCTGCATGAGTATTATTTATGCGATCGTAGCACTTGGAATGTTTATTACAACATTTGCCGGAACAAAAGAAAGATATAAACCGATCAAACCGGAAGTGACTGAAAAGAAGAAAAAACATCCGATTAAGACTATTAAAATTCTTTGCAGCAATAAATACTTTATTCTGATCACATTAGCATTTGCAATTATTTATACATCACTCGGACTTACCGGTGGATCAAGAATTTATTATGCAAAATATGTACTTGGCAATGAGATGATCAACAGTACAATGACATTATTTAACTATATCCCAACGATCCTTACAATCATGCTGATCCCTATTTTTGCAAAAAAATTTGGAAAGATCAAAGCATTATTTGTGGGCTTCCTGTTCTATGGAGCAGGACTTATTCTTGAAATTGCAGGACCGGTCAATCTTCCGATGATTTATGGAGGACTGGTTTTACAGGGAATTGGTCATGCGGCATTGTATTCCTGCCTGTTCGCAATTGTTGGAGACGTAGTGGATTACAGTGAATGGAAAGACGGAATCCGAGAAGAAGGACTTACTTACAGTGTAACCAGCTTTGGACAGAAAATCGGAACAGGTCTTGGGACAGCAGCACTTGGATGGATCCTTGCGGCAGGAAATTATAATGGAACGGCAGCTGTTCAGCCGGACAGTGCGATTTTTGCAATTAAGAGTCTGTTCTTATATCTGCCACTGGCTATCACAGTCGTTGTTTTAATCATCTGGTATTTATTTATGGGAATCGATAAGGTATATCCGACAGTCAGAAAAGAACTGGATGAACGTAGAAAAAACGCAAAACAGAATTAGAAATATAAGATAAATAGTAATAGTAAAAGGATCGGATGGCAGTTCGCCATCCGGTCCTTTTTGTAATAAAAAATTATTTTGTCATAACGACAGCACCATCATCTGTAATGCGGACCATGTATTCTACCTGAGCAGAAAGTCCGTCATCTTCGGTATAAACCGTCCAGTCATTGTCTTCATCAACAAAGAATTCCGGACTGCCTTCGTTGATCATTGGTTCGATGGTAAAGATCATACCCGGAACCAGAAGCATTTCGCTTCCCTTTGGTGTAACATAGCTTACCCAAGGTTCTTCGTGGAATTCAAGACCAACACCATGTCCGCCGATTTCCTCTACAACAGAATAGCCATTTGCTTTTGCATGTGAATTGATCGCATCTGCAATGTCTCCGAGATGGTTCCATGGTTTTGCCTGCGCAAGTCCAAGTTCGACACATTCCTGTGTGACACGAACCAGTTTTTCGGCACGTTCGCTGACCTTGCCGATCATAAACATACGGGATGCATCTGAGAAATATCCGTCCAGAATGGTAGATACATCCACATTGATGATATCGCCTTCTTCCAGAATAATATTTTCATCCGGAATACCATGGCAGATCTCGTTGTTAATAGAAGTACACACACTCTTTGGGAATCCCTGATAATTAAGCGGTGCCGGGATTCCGCCGTGTTCGGTTGTATAGTCATAAACTAATTTATCAATTTCGGCTGTACTCATGCCTGCGTGGATATGGGCTGCTACATGATCAAGTACGGCAGTATTGAGATCTGCACTTTTCTGGATTCCTTCAATCTGAGGAATGGTCTTGAGCATATCTCTTGTCGGAACGATTTCTCCTTTATCTGCATGATATGCGATCTTTTCTTCGATCATAAGATGGCATTTTTTGTATTTTTTTCCGCTGCCACACCAGCACAATTCATTTCTTTCCATGAGAATACCTGACTTTCTTTTATAAATTTTTACGTGCAGAGTTTGATGTGATCACAAAAAATCAGATGTATGCCTGCACTAACTGTTTCACTTCTATAATATATCCATTCCGGAACAAAAAGTCAATCTGTGCTGTGCATTTCGCCAGATGTGATTCAAAATGACAGACCAGGATGCGGTATGTATCGGTTTTGCAGCAGAACTATTGCTTGTATAGGACTCGGGAATCGGTTATAATACAAAGGGATTATAACTGAAAATAACAGACTGATCTGGAAAAGATGAACAGGGAAAGGATGGACAATTATGTTTAGAATTGGAATGCTTACCAGTGGTGGGGATTGTCAGGCACTGAACGCAGCCATGCGAGGTGTTGTAAAAGGACTTTGTTCAAAACGAAACGATGTGGAAATTTATGGATTTCAGGATGGATATAAAGGACTTATTTATTCGAACTTTGAGATGCTGACAGCAAAAGATTTTTCGGGAATACTGACGATGGGTGGAACAATCCTCGGAACATCCAGACAGCCGTTTAAACTAATGCGCGTACCTGGACCGGATGGGATCGATAAGGTCGAAGCGATGAAGCATACTTATCACAAGTTGAACCTGAACTGCCTGGTAATACTGGGAGGAAATGGAACACATAAGACTGCGAATCTGTTAAGAGAAGAAGGACTGAATGTGATTACACTTCCGAAGACGATCGACAACGATCTGTGGGGAACAGATATGACATTTGGCTTTCAGAGTGCGGTAGATATCGCAACGGAAGCAATTGACAGAATCCATACAACTGCAACTTCACACAGCCGTGTATTTATTGTAGAGGTTATGGGGCATAAAGTAGGATGGGTAACACTTCATGCCGGAATCGCAGGCGGAGCAGATATTATTCTTCTCCCGGAGATCCCGTATGATGTGGATAACGTAGTGCGTGCGATCAAGAGCCGTACAGAGGCAGGAAAGCATTTTACGATCATCGCGGTTGCAGAAGGCGCGATCACAAAAGAAGATGCAGCCCTTCCGAAGAAAAAATTAAAAGAAAAACAGGAAAAGAAGGGCTATCCGTCTGTGGCATATGAGCTTGCAGAGAAGATCCAGAACCGTATGGATCAGGAGGTTCGTATCACAGTGCCGGGACATACGCAGAGAGGTGGAAGCCCGTGTCCGTATGACCGTGTGTTTGCAACCAGACTTGGAGCAGCAGCAGCAGACCTGATCTTAAAAGAAGACTACGGATATATGGTAGGAATCAAGAACGGCAACATCCGCAAGGTTCCGCTTGGAGAGGTTGCCGGAAAGCTGAAGATGGTAGATCCGAAAGCGGATATCATCAAAGAAGCCAAGATTGTCGGAATCAGTTTTGGTGATGAGTAAAGGAGTAATTTAACATGTCATATACTGCCCTGTATCGTAAATTTCGTCCTGCGGAATTTGAAGACGTAAAAGGACAAGATCATATTATCACAACGCTGAAGAATCAGATAAAGGCGGACAGGATCGGACATGCATATCTGTTCTGTGGCACAAGAGGAACCGGAAAGACAACAGTAGCGAAGATTTTTGCAAAGGCAGTCAATTGCGAGCATCCGGTAGACGGAAGTCCCTGCGGGGAATGTACCATGTGCAAAAATATTGCAGCCGGTACTTCCATGAACGTCATTGAGATCGATGCGGCTTCCAACAACGGTGTGGACAATATCCGTGAGATCAGGGAAGAGGTATCCTACCGTCCGACGGAGGGAAGATATAAGGTGTATATCATCGATGAGGTGCATATGCTTTCAATAGGTGCATTTAATGCTCTGTTAAAGACTTTGGAGGAACCCCCGGAATATGTAATTTTTATTCTTGCAACGACAGAGGCACATAAGATTCCGATCACGATTTTATCCAGATGCCAGCGCTACGATTTCAAGCGTATTACGATCGATACGATCGCAGCGCGGTTGGATGAACTGATGAAAAAAGAACAAGTTGAGGTAGAAGAAAAAGCAATCCGCTATATTGCGAAAGCGGCGGACGGATCCATGCGAGATGCACTAAGTCTTCTGGATCAGTGCATTGCGTTTTACCTCGGACAGAAGCTGACCTACGATCATGTTCTTGAGGTTCTTGGCGCGGTGGATACGGATGTGTTCAGCCGGCTTCTCAGACAGATCATCAGCCAGGATGTGGGAAAGGTACTTGCTACCGTAGAAGAGCTTGTGATGCAGGGAAGAGAACTGACGCAGCTTGCGGCAGATTTTACCTGGTATCTGCGCAACCTTCTTCTGGTGAAGACTTCGGATAATATGGAAGATGTGCTGGATGTATCGACGGAGAATCTGGCGCAGCTGAAAGAGGAAGCACAGATGATCGAATCCGGGGTGCTGCTCCGGTATATCCGTATTTTTTCCGAGCTGACAAATCAGCTCAAATACGCAACACAGAAAAGAGTGCTTCTGGAAGTAACACTGATCAAGCTTTGCAAACCGCAGATGGAGAGTACGAAGGACAGTCTTCTGGACCGGATCCGTGCACTGGAAAAACAGGTAGAAGAAGGAAGTTTTGCAGTTGCGCAGCCGCAGGAGAGGGTTGTTTATGTAAATGGTGAAGCACCGAAGCCACAGCCAAAACCGCAGCTTCCGAAAGCACTGAAGGAAGATATAAAGCAGGTGACATCCAATTTCCGGAAGATTGCAAACGAAGCATCAGGAATGCTTAGAGGCTATCTGAAGCAGGCAAGACTCAGCGTGGACGATCAGGACAGACTTCTGATCGTTCTGCCGGATGAGATCAGCGCCAGCGTGGTAGGAAGCGAAGAACATAAGCAGGAATTAAAAGATCTGATTGAGAAAAAAATCGGCAAGACTGTGGAGATTGATGTGCGTCAGGTGGAGAACGGACGCCATTTTGAAGACAGTTTTGTGGATATAGAAAAAGTGATCAATATGGAGATCACGATTGAAGATGAATAATAATTAGGAGGATTTATAGTTATGGCAAAAAGAGGAGGATTTCCAGGAGGCGGAATGCCGGGAAATATGGCAAATTTAATGAAGCAGGCTCAGAAGATGCAGAAGCAGATGGAAGAGCAGGCAAAAGAGATGGAAGAGAAAAGTTTTACAGCAACTGCAGGCGGCGGAGCTGTAGAAGTGACCGTAAGTGGTAAAAAAGAAGTCCAGAAAGTAAAACTTCAGGAAGAAGTTGTGGATCCGGATGATGTAGAGATGCTGGAAGACCTGATCATGGCAGCAGTCAATGAAGCACTTCGTCAGGTCGATGAGGCAAATACTTCCGCTATGAGCAAGCTGACTGGCGGACTTGGCGGAATGCCGGGAATGTTCTAGAACGGGAGTGTAAAAGATGGATTATTACAGCAGTCAGATCAGTAAACTGATCGAAGAATTATCAAGACTGCCTGGTATCGGAGCAAAGTCAGCCGGAAGGCTGGCTTTTCATATCATTAATATGCCGAAGGAACAGGTAGAACAGCTTGCAGCGACACTGGTAGATGCAAGAAATAATGTAAGATACTGCAAGCAATGCTGCACGCTTACTGACAAAGAATTATGCCCGATCTGTGCCAGCGAGGAGCGGGATCATAAGACGATTATGGTTGTGGAAAATTCCCGAGATCTTGCAGCTTATGAAAAGACTGGAAAATATAACGGTGTGTACCATGTACTTCATGGCGCAATTTCCCCGATGCTTGGGATCGGACCTGGAGATATCCGGCTAAAAGAGCTGATGGAGCGTCTTCAGGGGGATGTGGATGAAGTGATCATCGCAACCAATTCCAGCCTGGAAGGGGAGACTACTGCGATGTATATCAGCAAACTGATCAAGCCGACAGGAATCAAGGTCAGCCGGATCGCAAGCGGCGTGCCGGTCGGCGGCGATCTGGAATATATTGATGAAGTGACGCTTCTGCGTGCACTGGAAGGACGTACAGCACTTTAGGTGACTTAACGTGACTTAAGGACTGCGAGGAGTGCCGGAAACGTATGCATTTGAAAGAAGTAAAGATATGAGAAAGAAGAAAGTAACCTCTTCGGATATCGCACATGCGGCAGGTGTGTCGCAGGCAACGGTATCCATGATCCTGAATAAAAAATATAATGTATCATTTTCAAAAGAAACGATCCGTAAAGTGGAACAGATCGCAGAAGAGATGGGATACGAAGTACCGAAAAGAAAGACACGCAGAGAAAGCAGGAAAGAAAAACTGATCGTCGTATTTTGTTCCAACCTCACGAACCCTTATTATGTTATGTTGCTTCAGGGGATTGAATCCCGTGCAAAGGAGCAGGGATATGGACTGTTTGTGTGCAATACCCAGAGGGATCTGAAGATGGAGGAGCGGTATCTCAGGATGATGCATGAGCTGAAACCGCTTGGTATTATCTATACCTGCAATCCAAGTCATTGTTTTATGGATACGATAGAAGAGTTGGCAGAAAAAATTCCGATCGTAATTATCAATAACCAGAATGAGCATCTGAATGTAGATGCAGTGGAACTGGATAATTCCAAACTCGGAAGGATGATGGCAAAGCATCTTCTGGATCTGGGGCATCGGAAAGTAGCGTATATTGCACCACCTCTTACAACCAGACAGAAGCAGCGCTCCAAAAGGGTGGAAGGATTTCTGAAAGAATTTGATGCTGTTGGATTAAAAGACAATGTGATCATCAAGGCAGCAAATGAGTCGATCGATATGAGCATCCCGAATATCGATTCGGAGTATAAGATCGGATATGATCTGACGAAAGAGCTTTTGAGAGAACATAATGATATTACTGCGATCGTCGGATTAAATGATATGATCGCATTTGGAATCCTGGATGCACTTCACGAAGAAAAATATAAAGTTCCGGCAGATATTTCCGTAATGGGATGTGATAATACACTGTTTGCAAAGATGCATAAGGTGTCGCTGACAACGATCGAGCATTTTGTCGTTTTCAAAGGGCGGGATGCCTGTGATATCATTATGAAAAAGATTCTTTCTCAGAACAGCCAGTATTCAGAGATCCAGCCGATCAGCACCTACCATGTAGAATATGAACCTCGTCTGATCGTGCGTGGAACGACGTCTTATGCGAAAACAAAAAAAGGGAAAAATTAGTTTAAATTCAAAAAATATTAGTAATATTTCATAGTTTATGTCTCTGAAAACGCTATAAAATAAAGAATTATCCAAAAACGGCATCAAAAAATTACTAATAAAATAGTTAATATTAACGTGAAAAATTACTAAT
>ENA-UOOD01004477-UOOD01004477.1-human-gut-metagenome-genome-assembly--contig:-CS67-NODE-4477-length-10829-cov-5.943475_pt1 | contig 10829 bp, 9 predicted proteins | sample MGYA00242464_ERZ724011 | MGnify/ENA metagenome assembly ERZ724011 | reverse complement strand
TATTTTGCCTTCTCAGCAGAGAATGAGCTTTATGTGAACGAGGTATGGCCAGGTGATGCTGTTTTCCCGAGCTTTACTAATCCAAAGGTACGCAGCTGGTGGGCAGACAAGCAGAAATTTTTAATTGATATGGGTGTTCGCGGTGTATGGAACGATATGAATGAGCCTGCGAGCTTTAAAGGTCCGCTGCCTGATGATGTACAATTTGCAGATGAGGATGATACAGTAATTCTCCATAAGGATGCTCATAACATCTATGGTCACTGCATGGCGATGGCAACAAAGGATGGATGGTTAAAATATGATGGCCGCAGACCATTTATAATCACACGTGCAGCATATGCCGGAACGCAGCGTTATGCGCTTGTATGGACAGGCGATAACCAAAGTATTTGGGCACATTTACAGATGGCGATTCCGCAGCTTTGCAATCTTGGCCTTTCTGGATTTTCATATGCTGGAACAGATGTAGGCGGCTTTGGTGCAGATACAACAAAGGAACTTTTGGCACGTTGGGTTCAGGTTGGATGTTTGTCACCGTTTTTCAGAAATCATAGTGCACAGGGTACGAGAAAACAGGAGCCGTGGCAGTTTGATAAGGAGCTTTTAGAGATTTACCGCAAGTATGTAGAGCTTCGATATCACTTGCTTCCATATATCTACGACTGCTTCTTTGAAAGTGAGCAGACAGGCCTTCCTATTATGCGTCCTCTTATGTTAAATTTCGAAAAGGATGCAGAAACTTACGAAATAAATGATGAGTTTATGGTAGGTGAGTGGCTGCTTGCTGCTCCAGTTGTAACACAGGGAACAACTATGCGTCTTGTCTATCTCCCAGAGGGTGCGATGTGGTACGATTTCTGGACAGGAGAAAAGTATAAGGGTGGTCAGTATATTACAAAGAAGGCACCGTTAGATACTATGCCGCTGTTTGTACGCGCAGGTGCTGTGCTGCCGCTTTATCCTTTAATGCAGTATGTTGGTGAAAAGAAAGTGGAAGACTTGACACTTGCAGTTTACCCGGGCATTGGAAATTATATTCATTATCAGGACGATGGTGAGAGCTTCGCCTATAAAAAGGGCGGCTACAATGCATATGTATTCTCACAAAATAACGGTCGTCTGCAGATTAAAGATGCAGTAAAGAATTACGAAAAGCCATATAAGGGCTTCTATGTTAAGATCTGCCGTGATGGTGTGACGGCACTGTCAGAGACACCTGGTGAGTATTTGAACGCAGAGTAAGCAAAGCAAAATTAAGATTAAACCTAAGTGACTTAAAGTGTCATAAAAGCTGTGGTGATAAGCCACAGCTTTTTTTGAAAAAATCTAAAAAAAGTTCTTGACATCTAATAAGGGTTTGGGTATACTAATTTGCGATAGGAAATGATAAATGTTATCAAGTATAAGAAATAAAAGAAAGAGAGGTATGTGCTATGCCATTATCGATGGCTCCAGAGGGCAAGGAGAATGTAATATGCAAGATTGGCGGCAAGGAGGAAACCAGATTGTTCCTGGAGAGACTAGGGTTTGTTGTCGGCGCAATTGTTACGGTTATTTCTGAGATTCAGGGTAATCTGATTGTCAACGTAAAGGATTCAAGAGTTGCGATTGGCAAGGACATGGCCGGTAAAATCTTGGTTTCCTAAGAGAAACAATGTGCACCTGTTATACACCAGGTCGCGGAAAGGGGTTTGATATGAAAACACTGAAGGATGCAAGCATCGGTCAGACTGTAAAGGTAAAGAAGCTGACAGGTGAAGGCCCGGTGAAGCGCCGTATCATGGATATGGGAATCACAAAGGGCGTTGAGATCTATGTAAGAAAGGTAGCACCGCTTGGTGATCCGGTAGAGGTAACTGTAAGAGGATACGAGTTATCACTGCGTAAGGCAGATGCTGAGATGATTGAGGTAGAATAAATTTTTTTTACCTAAAGGTTAGCTTATACTAATAAAGATGAGCGTAAGCGATTAGAAATCAGCCGTGACAAATCAAAGTAGCATTTGCAAAATAGTAAAAAAGGCGAGAAAACAGGAGGTTTGTAATGTCAATTAAGATTGCATTAGCAGGTAATCCCAACTGTGGTAAAACAACACTTTTTAATGCGCTGACAGGATCCAATCAGTTTGTAGGAAACTGGCCAGGTGTTACAGTTGAGAAGAAGGAAGGTAAGTTAAAGTGGGATAAGGAAGCTACAATTATGGATCTTCCGGGTATTTATTCATTATCCCCTTATACACTTGAGGAAGTTGTAGCAAGAAATTATCTGATCACAGACAGACCAGATGCGATTTTAAATATCGTAGATGGTACTAATATTGAGAGAAATCTGTATTTGTCTACACAGATCATGGAGCTGGGTATTCCAGTAGTTATGGCAATCAATATGATGGATCTTGTTCGCAAGAGCGGTGATCAGATTAATGTTGATAAGCTGTCCAAAAAGCTTGGATGCCCTGTTGTTGAGATTTCAGCATTAAAGGGTGACGGTATTAAGGAAGCAGCAAACAAGGCAGTTGAGCTTGCAAAGAAAAAAACATTAAGCAAGCCGGTACATGAGTTTTCAAAGGAAGCAGAGGACATTATTGCAGATGTTGAGAATAAGCTGACCGGAATCAAGGATGAGCAGAAGCGCTTCTTTGCAATCAAGCTTCTTGAGAAGGATGATAAGATTGCAGCTCAGATGAAGTCTGTTCCGGATGTTTCTGATGAGATCAGCCGCATGGAGGATACATTTGATGATGATACTGAGAGTATTATCACAAATGAGCGTTATACATACATTTCATCTATTATCGGTGAGTGCTGTAAAAAGGCACATGGCGGCAAGAAGCTGACGCTTTCCGATAAGATTGACCGTATTGTAACGAATCGTTTTCTGGCTCTTCCAATTTTTGCTGTTATCATGTATATTGTATATTATGTATCAGTAACAACAGTTGGAACCATTGCAACTGACTGGGCAAATGACGGAGTATTTGGCGATGGCTGGTATCTGGCAGGAATTGGCCGCAGTGCATATGAAGAAGATGCTGGTGAGTATGGCGATGCAGAGACAATCATTAATGCATTCGTTGATGAGTCTGGTGATGAGGAACTGGCAGCAGCAGTAGATGCTGAATCAGAGGATTATGATCCAGAGGCAGCAATCACAGCTGTAAAAGCTTATGCAGCAACAGTAGCAGATGACGCAGAAGTAACTTACGTTGTTCAGGATGAGGAAACCATGGCAGAGGAAGATGAGACTGCTAATGGCGCTGATTTAAAGGCAGCAGTAGAAGTTTATGAAAAGTGGAATGCAACCGCTCCTGATAATGCCGATTATGGCATCTGGATTCCTGGTATTCCAGCATTTTTGGAGTCTGCTCTTGATGCAGCAAATTGTGCAGACTGGTTAAGAGGTCTGATCATGGATGGTATCGTAGCCGGTGTAGGAGCTGTACTTGGTTTCGTTCCACAGATCTTGATTTTGTTCATCTTCTTAGCTTTCCTTGAAGGATGCGGATACATGGCTCGTATCGCATTCATCATGGACCGTATTTTTAGAAAGTTTGGTCTTTCTGGTAAATCCTTTATCCCGATGTTAATCGGTTCTGGATGTGGTGTTCCTGGAATCATGGCTTCACGTACTATCGAGAATGACAGAGACCGCAAGATGACCATCATGACAACTACCTTCATTCCGTGTGGTGCAAAGCTTCCGTTTATCGCAATGGTTGCAGGTGCTATCTTCGGCGGTGCTTCATGGGTTGCTCCGTCAGCTTATTTCCTTGGTATCGCAGCAATTATCTGCTCTGGTATCATCTTAAAGAAGACAAAGTTATTTGCTGGAGATCCGGCTCCGTTTGTTATGGAGCTTCCGGCTTACCATATGCCAACAGTAGGCAGCGTTCTTAGAAGTATGTGGGAGCGTGGATGGTCCTTCATCAAGAAGGCTGGTACAATCATCCTTCTTTCCACTATCGTAATTTGGTTTACTACTTACTTTGGATTTGTTGATGGCGCATTCCAGATGCTTGAAGACGATCAGATCGATTATAGTATCCTTGCAACTATTGGTAAGGCAATCAGCTGGATCTTCATTCCGCAGGGATTTGGCAACTGGCAGGCAACTGTTGCATCTGTTACAGGTCTTGTAGCAAAGGAAAACATTGTTGGTACAATGGGTATTTTGTATGGCGGACAGGAAGGCGTAAGTGTCTATGCAGCAATGGCAGCTTCCTTTACAGCAGTAAGTGGTTACGCATTTTTGGCATTCAATTTGCTGTGTGCTCCGTGTTTCGCAGCAATGGGTGCAATTAAGAGAGAGATGAATAATACAAAGTGGTTCTGGATTGCAATTGGATATCAGTGTGGATTTGCTTATCTGGTAGCTTTAGTAATCAATCAGATTGGCCGTCTCTTTACAGGTGCCGGTTTTGGTGTTGGAACAGTAGTTGCATTTGTAATTATCGCAGCATTTATCTATCTGTTGTTCAGACCATATAAGGAGAGCAAGACGCTTCAGGTTGCAGCCGTAAAGTAATAGTTGGTAATAAGAGTGTATGTGTTTGAAAGGTAAGGTATCTTATGGGAACAGTAATTGTAGGAGTAGTAGTAGCAGGTGTGGTTGGACTGATTGTTCGCAGTATGGTAAAGGATAAAAAAGCAGGAAAGTCACTCCAGTGCGGAGGCGACTGCAAGCACTGTGGAGGTCATTGCCACTGAGCAAAAAAGAATGGAGCAGCCTATGCAGCAAAGAAATATGCAAAAAGATGCGATATTAAACAGACTCAGACAGCGAGGATGCAGGATCACTAAGCAGCGGATGGTGTTGCTTGATATTATACTGGACGGGGATTGTTCAAGCTGCAAAGAGATTTATTACAAGGCATCGAAGATTGACCCAAGCATTGGCTCAGCAACAGTTTACCGTATGATTAACATGCTTGAGGAGATCGGAGCAATTAATCGCCGCAACATGTATAGGGTTTCCTGTACACAGCCTTGTGATGAATTAGAAGATGAAGTGCAGAAAAGTGGAAAACATGCATGCACAATTGAATTTGATGATAATTCAAGTATCGTGCTTACACAAAAGGCGTGGAATCAGATCATACAGACAGGACTTTCCGTATGTGGTTACAAAGATAAGCAGGCGATTCGCAGTATCAATCCGGCATAAGTTGGTCTGGCTTAATTGAAAAAATGTTCGTAATGATAAACTTTATCATTAAGACGGTAGAAATCATTACACATATTCTTTATAATAAAAAGCAGGCAAAGAATAAAGCTTTGCCTGCTTTTTACATAGAGATCAAACAGGAGGATATAACTATGAGTTTACATGATTTAGATTACAAAAAAGGTGGTATTTTTGCAGCAGGTGTTCTGTTTGGAACAGCAGGTATTAAGGCACTTTCAAGCAAGGATGCAAAGAATGTATATACAAAGGTTACAGCAGCAGTACTTCGTGCAAAGGACTGTGTATTAGATGTAGTATCAAATATTCAGGAAAATGCGCAGGATATTTATGCCGGAGCACAGCAGATCAATGATGATCGCGCGGCAGCAGAAGAAGCGGCAGATGCAGAAGGTCAGGATGAGGCAGAAGAGACAGCAGAGGCAGAAAAAAACGAGACAGAAGAGAAGGCTGAATAATGAAATTTAAGATAAAGCATGAAACAAAGGGCAGAATACGTGTCCGTGCCATTATGAAGCACATGACGGCAAAGGAAGCTGATCTGCTTGAGTATGCTCTGTCTAATAAGGAGGGGATCACTTCAGTGCGCGTCAATGAACGTACCGCTGATGTGGTCCTTTGCTATAAGACTGACAGAGCAACAGTTCTTTCCTATTTAAGAAAGTGCCATGTAGACGAGATTGAGGCACCAGAAAGCTATCTGGCACATTCGGGAAGAACACTGAACAACGAGTATTGGGATAAGCTTGTTGGAACGGTTGTTTGGCGCTGCACAAAGAATTTGTTTGTGTCGGCACCAATACGTACATGCATTACACTTGCAGCAGCGATTCCTTATATCTGGAAGGGTGTAAAAACACTTGCAAAGGGAAAGCTTGAGGTCCCAGTGCTTGATGCGACTGCGATTACCATCTCCATTGCAAGAGGTGATGTGTCTACGGCAAGCTCTGTCATGTTCCTTCTTGGAATTGGAGAGATCTTAGAGGAGTGGACTCATAAAAAGTCTGTTGGCGATCTTGCAAGAAGCATGTCTTTAAATGTATCTAAGGTATGGATGATTGCCGGTGAGCAGGAGGTTCTTGTTGATGCGTCTACGATCAAAGAAAATGATAAGATTGTAATCCATATGGGCAATGTCATTCCGTTTGATGGAACAGTTGAGAGCGGAGAAGGCATGGTGAATCAGGCATCTATGACAGGCGAGTCAGCAGCAGTTAGAAAATATGCAGGAACAACTGTGTATGCAGGAACAGTTCTTGAGGAGGGTGAGCTGACAGTTAACGTCAAAAAGCTTGGCGGTGCGAGCCGTTATGAGCAGATTGTTGTCATGATTGAGGAGTCAGAAAAATTAAAATCATCTATGGAAGGAAAGGCAGAGCGCCTTGCAGATAAGCTTGTTCCGTATACCTTCCTGACAACGGGACTGACTTATCTCTTTACTAGAAATCTGACAAAAGCTACTTCTGTGTTGATGGTAGATTTTTGCTGTGCGCTAAAGCTTTCAATGCCGATTGCAGTGTTGTCCGCAATTAAAGAGGCAAGAAACCGTAACGTCAATGTAAAGGGCGGAAAGTTTTTAGAGAGCATAGCAGATGCAGATACAATTGTATTTGATAAAACTGGTACGCTGACAAAAGCAGAGCCGACTGTTGTGAAGGTTGTTTCTTTTAATGGTGATTCTGAGGATGAGCTGCTTCGCACGGCTGCATGTCTGGAGGAACATTTTCCTCATTCTATGGCAAAGGCTGTTGTGGATGCTGCAAAGAAAAAGAGTCTTGACCATGAGGAAAAGCATTCAAAAGTAGAGTATATTGTGGCACATGGTATTTCCACGCAGCTTGAAGGAAAAAAGACAATTATTGGAAGTCATCACTTTGTTTTTGAGGATGAAAAGTGTCATATTCCAGAAGGCAAGGAGAAGTTGTTTGAACAGCTTCCGCTGGAGTATTCTCATCTGTATCTTGCAATTGAAGGTGAACTTGCTGCAGTAATCTGCATTGAAGATCCGCTCCGTGAGGAGGCCGCTGATGCGATTCGTGCGCTGAAGGAAAGCGGAATTTCTAAGGTAGTAATGATGACGGGAGATAGTGATCGAACTGCCAGAGCAATTGCAGGCAGAGTTGGCGTTGATCAGTATTTTTCAGAGGTACTTCCAGAAGATAAGGCCCGTTTTGTTGAACAGGAAAAGGCAGCAGGACGAAAAGTTATCATGGTTGGAGACGGCGTAAATGATTCACCGGCGCTTTCTGCTGCCGATGTAGGTATTGCTATAAGTGACGGTGCAGAACTGGCGCGTGAAATCGCTGATGTTACAATCGCAGCAGAGGATTTGTTTGAGGTTGTAACACTTCGCAAGCTGTCAAAGAGATTGATGAAGCGTATTTACCGCAATTATAAGGTAATAGTAGGATTTAACTCAGCACTTATTGCGGGAGGTATTGCAGGTGTTTTGCAGCCAACTACATCAGCACTTTTGCATAATACATCAACACTTTTAATTGCGATGGAGAGCATGAAGCCTCTTCTTCATGAGGAAAATCAATAAAAATAAGCAGTTCGCTAAGAGATAAGATTTTGAGACAGGGCAGCAGACAATAAAATGTCTGCTGTCTTATTTTGTCAATAAAAATGGTAAATAAGAGAAAAAATAAAGTGAAATCGTTAATATGAATCAAGTAAAGAATATTAACGTTGTGAATAATATAATAAAAACATGATTCTAAAATGAACATTATAGTTAAAAGGTCATAATTAGGAGAAAACAATAAAAAAGTAAGTAGAATCATTTTCATAATCGTTCTACTATGTAGACATGAGAAAAAGATGGCTGAAAGATGTAGTAAGCTATCTTAGGAGAAAGGAGAAGTTCGATTATGAGAAAATTTGCAGCAATTTCCCTCGCAGGAATCATGGCTTTTGGCGCACTTCCAGTTATGGCTGAGGAGACAAGCACAGAGGAAGCAAGCACAGAGGCAGCTACCGAGGCTGGCAGTGAGGCAGCTGAGTCAGATCAGGTAGAGAATAACTGGGAGCCATTTGCAGAGAATGTAACTTTACGTGTTCCAGTTTATGACAGAGGTGTTGAGGGCGTTCCGGATGTAACAAACAACTACTGGACACAGTGGATTCAGGAAAACTTCGGTGATAAGTATAACATCACTGTTGAGTATGTTCCGATCACAAGAACTGATGTTATGACAAGCTATGCACTTCTTGCAGCTGATCAGAATCTTCCGACAATTCTTATGGAGTACGATTATCCGAAGCTGTCCACATGGGTAAATGACGGATATTTAACTTCCTTTGATATGGATGCATTCAAAGAGGTAGCTCCAAACTACTATGCTCGTATGGAGGCAGACGGACAGATTCCATATACTACAATCGGTGATGAGACTTATTTCGCACTGGCATCTAATCCGAATTACAACATCAACTATACATGGCAGACATTTGTTCGTATGGACTGGTTAAAGCAGGTTGGTTATGATCATGTTCCAACAAAGCGTGACGAGTATCTTGACGCAATGAAGAAGATCCAGGAGGCTGGTCTTTGCGAGCATCCAGGTGGTGGTACTATGATCACAGGTCTTGGTTCCGATCAGAACCATGCATATCGTGAGTATCCGTTTAACGAGCTTGACTGGGCTATGTATGGTGATTATAACATTCCGGCACTTGGAACTGATGCAAACTACAACCTGTTAAAGAGAGCAAATGAGGATTACAATAACGGAATTACAGATCCAGAGTATTACCTGATCGATGGCGAGACAGCAAAGGCAAACTTCATCAACGGTGATGCATATTCATATGGATGCTACATCAGCTCTGATATGCCTGTACTGACTTCCTTCTATGAGACAAACCCAGATGCTGAGCTAGCTATTTATCCGGTTGTTACCGAGGATGATACAGCAGCTGATGGAATCACTGTTACTCCTGCTTATCGTTCAAATAACCCATTTGGTATGATGGTAGGCTTCTCATCATCTGCAACAGAGGATGAGTTAAAGGCAGCATGGATGTATCTTGAGTGGATGTGCAACGATGATGTACTCTTTACTATGCAGTATGGTATTGAGGGTGAGAACTTCAACTACAATGAAGATGGTCTGCCAGTATCTGTAGCTGATTACAGCGGAGACTACAAGCAGGGTTACAACAGCAGCGGTGATTACTGGAGCTGTGAGACAGCATCTAAGGCAGCAGGTACTATCGAGGATGTTATCTATGCAACAACACCGCACAATCTGCCGCAGGATTTCACTCAGGATGTAATCGACTTCTACTATGCAAGACAGGAAATCGCTGAAAAGTATGCAGTTGCTGACTGTCTGTATGCATCTTCTATGGAGAATACTTCCGAGTATCAGCAGACATTAGTTACTCTGTACAAGGAAGCACGTGATACTTTGACCATGTGTACACCGGAAGAGTTTGACGAGAAGTATCAGCAGTATACCGATGATTTCAATGATGCAGGATTTGCAGATATCACTGAAGAGCGTAAGGCTGCATTTGAGGATGGAAATACCACAAGACTGCCAGAAGCACAGAAGGCAGCTGAGTAAAATAGCTTTTAGTAGTAAATCTTCCTTATAAAAGAAAAGTTCGCCGTACCTGTTATGCAGGTGCGGCGGACTTTTTTTAAAATTAATCAGCAAAAAGTGGAGTTGAAAGGTAGCGATCACCAGTGTCAGGAAGCAGCACAACAATTGTCTTACCTTTTGACTTAGGCCGTTTTGCAATCTCAATAGCTGCCCACAGAGCAGCACCGGAGGAGATACCAGTAAGGATGCCTTCTTTCTTTCCAAGGCTCTTTCCTGTTGTAAAGGCATCATCATTAGATACAGCAATGATTTCATCATAAATGGAAGTGTCAAGCACCTCTGGAATAAAGCCAGCACCAATACCCTGAATTTTATGAGGACCTGCATTTCCAGTGGACAGGACTGCTGAAGATGCTGGCTCAACAGCAACGATTTTTACAGACGGTTTCTTGGACTTTAAGTACTTGCCAACACCTGTGATTGTACCGCCTGTGCCGACACCGGCAACAAACACATCAACGTTGCCTTCGGTATCTTCGTAAATTTCTGGACCAGTTGTCTCAAAATGAGCTTTTGGATTTGCCGGATTAACAAACTGACCAGCAATAAAGCTGTTTGGATAGAGCTTTGCAAGTTCATTAGCTTTTGCAATCGCACCAGACATGCCTTTAGAACCATCACTTAACACAAGCTCTGCACCATATGCCTTCATTAGCTGACGGCGCTCAATGGACATTGTATCAGGCATAACTATGATCAGACGATATCCTCTGGCTGCGGCAACGCTTGCTAATCCGATTCCAGTATTTCCGGAAGTTGGCTCAATGATTACAGTGTCAGGCTTTAAAATACCCTTTGCTTCGGCATCATCAAGCATAGCCTTAGCAACACGATCCTTTACAGATCCGGCTGGGTTAAAATACTCAAGCTTAGCGAGCAGTCTGGCCTGCAGGCCGAGTTCCTTTTCAATGTGAGTTAGTTCCAGCAGAGGGGTCTTTCCGATAAGCTGGTCAGCAGATGTGTAAATCATGGCAGTATCCTCCTTTTATGGACATATTTTATTTACGGGGATTATAGCACTATAAACCTACC
>ENA-UOOD01004468-UOOD01004468.1-human-gut-metagenome-genome-assembly--contig:-CS67-NODE-4468-length-10841-cov-4.032357_pt1 | contig 10841 bp, 10 predicted proteins | sample MGYA00242464_ERZ724011 | MGnify/ENA metagenome assembly ERZ724011 | reverse complement strand
TTACAGCCACCTGTGTGATGACAGCCGGGAAGTAGATCCGGATCCGCAGCACTTCGCAGAAGTTCTCCTTACTGCATACAAAAATGGAGATGTAAGTGCCGTATTACTGGAACTCTGTCGACGGAGCATGTTCGATCTTTTAAAAGAATCCTACCTGATCCCCAAGCGTTTTCACGGAAAAAACGGCGAAAACCCTGTTTTACTTACAGACCCGGATGGAAACCTGTTAAAAAGTAAAAAGGGTCTTGTCACCAAACACGAATATAAAAAATTTCAGGAAATATACACGGCACATCCAGCCGCTCCAAGATCCAAACTTTACCTGGCAGATGGATATGACCTTGTCCGCCGTTATACTTCCGGTATGAATATCGAGGAGAAACCAGAAAACAAAGAACGGGGTATTCTTATATTGTACGCCCTTCCGGATACTAAGAAAATGCATCTGACAGAAGCGCAGGCTTATGACGTTATCTGGTCCACATTTCGTGAAATACAGCGCAGTGCCTACTCCTCCGTCGTTTACTATGGTCAGGAGTCCGGCATCCGGTCCGGCAAAACCTTTGATGAACTGGGGGTCCTCCTGCCGATCCATCTATTTGAATCAAAAATGCTCCAGCATCTGCGCATCATTGACGGACTGGTTTTGTCCTGCCGTGAACAGATGATCCGCTCTGCCGGAAATAACAGTTTAGACTTATAAACAAGATCAGGTGATATTATGAATACTGCAGTTTCTTCCAGTCCGTTCAAGAAAAATCATATGGAAATACACTGGCATGAATATGCCAGAAAAAACAGATCCGGTTCCATCATACAGGGAGATCTCCTTGCCAAAGCCTCTATCATCGGCCGTGTGGGCATTATGATGCTTTCCTGTGGAACCGGTGCGTGGCGTGTCCGCAGTTCTATGAACGAACTGTCTGAACTCATGGGCGTGACATGTACCGTGGATATCGGACTTATGTCTATCAATTATACTTGTTTTGACGGCGATAACAGTTTCAGTCAGTCCCTGTGCCTGACTAATACCGGAGTCAATACCTCCCAATTAAATCGTCTGGAAAAATTTGTATCTGATTTTCAGGAAAAATATCTGCCGGAGAGTTGTGATAAGATCCACACTGCCTTAGATGAAATACAGCGGATCCATGGTTTATACTCACCGCTGACACTGGCTCTCGCCGCCGCTCTTGCCTGTGGTTCCTTCACCTTTCTTCTGGGTGGCGGTATAATCGAGATGCTGTGTGCCTTTTTTGGCGCCGGCATTGGAAATTTTATCCGCTGTAAACTTTCCAAACACCATTTCACCCTGTTTTTATGCATTACCGCTTCCATTGCCTGTTCCTGTCTGACTTATACGGCTCTACTTAAACTTCTGGAACTGATATACTCGGTCAATTTGCAGCACGAAGCCGGTTACATCTGCTCCATGCTTTTTATCATTCCCGGATTTCCCTTTATAACAAGTGGCATCGACCTTGCAAAACTGGATATTCGTTCTGGCACGGAACGGCTCACATACTCACTGATCATCATTACCGTTGCCACCATGACATCCTGGATCCTATCCATGTTACTGGGTCTTAAACCACTTTCATTCCTTCCCCTTCACCTGGCACTGTGGCAGTGGATCCTTTTCCGGCTGCTGGCCAGTTTTTGCGGTGTATTTGGATTTTCCATCATGTTCAACAGTCCTCTCCGGCTGGCCGCCGCAGCAGGTGTTATTGGTGCCGCAGCCAATACCATACGGCTGGAATCTACCGATCTTCTTTCTCTTCCACCGGCTGCTGCCGCTTTCATCGGTGCCTTTCTCGCAGGTATACTGGCTTCAACTCTAAAAGGTGTTGCCGGTTATCCGAGAATTTCCATTACCGTTCCTTCCATTGTCATCATGGTACCCGGACTATATCTGTACCGTGGTTTTTATAACCTGGGCATTATGAATCTCACATCCGCCGCCTCCTGGCTAGCCTCCGCACTGTTGATTATTCTGGCACTGCCTCTGGGACTGATCTTCGCCCGCATCCTTACCGACAAAACATTCCGGTACTGCACCTGATCAGACAGGACACGCGGAAAATCTTATGAACTCTTTCATATTTTCTTGCTCCATAATTATAACCTATTACCGGCCTCATTCCCTGGATCACATTCAATACAGAGATTAAAAGAGACGGCAGTGCCAGATTTAATCCTCCGGGATTCCCACGGCATACAGGCGCTTCCACACAAGCCAAAGATCATAACCGGATCCAGCACAATATTAACCACAAATCCCACCATCATGCAGATCATGGTGGTAGTCATCCGTCCCTTAGCCTGAAATGTCTTTTCAAACACCATCTGCCAGGCAATCACCAGAGAAAATAAAAAGGCAATGTCAGAATATTGGATCCCTAATTGCACGATCTCCTCATTGGCAGAAAAAAGCCGCAGGAAAAAGGGCATTCCCATAATGCACAAAACAGTAAATACAATTCCATGAAAGGTAGAATAAAGCATTCCCTGACTTGCCGATTTTCCGGCCGCTCCGGTATCTTTCGCTCCCAGAAAATAGGCAATGGCCGCATTTACCCCAATCCCAAATCCAATCATAACTGCATTGATCAGATTCTGTACGGGGAACACAAGGGAAAGGGCTGTCATGGCATTTTCACTGATCTTTGCCACAAAGAAACTATCTCATATAGGTCTGATTCATTTGTTTTTCTCCGTTTTCGTACTCAGTATATAAACCGTTATTTCCTTTTGTGCATACTTCTCTGACCACTTTTTAAACTGTGATTTTGCTACTTTTTTCCCACCTATTTCAAAATGATATATGTAATTAGTACTGCTCGACTTTGCCACCTGCTTTAAGGATAACCTACCATCTTTCCATATTAATTTATTATATTTTGCTTCTTCCTGTTCATCGCTGGGTTCTTCTATGATTCCTTCCGGTTCGTATATCCGCGTAGATGCTCCCTGCTCCATGAATCCATCATAGATATAATATTTGTCTCCTTGTCTGGACAGGATCAAGTCCCCCTGCTCACTGGCCAGGACAAGTTCTGATACGCCATCCCCCGTCAGATCTGCCACTTCAACCATAGGCCATAATTTTTTCTTAAAAAAATAATCACTAAGATATTTCTCCTGCCCCCGGCTGTTCCATACTTTTTCCTTTTTCTCCAGTAACGGCAGATACATCTTATACTGTGCGTAATCTTCTTTTATCATCCGGTATTCCATTTCCTGCCAGTCGATCTCATCATAGGCACGCACATAGTCATCAAGACTGTCTGCCTGTGTTCCACTGATTTTTTTATCAATCTTAAATTCAGCATATGACTGCAGCAATGCATGCCGCAACTGAACATCCGTAATCTTTTTTATTTTAAAATAGTCAAAATAACTGATCCATTCTATTTTTACCTTTCTTTTCTCAAAGGATGGATACTTTCTTTTCACCAGTTTATCAAAAGTAAATTCTTCTTCCGTAATGCTGTGTGTTTTCCCTTCTTTATCGTAATACACCCAGGTGTCGCCGTCCTCCTCAGGCGAATCATTCCACTGGTCATCTGCCAGGACATCCATCCTGCCATCCTGTGATCCATACTTCCAAAGGTACAGACTATACAGTGTGGACGGATCCGCATCCTCGACAGCATAATAATACTCCTTGTTTTTGTTGTCTATGTACACGGTGTCAATATCAACAAAATTATCACTGTCACATATATTTAATTTTTTACTGTTCTTCTTTTTGTCCCAGTCTTTTCTTTCCATTTTTGTCCCACTCTCATTCATTTCAAAAAAACAAGTGCCCGTAAACTCTATATCATCACCATCACTTGTGGCATCTGTAACAACTAACTCCAGTCTTCCATTTTGATCCAGGTCTGTCACCGCATAAAACACGCCCCCATCTGTTTTTCCCTCATAATCCCTTCCAAACGGATTCTGCCACAGTTCTCTGTCTGAAACGATCTGATCGAGCTGATGTTCCACGGAAAGACTGTTTTCTGTTTCGCTGGAACTGTCACTGTCCTTTGTTCCGCAACCACATATCCCCACAGCCGTCAGTCCTGCCAGAATGAAGATCCCGCATTTTTTTAACATTCTCATTCCCCTTTTCTATAATTCATGATAATACGGACAAATATTTTCATAGGTTCCATCTTTCATCCGAAAGCCTTTCGGTATCGTACCTAACTGCACAAATCCCAGTCTTTCATATAAATGTCTGGCATGAATGTTACTCTCCGCTACCGCATTAAACTGCAGCACCTGAAATCCGATTCTTTTTGCCTGTACAAGACAGTCCTTTACCAGTTTTTCTCCTATATGCAGCCCCCTCTTCCATGCATCCACAGCATAACTTGCATTGCACAGATGGCCGCATCTGCCTACATTGTTGGGATGGAGAATATAAAGTCCCACAATCTGGCCATCTTCTACCATATCATTCCAGATGGTAATCGTAGCCTGCAGATCATTCTCTTCATATTGTTTTACCGTCATTTTTCTTCTTCTCTTTCCTTTATACTTCCTTTTTCTATGTTCTCCTGCAAAATAGCATCTACCACTTGAAACAAACGGTCTGAACCAAGCTTTGTCTTTCCCTGTCTACCGTAAACCTGCCCCTTTGTGACTCCGTGCCTCTTCCAGTCTTCTCCTCCATTGCTGTGATTTAAGATCAGCGGTTGAAGATTGTCCATGGCGTGGGCATACTTTGACTCCTTGGTCTCAAAAGCCTCAAATTCATCAAACAAGCCGGCCAGTTCCTTCTTCTGGTCTTCCGGCAAAAGGGAAAAAATTCTCTCCTTGGCCGCCTCTTCTCTTGCTTTCTGTGTCTGCAGCCCTTCCTTGTCATATGCATAGGTATCCCCTGCATCAATCTCTACTATGTCGTGGATCAGACACATCAGCATAACTTTGGCAATATCTACCGGCTCATTGGAATACTCTCTGAGTAAATAAGCCATCACCGCCATATGCCAGGCATGCTCTGCATCATTTTCTCTTCGTCCATGCCCGGAAAGATGAGTCTGTCTTAAAATGTTTTTTTCTTTATCTATCTCCAGTGAAAATTCCAGCTGTTTTTTCAGTCTCTCATCCATTTTTTCATCTCCTTTGTCCTGCTTCAGCAAAAATATAAAAAGCGGGCAATGTCACTGTACAAAACAGTTTCACTGCCCACTTTTTTATTACCACGGCTTTATATATTACCGTTCGTCTTCCCGATTCTTTTGCTGCCAGCTGTCGATAATAGCCTGCAGCTTTGCAGTGTACTCTTCCTGATTCTTAGAGTTATTGATAATATCACGAATCTGAGTCTCCGTCACACCAAATTCATTGTATAATGCCTCTGCCAGCTTCGCTTCCAGTTCATTATACTGTGTCATGATCTCATATGTATCCGCTTTGTCTTTATTCTCATCATAACTGCGGATTCCTTTTGCCAGTGCATCCAGAGATTCAAGGTACATCTTCATCTTATAATAGTTGTTATAAGAATCCAGTTCCCGCTGCAACTGCATACAGATGCGGACTTTATCCTTCAGTTCCTCAGAAGACTTAGATACATTCACTCCTGCCAAAGCTTCATAGGCTGCCTTGTAATCGCGGTTTTCAAATTCCTGTCCTGCATTATTTATCGAAGAACTATAGGAAAAAATCTTGCTTCCCAGCAGTACGCTGAGACAAACCACACCAAAAAACACCATAACAATGGTAGCTCCTACAGGATTGATCTTTCCAACCACTTCAGCTGCTGCCAGTTCTGCTTTTCTCTGCTTCTTTTCCTCTTTTGCAAGGCGTTTTTTCTCTTTCTTCTCTGCTTTTTCAAGGTTTTTCTGTTCCGCTATTTTCTGCTTTTCTTCTGCTTTTTCTTCCCGCTCTTTTTCCTGCTGTTTCTTAGTTTCAGCCTTTAATTCTGCTTTTTTCTTAGCATCCGCTTCTTCCAGTTCGCGCTCTTTCTGCTCTTCCTCAGCACTCTGCTCAGTAATAATATTTCCAAAAGTGCGCTTCCAGAATCCATCGCCCTTCGCCTGCTTCAGTTCCTTTTCAGGTTCCGCCGTCTCTACCATCTGTACCGGCGGTTCTTCCAAATCACCCTGTATATCGGACGGAACCGCTTCTGGCTCACTTTCTTCTTTTTTACCACTGTCCACAAACTGGATTGCTGATAACGCATAATTAAAAATGTCATCAAATGAGGTATTGGCTTTGTCACCCTTTTCCTCTTTGTCATCTTCAAACACAGACTCATCATCATCTTCGCTGAACAAAGACACTTCCGGCTCTTGCAGATAAGATTCTTCATTGTCCGAACTGTCGTCATCATACACAAGAGGTTCCTCTTCATCATCCTCATCTTCATTTGTATAATCTTTCGATATCAGATCCAGCAGCTGGTTGACATCCTCTTCTGAATCAGATGAATCCACACTATCTAAGGGCAGATCCGCTGTGTCCAAAGGAAAACCATTCTGTTCCGGCTCATCGGATGTATGTTCAAATATTAAAGGTTCGTCTGACATATTTTCCGCCACCTGTGCTACCTCCTGTCTTTCTTTTCCCCGTCACTCTACATCTCCTGTCCCAGTAAAAGATCCAGCTGATGTACCAGTTTACCAATCTCCGGCTTGGACAACTGCGCATCCACTCCGAGAGCTTCACCTTTTCTCTTCATTTCATCGTTTACCAGAGATGAGAAAATAACCACTGGCAATCCCTCAAAACGAGGATCTGTCTTAATCTTCTTCGTAAGATGATGTCCGTCCATCTGTGGCATCTCAATATCTGTAATAACAAGAGAAATATCTTTTCCTATAACAGCACCTTCGTTCATCATGCGGTCCAGTGCATTCCACGCCTCCTGGCCGTTGGTTGTAGGGATCAGGTGTGTATAACCAGCCTTACTCAGACATTTCTTCAGCATTTCCAACAACAAAGATGAATCTTCTGCCAAAAGGATCGTACAGTCATTACGAGAACGCTCTCCCATAGCCTCTACTTCTGAAAGTTTTAATCCGGTCTCCGGGTTAATCTCAGAAACAATTTTCTCAAAGTCGAGAATAATGATGATCTTTCCGTTAATCTTGGTAATTCCTGTTGCTACGCCTTTTCCCTGTCGACTGATGGTCGAATCCGGTTTTGCCACATTCTCCCAGGAAACACGATGGATTCCTAATACCTGCTGAACATGAAAAGCCGTATGTAACCTGTTAAAATTGGTGATGATATACATATCTCCATCGGCACTTCTTCCCACAGGAAGCTGGATCCCCAGTGCCTTGGCAAGATCGATCACCGTAATGATCCGCTCTCTCGGCATAAAAATACCTTCTATAAACTCATGGGAATTTGGCACACCGGTAGGCTCTTCATATGGACACAATTCACTAATCTTAGCAACATTGATCCCATAATGCTGGTTTCCTACTACAAACTCCAATAATTCCAGTTCGTTGGTACCACTTTCCAACAAAATTCCCTTATCTTCTGACATAATCTATTCCTCCTTCCGGCTTGATGCCTGTCTATCTAAGCTGTACAACTGCCTGTCTGCCCCCTCGGCTGACGGTGAGACTGATCTGCGAAGCCTTTTTCTTATCTTTTGACATTTCAAAAATAAGAACCGCCTCTTCACTTCCGCCACTCTTCAATGTGGTATCCAGATAATTCAATCCCATGTTCTCCAGGATACTGATCCCCGGCTGATAATTATTGCCGTCTACATTCAATGTATAGTCAATCTTCTTGTTTCCAAGTTCTATCTTTCTTTTACTTCTCCGGGTATTTTTCACTCGGAAATCGACCACCAGTAGTACATTACCGCTCTTTGCTGTGATCTGTGATGATCCGCTTTTGTACTGTCTGCAAAACCGATACGAACCATATGTAACCTGCAAGCCGTCTTTTTTGTATATATCACCTAATTTCACAGAAGGCATCGTCGTATCAACTGCACTGCCTGAAACAGGTGGGCTGCTTTCTGCCGTCTGGCTTTCCGACGGAACTAAAGATGCCGAAGCTGCCGGTGGAACCGGTGTCTGGCTGACAACAGGTGCCGGTGTTGCAGTGGTCTGTACATCCTCCTGGCTGTTATTCCCGGTCTGATCCGCTTTAGTCACAAGACGCTTACTGTAGGAATCCGAATGTCTCAACAGCAGTCCCGCCGAATACTCAGCAACCATATCGCTCTTCTCATCCGACAGATCTTTCACACTGTCCATGCAGCCGGTAAGGGAAACAGCCATCACGCCTGCGATACATACCGCCGTGATTTTATTGTATTTCAAATTTCTTTCCCTCCTCGTAATCACATATAATGTATTATAACACAAATATTTCTATTCATCAATTGCGTTTTACTGAATATCCAGCTCAAACCAAAACTCTACTCCATTGTCGTAATTCACTACACCATAATCCTGATTATGCGCATCCATAATGGCTTTTACAATCGACAGGCCAATGCCGTTTCCACCGTATTCTCTGGTTCTTGCCTTATCTACCTTGTAAAACTTGGTCCAAATCTTGTCAATGTCACTCTCCGGTATAGGTTTTCCTGTGTTAAATACGCTGGTGCGCACTTTTCCCTCTTCCCAGCTCATCTTGATCTCAATTTTGTTGTCAAATTCCACATGATTCAATGCATTGCTTATATAATTTGTCACCACTTCTTCGATCATGTATTCATCTGCCCACACCATAACCGGCTCATCAGACGGCTGATATGAAAGTTCCACATTCTTCTGCTTAAACAAAATATCCGTAGAATGAAGTACTGAATCTACCACACCTCGGAGGTCAAAATGTTCTAAATGAACCTGATCATTACCAAATTCCAGCTGATTTAATGACAACAGCCTTTTTACCATTTTGTTCATTTTATTGGCTTCATCCACAATGACTTCACAGTAAAATTCCCGGCTCTCCGCATCTTCATTGATATTATCCTGAAGACCTTCTGCATATCCCTGTATCAAAGCAATGGGCGTTTTCAGTTCATGGGATACATTAGCGAGAAACTCCCTCCGCATCTCTTCCTGTTCCGTACGCCGCTCCAGATCTAACTGAAGTTCATTATTCGCCGTCTTCAGTTCAGAAATCGTTTCTTCCAACTTGTCTGCAAGCGAATTCATACTGTTGCCGAGCACACCGATCTCATCCTGTCTCTCTTCCGTATATCGGCTGGAAAAATTCAATTTTTCCATTTCTTTTGCGTGCTGAGCCAGTTTCAGGATCGGTTTCGTATATTTTTTGCTGACGAAGAACATACAAAGGATTCCAAGCAGAAGGATAATACCGCCTACCTGTACCATAAACCGGTTCGACACCCCTACGCTCTCTTTCATTCCCTGATAATTGGTACGCAGGTACACCCAGTAGTTATCGGGAAGCTGTCCTGTCAGTTCCAGAAAATTCGACTGCAGTCTGTTATCGTAAACCTTATACACTTCATATCTGGATGACCGGCCAAGAAGCGTACAGTTACTTCCCAGGGAAGTACCAAAATATTTATTCTTAACATATTTTCCCAACTGCTCCCTGGATACTTCCTGAAGTCTCTCAGAGGAAGACGGATATACATAATTGATGGTAGCAATATCTCCGGACCCGGCATAAGCCTTGATCTGCATAATATAAATGCTTACATTGTTGTCACTGCCAAGGCGGTCCAAAGCATCATAAGTATTATCCAGTTCATCTTCCGAAATGCTGCCCCACTCCACGCCGGACACCTGTTTTACCACATTGTTGTAGGCATTTTTCATATTGCTTACTTTCTCAGACTGGTAATAATACGGAAGCCAGAAAATATTGGCAAAACAGATGCAGGCAATGGCAAGCACCAGCATTCCCGACGATATCATAATCAGTCTTGTCTGCATTGAACTTTTCATATAAGGATGTACCTCCTGTCATCGTTATACTTCAAATTTGTATCCCATCCCCCAGATTGTCTTGATACAGCTTCCTTTTTCTCCCATTTTACTGCGGAGTTTCTTGACATGAGTATCAATGGTTCTGGCATCACCAAAATAATCATAGTCCCACACATGGTTCAAAATTCTTTCCCTGGACAAAGCAATATCCTTATTTTCCATAAAATAACTAAGAAGTTCAAATTCCTTAAAACTAAGGTCTATCTTTTTGCCGTCAATAGTCACCTCATGGGCCGACCGGTTCAAAACAATGCCGTTATACTCCAGTGTTTCTTCCGTAGATGCATTGCTCCTGCGAAGGATGGCCTGTACCCTGGCCACCAGGATCTTGGGACTGAATGGCTTGGATATATACTCATCCACTCCCAGCTCAAATCCCCGGAGTTCGTCATTTTCCTCACCTCTGGCAGTCAGCATGATAATAGGCACCTTGGAATACTGTCTGATCTCCCGGCAGGTTTCCCAGCCATCCATCTTCGGCATCATAACATCCAGTATAACAAGAGAAATATCTTTATTAGCCAGAAACACATCCACTGCCTCTTCTCCATCGGCTGCCTCTAACACTTTAAAATTCTGTTTAACAAGGAAGTCACGGACCAGTTTCCGCATACGAAGTTCATCATCTACTACTAAAATCGTGTTTTCCATTTTAATCCTCCATTCCGGCACTACTGATTATCTTCACTTTTGCCCAGAGCCTGTTCTCTCTGCTCCAGATTTGCCTGCCAGTTCTCATATTTGTCAATCAATTCTTCTTCCATATTAGCCTTATAATTTGTAAAATATGTGAAAATCGAGTATTGAAATCGAAAATTAATGATTACAAAACCGGCTAATAACACCAATGCAGCCACCAGTGCAATCTTAAGTTTTTTATTTTTCAGTTTTTCATTC
>ENA-UOOD01004465-UOOD01004465.1-human-gut-metagenome-genome-assembly--contig:-CS67-NODE-4465-length-10846-cov-20.987582_pt1 | contig 10846 bp, 9 predicted proteins | sample MGYA00242464_ERZ724011 | MGnify/ENA metagenome assembly ERZ724011 | reverse complement strand
ACGTTTAAAAGTTTTCCGGAAAAAGGCTTGCTTAAACGTTTTTTTTGACTACTTTTGTCATCGGAAATGTGAGATACATCACACTCTAACGACTATGACCTTCTTTCAAAATAAGGTAATACACTACTAACTAACCGAAAAAAGTCCGCAGCGATGTGGGCTTTTTTGTTTTTCAGTCAGATATTATTTTTAGGAAATTATATAGGAGTTGGCTAACATTTTCCTTATGGTGCTGATATTTAAGTAATTGTGATTCGTTGGTATTCCTGCATAAGAATCTGTATGTAAAGGACCCAATCTCCATCGTAGTCATATAAGACAAGGTGTGGCGGAAGATCCCGGGCTTATGCATCGGGTGAAAAAAGAGGCTATCCTCACCCGACTCCAATCAGGGATATCTTTCCGGGTGTCTAACCACTCCTTTTTCACCCGGAATAATAGTTGGGGAATATATACAAGTTGACTACCTTCCTTCGCATCGTGCCGACATATTCACAAAATGCGGGTGACGCCAGCGCGTATGTAACTGCTTGGCGACCGCTTGGCGACCGCTTGCATACCACGTTAGTCAACTGCTATATAGTTACCTATTTTTATATTCGCAAAGTTTATGGCCATAAAGTTTATGAACATAAAGATCTAACTATGAGATATTATGACAGAAACCGTGAATTGGCTCTCCTTAAAGATATTCAGAAAAAATCTTTCGGAGAGTTCTCAAAAATGACCGTACTTAAAGGTCGGCGCAGGATAGGAAAAACAACTCTGGGAATTCTATCAATGGAGGGGACGGACACTGTCTATTTATTTGTTGCAAGAAAGGCAGAAGCCGATCTTTGCAGTGAATATGCAGAGGCGATAAGGCAGACATTAAAAGAATTTGTCCCACAAGGAATCTATCATTTCAAGGACTTATTCAATGCTGATGAATATAGGCAAGCATCGATCATTCAATCTGTTCATTGACGAATTCCAGGATTCTCCATATGTCAATCCTGCAATCTACTCTGACATTCAGGATGTTTGGGATCGCGAGCGAAGAAATGCCAAGGTCAATATGGTGGTAAGCGGATCCGTTTGCTCGATGATGGAAAAAATATTCAAAGACGAGAATCAACCTCTGTTCGGTAGAGCCGATATGACGCTCAGTCTTGAGCCATTCAGGACAGATGTCTTGAAAGAAATAATGGCGGACCACAAAGAGAATTACAACAATGATGACCTTCTCGCGCTATATTGTTTTTCCGGAGGCGTTCCCAAATATGTCGAGCTGCTGATGGATAATGACTGCACAGATATGGAAAAGATGGTCGAATATATGACAAGACCGGATTCTCAGTTTTTCGATGAGGGCAGGAATATGCTGATTCAAGAGTTCGGGAAACAGTATGCCACTTATTTCTCGATTCTTGGGCTTATTGCGGCTGGAGATGTCACACTCCCCCAGATAGAAGGAATGCTTGGAGAAAAAAGTCTGGGCGGACAAATGAAAGTTCTGGAGGAAGAATATGGACTGATCAAGAAAAAGAGACCTATCAGAGCCAACAATACCTCTAAAACTGTCCGATACGAAATCAATGACATTTTTCTTCGTTTTTGGTTCAGGTACTTCTATAAATATCGTTCATTGATAGAGATAAAGAACTATTCCGCATTGTCGGAACTAATCAAAAATGAGTATTCGACATATTCAGGACGTATTCTGGAAAGATGGTTCCGGCAAAAGATGATGGAATCGCAACAGTACGCGGAAATCGGTGCCTGGTGGCATCCCCGCAAAGGTAATGCAGACACACCAGACAATGAAATCGACATAGTTACCGTAAGACTTGACGGTAAAGTTCAAGCATACGAAGTTAAACGGAACAAGAACAATTATCCCAAAGAGTTACTGAGTGAAAAAGTGGCTGATCTAAGCCACAGCGCATTCGGCAACACAAACATAACTTTCGGATGCCTGTCATTAGAGGATATGTAATTATCCCATAGCAGAAGCGTTCTTGCCGAGTGGAGCGTCATCAGTTGGCTATCAATATGTTACAAAACAGTGCCGGAACATCCAGAAGGGCAGCATTTTATAACAGACTAATTTACAACATATTACAATACAGCATCTCTTCTTATGATAATGGCCGTCCTGACAAATAATCTGACCAGGTCACAAAATCAGAACCACTTGAGAGCCTTCACCAGCCAACGGACGAGAGTCGGGGCAAGCATCAAAAGTGCTATGATGTATGGAGTCAAAAGCACTGATGTTGTCAAGGTATATCTCATTTCGGAAAGGTAAAGCAAGGGTATAAGCGCCAACGCAAAAAGCACGATCTTGACAGCCGGCGGTCTTGTCAGCCGATATGCGGTCCTGCTTCTTGCCAGCACAGCTATAGAAAGCCCTGCGGTCAACATCGCCAACTCTCTGAATAGACACAATGTGGAATACGCGAATGGAGTCAACGTCTGTTCCTGCCACACACTGTCAGGCAACATATACGAACAATATCCCAGCACCATCATACCAACCAAGAAGGCTACGAGTGCCACCCGCGCCACATTCTTCCGGCAAAGCCCCGACACCTCACTACCTACATAGGTGGCAACATAAATTTTTGTTTTGGCGGTGGTGGCCTATTCCTCGAATCTGGAATCGGCTACTCATTCTAACTCATATTCTTTCCGTGGCAGTTGCGGTAGGAAAGGTGGCTGCCGCAATATTTTGGCATTTATTCAAGAATGAAATATCATTTATTTTGTGTAGGTTTGTATTCTGAAAGATTGTAAGTGTTATGACAATAATTGATAAAGCCATAAGCAGAAAGAGATTAACGGAACTGGCACAGAACTTCTATGGTGAAATGATCAAAGGAGTTGTGGACATCGACAGACAGATTATGGCGCTGGATGCCGAACTGCATTCTGATTTGGAGAAACTCTTACTTGAGAATGGCTCAAATCAGGAATCTCTATGGGGAATCAACTTGTACCCTGATGTTGAGGGGGATGACTTCATTGAATTCGACTCACTTATCAACATCAGCCCTCGAAGAAATAACTTCAGCAGAAATGTGGAAGATGAGGCGATACGTGGTCAAATCCGTTCAATAGTCAACAATCTTATCAAATGACAGAAACACGACTTCCAGTAAAACCTGATAAGGATAAATGGGCGGCGATGGATTTCATCTCGCAGATGGCGAATATTGGAAGCGAGGTCGGGCGAACCTTGAAATGGAAGCAAAAGGGAAACACCGCACTCGCCAAAAACGCGTTTATCCGGGCTCTTGACTTATTCGACCTGACAATCAAAGTAGGACGTAACAATGGCCCACAATCGTCCAGAGACTCAATGCTCAGGGAAGTACTTATGGCAAGAGACCAATTCTGCGAAGAATACCTTTCTGAAGACAGCAATGCTATAGCTCCATCAGACCGGTATTTCTCTCAATTCGCCAAAGCGTGCGCTCTCAGGTCGGGGCGATAAGGAATTTTGGTCTTCTAACTCATATTCTTCCCATGGCAGTTGCGGTAGGAAAGGTGGCTGCCGCATGGGCACGGGGCGTCCGGCGGCGTCGGGGGGACGAACAGGCCGAGGATAGGGTTCTTCTTGATCATGGTCTGGATCGGGTCATCTTCGGTCTGCAACACGACCTTCAGACAGTTCTTCTCGTTTGAGGAGTAACCTTTGAGAAGCCATTTCGGAAGGGTGTTGGCGTAGGCGGCCACAATCTCCATACATTCGTCATAATCTTCGAACGACTCAATGTCCTCCTGCTTGCGGGAAACGCTTGCGAATATGGCCTCCGTGGTGTCGTTCTTGCCGAACATCTGGGCGTTCATCCAGATGTCGTGCTCCTCATGGATCAAGTCCTCACCGGCATAGCCAAGATTGCCAAGCATCTCCACCAACTTCCGGCCTTCCTCTGAGTCAAGGCCATAGACAAAATACGGCGAACCGGCACCAGCCCTCAAAGCCTCCTGCGGGGTGAAAGGACGCAGCGACTCTATCGCTGAATATTCCTTCCTGCCCTTGAGGATTTCCTCGGGATCGAATATGTTCGGAGCGCACATGTAGCGCTCGCCGTCAGAATCAACCCTGCAAAGCTTCATCACAGGGCTCTCATAGACCATATTCGTGAAATACTCAATGCTGTGTCTGCCGGAGAATTCCCAGTAGTCCAGCATCTTGTCGAAGAACTCGTCCACTGTCATGATGCCGTAGAGGCAGAGGTAACCCAAGGCAGCGCGCTCCATTTCGAACAGGCCGCTGAGCTCGCCCTCCTTCAGCACGTCATCAATATGCGGGGCGACGACATCGTACATGTCCTTAGGAAGCCATACCTCTCTGAAATTCTCGTCCGAGGTGTCCGAGCCAAGGAGTTTGACCGTCTCCAGAACCGACGGGAAATCAGGGTAATCCAGGTATAGCGGCACTCCCGGACCGGCCTCGACCAGCCTTTTCAGAAGCCTCAGATCCCTCTCAAGCATCCTGCCCAGCCATTCAGCCGGCCTTTCGATTATGTACGCGCCAAGCCTGTCCACAAACTCAGGCTTACGGACCTTCGTCGGAACATCAGCTCCAAAGTACTGTCGGATGTCCTCCAACTCGACTCTTGGGAAACTTTCAAGAGCCTTGAATATGACGTTACGCTTCTGTTTCATAATGAAAGAAGTGCTTGAATAAATTTGTTCAACGGGAAGTGGAGCATAGGAGAATCGAACTCCTGACCTTTTGAATGCCATTCAAACGCTCTACCAACTGAGCTAATACCCCATTGGGATTGCAAAGATAGACAAAATCTTTCAATCCGCAAATTTTTCCTCACTATTCATGAATATTTTTGGTCATTTTATACTGGTTTCCCAAGTCAATCATCCATGGTTCGCTCTCCATATAGCAATTGCAAAGCGACGGGCGCGTTTTTCCGCGCAGGATTTCTTAACTTTGTCTGATAGTCGCCTCTGATTATGGTCACATCCCTTGCAGCGGCAATATTAAATCAATGAATATAAATGGATAACGGAAAGAAACTGATGACGATGGCGGCCGCCGCGATGTCCGTGTGCGGATGCGCCAGGAATGAGGCACAGAAACCCAATGTGGTGTTCCTGCTGTTCGATGACCTCGGCTATGGGGACTTGGGATGTTACGGGCAGGAGAAGATCGAGACCCCTAACATAGACGCTCTGGCGTCCCAGGGGCTTCTCTTCACGGACATGTACACGGCGGCTCCGCTGTCGTCTCCGTCAAGGTGCTGCCTTTTGACTGGCAAACACATGGGACACAGCCAGATACGCAACAACGAGGAGCATTTCACGCCTACCGACAGCCTCGGATGGAACGGAGTGTTCCTGAACCCGGAGGAGCAGGGACAGTTCCCGCTGGAGGAAGGGACGAAGACCATCGCCACGATGATGCAGTCGGCTGGCTACAAGACCGCCATGGTCGGGAAATGGGGACTTGGATTCCCGAAGAGCGCGTCACTTCCGAACACGATGGGCTTCGACTATTTCTACGGATTCAACTGTCAGGCGCTTGCCCACTCCTACTACCCTGTCAAGCTGTGGGAGAACGGCGTGGAGGTCGAGACGGGCAACGAGCTTGTGGTCCAGGGCTGTAAGTTTCCAGAGGGCTTGGACAAATACGATGTGAACAACTATACCCAGTACGGAGGCGAGCACTACAGCTGTGACCTGATGTACGACAAGATGGTCAAGTTCGTGGAGGACAACGCGTCCTCTCCATTCTTCGTGATGTGGACCACGACCGTGCCGCACAGCGCGGTGCAGGCTCCTCTGGACGAGGTGATGCACTACGTGGACAAACTCGGGGACGAGGAGCCGTGCACGGATCCCGGGATGTACCTCCCGAACAGGTACCCGCACGCCACCTACGCAGCGATGGTCACCCACATCGACAAGCAGGTGGGAGACCTGGTGCAAAAACTGAAGGATCTGGGAATATGGGAAAACACGATATTCATTGTCACTTCCGACAACGGCCCGGCAAGCAACGGCAATTCGCCGATGGAATATTTCCGCAGCGGTGGTCCGTTCAAATGCGGAAAGGGCTGGGGCAAGTCCTCGCTGCACGAAGGTGGCATCAGGATGCCGTTTGTGCTGCGCTGGGGTGAAGGAAAGCAGTGCGAGAAGATACAGCACATCTCCAGTTTCGCGGACATCATGCCTACTCTCGCCGAGATCGTCGGTGTCGAGGCTCCGGAGAATGACGGAGTGTCATTCGCACCCACTGTCCTTTCCCAAACCGCAGGCGGACAACAGTACAGCCACGCGAGCGGCATAAAGGCCGGAGAGCAGAAGGAGCATGAATATCTCTACTGGGAGTTCCCGGGGTCGAAAGGCTGGGTGGCCGTGCGCATGGGCGAGTGGAAAGGCATCGTGCGTAAGGTGCTGAAAGGGAACACCGAAATGGAGCTTTACAATCTGAAGGAGGATCCGCGCGAGTCAAAGGATGTGGCTTCGGAGCATCCGGAGATCGTGAAAGAGATGTGGAAAGCGGTCAAGGAAAGCCATCGGGAGGCCAATCCGGACGTGCCTAAGTTCAACATGGAGATCAATTATCCGGACTCTCTGTAGCAATCCGGAAAAACGGAACGAGGGCTGGCCGTTGGATTTCGGCCAGCCCTCGTTCATATTCAAAGGCGGTTATCGCTCGTCCTGAAACTTGAGGATCGGCTGACGCGCCGCCGTGGTCTCGTCCGGACGGGTGATCGGAGCGTTGTGAGGAGCGCTCTTGAGAATGGCGGGATCCTCCGCGGCCTCAATGGCGATCTTCTTCATCACCTCGATGAAAGCGTCCAAAGTCTCGATCGACTCAGTCTCCGTAGGCTCGATCATAATGGCCTGATGGAAGAGCAGAGGGAAGTAGATCGTCGGAGCGTGGAAACCGAAGTCGAGAAGCCTCTTGGCGACATCCAGTGTCGTGGCGCCTTCTCTCTCAACGGTTCCATCCGCGGCCTTCCTTGCGCCGTCGTTCACAAGGCCGTCATAGACGAACTCGTGCTTGCAGACGGTCGGGATCGGAAGCTTGTAGTACTCCTTGAGGCTCTCCTTGATGTAGTTGGCACCGAGGGTGGCGTACTTGCCGACCAACTTGACGTTCTCACGACCAAGCGAAAGGATGTAGGCATAGGCCCTGAGGATCACGCCGAAGTTGCCCAGAAATCCAGACACCTCACCGGCCGTCTTCTCGCAGCCGTCAGCGTTCTTATTCTCATCGCTCTTGCCCACACCGGCACGTCCACGTACCTTGAACTGGCCATATTCATCCTTGACCACCTTAGGAACAGGAAGGTAAGGGACCAGTTTCTCGCAGACTCCGACAGGGCCTGAGCCTGGACCGCCGCCACCGTGAGGGGTGGAGAACGACTTGTGCAGGTTCAGGTGCAGGATGTCGAATCCCATATCGCCTGGACGGGCCACGCCGATGAGCGGGTTCATATTCGCTCCATCATAGTAGAGAAGGCCTCCGCATCCGTGGATGAGGGCGGCGATCTCCTCTATGTCCTTCTCGAAGAGTCCGAGGGTGTTAGGGTTCGTCATCATGATGCCGGCGATGTCGTCGCCAAGCAGAGGCTTGAGGTCGTTCACATCCACCAGGCCGTCAGCCTTGGACTTCACCACAACCACCTCCAGACCGCAGACAGCGGCGCTGGCAGGGTTCGTTCCGTGGGCGCTGTCCGGCACGATCACCTTGGTTCTCTTCAGATCCCCGTTAAGGATGTGGTACTGACGCATGATCATCAGACCGGTCAGCTCACCATGGGCTCCGGCGCAAGGATCAAACGTGAAGCTGGCCATGCCCGTGATAGCGGAAAGAGCCTTGTCCATATTGTAGTAGACCTCCAGAGCTCCCTGTACCGTGGATGCCGGCTGGAGCGGGTGCAGCCCGAGGAAGCCCTTCATCCCGGCGATCTCCTCGTTGATCTTCGGGTTGTACTTCATAGTGCAGCTTCCCAGAGGATAGAATCCGGTGTCAACACCGAAGTTCATCTGGGAAAGGTTGGTGTAGTGACGCACGACATCAACCTCGCTCACCTGAGGAAGTCCAACTGCCTCAGACCTTCTGAGTCCAGCCGGAATCTCGTCAGTGGTGGAAGTCCACTCGTTCTTGCCGAGGGAATAGCCGACTCTCCCCTCTTTGGAGAGTTCGAAAATAAGCTTATCGTAATATTTCATACTTCTTAGGCCTCCTTCACCAACGCGACGAGAGCGTCAATCTCGGCTTTCGTCCTTCTTTCAGTTGCACAGAAACTTACATAGCCTTCCTCTGTCTCAAGGGCGGCGAAGAATCCACCGTCGTGCAGCTTGATGTGAAGCCTCTCGACAGGCATCAGCGGCTTGAGCACGAACTCCTTGAGGAACGGCTTGTCAAAGACCTCGGCGAACTTGCCGGTCTTAAGCAGCTCATCGTGGAGATAGTGGGCGGCGGCATAGGAGCGGTCGTTGATCTCCTTGAGGCCTTTCGGTCCCATAAGCGACATGTAGACAGTCACAAAGAGAGCCATGAGGCTTTCGTTAGAGCAGATGTTCGAGGTGGCCTTCTCACGGCGGATGTGCTGCTCGCGCGCCTGAAGCGTCAGACAGAAGCAGCGGCGACCCTCGGTGTCGGTGGTCTCACCGACGATTCTTCCCGGAAGCTTGCGGACATATTCATTCCTGCAGGCCATGAAACCCACGTAAGGGCCGCCGAAGCTCATCGGTATACCGAGGCTCTGGCCGTCACCGACGGCGATGTCGGCGCCCCACTCGGCAGGAGTCTTCAACACCGCGAGAGCGGAAGGGTCGCAATATTCAATGAATATTCCACCTTCCCCGTGAACGGCCTCCGCGAAGCCGGTCAGATCCTCCACGATGCCATAGCGGTTGACCGAAGGAGCGATGAGTCCGGCCACATCGTTCCTGGCCAGCTCGGCCTTCACGCTGTCAAGGCAGGTCTGGCCGTCCTTGCAAGGGATGAGCGTGAGCTCGGTGCCGTGGTAGTACGAATATGTCTGGATCGTCTTGATGACATTCGGAAGCATGGATGAGGAGACAAGCACCCTCGACTTGCGCTTGGTGCAGGTCGGAGCCATCTTCACAGCCTCGGCGGCGGCGGTAGGGCCGTCGTACATCGAAGCGTTGCTGATGTCAAGTCCTGTCAGGGCGCAGATCATGCTCTGGTACTCGAATATGTACCTGAGTGTTCCCTGCGAGATCTCAGCCTGATAAGGAGTGTAGGCTGTCAGAAACTCTGAACGGGACGTGATGTACGGAACAACGGACGGGGTGTAGTGGTCGTAGGCGCCCTGGCCGACGAATACCTTAAGCTTCTCGTCCTTACTGTCAAGGGACTCGAAGAAGTCCCTGACCTCCTGCTCGGACATTGCCGCGGGCAGGTCATATTCACCCTTGAAGATGACATCCTTCGGGACGTCGGAGTAGAGGTCGTCCAGTGACTTGACCCCTACGCGGTCCAGCATCGCGCGGACATCATCTTCAGTGTGAGGGAAATAAGGGAAAGATGACATATTACTCGCCGATCTTTGCCTTGTAAGCGCCCGCGTCCAGAAGGGCGTCAACCTGTGCAGGGTCGCTCATCTCGACCTTGATGATCCAAGCCTCGTAAGCATCCTCGTTGATCTTCTCTGGAGCGTCCTCAAGTTCTGGATTGACCTCGACAACCTTTCCGGACACAGGAGAGAGAAGCTCGCTGGAAGCCTTCACGCTCTCAAGAGCGCCGAATTCCTCACCGGCCTCAACCTCGTCGTCAACCTCAGGGAGGTCGGCGTAAGTGATGTCGCCAAGCTCTTTCTGCGCGAAATCTGAAATACCGATGACGGCGATGTCGCCTTCAACCTTTACCCACTCGTGGTCCTCGCTGTAACGGAGGCCTTCTACTACTTTGCTCATAGTGAATCTATTAATTTATGAATATATTAGCTAAAACGCTTGCTGAATCTCTACTTCTTATAATTAGTCTGATAGAATCTCTTCTTCACAACCTTTCCCGGGAACACCTTCTTGCGGATGCGCACGGAAAGCGGAGCGTCAAGAGCGCCACATTCCCTCTTCACGAGGGCGAAGCAGATGCTCTTGCCCAGCGAGATGCTGTGGTAGCCAGTGGTCACGACTCCGACCTCTGTGCCGTCCTCAAGCTCGACCGGATAGCCGGCGCGAGGAATGGCCTTGTCCGCAAGCTCGATGCCCACGAGCTTCATCTTGGTGCCGTTTGCCTTCTGGTCAGCGATGGCCTCCTTGCCGATGAACTCGTCCTTGTCCAGTTTGCAGAACATACTGAAACCGGCGACTACAGGAGAGATCTCCGGAGTAAGCTCGTCACCGTACAGAGGCAGACCGGCCTCGAAACGCAGGGTGTCACGGCAACCGAGTCCGCAAGGCACCACACCGGCCTTCAGGAAAGCGTCCCAGTACTTCACGATGAGGCCCGGAGCCGCGTAGATCTCGAATCCGTCCTCGCCAGTGTAACCGGTACGGCTGATGATGACCCTCATTCCGGCATCCTCGAAATCCTTGAATGTGTAGAATGTCAGGCTGGCGGCGTCGGCGGCGTAACCGAGAACCTTCACGAGTGTCTCCTCGGCCTTAGGGCCCTGGAGCGCGATCTGTCCCCAGTTGTCGGAATCGTTGACCAATTTCACATCGTAACCCTCGGCGTGATCCTTTATCCAGAGGAAATCCTTCTCGATGTTGGCGGCGTTCACCACGAGAAGATAGTGGTCAGCGGTGAACTCCTTGTAAACCAGAAGATCATCCACGGTGCCACCGTCAGGGTAAAGCATCATTCCGTACAGCACCTGACCAGGAACCATAGGACGGATGTCGTTGGTGA
>ENA-UOOD01004460-UOOD01004460.1-human-gut-metagenome-genome-assembly--contig:-CS67-NODE-4460-length-10859-cov-23.734913_pt1 | contig 10859 bp, 8 predicted proteins | sample MGYA00242464_ERZ724011 | MGnify/ENA metagenome assembly ERZ724011 | reverse complement strand
TGCCCCCGGTTTGCCGCGGGATGATAGCTTACTTTATGATCTGCTCCGAAAGGGCACGCAGTTCGCGGCACTCGGCCTCGATGTCCTTTGCGGCAAAGATGGCACTTACCAGCGCCACGCCGTCCACGCCGGTGCCCTTGAGCTGCAGAATGTTCTCCTTGTGGATGCCGCCAATAGCCACCACCGGCACATCCACGGCGTTGCAGATGTCCAGCAGAGTCTGCCGGGGCATCTCGCTCACGTCCGTCTTGGTGTGGGTGGCGAACACCGCGCCAACGCCAAGGTAGTCTGCGCCGTGCGCCACAGCGTCCAGCGCTTCCTGCACCGTGTGGGCAGAAACGCCGATCATTACACCGTCGCCCACGCGCTGGCGCACCTGTGCGGCGGCCATATCGTCCTGCCCCACATGGATGCCCTCGGCGTGGCACTGCAAGGCCACCTCCACGTTATCGTTGATGAACAGCGGCACACCGTATTGCTGGCACAGAGCGTGGATTTGGATGGCTTCCTGTAAAAAATCCGCGTCGCCCAGCTGCTTTTCCCGCAGCTGTACACAGGTGGCACCGCCCTTCAGGGCACTTTCCACCTGCTGATACAGAGTCTGCTCGCCCACCCATGCGCGGTCGGTCACCGCGTACAGGAGCATGGTGTGTTTATCGCACTTCATAGTTTGCGCCTTTCTCCAGCTGTTCGGGGGTCATGTTGTAAATGGCATCAATGATGTAATTGCGGTAGGTGGCGTTGCCATCCTGCGGGATGAGCCGCTGGTGGGCGATCTCGCCCGCCAGACCCATGGCACACACCGCCGCAGCGGCGGCTTCCAGCGGGTGGTCGGGGTTGGCGGTGACAAAGGCCGCCGTCAGGGCAGAGAGCTGGCAGCCCGTGCCGGTGATGCTGCTCATCATGGCGTTGCCGTTGCGGATGCAGTAGGCTTTTTGTGCATCGGCCACGATGTCAATGGCGCCGGTAATGGCCACCACTGCGCCGGTGCGGGCGGCAAAAGCCTTTGCAAAGGCCACGGCGCTGTCCAGATTCTCCTCGGTCACCTTGTCGGCTACATCTGCATCCACGCCCTTGGTGGTGCCTGCACCGGAGGCAAGGGTCTTGATCTCCGAGATGTTGCCCCGGATCACTGTGAACTGCACCTCCCGCAGCAGGCGGAAGGCGGTGTCGGTGCGCAGACGGGAAGCACCGGCACCCACCGGGTCCAGCACCACGGGGTGTCCCAGCTGATTGGCCTTTTTGCCCGCCAGCAGCATACTGGTGACGGTGCGGCTGTTCAGCGTGCCGATGTTGATGTTCAGCCCGCCGCAGATGGCGGTGATCTCCTCCACCTCGGCGGCATCATCGGCCATGATGGGGGAAGCACCGCAGGCCAGTACCATGTTGGCGCAGTCGTTCACGGTGACGTAGTTGGTGATGTTGTGGATGAGAGGGCTGCGGCTGCGCAGGTTCTCAAAGGCGGTTTTGAGCATTCCCGGCACCTCCGCTCAGGAAAGGCTGTTCTGCATGGAGCGCAGAGCGCCGGAGCGCTGCAGGCTGAACACCACAGCACCGGCGATCACCGCACCCACGGCGGTGGAGATGAGGAAGGGCACGATGTAGGCGTAGAAGGCGATATCCGCAGCACTCTTGCCCATCAGGAAGATGGCCACGGGCCATGCGCACAGGCCGCCCAGAATGCTGGTGCCGAACACCTCACCCACCACGGTGGCGATCAGGTTTTTGGTCTTGTGGTATGCAAGGCCGCACAGCAGTGCGCCGAACATACTGCCCGGGAAAGCCATCAGGCTGCCCAGACCCAGCAGGTTGCGCAGCAGGGAAGCCACAAAGGCTACACCGACGCCCCACCACGGCCCCAGCAGAACAGCGCACAGCACGTTGACCATGTGCTGCACCGGGGCGCACTTGCTGCCGAACATGGGAAAGCTGAATACGCTGCCCACCACGCACAGGGCACAGAACATACCGGCGAGGGCAAGCTTTTTGACAGAGAGATTCTTCATGATAAATTGGCTCCTTTTCAACCATCTGCGGCAGCGCAGGATGAATACCGGCGCTCCCGCAACAAAACAGCCCGTGCCCGCCACAAGGCGGGAACAGGTACGGAAGGTGCGGTCGAAACTTACTGGTTTCCTCTCACGCCGGAACACGGCTTCCCATCGCTGCATTCATCCAAGGCTCAGGGCGCTCCCCCTCAGCCGGCTGCGGAACCTCCGCAGAGGCACAAAAAAACAGGAGGGGCCCGGCACGGCTCCTCCTGCAAAAAATCATAAAGGGTATGACTTCCTACGGCGGCATTATCCGCATCAGGTAAAAGGGTCGAAGCTTGCTATACTTCCTCTCAGCCCGCTGCACGAGCTCCCCTGTGTTTGATTGTGACTGTATTCTACACCTCTTTCCCAAAAAATGCAAGAGGGAAGGGGACGATTTGGAATGCGCAGAGCAACGCGGAGCGCATTTTCAATCATTAAACTGTTTCATTATAAACCAAAGCCGCCGTGCAGGGGTCTGCGCAGCGGCTTTGGTCACAGAAAGGAGAATAATATGAAAAAGCAGAAAAAGTCGGGTTAACCCATGGTCACCTGCACCGTTACCTCAGTCCCGGCGGCAGCCAGCGGCAGAACGTTGCCGGAGATGGCCTTGCCGTCCACGGTAACGGCCTTGATGCCGTGCTGCACCCCGGCGGCGTTATCCACTGTAATGTGGTACACTGCACCGCGGAAGCGGCGGGTCACGGTGAAGCCGGACAGGGTGTGAGGGATGCAGGGGTCTACCTTCAGGCCGTCCAAGGTGGGTTGGATGCCCAGAATGTACTGGCTGATATTGAAGAAGGTCCATGCCGCCGTGCCGGTCAGCCAGCTGTTTTTGGCTTCGCCGAAGGTGGGGGCGTCCTTACCGGCTACCATCTGGCTGTAAACGTAGGGCTCGGTGCGGTGGATCTCGGAGATGTCCTCGATATAGGCGGGGCAGGTCTTGCGGTACACCGCAAAGGCGCGGTCGCCGTGACCGAGCGTTGCCTCGGCGCAGCTGATCCACGGATTGTTGTGGCAGAAGATACCGGCGTTCTCCTTGTATCCCGGAGGATAGCTGGAGATCTCGCCCAGATTCAGCTGATAGCTGGTGTAGGCGGGCTGCAGCAGCACCACACCGTATTTGGTGTCCAGACGCTCCTCCACGCTGGCAAGCGCTTGCGCGGCCTGTCCGCTCTCCTTGCCAATGCCAGCCATGACGCACATACCCTGCGGCTCAATGAAGATCTGACCCTCGGTGCACTCCTTGCTGCCGACGGGCTTGCCGAAAGCATCGTAGGCACGGCGGAACCATGCGCCGTCCCAACCGGCGGTCAGGGTGGCCTGCTCCACGGCATCAATGTGCTTGCGGGCGGCAGCGGCCTCCTCGGTCAGATTCAGATGGTCGCACAGTTGGGCGTATTCGTGGCCGTACTTGACGAACATACCGGCAATGAATACGCTTTCGGCCACGGGACCCTCGCTGGGGCCGGTGATCTGGAAGCTCTCGCCCGGGTGCTCGGAGAAGCAGTTCAGGTTCAGGCAGTCGTTCCAGTCGGCGCGGCCGATCAGCGGCAGGCCGTGGGGACCCAGATGGGTGCAGGTAAAGTTGAAGCTGCGGCGCAGGTGCTCCATCAGGGTCTGTGCCTTGGTGGCGTCATTGTCAAAGGGCACCTGCTCCTCCAGAATAGACCAGTCGCCGGTCTCCCGCAGGTAGGCAGCAGTACCGGCAATGAGCCACAGCGGGTCATCGTTGAAGCCGGTGCCGATATCCCGGTTGCCCTTTTTGGTCAGGGGCTGGTACTGGTGGTAGGCGCTGCCGTCCTCAAACTGGGTGGCGGCGATGTCCAGAATGCGCTCCCGGGCGCGGGAGGGGATGATGTGCACAAAGCCCAGCAGATCCTGACAGCTGTCCCGGAAGCCCATGCCGCGTCCGGTGCCGCTTTCGTAGTAGCTGGCAGAGCGGCTCATGTTAAAGGTGACCATGCACTGGTACTGGTGCCAGATGTTGACCATGCGGTTCAGCTTTTCCTCGCCGGATTCCAGATGGTAGGTGGACAGCAGCTGCTCCCAGTGGGTGCGCAAGGCGGCGCGGGCGGCATCGACCTGTGCATCGGTGGCGTAGCGCTCCATCATGGCGTGGGCGCGGGTCTTGTTGATGACGCCCGGTGCAATGAACTTCTCCTCCTGCGGGTTCTCGATGTAGCCCAGACCGAACAGGATGCTGCGGCTCTCGCCGGGGGCGAGGGTCAGGTGGATGTGCAACGCACCCACCGGTGCCCAGCCGTGGGCAATGCTGCCGGAGCAGTGTCCGGCGCGGACGGCCTGCGGATCTGCCGGGCCGCCGTATACGCCGCAAAAGGCATCCCGGGTGGTGTCGAAGCTGTCCACCGGGCAGTTTGCCCAGAACACGGCGTAGTGGTTGCGGCGCTCGCGGTACTCGGTCTTGTGGTAGATCACGCTGCCCTCTACCTCTACCTCACCGGTGGAGTAGTTGCGCTGGAAGTTGGAGCCGTCGTCCACGGCATCCCACAGGCAGAACTCCACATAGCTGAACAGGTCCAGCTCCTTGATAACGGTGCTGCCGTTGCACACTGTCACCCGGTCCAGCTCACAGGCATCCCCCTTGGGGACGAACAGCTCCTGCCGGGCGGTCACGCCGTCCTTTTTGCCCTCCAGAATGGTGTAGCCCAGACCGTGGCGGCAGCTGTAACTGTCCAGCGGGGTCTTGGTGGGCTGCCAGCCCGGGTTCCATACGGTTTCGCCATCCTTGATGTAGATCCGGTGGCCGTCCATGTCCAGCGGGGAATTGTTGTAGCGGTAGCGGGTCAGGCGGCGCATCCGGGCGTCCCGGTAAAAGCTGTAACCGCCCGCTGTGTTGGAGACCAGACTGAAGAAGTCCTCACTGCCAAGGTAGTTGATCCAGGGCAGGGGCGTCTGCGGGGTGGTGATGACGTATTCCTTATTCTGGTCATCAAAATATCCGAACTTCATAATGCTTCCTCCTTAAAACTGCGCCTTGTCGGGCGGGCAGTGTGTCAATGAACGAAAACGATTAAGACACTGCGAAAGAAGCAATCTCATCACGCTAAGCATACCGTATCCCACCGAAAAATGCAAGAGCTTTTTGCAAAAATCTCAACGGAAATTTTAAAATAATCTGCGAAGCCCCGGCAGTTTTCTGGGACTTTCGGCACGGCGTACACCGGCGAAAGGGCGAACGAAAGACCCGAAACCCCATTTTAAAAGTAATATATACATACGGCCTCCGGCACCGAAAACCATAACGAAACTGCAACGAAAATTTTTTCGTTTTAATCGAAATGTAACGAAAGTGAATCGAGATGCACAATTCTTACAGGCCGTATTGGAACAAAATGCCAAAAGTGATGCAGCTGAGCTAAAACTTTTGCGTTTCCGCTTGATTTTTGGTACAGAATGCGATATATTGAGGTTGTGAAAACGATTAAGGAACTCGCGAGAAACATCCCGCTGCTCCTATCCTCGGAAGGAGGCTAAAAGATGCCGTCCCTGAAGGATCTGGCGAAAGAATGCGGCGTATCCGTCGCAACCGTCAGCAAGGCTTTAAACGACCAGCCGGATATCGCACCGGCCACGCGGGAGCGCATCCGTGCAGCGGCCCGCCGCATGGGGTACCTGCCCAACGCAGCGGCCCGGGCGCTGAAAACCAACCGCACTTACAATCTTGGCGTTCTGTTCGTAGATGAAAAACAGAGCGGCCTGACCCACGAGTACTTCTCCGCAGTGCTGGACAGCTTCAAGGTAGAAGCGGAAAAGCGCGGCTACGATATCACCTTCATCAACCACAACATCAGCGGCAAGTCCATGAGCTATCTGGAACATTGCCACTACCGGGGTGTGGACGGCGTGGTGATCGCCTGTGTGAACTTTTACGATCCGCAGGTGGTGGAACTGGTCAACGGCGATGTGCCGGTGGTGACCATCGACCATGTGTTCAACAACCGGATGGCGATCCTTTCAGACAACGTGGCGGGCACAAAGGCTCTGGTACAGCAGGCATGGGCCTGCGGACACCGGCGCATCGCCTTCATCCACGGCGAAAAGACCGCCGTTACCGAGAACCGCTTGGCAGGCTTCTATCAAGCCTGCGAGGAGCTGGGGCTGAAGGTGCCGGAGGAGTACGTCCGCTGCGGTGTGTACCACGATGTGGACCGCTGCGCAGAGGAGACCCGGGCGCTGCTGGCACTGCCGCAGCGGCCCACCTGCATCATCTTCCCGGATGACTTTTCCGCACTGGGCGGCTACAACGCCCTGAGCGAGGCAGGCCTGAGCATCCCGGAGGATATCTCGGTGATGGGGTACGATGGCATCTATCTCTCCCGGGTGGTCAAACCCTCGCTGGTGACCTACCAGCAGAACACCAAATCCCTTGGCAGGCTGGCAGCGGATAAGCTGATCGAACTGATCGAGCATCCGCGTGTGACCCTGCCGGAGCAGATCCGGGTGTCCGGCAAACTGCTGGACGGCGGCTCCGTCCGTATCCTTTAACAAAGACCCATAACTCCCGGCGCGGAGTTTTTGAGAATGAATTTTTTAATGGAAAACCATGAAGGAGGTTTACCCTTATGAAAAAGATCTCTCGTCGTAATTTCCTGCTCGCTTCCGGTGTCGTGACTGTTGGTGCTGCTCTGGCAGCCTGCGGCGGCAGTTCTTCCAGCAGCACTGCTGCTTCTTCTGCTGCTCCTGCATCCTCTGCAGCCGCTCCCGCTTCCGCCGAGGGCAAGGTGCTGAACATTTGGTGCTGGAATGATGAGTTCCAGAGCCGCTTCAACGACTACTATCCCGAGGTCAAGGAGATCGCAGCCGACAAGTCCACCACCACCCTGAAGGACGGCACCACCGTGAAGTGGACCATCAACGCCAACGAGAACAACAACTACCAGAACAAGCTGGACGAGGCTCTGCTGAATCAGGATTCCGCTGCCGATGACGACAAGATCGACATTTTCCTGATCGAGGCTGACTACGCTCTGAAGTATGTGGATTCCGACTACGTTCTGGATGTCAAGAAGGATATCGGCCTGACCGATTCCGATCTGGCCGGCCAGTACCAGTACACCAAGGATATCGTTTCTGTGGACGGCAGCCAGCGCGGCACCACCTGGCAGGCTACCCCGGGTCTGTTCGCATACCGCCGCAGCATTGCCAAGGAGGTGCTGGGCACCGATGACCCCGCCGAAGTGCAGACCTACCTGTCCGACTGGGATAAGTTCAACGATGTAGCTGCCAAGGCTGCTGCCAAGGGCTACAAGATGCTGTCCGGCTTTGACGATGCATACCGCACCTTCTCCAACAACGTCTCCGCACCCTGGGTCACCGGCACCACCGTTACCGTGGACGAGAACCTGATGAAGTGGGTGGACCAGACCAAGGAGTACACCGACAAGGGCTACAACAACAAGTCCAGCCTGTGGGACAGCCAGTGGGCTTCCGATCAGGGCCCCACCGGTAAGGTGTTCGGCTTCTTCTACTCCACTTGGGGCATCAACTTCACCCTGCTGGGCAACTCTCTGGCAACTCCTACCGCTGAGGGCGGCAAGGAAGAGGTTGGCAACGGCATCTACGGCGACTACGCTGTGTGCGAAGGCCCTCAGCCCTACTACTGGGGCGGCACCTGGATCTGCGGCGCAGCCGGCAGCGACAACCTTGAGACCATCAAGGACGTTATGCTGAAGCTGACCTGCGATGAAGCCATCATGAAGCAGATCACCATGGATACGCAGGATTACACCAACAACGAGAAGGCCATGAACGAGATCGCCAGCAGCGATTACAAGTCCGACTTCCTCGGCGGCCAGAACCACATCGCTCTGTTTGCAGAGGCTGCAACCAAGATCGATATGTCCAACGCCGGCCCGTACGATCAGGGCCTGAACGAGAGCTTCCAGAACGCTTTCAAGGATTACTTCACCGGCAATGTGGAGGAGGATGCCGCCAAGGCAAACTTCGAGACCGCCATCAAGGAGAAGTACCCCGAGCTGACCGACGTGGTCTGGCCCGCATAAGCGGTTTTACTCCGAACTGAAAATTGAAGCAAAGGGGCGGGCGGCGTATCTCGCCCGCCCCTTTGGTTTTGCTGTGACCCGGCAGGAGGGAGATCTCATGGGAGAAAAAACAAAAAAGAAAGGGTCGATCAGCTACGCGAAATGGGGCTATATCTTCATTGCACCGTTCTTTATCATCTTCGCGGTATTCCAGCTGATCCCTCTGGCATCCACCATCTATTACAGCTTTTTTGAGTATTACCGCAGCGGTCTGAAGATCATCGGACCCAACTTTGTGGGTCTGAAAAACTACATCACCCTGTTCGCGACCGATCTGCCCAAGTATTTCAGCAACACGCTGATCCTCTGGATCATCGGTTTTATCCCGCAGATCGTCGTCTCGCTGCTGCTGGCGGCATGGTTCACCGACCTGCGGCTGAAGCTGAAGGGACAGACCTTCTTCAAGACGGTCATCTATATGCCCAACCTGATCATGGCCTCGGCTTTTGCTATGCTGTTCTTCGCCCTGTTCTCGGATAACGGCCCGGTGAACGCAGTGCTGCTGAGCATGGGCTGGATCAAGACCCCCATCAGCTTTCTGAATACCGTGTGGGGCAACCGTGGTCTGGTGGGCCTGATGAACTTCCTGATGTGGTTCGGCAACACCACCATCATGCTGATGGCAGCCATTATGGGCGTGGACCCCACCCTGTACGAGGCCGCAGAACTGGACGGCTGCACCCCGAACCAGATGTTCTGGAAGATCACCCTGCCCCTGATCCGCCCCATTCTGGTCTATGTGATGATCACTTCCATGATCGGCGGCCTGCAGATGTTCGATGTGCCGCAGATTTTGACCAACGGCAAGGGCGGCCCCGACCGTACCTCCACCACCATGATCATGTACCTGAACAACCACCTGTTCAGCAAGAACTACGGCATGGCCGGTGCAGTATCTGTGGTGCTGTTCCTTGTGTGTGCAGTGCTGTGCGTCGTCGTGTACTTCTCGCTGACCAAGGAAGATGACGGCCTGACCAAGGCTCAGCGCAAGGAACTGAAGGCAGCCAAAAAGGCTGCTGCCAAAGGAGGGAAATAAGTATGGCACATACGCCTAAAAACCAGTCCGAAAAGGCGATCTTGACCGCCCGCCGTGCGTGGTGCTATCTGGTGCTGGTGCTGATCAGCTTTCTGTGCCTGTTCTTCTTCTATGTGCTGATCATCAACTCCACCCGCACCCACTTCGAGATCCAGAAGGGCTTCTCGCTGATGCCGGGCAAGTCCATCATCACAAACTTCCGCAACGTGCTTACGGACGCCAACATCCCTGTGTTAAGCGGCATCCGCAACAGCCTGCTGGTGTCTGCCTGCTCGGCAGCGCTCAGCGTTTACTTCTCGGCACTGACGGCCTACGGCATCTACGCCTATAACTTCAAATTCAAAAAGGCTGCCTTTGCCCTGATCCTGCTCATCATGACCATGCCCACACAGGTGTCCGCACTGGGCTTTCTGCAGTTGATCTCCAAGATGGGGCTGAAAAACAGCTTCATCCCGCTGATCGTTCCCAGCATTGCGGCACCCACCGTGTTCTTCTTCATGAAGCAGTATCTGGACGCCTCCCTTCCCATGGAGATCGTGGAGGCCGCCCGCATTGACGGTGCAGGCGAGTTCTATACCTTTAATAAGATCGTGCTGCCCATCATGAAGCCGGCTCTGGCTGTGCAGGCCATCTTCTCCTTCGTGGCCAGCTGGAACAACTACTTCATTCCGGCTCTGGTGCTGGACACCGCCGACAAAAAGACCCTGCCGATCCTGATCGCTCAGCTGCGCAGCGCGGACTTCCTGAAGTTCGATATGGGCAAGGTGTACATGATGGTGGCTATCGCCATTCTGCCGGTCATCGTCGTCTACCTGCTGCTGTCCAAGTTCATCGTCCGCGGCGTTGCGCTTGGCGGCGTTAAAGGCTAAAATTGCGACATCTCTGTTACAGCATAGCAAAGCCCCCGGGGGACACACCCTCGGGGGCTTTGTGCGTGGTAAAAAAACTTAAATCAAGATCCCATCGCAATGGTCGATCTCGTGCTGGATGATCTGCGCCGTCCAGCCGGTAAAGGTCTTGATGCGGGGCTTGCCGTCCATGGTCTGATACTGCACCTTGATGCTCTGGTAGCGCTTTGTTTTCCGCACGCCTTCCAGCGAAAGACAGCCCTCCTCGGCCTCGTACAGGCCGGACTTTTTCAGGATGACCGGGTTGAACAGCACCAGATACCCGTCCTCGGCCTCCACTGCGATGATGCGCTTGAGCACGCCGATCATGTTGGCAGCCATGCCCACACAGCCGTCGGCGTGGGCGGTCAGGGTCTCCAGTAAGTCCCGGGCAACAGGGGCATCCTCCGGAGTGGCAGGGGCGGACTTCTGCGCCAGAAACAGCGGGTCGTGCATGATGGGCTGGATCATAGTAATATCTCCTTTATTTTTCTGTACAGCTCAAAAGGATGCCTGCCAGCAGCCCGACGACCGCCGGGAGCACCCAGCCAAAGCCCAACGCCGCCAGCGGCAGGGCGTTGGCAAGAGCAGAAAGCGGGCCAAGCGGCAGCGCGGCGGCAATGCTCTGCACGGCGGTGCAGCCGATGCACAGCGGATAGACCCGGCGGCGCTGCTCCAGCCCGGGCACGAAGGAAAGCGTAATCAGCACAATGGCTACCGGGTACAGGGCGTTGAGCACCGGGACGGATAACCGTAGGATATCTGCCAGCCCCAGATTTGCGATCAGCATACTGGCAGCGGCAAAAAAGGCGGCAAGAGCAGGGTAGGGGATGCGGGG
>ENA-UOOD01004452-UOOD01004452.1-human-gut-metagenome-genome-assembly--contig:-CS67-NODE-4452-length-10879-cov-5.837306_pt1 | contig 10879 bp, 10 predicted proteins | sample MGYA00242464_ERZ724011 | MGnify/ENA metagenome assembly ERZ724011 | reverse complement strand
TATTATGGAATGATTTTTAGGGCAACACAATCCGTCGAATTATTTTGCGCTTACGAATGAAAAATCATTTTCGAGACTTTTTTATTATTAGAAATAAATGAACGTAAAAAATATTTCAAATTAATACTTGACATAATAGGTATGGCGTGATATTTTATAACCACAAAGACGGAACGTCATATATATTTCGACATTAATGATGAAATGAACTGTACAAGATGATGTAAAGGAGGTATAATGATAAAAGATTAATTTGTGTGATTTGAAACTATTAAAGGATAGATATTTAGTATGACTTGGAGGAAACAGGTATGACATTAGAAAATATAGCAAGTGTAACAGCAGGACAGATTATGACAAGGGTGACAGCTGATAAAGATGCTGGCAATCAGGTTGTAGAAAATGTGAAAGTATTAGTTCCTAAAGCGATTGTATCGGGTGTAATTGTAAAAGAGGATTTAGGCAAAGCAGAACTTGGTAAGCAGATTGATGAAGAAAAATACACGCATGAGGGGGATGTGGTAATAAAGCTTTCAACTCCATACGACGCAGCATATGTTAATGAAGAAAATGCAGGGATTGCTATTCCATCATTTTGCGCAGCGATTAGAATTACAGATAATGATAAGATGGATGCTATGTATTTGACAGCATTTCTTAACTCGTCATATGTAAGAGACGAGCTTACTGCAAAGGTTGTAGGTTCAGCAAGACCAATGATTAAGATTACTGATATTAGGGCATTGGAAGTACCTGAACTTAATATGAAGGATATGCAGGATATAGGAAAAGCATTTGTACTTAGTGGATTAAAGAAAGCTACTCTTCAGGAAATGATAGATAATGAAACAAAATTGATGGAAAATGTTGTATTAGCAAGCATAAAGGAGGGTATTGGCAATGAAGATTAAAAAGATAGAAAATCTATGGGTTGCTGCAAATAAATTACGTGGAGCATTTGAGATAACAGAATTACATAAAGTGATGCTTTATGGATTATTATTTAAATATCTTGAGTTGAAGAAGGAAAAATTCAGTTCTTATGATGAAAAGTTTTCTCTTGGATATTTATCACTGACTTATGGAAAACTTATAGACTCTAAAGGCTTATTAGAATATGTAAGTGCGGTTGAAAAAGAGTTTAGAATAGAAGAAGGTGTGTTGAGAGAATCTTTTGATTCAGCTATTGAGAAGGCGGATGCTGAAAATGTGAGAATTATTTTTGAAGAAGTTAATAATTTGAATTTTGAAGATGAGACAGAAATCTATAATATTGCAAAAATAATATTGGATAGAATGATTGCAAGTGGTGGAGGACGAGGAAGCAGAGAGTATTGTAGAGCTGAATCATTACCCAAGATTGCAGAAACACTTATTGAAGTAGAAGATGATATGTCAGTATATGATGCATGCTGCGGAACGGGTATTTTAGTAAATTCTGTAGCAAATGGTAAAGGAAGGGTTTTTGCTCAAGATATTAATGTTTCAATTATAGGAATTGCTGCTATTATGACAATTCTAAGTGGTAATAAAATTGGAGCCGTTAAATGTGCGGATTCCTTATATAATCCGATAGAGCAGAATGAAAAGTATGATAGAATTATACTTGAGCCCCCTTTTGGTGGAAGATATAGTAAAGAGTATATAATGAATATACCATCTGATAATTGCATGTATGAACATACTAGCGATTCACGATACCTTTTTATCAGACATGCATTAGCTTCATTAAAGGATGATGGAATTGCTGCTATACTTGTTCCAATGGGAGCATTATTTAGTTCAGGCAGTACAGGTAGTATCAGACAAAAACTGGTAGATGATAATTATATTGAAGCTATTATTGAATTTCCTAAAAATATGCTGTTCCCATACGCATCTGTTGCAACAGCTTTGGTTATATTGAAGAAAAATAAAGTGAATGACGATATTATAATGATAAATTCCAAAGATTTTTTTATGAAGATAATAAAGGGTTTTACCATAACAGACGAAAATGTTCAACGCATTAATGAAATATATCGAAATCGTGAAGTTATTGAGGGAGTATCAAATACTATCACGAAAGAAATCGCAACAGAAAATGGATATAACTTATGTACAACGCAGTATGTTACACTTAAAGCAAGTGAAGGAATTGTTGTAGAAGATAACAGAAAGTTTATTGAAAACTATGAGGAACTACTACAGAGACTGAGAAATATTGATAAGGAGCTTGATGAAGTACGTAGTCGATTTGTAAAGGAGGCTTGATTATGAGTAATTTTCAATTCTTGGAATCACATTGGACAGACCTTGCCAAACTTGGCGATTTATCAGAAAAGTATGTATATTCTGATCCTAATACATCCATTATCAAGCAGGGAATGTTATCAGAAGTAATGGTAAAGTATATGCTTGCATATGACGGCATAGCAGAGCCGGCATATGATAATACGCATGCCAACAGAATTAGAATACTTAAGAATAATGATTTGTTACCAAGAGAGATTGATAACACTTTGTATATCCTTAGAAAAGCCAGAAATGACGCAGCTCACAATGCTGCTGATGAAGGTGAAAAAGCTCTTAATAATTTACAGTTAATGTATGAATTATGTGTATGGTATATGCAGACATATGGTGATTATAATTATGAACCGACAGGGTATGTGCAACCAGTTGATATGACTGTAAGTTTAGCTGACCTTGAAAAAGAAAACGCAGAATTAGAAGAACGCAATCAACAATTATTGATTGAAATTGAGCAGATACAGAAAAAAGGTGGAGCGGATATCAAACGTAGAACTGTAGCGTACCAGAAGGCAATTAATGTACATTTATCAGAAGCACAGACAAGAGAGCTTATTGATGAGCAGCTACGAAAGGTCGGATGGGAAGCTGATACAAGAGAACTTCGATATTCAAATGGTACAAGACCAACTAAGGGAAAGAATCTTGCTATTGCAGAATGGCCTACAGATTCAAAAACCGGTAATAATGGTTATGCAGATTACGCCTTGTTTATAGGTGAAAAGCTTGTAGGTATCATAGAGGCAAAGAAGAAGCATACAAATATTTCATCAGTATTAGATGGTCAGTGTAAGGACTATGCAAAGATGATTAAGGCAGAACACCAGAAGTATGTAATAAATAGATTTGGTGCATATATGGTTCCATTTCTTTATGCTACCAATGGCAGGCCATATATTAAGCAGTATGAGCAGATGTCAGGAATATGGTGCTTGGATGTCAGAGAACCATTTAACGCACCAAAAGCATTATCTGGATGGTCAACACCAGAAGGTATTGAGCAGGCACTCGAAAAAGATATTGTAGAGGCTGATAAGAAGTTAGCTGCTACAGGATATGAAGTATTGCAGGACCCTGATGGTTTAAATCTTCGTTATTATCAGATAGAAGCTATTCAGGCTGCCGAAAAAGCAATAGCAGAACATAAGCAGACAGCACTTCTTGCCATGGCTACAGGAACTGGTAAGACAAGGACTGTACTTGGAATGATTTATAGATTTCTTGATGCAGGGAGATTCAAGAGAATACTGTATCTTGTCGATAGAACATCACTCGGAGATCAGACTATGGATACATTCAAAGAGGTTAAGCTTAAAGAACTGCTTACTTTGAATCAGATGTATGATGTAAAGTCATTAGAGGATAAAGAGTTTGAAAAAGATACCAGAGTACATATTGCTACTGTCCAGAGTCTTGTGAAACGTATTATGTATAATGATTCCGCCAAAGGACTTGGGGTGTCAGATTATGACCTGATAATCGTGGACGAAGCACACAGGGGATATATTCTGGACAAAGAAATGGGAGATGATGAGGTACTGTATCGTGATCAGAATGACTTCCGCAGTAAGTACAGGGCGGTAATTGATTATTTTGATGCAGTAAAGATTGCACTTACAGCAACACCGGCTCTTCATACCACAGAGATATTTGGAAAGCCTGTATATTCATATGATTATCGTACAGCAGTCATTGATGGATTCCTGGTTGACCATGATGCACCACATATTATCAAAACAAAGCTATCAGAGGAAGGTATCAGCTTTGAAAAAGGCTCAACAGTACCGATATATGACCCTGTTACAAATGAAATTACAAACAGTTCAGAATTGGAAGATGATCTAAAATTTGAGGTTGAAGATTTCAATAGGCGCGTGGTTGACAAAAGCTTTAATGAGACTGTCTTACAGGAAATTGCAAAGGATATTGATCCCAACGAAAAAGGGAAAACTCTTATCTTTGCAGTAGATGATGCTCATGCGGATATGATTACTCAGATATTAAAAGATTATTACACGAATCTTGGAATCTCTGAGGAAGCGGTCATGAAGATTACGGGCTCAATCGAGAATGGTAATCCGGTAAAGATAAAGGAAGCTATTCGGAGATTTAAGAATGAAACCTATCCTAATATCGTTGTTACAGTAGATTTGTTGACAACTGGTATTGATGTAGAGGAAATTGTAAATCTCGTATTTATGAGAAGAATCCGTTCAAGAATATTATTTGAACAGATGCTTGGAAGAGCCACCAGATTATGTCCTGAAATAGGAAAGACACATTTTGAGATATATGATGCAGTAGGTGTCTATAATGCGTTAGAGCCTGTTTCCACAATGAAACCAGTAGTAGCCAATCCAACAACTACATTTGATGATTTAATTGATGGTATTGATTCATTAGATACCGACAGGGCAAGGAAAAACCAGATTGACCTTATCGTTGCCAAAATGCGTAGGAATAAATCACAGATGAGTGATGAATACAGAGCACGATTTGAGCAGATAACTGGAGGTTTGACGCCAGAGAAATTTATAGAGAAAATTCATAGTATGCCGGTCGATAAGGCAATTGAAACTGTAAAGAATAACAGGCAGGCGTTTGAATATGTCAAGAGGATGCCAAAGGAAAGAGAAAAGTTCATAAGTGATGAGCCAGACGAGCTTCGTAGTCATACCAGAGGATATGGTGATGCTACAAGGCCAGAGGACTATCTAAAAGAATTTAGAGATTTTATAGATAATAATATCAATGAGATAGCAGCTTTGAATATAGTTGCTACACGTCCAAAGGAATTAACAAGACAGTCACTAAAGGATTTGAAGATTATCCTTGATAGAAAGCATTTCAACGAGACTATGCTGCAGACAGCATGGAAAGAAATGACAAATGAAGATATTGCAGCGGATATCATAAGCTTTATTCGTCAGCGAAGCATTGGAGATGCTTTGATTAGTAAAGATGACCGTATCCATAATGCCATTGTAAAAACAAAGGCTAATCATCCGGAGCTTAGCAAAATTCAGTTAGGATGGTTGGATAGGATTGAAGCCCAGCTTCTTAAGGAAGTGGTGCTCAACAGAGAGACTTTTGATTCGGATGCATTTAAGAACAAAGGTGGTTATAATGCGGTAAACAAGGCATTTGGGCAGAAATTAGATGAGTTCATTGATGAAATCAACGGATATATGTATTCAGCATAAATTACAAGGAGAGAATGATAGATGACAAATCAGGAAATAGTAGCAAAGTTGTGGAATCTCTGTAATGTCCTTAGAGATGATGGTATTACATATCATCAGTATGTTACAGAACTTACATATATTTTGTTTTTAAAGATGGCAAAGGAAACAGGAACCGAGGACAAGATTCCAGAGAAATACCGCTGGGATAGATTAGCAGAAAAAGATGGACTTGCTTTGAAAAAATTCTACGAGGAATTGCTTCGTGAACTGGGCGAAAAAGGTACAGGTCGTATTCAGGAAATTTATTCAGGGGCAAGAAGTAATATTGAAGAGCCAGCAAACTTAAAGAAAATCATTACAAACATCAATGACCTCGACTGGTATTCGGCTAAAGAAGAAGGACTTGGAAATCTTTACGAGGGATTATTAGAGAAAAATGCAAATGAGAAGAAGTCGGGAGCAGGTCAGTATTTTACTCCGAGAGTACTTATTGATGTAATGACAGAATTGATAGCACCTCAGCCGGGAGAAAGATGTAACGATCCTGCATGTGGTACATTTGGATTTATGATAGCGGCAGATGCGTATGTAAAAGCACATACAGATGATTTATTCTCTCTGACTTCGGAACAGCAGGCATTTCAGAAGAATGAAGCATTTACAGGGGCAGAACTTGTACATGAGACTCATAGGCTGGCTCTGATGAATGCAATGCTTCACGATATTGATGGTAAGATATATCTGTGTGATACCTTATCAAATCAGGGGAAACAGATGAACGGATTTGATGTTGTTCTTACAAATCCTCCTTTTGGGACAAAAAAGGGCGGAGAGCGTGCAAACAGAGATGACTTTACATTTCAGACAAGCAATAAGCAGCTTAACTTCTTGCAGCATATTTATCGCTCTCTTAAAGCAAATGGTAAGGCAAGAGCTGCTGTCGTATTGCCAGATAATGTGTTATTTGCTGATGGAGAAGGTGAGAGAATTCGCGAGGATCTTATGAATAAGTGTAATCTCCATACTGTACTTAGACTTCCAACTGGAATATTTTATGCACAGGGTGTAAAGACAAACGTTCTTTTCTTTACCAGAGGAACAACAGATAAGGATAACACTAAGGAAGTGTGGTTCTATGATTTAAGAACCAATATGCCTTCATTTGGTAAGACAAATCCATTAAAGGCGGAGCATTTTGATGACTTTAAGGCTGCATATACAGTAGAGGACAGAAAGAGTGTGTCCGATGAGAGATGGAGTTGTTACACATATGATCAGATATCAGAGGACGGGAAGAATCATAGCCTTGATCTCGGATTGATTAAGGATGATTCTGTACTTGATTATGATGATTTGCCAGACCCTATTGAATCTGGGGAAGAATGTATTGCTCAGCTTGAGGAAGCAGTTGATTTGCTTATGAGTGTAGTAAAAGAGCTTAAGGCTCTGGAAGGAGCTGAGTAATATGGCGAAGGTAAAGAAAGCTAAGATAGCAATAGAAGATATACTGTTGCCAATAGATGAACATCCATATGAAATACCACAAAACTGGTGTTGGGTTAAGCATAATGGTGTATTAGACATTTCTGGAGGTTCACAACCAGCAAAATCTTATTTTATCTCTGAGCCAACAGAAGGATATATTAAGCTGTATCAGACAAGAGATTATGGAGATAATCCCGTTCCTGTATATATACCAGAAAAATATGCGACAAAGACCACGCTTGAAGGAGATATCCTTTTGGCTCGCTATGGTGGGTCGTTAGGTAAAGTGTTTAGAGCACATGAAGGTGCATATAATGTTGCGTTAGCAAAAGTCATAAAATTATATCCTGATTTAATTGATGATGAGTATTTATATAAGTATTATTTTACTCAGTTTTATCAAGATTTTTGCGTTAAAGCAAGTAAAGGAAGAAGTGCACAAGCTGGATTTAATCGTGATGATATGAACAATATGCCATTTCCATTGCCTCCATTAGCCGAGCAGAGACGTATTGTTGAGCAAATTGAGAGTTTATTTACAAAGTTGGATGAAGCAAAGGAGAAGGCTCTATCTGTAGTTGAATCGTTTGAGTCAAGAAAAATAGCTATACTTAATAATGCATTTAATGGTTTGTATAGCACTGATTGGAGAGAAAAGCATCATTGTACAATAGACGATTGGAAAGATAGAAAAATTAACGAAATATGTATTCCTAGAGCTGGTTTTGCATTTAACAGTAAAAAATTTACAGAGAGTGGAATACAAATTATCAGAATGGGAAATTTGTATGCGGGTAAGTTGAATTTATCAAGGTCACCAGTGTTTTATGATATATCTGATGTGGATGATAACATTATTAAGCGTTCTATGGTTCACGATGGCGATATTTTATTGACATTAACTGGAACAAAGTATAAGCGGGATTATGGATATGCTGTATGTATCGAAGGTGAACATGAATTGTTGGTTAACCAGCGAATATTGTGTTTATCGCCAACGGAAAAAATAGATAAAGAATATTTGCTTTACTATTTAAGATCTGAGATATTTAGAGATGTTTTTTTCAGCAATGAAACGGGTGGAGTTAATCAAGGGAATGTTAGCTCAAAATTTGTTGAGAATATTGAAATTAAATTGCCATCAATTGAAGAACAAAAAGAGATTTCAAAAATTTTAAAAAATATATTGACTAAAGAAGAACAAGCTAAAGAATTGGCGGAATTTGTTATAGAGCAAATTGAACTTATGAAAAAATCAATTCTTGCCAAGGCATATCGAGGTGAACTTGGAACAAATATTGCAACTGAAGAAAGTGCAATAGAACTATTAAAGAGCATTTTGTAAATGAGAAAGGAGGTAAGCCATGAGTGAGACAGAAGTTTTTACTATAAGTATTCCAACAGATGAGGACGGACAAGTGTTATTGAAATGTCCTGTTTGTAATGTTCTTTTTAAAGTGGATGGTACAGTGTTTGGAGATGATAGTGTTTTTGAAATACATTGTCCTTCTTGTGGAATTGTAAGTGATAGTTATATAACAGACGATGTTCTTGAACTTGGGATGCAGATGGCAGAAAACTATGCTAATGATTTGATTGAGAAGGAATTAAAAAAGCTTGAAAAGTCTACAAAGAATAGTTTTTTGAAGTTCTCATATAAGTCAAATTATAAGAGACATAGTGAGCAACCAATTAAGTTGTCAGTTGAGAATATGACATTTGTTGAATATCCATGTTGCAAAAGGCCATCTAAGATAAAACCATTATTAAGATTATGTGGAAGCTATTGTCCATATTGTGGGGAGAAGTATTATGGAATTGAATAAAATTGAACTAAAAAAGATATCTCATGATTTTAATATTGTATCAAGTAGAATTATGCGTGCAAAATTTGATGATTATAATCTGGTGTTGAGAAAATTCCTGACATTCATTGATGGAAATGAAATTATTCGTACTTTCGTTATGACAGGTGATATAAGTGGATTTGATGCAGCAACTGAATATCAGCAGGTTACTGGAAGCTATGGAGAGTTAGTTTTTGATTTTGGACCAACAACAGAGGAAGAAACATACCAAATATATGCAATATTAAAACATATATCTGAAAATAATTTGGATGTATCAATAGGGATGAGATCTCAATATGCAGGTATCGGAAACAAACGTAATGATGTGATTAAGGAATTTAATGATAGAGTTGTGTTAGTCCTAATTCAGAGTATAGAAGGACATCTTACAAAAATTGGATATGAAATGGGGATGGATGAAAAAATGTATTGGAATGTAAGTGGAGGACAGGTTAATGTTGCGGGTGATAACGCAACGATTAATGCAACTCAGAATAACGGGATTCAATCAGATGAATTAGATAAAATAGTAAAAGCAATTATGGATAATGTGTCTTCGGTCAATAAAGAAGATGCTGAAACAATTGTGGATTCAGTTAATATGATAAAAGATGAATTGTTAAAACCAGAACCGAAGAGAACTATCATTTCTAGTGGCATTAAATTATTGGCACCATTGGTTTCGATTGTGAATGGGATTCCAGCATTAGCCACAAATATGCAAAAATTTATTGATTTTGCAACTCAATTTCTGAGTAGAATATAATGGTATAAAAAAGAAGTCCGAATAACTGAAGCGATTTAGTATTCGGACTTCCTTTGAAAGATTGTGTTCATCTGTAAATTTTCAAAGGATGAAGGCTTGAAAAAGTAGAATTGTATATCCGAAGATGATGAGTATACATTTCTTTATTATGCTGCGATTATTAACACTATTATCAATGCCACAAACAACAGTAGAAAGATTTGGACTGCTTTGTTTGTTACAACACGTAGAAGAATTTCCTTTTTATAATTTCGTTCGCAATCTTCAAATAGGGCAATGCATATTTCTAGCCTTTGGGATATTTCTGCGAAGTCTTCAGGGGAATTTCTAATCATGTATTTGCCGTCAGTAACAATATCGTTTATTTCTATAAGGATTTTGTTAAGTCTGAATTTATATTGCCAAGGTTCGTAGGTGATGAAAAAGGAAGAAAGCTCACTCCAATAATTGTTGAGAATATCGACCAAGTTGCTTTCACCAGCGATGTTACCGGCATTATCAATCGCTTTAACTTTGTTAGCACGTTTTTTGGAAGTGTTCATAGGCGGAGTATGTAGCAGTAATTCCATATATGGAAGTGAACATTGCTTTTACATGGTTAAACTGATTTCTGAATTCTGCTTCAATCAGGAATACATAAGAAACAAAAATACCAGAAACAATTCCGCCAATGATACCAATTAGTAGATTAAAATCAATAGAATATATTGTTTTCCACATAGATGCCTCCGGTTTTAAACATATTCTTCTATTGGAACATTAAATATTCGCAGCGTATCCTCAATTTCAGCCTTGTACATTTCCTCATCATACATAGATGAATTCTTTTCTTCTAAGTGATGCATATGTGCATGGAACAATGTTATAAGCTGCATGTTATCGGAATATAGTGCTATATTCATATTGCCATTTACAGGAACTGGTGATTCGTGTATTTCAATTCCAATTTCTTTCATATCATACCAGCATTGTCTAAATTCCATATATAGTTTCTTAATTTCATTTGAACTGTTCATAATGTAATCTAATTCAATATAAAAAGTGGCACTTCGTTTGCTCATAATTTCATCTACGGATATAGTGAATTTGACTTCGGTATCTTCCAACGCAAGCAAGCTGTGATAGAATTCTGAAAAACGAGTAATCGGGTGCCTGTCAGAAGATAGCAGAGAAGAGGCATCTTCATTAAACTTTTGCACTAGTGCAAAATTGTTGGTAATCTCTTCGGCAAAATTATATGGATATCTTATAATGGTATCGTAATTTAAGACACTTTCCGAGACATTTTATAATGAATCTGA
>ENA-UOOD01004432-UOOD01004432.1-human-gut-metagenome-genome-assembly--contig:-CS67-NODE-4432-length-10915-cov-9.962707_pt1 | contig 10915 bp, 7 predicted proteins | sample MGYA00242464_ERZ724011 | MGnify/ENA metagenome assembly ERZ724011 | reverse complement strand
AACCGGACCAGTTCCCCGGAAGGGATTGCGGAACTGAAAATCCGTCTGGAACGCCTGCAATCCGCGGTGGAGAAAAACGGCTTGGAAATAGCAGCGGTACGTAACCATACCGTCCGGTTGTCGGAAGGCTGGCCGTTGTCTGCCGAAACGTTTGCCGGGGAGATGGAAAAGACTAGATACTGCCTGAGTCAAGACTGCCAAGCTGTAAAGGAAACGGTGAGACGGCTGGATGAGAGAATGGTCCTGCTGAAAAAGGAACCGGAGCGCAGACTGGTGACCTACCGTCTGGAAAGCGCATCCAAGGCAGTGGTAACGACAGCTTCAGCACTGATCCTGGCACTGGTCGTTTCCGTCTGGGCCAACTGTAACCAGTACCGCACGAACCGGCTTTTGAAGGATGCCGATTTGAAATACCGTGCCATCAGGATCTGCCTGCCGGGGGATGATCCCGACATCGCCTTCCTGGAGAAGCATTTCACCATCGAGCGGGACGAGGAAAAGATCCGGCGTGTGGAAAGGCTGGTGACCGCTTTTGAGGACTCGGTCAGGAACCGCATCCGTAACCATGAAATGGCGGCCTACAAGGACAGTCTGGCGCACCGGCTGTTCAGGGAGGCACAGGAAATCAGGAAGCAACTGGACAATCCTAATTCAAAATGACTGCACTATGGCAACAATCAAAACCAAATTCAGGTCCTCGTCCGTGGAAGGCAGGGAGGGCGCACTGTATTATCAGGTGATTCATAACCGTGTGGTCAGGCAGATCAGTACCGGATACAAACTTTTCGCTTCGGAATGGGACCAACGTTCCGAAGCGGTCATTCCCTGTCGACACCCTGCGGGGATGGAACGGGACAATTATCTTCTATCGGTAGGGGAACGGATAAGACGGGACAAAATCCGACTGGAAAAGGCTATCAGGACATTAAGCCAATCCGGTCCGTTTACAGCGGATGATATCGTCATACGTTTCCATGACAGCGGACAAGAACCTTCGTTTAACGACTATATCCGGCAACAGATAGTAAGGCTGAAACGTTTGGGAAAGATACGGACCTCTGAAACCTATACAGCCGCGCTCAAAAGTTTCAGCAGTTTTATGAAAGGTAGCGATATACTGTTTGGCGAACTTAGCTCTGACTTGCTCATGGAATACGAGGCTTATCTGAAAAACAGGGGGAACTCACCCAATACAATCTCGTTCTACATGCGCATTCTGAAAGCGGTCTACAACCGTGCGGTGGAGAACGGACTGACCGGACAGCGGAACCTGTTCAAGTCTGTTTATACAGGTGTGGAAAAGACCTTGAAACGGGCCATTCATTTAAATGATATCAGGCGTATCAAAAGACTGGACTTGTCCCTGAAACCCCACCTTGATTTCGCACGTGACATGTTCCTGTTCTGCTTTTACACACGGGGGATGTCCTTTGTGGACATGGCTTATCTGAAAAAGGGAGACATTGCGAACGGAATCCTGACTTACCGCAGGAAAAAGACCGGACAACAGCTGTTCATCCGATGGGAAAAGTGTATGCAGGAGATCATCGACAAGTATCCGGTGAATGAGACGGAGTTCCTGCTGCCTGTCATTACAGAACGGGACAAGGAATATAGGAAACAATACACCAACGCCCTGCACCGGGTAAATACACTGCTCAAAAAAATAGGGGAAATACTGGATTTACCAATACCCTTGACGATGTATGTCGCGCGGCATTCATGGGCCAGTATTGCCAAGAACCATAATGTGCCTGTCTCGGTAATCAGTGAAGGCATGGGACATGATTCAGAGAATACCACACAAATTTATCTTGCCTCATTGGATACCGCAGTAGTGGATAAAGCCAACAAAAAAATATTGGATTTGCTGTAGCCGGGCAGATGTTTAGCAAATAAATCCGACGCTTACCAAGAGACGGATAGCATATGGCAAAGTTAAGAAAAATAATAAATTTCAAAGCAAAAAAGATTAATTTTTTTATTGCTTATCGGTCATTTGTTTAGCTAATAAAATATAATGTTTAGCAAATATATTGTTTAAAAAAATATATCTTATTGATATTCAATAAGATATATTCTCCTATCCGTCTTTTGGTAAGAGACATAGCCAATAACACGTTTTGTTAATTTAAAAATACATGTATATAAGGAAATGAAATCACATGTTTTAATACTGCTGTTCATTCTTGTCTGTTGCGGATATGCCGGTGCGGCTTCCCAAGGAGACTCCATACAAGTATGTACAGGAGTATACCCTTCCCTGTCCTTATCTGCTGATACAGCCGGATTTGTTTTCTCCGGCCATTTGGAAGGTATCCTCCCTTCGGAACCATACAAGGGAACAGAAAAATATCAGGAAATACGGCCGGTTTCCGGATCTGTGCATCGTCTGGCCTTCAAGACAAACCTGTTGTACGATGTTCTGCTCATGCCTTCACTGGAAGTGGAATACCGCATCAATGACCGATGGTCTGTCAATCTGGAAGGGGAAATGGCATGGTGGAAGAAAGAGGACAGGCATAAATACTACCAGCTTGCCACTATAAGCCCGGAAGGACGTTACTGGTTCAAGACCCGCAAACCGTGGCACGGCCATTATATCGGGATTTTCAGCGGATTCTCGTGGTACGACCTCGAGAACGGTAAGGACGGATACAAGGGCGAGGCTGTCATGGCAGGTCTGAGCTATGGCTATATGTTCCCCGTCAGCCGTACGCTCTCGTTCGAGGCGGGTATCGGCGTGGGATATATGCACACCAGATACGAGGAGTACAGCCCCGTGGACGGACACTATGTGTACCAGCAGACCGAAAGCCTGAACTATTTCGGCCCCCTGAAACTGAAGTTCGCCCTCGTGTGGCGCCTGTGGGATACCGGTAAAAAGAAAGGAGGCGCGAGATGAGAACAAAATTACGGCATACTTTTGTCCTTGCCTTCCTTACCCTGCTGTGTGCGGGATGCCGCAAAGAGCTGTGCTATGACCATGACATGCATGGCAACTCGGTCAAGGTCAACGTGTCAACCTCCTGGGAACAGGAATGGGAAAGGGCTTACGACCACGACTGGAAGCAGGAGTGGGAAGACGGATGGAAATGGGAATACGATGACCTGCGCCCGGAAAAGGCGGAAGGAATCCGCACACTGGCTTACCGCGAGGGAGGCGGACATGCCGAAAGCAATATGCCTGCGGAGGGCGGACGGGTTCCACTGGAGGAGGGGCCCTCGTCACTGCTTTTCTACAACAACGACACGGAATACATCGTATTCAACGATCTTGTCGCCGTGGCGTCGGCATCGGCCACCACACGCACCGTCACCCGGGGCAACTTCCAGGCGTTGCACGGGGATGAGCGCACCATGAACCAACCTGACATGCTATACGGGCATTACGAGGAGGAGTATGTGGCGGAACGCACATTGGAACCTGTAGAACTGCCTGTAAGGATGAAACCTCTGGTCTATACATACCTGATACGTTATGAGTTCGGCAGAGGACTGGAATATGTAGCGTTGGCGCGTGGCGCACTGGCAGGTATGGCAGAGAGTGTCTTCCTGAAAGACGGGCATACGGGGGATGAGACCGCCACCATCCTGTTCGACTGTTCGAAAGAGGCATACGGTGTAGAAACCCTGGTAAAGACGTTCGGGGTGCCCAACTATCCGGGCGACCACTATACACGGTCTGACGGTAGCGATGCCAGATTCTCCCTGAATCTGGAGGTGCGGCTGCACAACGGCAAGTTCAAGACTTTCGAGTTCGATGTGACCGATCAACTTCTCGGGCAGCCCCGGGGGGGGGTCATCGTGGTGGACGGAATCGAGATCCCGGACAAGGAAGGCACCGAAGGCGGTGGAACTTTCGACCCGGAGGTGGACAAGTGGGGCGATTATATCGACATACCCCTGCCTATAAACTAAAGCCTGATATATTGAGAATTTCAAATTTAATGTCTAATTAATTTTTCAAGAAAATGAAGAGAAGTTTATTTTTGCTTGGAATGGCTGCAGCAGCACTTTCAAGCTGTACGAATGAGGATGTGGTAGACGTAGCGCAGAACAGGGCCATCCGGTTTGACACGTTTGTAAACAACAATACCAGAGCGGTGACGGAAGTTGGATCAGGCATAGGGCAGACCCAATTGACTTCCTATTACCTGTTCGGTAACTATGGTGATGCAGTAAATAGTTATGATAAAACCGTGTTTGCCAATGAACCCAGTTCCGCTATCGCGTATTGGACTCCCAACAAATACTATGCTTTCGGCGCCTATGCGAATGGCAACGGCAACAGGATTGAAAACGCAGATTTCAAAGCCAACGAGGGTAAACTGACGTTTCCCAACTATACACCGGATGACGAAAAGGACCTGGTAGCCGCAATTGCCAGAGCGGAAACTGATGCTGATGTGACAAACGAAAATGCTGTTGCATTGCAGTTTGTCCACATGCTTTCCCAAGTGAAATTCACATTCAAAACAGATGTTGCCGACAGTTATACCATAAAAATTTCAGACTTGAAATTCAATGCGGTTAAAACTGCGAACGGTTCTTATACTAAAACAGACGAAACCACTGGCACGATTGAATGGATTGGGAATACCCCAACAGAAAATTACGTGTATGAAGAAATGTCTGACATCGCAGATAAAGACAAGAACTATACCGATTCTGATGTAAAATTGGTTATTCCACAAGATAATACAAACAATATCTCTGTTACCTTTACCGCAACCTTGAGCGGTCCCGGGATAGATAGTGATGTAAAAAAAGTGTTCAAAGCTGACCTGGGTTATGAAGTAGGTTCAATATCAGGTACTGAAGCAAACACCTGGACCCCCGGTTACCGTTACAACTATACGGCCACTATCAATGCTGAAGATATTAAGGATGATTTAAAGGAAATTCAATTCACAACTGCGGTTACCGGATGGGAGGATGCCAATGGTACTACTGTAAATCCATCAGAAAAGCAATGATATCAAGGATTCCCCTGTTTCACACTCATAGCCTATGCCGGACAAGGGAAGCTTAAAAAAGGCTGCAAGGGGTTGGATGTTCCCCTTGCAGCCACAAGAAAGGGGAAGACATTACCCTACAGATAAACAGAAATAAGAATGAAAGATATGCGACTATATTTGAGAAACAGTTTCCTTCCGATGGCAATGTCAGCGTTTCTTGCCATGGGATGTTCCGATAAACTGACCGGTACGGACGAGGCGGGCGGTGCTCCGGTGACTTTCTCCACCGGGATGACCCGTGCGGCGGTGGATGCCGACAAAAAAGGGATGCAGGACTTTCTGGTATGGGGAGGTTCCGACGGCAGCAACAACCTGTTCGATGCCACAGCCGTGACCCCGGACGGGTACTATGAGGGTGTCCGTTATTGGGTTTCAGGAAAGACGCATAATTTTTATGCCCTTCATCCGGCCGGATTGAGTGGGACAGGATGCGGAGATGACGGTGTGAGGACTGTAACCGGCTTTGATACCTCCGCAAAGAGAGGTGCGGAGGCTGTTGACCTGATGACAGCCGATGCTGGTGGAATCACATATACCGAAGGGCAGTCCCCGAATGCCGTGTCGCTATCGTTCAGCCACGAACTGAGCCGGGTGAGGTTCCATATCGAGACCAAAGAAGCGGTGAACATAAGCGATATAAAGCTGGCGGGAATAGTCTACAAGGGGGATTTTACTTCCAAGGCCGAAGTTTCATCTCCTTGGAGCAACACCATAGAGGCAACGGATGAGACCACCCCTTTCACCCAACCAGAACTTACACTGGCGGCAAACGGGGAGAGTGACCTGCTAGGTGGCGACCTGCTATTGATACCGCAGTCCCTTAATGACAACTGTGTGTTTACCATGACCTGGACTTATAAGGAGGGCGATGTGAGCAGAACCGTCAATGTCCCCCTGCCGGATGCCGGAGCTTCGGAATGGCAGAAAGGAAAAAGCTACCTCTATTCCGCCTCCATCCCGGCACAAGCCACCGACATCACCTTGAACGTAAACGTGGGCGACTGGAATGACGTGAAAATAGATGTTGACTTGGAATAATCCGGATAAATTTTCAATATGAACAGAATGAACAGATTTAAAATTTACCTCCTATATGCCGGAATGCTGATCGGATGTACGGGACTGCAGTCCTCCTGCGCTTCCGACGACGAACGTGACATCACCGCTTCCGGTAAACCGGTGGAAGTGACCCTTGCGGTTTCCACCCGTGCGGGTGCGACGGACGATATCACCGCCCCCGAATCTGAAATCAATACTCTGCGTATCTATGCTTTCCGGGGAGACGAACTGGCGGGCTATTACTACGGTACAGCTACGGAAAATATTGCCATGAAACTGCCCTCCGGTGAGATCTCGTTCTATGCCATCGCCAATGAGGAGGCAGCCGGACAGTTGAAACAGAATAACGGGACTGATGTCTGGACCTTTCCCGGTCCCATAGACAACCAGACTCCGGACCTTGAGAATATTTCGGTAACAGCTGCACAGCTGGAAGAAGCCACATTCAGCACCCTGCCACAAGCCGAACTGACAAGCGGAGATACCAATGTGAAAGACGAAACCGGCAAGACCTACAAGGGAGCCGTATTGCCCATGACCGGCAAGACGAGTAAAACGGTGAGTGCAAACTCTACGGTGCAAATCACACTCATGCGTTCCGTGGCAAAGCTGAACCTTTACTTCTCCAAAGTCGGGGTGGATACTGACATACTTTATCTGGGACGCGGACTGTATCTCTATAATGTTCCCCAATATGGTTACTTGTTCCCGAGAAACAACTATGAGGGAAGTTTTAACAATCTTGAAACGGATGACGGGGAGAAGTCTGACTCATGGCTGCACCAAAAGGGAGGCATGGTAATCCTGAAATGTGGTTGGCCGGAGGAAACGGCAGATGCTGATCCGAATAATGAAGAATTCTCAAAGACCCATATCAACGAAATCACCATATTCAACAACACCCCTTCCATGGATGCCTCGTTGAGTACACATCAGTATATGCCCCAACGCCCGATCTACCTGTTTGCCAATCCGAACAAGATACCCGCCACGGACAACCTGCCGGCAGAACCGTCAACAAGCGAAGTAAAGGGTTACTACCTGAAGATCATGGCGCACATGCACAGAACCGACGAGCAGGGTACTGCAGGACATCCGGGAAAGGTATTTTATGTGTCGTTGCCTGAGGTCAAGGCGAATGACAATTTGGAAGTGTATTCTACCATCTTCGTGGACGGCTATATAGGCATCCTCCCCCATTGGAAAATCACGGAATGGACAGCAGGGGGTGCCAACATAGGATTCAATTAAATAACGGATAAACATTTGGTCAATCATGAACAGATTAAGAAACTGCATCTTTTGGGTGGCGGGCATCCTTGTAATTCTGTCCGCCTCGTCATGCACAGATGATACGTTCCCAACCGGTCAGGGCACCCCGGACGGTGTGGACATGGGCAGAACGGTGGAGGTCACCATCCCTTTCAAGACGGGAAAAGGTATAGCCGCCGACATACAGACCCGTGCCGGCGGACCGGATTCACAGCTTTCGGGCATTATGGTGTTCATATATGAGAATACCGGAAAGCCGGAAACCGACAGGCGTGTAGGCTGGTACCTTTTCTCCAATCCGGCGAACGGCAGCCTGGAAAACAGTACGGGCGGATGGATACCGGATAGTGACGATCCAACCTGTGGAAAAATAAAATTTCACGTACCCGTGGGCGATTGTTATATCTATCTGATAGGAAACGCCACCGGTTCGTTTCTGGAATTCTTTCCGGGATTGAGTACCCCGGGCGGAAGCGAAGAGGACCGGCTGGCTACCTTGGAACAGTTTTGGACCGCGGGAACTCCCAGGTGGACCGGAAACATGAATACCGTAGACGGTTACCTGCCGTTGGTAGGAACCGTGAACAATGAGCGGGGAGATTGCACGGTACAGAGTGACGGGACTATTAAATACACAGGTACGGACGGTGAGGAGCATACGCTTGATTCGAAATCTACAAATGAATCGGATGACAATTCTTTTATTCTGAAGCGTCTGATGAGTAAGGTGACGGTAAATATCAAGGGAGGAGAAGGAGTCACTTTCACACCGAAGGATTATCGTTTCCGTCATGTGCCCACCTATGTGTCGCCCATCAATGCGGCATGGACTGACGAAGAGAAAGACCGAATTCCCGTAACCGATACCGAAACCGTGCCTTTTAGCATGCAGAGCAGTAACAGCTTCACCGTATATCTGCCTGAAAATGTACGGGAAGCGACCGGTACAATAGGTTCTTTTGCCGACCGTGAGGAGATTATCAAGGATACATACGGAAAAAACACTTTGGAAACGGATGACGGGCATGAAGAGCACTACCAATTTAAAAACGCTCCGAAAAACTCCACTTACATGGAGATAACCGGACGCTTCGAAGGGACACACGATGGAAAGACCGTATCAGCCGACTGCCGTTACTTTATCCATTTCGGTGACTTTGGTGAGTCCAAAGGATATGGAGATTTTAGTTTAAGGCGCGACTACCACTATACATATAATATCACGGTGAACGGTGTGAAGGACATTTATGTAGAGGTAAATGACAATAAAGAGGCACCGGGAGCTGAAAGCATCGTGTTTGAGGGAGGTGTCCGCCAAAGACTGGACGCGCATTACGAACAGGTGGAAATGAAGTTTGATAAAAGCACATTGAGCAACGGAATATATATCTATGCCACTACACCGTATGGAAATATCGACTGTTTCTACAGACCGGGGACAAATGGTACAGGTACAATTGAAGGAAATAGCTATACGCGGGAAAATGTGACAGACTATACTTCCTGGATCAAGTTCAGGAAACAAGAGGAAAAAGGAAGCTTGGCTCTTTACCACCCTGACGAAGTAAAGGATGTTCTTGCCACCCTGGATGACTTTTATAGCGGTAGTGAGCAAACGGCTTATTACACCTGCTTCGTGGACGAGTTTTATTACGAGAAGCATCCTGACAGAAAGCAGAGTAACACGATGATTCATCTGAGCGACTTTATCAATGCAGACGACCGTACTTTCAGCTTGGGCAGCCGGCTGAAGTATAGTGCGGACGGCAAGAGCGCCGTCGCTTCTGCGGTCTATGTGCTGCAACAACGCTCCATCGCCTGTTTCTATGACCTGAATGATATGAAAAGGAATAAATACGGGGTGGAGATTGTGGATGAGATCGGCCAGCTGGTAGGACCGATAACGTATGGGAACCCCAACTCTTCTACCACAGAAATGAAAGATGGACGGACAAATACGATAAATGAGATTGCAAACAACGGTGCTGTGAATTGGACAAAGAACGGCTTTTTGCTCAGTGACAATGACAACAGCCTTGTGGCAGGAAAAGAAAGATTAAGTTCAGAAGAAGCCTATTTGGCCTGCCTTACCCGCAACCGTGACCTTGACGGAAATGGAACGTTGGAAGATGACGAAATTCGTTGGTATAACCCCGCCCGCGACCAGGTTCTCGGTCTCTGGATTGGCGAACCGGCCATGCCTGCGGAGGCCGCCCTTTATCCAAGCTCTACTGAAGATTTGGCAAGACCTGCGGCAGGGAGTGCCTGGCCCATATTTACCAGTACAGGCGGTAATAACCGTGTGATTTATGGGGAGCAGGGAAGCTCCTTCGGAGATGCAGGCAGTGCTCCTAATGGCGGTTATGTGCGTGCGGTAAGAAATTTAGGGGCCGGAGTACCTGATGCTGAAAGTTATAGGCAGAAAGCGGATGCCTATTATGAATATAATTCCGGTAACCGTACTATTGAACTGTTTTTGACAGACAATGCCTTGCGTGCTTTCAGCAACCGCGAACTGGCTTCTCATAACGAAAGAAGCGTAGTCAACCGGCCACCGAAAATGTTCCAGGTAGCTGCACATCCGTTTATTGAGGAAGCGACTGAACATTGTAACGGATTCCTCGGGATGGGTGCTCATGATTTTTCTTATAGCAGGCTTCGAACAAGCCCCTGTCTGGAAGCGACAACGAACACAACAACAGTGGCACGAAACTATCCGGGTGATGGAGAAGACAATGTAACCACAGCCTCATGGCGTCTTCCCAACCAAAGGGAACTGGTACTTATGGTGATTGCCATGTCAACCGAAAAAGGAGTTTTGGATTATGAGAACGAGGATGATTACCAACATGTGAGTGCTACACATAGGCATGTTGCGGACACATATGACTATGAATCTAATTATCTCCTGCAATGCCGTACCGCTTTCTCCAATCCTAATTATCCGATTGACTCCAATAAGAATTCAAACGGCTATATGTATAATACAAAAACAGACCAGATACAGATATTTTGGGATACGGGAGATGGTAGAGAGGATTACGGTCAAGGGACTGACGGAACTGCCGGTTATCTCTGTGTACGCGATGTCAGGTAATAGCACTTTTTAGATATTTTGTCCAAAGAGTTGTTTTTCTGGTTCATCCCGATCTGTATGGCAGGGCTCACATAATCCGGGCGTGTTGTTTCTTTCTCAACAAAATAGGAGGAAACAACACGCCCAAAAACAACCATCCATTTTCCCTCTTTCTCGAAATATCCGTAACATATGGGAATCTTTGTCGACTTAAATTACAACAAATACAATCTCTATTTTGGGAATACGGCTTTCTGAATACCGGAAATCCCATGACCTGCCGTTTTACATCCCCTCCCTACAGTCTACAACGACATGCCATCAAAACACTCCCCCATAAAATTTCTATTTTTCCTGTGAAATTATTCTCTTATTCAAAAAAAATAGTATCTTTGTCCTATGAAAGTTGTTCATAAGTATGAGACTGTAAAGTACTGAAATTAGCACAATCTCCAAATCGTTACCTTAGACTTTTCAGAACTTCCAT
>ENA-UOOD01004431-UOOD01004431.1-human-gut-metagenome-genome-assembly--contig:-CS67-NODE-4431-length-10915-cov-13.784715_pt1 | contig 10915 bp, 6 predicted proteins | sample MGYA00242464_ERZ724011 | MGnify/ENA metagenome assembly ERZ724011 | reverse complement strand
TCGCCAGCGCAGCGATACTATATAACTCCCGAGGGCGAGAGCCCGGAGCCCGCCTGTAAGGCGAAGCCGATCACAGGCAGAACCCTGACAGCCCAGGGCCGAAAGGCCCGGAGGCTGGCTCAACCCTCACGCTCGTAAGGGCGTGTCAACCTTCGGGAATACGGGAAAGCACCGCCCCGGTCTCGGTCCCGACCGCGCCGAAAGGCGCCTAAACCCTCAAGCCCAAAAGCTTTCAGTATCATATGACATGATAGTCATTCTGCGGATTGACTCGCTGCGCTCGCCTTCCCTATTTCATAAAAGGCAAAAAATTCCCCTATCCTGCCGGAATTCAGAGGAGCAGGATAGGGGTTGTTTCTCACTTCCGAAGAAGTGAGGGGGGACAACGATATGGAAGATGAACCATTGTTCATCGCGTCCCTGCGGGGTGAAGGGCGGTCTCAGATATGAGCCTTGGCGCCTTCTTCTTTAGCAGCCAGTGCTGCTTTTTCAGCTCTTTCCTTAGCGAGTACGCCCTGGAAGCGGACGACTTCTTCTTTAATGACAGGAGAGAGAACGAGCAGGGAAATGAGGTTTGGAATTGCCATGAGTGCGTTGGCAATATCGGAGAGGTTCCATACCAGATCCAGGGTCTGGGTAGCACCTACGTAAACAACCAGGGAGAATACAACTCTGTAAACCATATTGAATTTATGGGTTCCGAAGAGGTATTCCCATGCTTTTTCGCCGTGGTATTCCCAGCCAAGGATGGTGGAGAAGGCGAAGAGGATGATACCGATAGCTACGATGTAGGTTCCGATGACTCCGATGTTGGAAGAGAAGGCTGCCATGGTGAGGGCAATGCCTTTCAGAGGAGCACCGCTGGCATCAGTGGTGCCAAGGACACCGGAGGAAGCAATGGTAAGACCGGTAATGCTGCAGACAACGATGGTATCCCAGAAGGTGCCGGTCATATTGATGTAGCCCTGACGAACAGGATCATCGGTGGTGGCAGCAGCAGCGGTAATAGCTGCAGAGCCCAGGCCGGCTTCATTGGAGAAGCAGCCTCTGGCAACGCCGTAACGCATGGAGTTCATAATGGTGACGGTAATGGTGCCGAGGACGCCGCCGCCGATAGCCTGCGGATTGAAGGCCATCATGAAGATCAGATAGAGGCCGTGAGGTACGTTCTGGATATTAATAAGAATGCAGATAACGCCTGCGATGATGTAGAACACAGCCATACCGGGAACAACGACAGAGGAAACTTTGGAAATTGTCTTGATACCGCCTACGATGATGATGAGAGACAGGATGGTCAGAACCACGCCGCAGACTTCCAGCGGAATGCCGAAGACTGTCTGCACAGCTCCGGAAATGGAGTTTGCCTGGGTCATGTTGCCGATACCGAAAGAAGCGATGACAGAGAAGAGTGCGAAGAGGAAACCGAGGGTGCGGCCGGCCATTTTATTTTTGAAGCCGTTTTTCATGGTGAACATGGGGCCGCCCTTCATTTCACCTTTGGCATTCACTTCACGGTATTTAATAGCCAGCATGCATTCGGAGAATTTGGTGGTGAGGCCGAAGCATGCGGAAATCCACATCCATACCAGGGCGCCGGGGCCGCCGGAGAACATGGCGGTGGCAACGCCTACAATATTGCCGGTGCCGATGGTGGCAGCCAGGGCAGTCATTAATGCGGAGAATGGAGAAACATCGCCTTTGCCTCGTTTTGTGGTGCGGGCTTCTTTAGAAAGGACGCTGTGGATTGCATAGGGCAGATTCCGCCAGGTCTGAAATTTCAATAAACAGGTGAGGTACACGCCGGTACCGACAAGGAGCACCAGCATTACCGGGCCCCAGACTATGCCGTCAATGGTATTGACGAGCGAGTTGATTGCAGCCATGTCCATAATAATATCCCCCTTACATTTGACCCGTTTTTCTGAGAAAAAAACAACCGCCGCACTCAGGCTGCTGGTGAAAAAAGTCTGAGGCTGGCGGTGATATGTATGTATGCATCCATGCATAGCGGGAGTTACCCGGCTGCCAGCCCTGTCCTTTTGCCTGAGAGATTCGGGATTTACGGGTGAAATCCCTTTACACCTTCGGCGCCCAATCGAATGGGACTCTCCAGAGTTGTGTCCGTACACAGTTTCGTGTTCTTCTGAACGCCTGATAGTATTACTCCTTCGGCAGAGGGGCTTTGGGCCTCTCATTTTTCAGTGTACATCATCCACCATATTTTGCTTTTTGGCTTCTTCGGGACCAGATCTGAATTCCCCCTACGGAAACCTGCCGTGCATTGCGGCATATATTCACAGGCATTGCCTGATCCTATACATACATTAAGGATATTGATTTTATGGAACCATTTTTAGAAAAAGCAGGGCCTCCACTTCGGGAAATATTTCCAGGGATACTTCCCGAAGCCCGGCACTCCCTGATGAATCAGTTTAGGAGGGCTTATCCACCAGGGTGCCCTTTGCCGGATGGGGTGTCATATTAATCCCGGCGGAAGGAAAATGGGAAAACCTTTCCGTCTGGAAATAATATGTAATATCAGTGCCCGATTGAAAGGCTCAGTCTTCCGCATTGGCGGAAATTTTGGCCTTTACTTCCTTGCTGGGGTCCTGGTCTACGTATTCTTCGTAGTCCTTGCCTGTCTTCAGGTGGTCGAAATACTTGGCAGTTTCTCTTACCACCACGCCGGACAGGGCCAACAGGGCAATCAGGTTAGGAATAGCCATGAGTCCATTGACAATATCTGCCAGAACCCAGATGGCTTCAAGTTTCAAAAATGCGCCGCTCGCAACCAGTGCGATAAAGATGATACGGTAAGGAAGAACTCCTTTGGTACCAGCCAGGTAAATCATGCAGCGTTCGCCGTAGTAGTTCCATCCAAGGATGGTGGTGAAAGCGAAGAGTACCAGGCCGATCATGAGCATGTAGCCGCCAAAAGCGGGGAATGCATCTTTGAATGCGGCATTGGTCAGGGCTGCACCGTTCAGGCCGTTCAGCCATTCACCGGAAACGACGATGGTAAGACCGGTCAGTGTGCAGATGATAATGGTATCAATGAAGGTACCGGTCATAGAAATAAGTCCCTGTTCGGCAGGCCATTTGGTTTTAGCAGCGGCTGCTACGATAGGAGCAGAGCCCAGGCCAGATTCATTGGAGAATACGCCTCTGGCGATACCATTTCTCATAGCCATGATCATGGTAGAACCAAGGAAACCGCCAGCTGCTGCACTGCCTGTAAATGCGTTGGAAATAATAGTTTCCACAGCGCCAGGAATCTTATCAGCGAAGAAAATCAATACACCAATGGTTGAAATGAAGTAAATCACTGCCATAGCCGGAACGATTTTGGAAGCGGCTGCAGCGATGGACTGGAGTCCGCCAAGAGTAATGGCTGCTACCAGAACCGTGAGAATCACGGCTGTCCACATGGGATCCAATCCGATAGTCATCTTGGTGATATCCACAATGGAATTCACCTGGGCAAAAGTACCGATTCCGAAGTAGGCTACCAGAACGCCGAAGATGGCGAAGAGGGTGCCCAGCCACTTGTACTTCTCGCCCATACCGTTTTTAATGTAGAACATAGGGCCGCCGGCGATTTCACCTTTGGCATCTACTTCGCGGTACTTGACGGCCAGAAGACCTTCTGCATACTTGGTAGCCATTCCGAAGAATGCGGCAAGCCACATCCAGAAAATGGCGCCCGGGCCGCCGGCTGCGATGGCTGTTGCCACGCCTACAATGTTGCCGGTACCTACTGTGGCAGAAAGGGCTGTGCAGAGAGCCTTGAAAGAATCAATATCACCGCTGCCTGCATTCTGTGCTTTGAAAATCAGCTTCAGTGCCTTCGGTAATTGGAATACCTGCAGCAGCTTCAGTCTGATGGTAAGCAGGATACCGGTTCCTACAAGAAGAACCAGCAGCGGCGGCCCCCAGATAAAACTATCCAGCGAATTCAACACATTCATGTAATTCAAATCCATTTTAACAACGCCCTCCAGATCATAAGATAGATACAAAAAAGCCGGCTTTCCATGAAAAATAAAACTCTGGAAGCCGGCATTGTCTACCTTAAAGCGGAACACATAGTGTGACGCTGCTTTCTCTGTCCTTTTGCCTGAGAGATTGGGATGCTGCCATCCTTACACCTTCGGCGCTCTTTAATCGAGACTCTCCAGAGTGTGTCCGCATACGGTACTCATCTTTTCAGATACCTGAGAGTGTCACTCCTTCGGTAAGCCTTATGGCTTTCTCCCATATGTTTCATCCACCTGTATGAATTTGATGTTTGCATTATAGGTCCCCTTGTAAAATTTTGCAAGAGGTTTTTTCGCATTTAATTATTTTCTAATTTGTAGGAACACACCTTCGGTGTGAGAGTTGACGGGGCCTTTGGCCCCGAGGGTTGCGGATTGCCGCTCTGCGGCAATGCTTATAAAGTCAGCGTTACGGGATTGACTTTCAGTGTCATATGACATAGTAAGCATTCTGGTGATTAGCCGCTACGCGGCTCCCCCTTATCCGGCTGCGCCGGACTTTCCCCCCATCCGGGGGACAGAATAAATCGCTCTATGATTTCCTGTAGAGACATGGCCCCATAGCTAAGCATCCATAGTGCCCCCTCATAGAGGGGGAAAGGTGGTGGCGCCAGCCACCAAAGGGGGATTGCATTTCCGACGCCCGCAGGGCGGTTGTATGGTTTTATACAAACTGGCGCCTTCTATAATTTAGAGGCGCCACCACAACCCTCAGCGGCAAAGCCGCTGTCAAACTTAAGAACCTTCGGGGCGATAGCCCCGTCAAACTTTAGAACCCTCACGCCCATAAGGGCGTGTCCATAAGCAGGCCCACTCTCCTATCCCAGGGCCACATCCAATGTCATCATCACCATGAATCCCAAGGCGAAGGTGAGGACCCCTATATCGGAATGCTCTCCTTCCGACATTTCAGGAATCAGCTCTTCCACCACCACATACATCATGGCGCCTGCCGCAAAGGAAAGAAGATAAGGCATAAGAGGCACCACCAGGGACGTGAGGAGAATGGTGAGCAGGCCGCCCACCGGTTCCACCGCTCCCGACAGCACACCGCCTGCGAAGGATTTCATCTTTCCCATACCAGCGCCCCGAAGAGGCATGGAAATAATGGCCCCTTCCGGGAAATTCTGAATGGCAATGCCGATGGAAAGAGCCATGGCTGATGCATAGGTAATATCCCCGTGGCCTGACAGGAAACCGGCCAGCACCACCCCCACGGCCATACCTTCCGGAATATTATGGAGCGTCACTGCCAGTACCAGCATGGTGGTGCGGGCCAGATGACTCCTGGGCCCTTCTGCCCTTTCCGCCCCCATATGAAGATGGGGAATGATGTGATCCAGGAAAAGCAGAAAAAGAATGCCTCCGCCAAATCCAATCACCGCAGGCAGAAAAGCCAGCTTCCCCCAGTCCGACGATTCCTCAATGGCCGGAATGAGAAGACTCCAGATAGAAGCCGCCACCATGACGCCGGAAGCAAAACCTGTGAGCCCCCGCTGCACGCCGCGATGCATTTCTCCCCGCATAAAAAACACACAGGCCGCCCCCAGAGAGGTGCCCAGAAAGGGGATAAAGAGTCCCCAGAAAATATCCATATTCATTATGTTCTCCTTTAAATAAAATTTTGAATTAACTTATCCTAACAATAGGCTAACTGAGAGTATTTGTCAATATGGTTTCTTTGAGGTTTCCTGTCCGGCTTAGTTCACATGGCGTTTCTTACCCACAGGAAACTTTTCGACAGAAAACTTTCCATTCACTACATATTCACAGATTGTGAATAACTCTGTTGTGAATCTCTGTGACTAACTTTGTCGATAAAATCGGTAATTCAGAACTTTTTTCCTGTGAATTTCTACAGGAATTCACAGAGTTTTGAACAAAATGTGGATAACTTAAAAGGGCCGCTGCGCGGCTTTGGACACACCTTCGGTGTGAGGGTTCAAAGGGTTCAGAAGGTTCAGAGGGGAAGGTTGACGGGGCTTCGCCCCGAAGGTTCTTAAGGTTCTTAGGTTTGACGGCCCTTCGGGCCGAGGGTTTTGGATTGCCCTTCGGGCAATGCTTATAAAATCAGCGTTACGGGATGACCTTGCTGTATCATATGGCAAGATAAGCATTCTGGTCGTAGAAAACCATACAACCGCGCCTGCGGCACGAGGTCGGACTGTTTTCCCACGGGCGAAGCTCGGTTGTGAAGGTTTTACGCAAAATGGCGCCGAAGGCGCCCACCACAACCCTCAGCGGCAAAGCCGCTGTCAAACTTTAGAACCCTCGAGGCGATAGCCCCGTCAAACTTTAGAACCCTCAAGCCCCAAAGGGGCTTGTCCATAAGGCGTGTCAACCTTCGGGAATACTGGAAAGCACCGCCCAGGTCTCGATCCTGTCCACTATTTCACAAACTCCCCTATATGCCGGTTAATCATATCTGCCATCCTCTTTTTGGCTTCCACGTCGCCGTGGAGGCCGTCCAGAGCCAGGTGTTCCGGCATCAGGTTATCGTAGAGGAAAGCCGCTGCCGTGTCGATATGGGGCTGGGTGCGGATGAATGCGTTAACCTTTCGAAAGGCTTCTTCCCAGCCTTCTGCTGTCGGTTCGTGAAAGACTTTATCTATGCGGGATGGATTGATGGGCGGCAGGGTGAGAAGGATGGGCACAATGTTATGGTCTCTGCACTTCTGCTGGATTTCCTGCAAATCACGGATGACCTCTTCCGCCGGCACGCCGCCGCGGAGGCTGTTGCTGCCGCCCAGAATGAGGAGGTATTTCAGATGAAAGGGAAGAACGTCCCTGTCAAAGCGTTCCACCATGTCATGGCTCGTATTTCCTGAATCCCCCAGATTGATGGTGTCAAAGTCCAGATAGTAGCCATAGCTGTATTCTAGGTCATTAGGACCATAAGACATACGGCCGCCGCCATGGGTAATGCTGTCGCCGTAGAGGCCAATGGTATAGCCTTCTCTAGAAAGTTGCCGTTTCTGGGGCAGGCTCCACTGTCCTACAGGATTTCCTTCCCCATCCTTTCCCCGCACCCGCCAGTACCAGGTGCCGAATCGGGGAGTGTCGTCGTAGAAATCGGTATAAAGGAAATCTCCGCCGCCTATGCGGTACATGGAATGGGCAGTGCCTTCCGTATTTTCAGGATAGGCAGACAGGACTTCGATTTCATAGGAGGAAGCTCCGGGATTTCCTACGTAGGAATAGACAGGATAGAGCAGAGTCCCTCCCCTTTCTCCGCTTCTGTCCGGCCGGGGAAGGGGCGCGTTTCTGGAAACAGGAGTCACCGAGCTTTCCAACGGCCGGGGGTCGCTTTCCGCATCTATGGGATACCCGTCAAAATCAAGGGGCTTTTCCTGCCAGTACAGCTCCTGCAGGTCTTTGAACTGCCCGCTTTCAGGAAGAAGCATATCGCTCATATAGGCGGTGGTTTTCCAGGTGCCTTCCATCTTTCCGTGATCCCGGCGGCTGAAGGTGACATCATACTTCACGGCGTCATAGTCGGGCTTCCAGGACAAATGAAGCAGCCCCTCTGCAGACACGGTGCCTGCGGCAAGAAGAGCTGCCAGTACAGTAGAAATGATGATTTTTTGATTCATTGTTTATCTCCATTGTTTCACGTGAAACAAGTGCGCCCTTAGGGCGCAAAGGGGCACGGCTTCGCTGTGGGTTGTGGCCTGCTGGCGCAGGCAGGTTGTGTAGAAGGGTTGTATAAAAAGGGTTCTTAAGATGGATGGGCCTTCGGCCCAAGGGTTCGTAAGTTTGACGGCCCTTCGGGCCGAGGGTTTTGGATTGCCCTTCGGGCAATGCTTATAAAATCAGCGTTACGGGATGACCTTGCTGTATCATATGGCAAGATAAGCATTCTGGTCGTAGAAAACCATACAACCGCGCCTGCGGCACGAGGTCGGACTGTTTTCCCACGGGCGAAGCTCGGTTGTGAAGGTTTTACGCAAAATGGCGCCGAAGGCGCCCACCACAACCCTCAGCGGCAAAGCCGCTGTCAAACTTTAGAACCCTCGGGGCGATAGCCCCGTCAAACTTTAGAACCCTCAAGCCTCAAAGGGGCTTGTCCATAAGGCGTGTCAACCTTCGGGAATACTGGAAAGCACCGCCCAGGTCCCGATCCCGACCACGCCACAGGCTCACTATTTCATAAACTCTCCCATATGCCTGTTGATTTCTCCGGCTATCATCTGCTTGGCGTTCCAGTCTCCGTGGATGCCGTCCATGGCCAGTTCTCCGGGCATGACGGGGTAGTCTGCAAAGGGAGCGGCCGTATCTATATGGGGCTGGGTGCGGATCCAGCTGTTCACGGTGTCCACTGATTCCTTCCAGCCGCTGTAGGTGACGTCGCCGTAGTATTTCTGTATGTTTTCCGGATTGATAGGAACAATGGTGAGGAGAATGGGCACAATGTGGTGTTCTATGCATTTTTTCCGGATGGCTTCCAGATGACCGATGACTTTCTGGGGGTCTGCCCCCATGCGAAGGTCATTGATGCCGCCCATGATGAGAAGGTATTTCACATGGAAAGGCAGTACGTCCCGGTCAAAGCGGTCTTCCATCATTTCCGTGGTGTCGCCGCTCCTGCCCATATTGACAGCCGGAAAGTCCAGGTAGGTCACATAGCTGTAGGCCATGTCGGCAGGACTGTGGTACAGGTGTCCGCCGCCCTGGGTAATGCTGTCACCGAAAATGCCCACTTCAAAATGTTCTTCCGGATTAGTCCGCACTTTTTCCGGAAGGCTCCAGATGCCCAGGGGATTTCCATTTTCGTCCATGCCTCTGACCCGCCAGTAGAAGGTGCCAATGCGCGGATTGTCATCATATACGTTAGACAGGGTGGTTTCTTTGGAAAATACCCTGTATTTTGAAGGTTCTGTGCCGTCCCGGTTTTCCGGATACTGGTCCGTCACTTCCACTTCATATTTCACAGCGCCCGGATTTCCTGCATAGGAATAGACGGGATAGAGAAGGGTAGAGCCGTTCCCCGGACGGTACACATGGGGATAGGGGGCGTTCCTGGTGATGGGCTTCATGGTACTTCTTACTTCCATGGGCGAGGAGAAAGGGCCCATGCCTTCCCAGTTGGCGTCAATGGGGCGCACCCGCCAGTAGAGGGGTGCTTCTCCGGGCGGGAAGGTGGACAGGTCCACCAGGACCTGGTTCGTATAAATACGCTGGTTATCGTACAGATGGTTTTCCACCGGGCTGTTCCGGTCCAGATTCTCCGGCAGTCCCCGGAAGATTTCCACTTCGTAGCGCACCGATTCCGGATCTTCCTGCCAGGTGAGAAGGATGAGCTTTTCCTGCTCTCCCGCTTTTTCCTCCATCTGGGAAGGAAGGGCCCCTTCTTCTCTGCCGGCAGCCAGGGCGCTCTGGAGGAGCTGGTCTTCTATAGACACATCTTCTGCCGAAACAGGAAGGGAAAAGGACAGGGCCAGAAGGGCCGATATAATCAATTTCGCAGGATTTTTACCAATCAGGGATTTCATGATTTCATTCCTTTAATTTCTTTATAGAGATACTGCAGGGCCTGTTCTGCTTCCCGGCTTCCCAGGGAGGCCGCTTTTTCCAGCCACTGCACGGCGGCCAGGCTGTTTACCTCCGTACCATAGCCGTACTGATAGCAGGCGGCCAGCCAACCCATGGCTTCCGGGAATCCCCGGTCTGCGGCCTCTTTGAAAAGGGCAAAGGCTTTATCATCATTTCCATCTTCATGGTACATGACTCCCAGCTGGGTGGTGGAGGAGTCCATGCCGGCATCGGAGGCTCTGCCATACCATTCTTTGGCCAGGCGCCGGTCTTTTTTCGTGCCATTGCCATAATAGTAGCAGTTGGCCAGATTGCCCATGGCGGTAGGTTCTCCTCCTTCTGCCACCTTCTTTGTATACCGGAAGCCTTCTTTTTTGCTCCCCCCTTTTTCATCAAAGAGATAGAGCATGCCCAGGGCGGTACCTGCCTTCAGGTGGCCTTTGGAAAAAGCTTTCTTAAAGAGGCGAATGCCTTCCTTTTCATCCTTCGGCACGCCGTCGCCCAGGTAGTAGAAATAGGCCAGGCGGTTCATGCTATCAGGATAGCCGGCTTCCATGGATTTCCGATAGCAGGAAATTGATTTCTTATCGTCAATATAGGGTTTCAGAAGAGGATTATTATCCTTCACATGGCGGTCATGGAACTGGCCCAGGTCATTCCAGGCTTTCCAGTACCCCTGCAGGGCAGCTGCTTCCAGCAGATGAAGGCCCGTATGCACTTCTTCTGCCCTTTCCCCATGCACCACGCTGAGGCAGCCCAGGGCTTCCAGGGCAAATACATCGCTTTCCTTTTTGGCACCGTCTATCCACTTTTCTTTAGCATCCATAATTTCATGGAATTCCTCATGGCTTAACAGGTCGTAGTGGAGCATGCAGAAAACGCCGCAGAGCCCATCGTCTGCCCGGGCGCCTTCAAGCGCTTTTCGTATGGCTTCTTTGGGGTCCGGAGAAACCGCATCCAGAGGATACAGCTCATAAAGCGCCAGAAAATAAAGGGCCCGGCTCTGTCCTTCCCCTGCCAGCTTCTGGAAGAGAGGGTAGGCTTCTTTTACTTTATAGGACTGAAATAATTTTTCGGCATTTTCTAATTCCGTCATTGTGATTCCTCGTTTCTTGTGGATATATTGACACGCCTGCGGCGTGAGGGTTGACGGGACTTCGTCCCGAGGGTTCTAAAGGTTCTTAAGTTTGACGGCCCTTCGGGCCGAGGGTGGTGGTATCGCCCTCTCGGGCGATGAGTATGAAGTCAGCGTTACGGGATTGGCTTTCTATATCAAATGGTATGATAAGCATTCTGGTGATTAGCCGCTGCGCGGCTCCCCCTTATCCGGCTGCGCCGGACTT
>ENA-UOOD01004426-UOOD01004426.1-human-gut-metagenome-genome-assembly--contig:-CS67-NODE-4426-length-10925-cov-4.791536_pt1 | contig 10925 bp, 9 predicted proteins | sample MGYA00242464_ERZ724011 | MGnify/ENA metagenome assembly ERZ724011 | reverse complement strand
TACCATTTGGTAGGTCGCTTTTTTATGCAGCCACATCAAGCGTTTTGCTCTTAGTTTCATTGCAAGCCCCTGAAATGGATAACCGAACGATGCTTTCGTTAGGAGAGGGGGACAACTATCTGTCCTCAATATATGGCAAATATTATTAAATATTGCTTCAAATTATTAAACTCATAAACAGTGGTTATAGCAGGATTGTATTCGCATTATTCGAATGAATTAGAAGTCTTTAAATGGCAGGTCTAACATAAACATGTATTGAGCTGACGTTTTCATCAGGGGATCACGTATGGCTCAAGCAGTCCATTGAGGGAAAGAGAGAGGAAGGGGAAGTTATGAGCGCAGCAAAGCAAGCAACTAAGTACTTGTTCGCAATCGCGACAGTGTACATGTGTTATTTAACACACGGCGTTCAGGCGATTATCTTCAGTCAGAACCAAGTGAACTTCTACACGCAATGGGGTTTCACCGATGCAACGGCAGGTGCCGCTGCGGTATCAACGGCAATCATGTGGGTTGGTATTGGTAAGTTCATTAGTGTTTGGATCGGAGGCGAAATCTCTGACCGCATTGGCCGTAAGATCATGGCAGTTGGCGGTGGTGTTCTTTACATCATTTCGTTCGTGATCATGCTCGTTACCGATAACGCTACGGTCGCATGTGTGGCAGGTTTCCTTTCCGGTGTTGCCACTTCTGGTTTCTGGGATGGATCGCTTTACCCTGCAATTGCTGAAGCAAATCCCAAGTATTCTGCATCTACCACGATCGGCATCAAGCTGGTTATCTCCATCTCCGGTATCGTTTATCCTCTGTTCGTAGCTATGAATAGCGGTGCTAACTGGCACATTAACGTCATGATTCCTATCGTGATGTCCGTTATCGCTACCATCATGGCAATCTGCACCCCGTTCATTTACGACGACGAGCGCAAGATCGCGGCATCCAGTAATGACGAAGGCGCCAAGAACAAGGCTCAGGAAGAAATTCAGGCAGCCAAGGACGCTATGCTCGAGCAGCCTAACGCAATGGTTAATGCATGCACCTTGTTCTTCGGCTTCTTGATCATGTTCATCATGTACGGCGCTCAGCAGTACACCAAGCAGTTCGGTATCACTAACCTTGGTCTTGATGCCACTACCGCCGCAGGCTTGACCTCCATCTACACGGTTGGCTCCGTAGTTGCAGTTCTCTTCTGGGCATGGATGATGGGCAAGCTTCGTTGGACTCCAATCAAGGTTATCCTTATTGACTCCATCTTGGCTGCTTGCGCATTGGCTTTGGTTATCATCGCTTTGCCTCTCAACCTTGGTGCAGGCGTTGTGTACGTGGCAATTGCAGTGCTCGGCTTCTCCGCTGCTGGCGGCATGCTTCAGACGGGCGTTACGCTTCGTCAGATGATGTGCCCCGGTCCTCGTGGTCGTAACGTTGGTATGTACTACACCTTCATGGGCTTCGCATCGGTATTCCTGCCTTTCATCGTTGGTAGCATGACCAAGTCCGTTGGTGAGGGTAGCGCAGTTTGGATCATGATGGTTCTGCTCCTCGTTGCTGCAATCGTAAGCATCTGCATGTCCCTGTATGTAATCTCTCGCTTCAAGAAGCAGTTCGGTTACAGCGCTATGGAAAAGATGCACGACTAAACACGAAGCGTTCATGAAATAATTCATGCACTACTCGAAGGGCTCTGGGAAACCAGGGCCCTTTTTGTTTTGCTGTTGAGTCAAGCTCGCAGCAGGGACGGACCTGTGTTTACCTAACAAGATGGGGAGGGGTGACGATTATCGTCTTATTCGGGGGAGGTGGCTGTTGCGGAGCAGGTGAGGTGCCCGATAGAGTTTGGCGAGGGGTGTGAAAAGAAGCATTCTCGTATTTTGACAATTATGACTGTGGTTGTAGCGATTAAACCAAAGAATGGCTTATAGGTTTAGCTTTATTTATCGGATTTACGCTATAATTACTAACGTTTTGTCTTAGGTGGAGGCGCTTGGAAGCATGAATCTGTCTCAGCTTTATTATTTTCGTAAATTGGCCGAATTGCAGCACTACACAAAGGCTGCCAAGGAGCTTTTCATTACGCAACCCACCCTTTCTGGTTCCATTTCTTCCCTTGAGCAAGAGCTGGGCGTTTCCCTGTTTCAAAAAGCGGGTCGTAATGTGGAGCTTACGAAATATGGTGCAGAATTCCTCAAATATGTAAATGCTTCATTGGAGCAGCTGGATAAGGGCATTGCCATCATGAAAGGCTATTCCGGTGAAGGTGATGGCGGCGTAATCGATTTAGGCTGCATCATCACGCTTCAAACGGAATTTCTTCCTCGCTTGCTGAACGGCTATTCTTCGGTTAATGAGCGAAAAACCGAATTCAATATCAACCAGAAGCCTTCTCAAGAATTGCTTTGCGGAATTGTCGAGGGAAAGCATGATGTCGCTTTTTGCGCATTTGATGCTCTGTACAGCGATAAGTTGCATCAGATTCCCGTTGCTGAGCAGCACCTTGTTGTCGCCATGAGTCCCTCTTCGCCTTTGGCCTCGAAGCCGTATCTGACGCCTGGCGATTTGAAGGGCGAATCCCTTATTACGTATCGAGAGGAAGTTCCTCTCGGAAAATCGGTGAAAAATTTGCTTGATAGCTTTGATGTCGATGATGTCCGCTATGTGTATGAGGATGAGTCTATTCTTGCGGGCTTTGCAGCTAATGGTTCAGATTTGGCATTAATGCTCGACACGTTTTTCCCTCATACGATGGAAGACATTGTTGTTAAACCTCTATACAACAATGAGCTGGAGAAGCGTCGATACTGTCATACGATATACCTTGTTTATTGTGACAAGAATTATCGTCCGTATTGTGTGGAGCACTTTATCGAATATGTGCGCGGGCATCAGCTCGATCGATCCGCCTCTCCGAGTATTTACATCGACTAGACTACGTTTGTTTTGCCTTCGTGTGATGTTTTATCGAGTCGGAGTACGGGAAGCTTGCGAAACGGATCGTTGCGAATTTGGATTACGCGGTGGCGGTTTGTGCAATCATGCGTGGTTTGTAAGTATGGCTTGGATCGCTCGGTCGTACTGTTCGCATACGGTACAATGAGTCGTTATGATTTTACAGCTTGAACACATCACAAAATCTTTTGGTTCCCGCGTCCTGTTTTCAGACGTCACCTTCCGTTTGGAAGAGCATGATCGTCTTGCCCTTGTTGGCCCGAATGGCGCTGGTAAAACCACTATGCTCAATATCATTACTGGCAAAGAGGATGCCGATGATGGCCGCATCATACTGGCAAAGGGCGCAAAGCTTGGATACCTAGAGCAGGAAGCCATCGAAATGGGGGAGCGCCCCATTTTCGAAGAGGTTCTGTCTGCCCAGCATGAGATCCTGAATCAAGAGCGCCATATGCGTGAGCTTGAAACCTCATTGGGCGAAAACCCCACCGAGCAGCAGCTTGCTTCATATGGGCGCGCTCGCGACCAGTATGAGGCTATGGGTGGCTATCAGCTTGAATCGCGCGTGCGCTCGGTATTGTTCGGCTTGGGCTTCGGCGAAGATGACATGGAGCGCATGACCTCAGATTTTTCTGGCGGCTGGCAGATGCGCATTGCTTTGGCAAAACTTCTAACGCGCAACCCTGAAGTGCTCCTTCTTGACGAGCCCACCAACCACCTCGACCTCGAAAGCGTGAAGTGGCTTGAGAGTTTTTTGCGTAGTTATTCCGGAAGCGTGATTGTGGTAAGCCACGACCGCGAGTTCCTGGACAACATGGTTGATCGGGTAGCTGAGATTGATTTGGGCCATGTTCAGCTCTACAAAGGCAATTATTCTGCTTATTTGACGCAGCGTGAAGAGCGCCTTGAATTGTTGCGTGAGCAGGCCCAGAAGCAGCAAGAGGAAATTGCTCATATGGAGGCTTTCATCGAGCGTTTTCGCTACAAGGCAACGAAAGCCAAGCAGGTGCAAGATCGTGTGCGCAAGCTCGAGAAAATGGAGATCATCCAGGTACCCCCTGAGCGCAAGAGCGTGCACTTTAATTTCCAGCAACCACCACGTACGGGCGATCTGGTGGTTGAAACCACGGGCTTGTGCAAGTCATTTGGGTCAAAGACGGTCTACGATGGCCTTGATCTGTCTTTATACCGCGGGGAAAAGGTTGCATTGGTCGGTCCAAACGGTGCGGGAAAGTCTACCTTGCTTAAGATGATTGCTGGCGTTCTGGAACCTGATGCGGGTACGATTAAATATGGTGCCCATGTGAGCAAAACTTATTTTGCTCAGCATCAGCTTGAGGAACTGCATCCTGGCAATACCGTTTTTGAGGAGTTAGATGGCGCGGCGCCTGGTTGGAGTATTTCCCAGGTTCGAACACTGCTGGGCGCTTTCCTGTTTCAGGCAGATGCGGTAGACAAAAAGGTTTCCGTTCTTTCTGGTGGCGAAAAGTGCCGTTTGGCCTTGGCCAAGATGCTTGTTGCCCCACGCCCTTTGCTTTGCCTCGATGAACCTACGAATCATCTTGATATCGCGAGTGCTGATATTTTGGAGCAGGCTCTAAAACAGTTTGAGGGAACCATCCTTCTTATTACGCACGACAGGCATCTGATTCGATCCGTAGCTAATCGCATCATCGAGATAAAACCTGGTCAGGTGACATCGTTTGCGGGCGACTACGATTACTACCTGTATAAAACCGGGCAGGAGGATACCCGTAGCGCGGTCGATGGCATGCAAGAGCGCCCCGTCAAGGCGGCACCTGCTTTTGCTTCCTCGGCGGCGTTTGCAAAGGCATTTTCGAAAGAAGGGGCGTCGTCAAAGAAGCCCATGACGGCACCTCGCGGTTCTGCTCCTAAAACCAAGGAGCAAAAGCGCGCCGAGGCAGAGGCCCGCAATCGTGCTTATGCTGCACTGAAGAATCAGCGTAAACGAGTGAAGGAACTCGATAAGATCATAGAGCGTGAAACAGCTCGTATGGAAGAGATCATGGCGTTGTTGGCTGACCCTGATTTCTACACGAACGAAGATTCTTCGAGCGATGTTATAGCTGAGCATGCGAAGTTGAAGCAATCGCTTTCCGCTCACGAGGAAGAGTGGATCGTGCTTTCGGAAGAAATCGAGGAAGAGATGAACAAAGGACTCGATGCGTAATGGCGCTTGATCTGCATGTGGTGCTATTTGAGCCAGAGATCCCTCAGAATGCGGGCAACATTGCCCGTACCTGTGCGTGCACGGGCGCAACGCTGCACCTGGTAGAGCCGATGGGGTTTCGCTATACCCAGCGCAATCTTGCCCGTGCTGGCCTCGATTACTGGGACAAAGTTACCATCGTTCGTCACTCTTGTGTGGACCAGTTCCTTGAAGAGCATAAGGGCAAGCGCATGCTGTTCTTTACGGGAAACACCAGCCGATCCTTCTACCATGAGGATTTGGCCGATGTCGGTGAGCTTTATTTGGTGTTTGGCCGCGAAAGTCGAGGCATCGACCCAGAGGTGCTCGATGCCCATGCGGAAGAATGCGTTCGTCTTCCCATGCGTGAGAGCTTGCGTTCTCTGAACCTTTCCAACGCTGTTGCTATCGGCGTGTACGAAACGTTGCGCCAAAATGCGTTTGAGGCGCTTTTGTAGGCATGTCGTATCGTGTTCGCATAGAAAGCTTCGAGGGCCCTTTCGATCTGCTTCTGTATCTGGTTAGCCGTCAAAAAGTGAGCATCGGGTCTATCTCTCTTTCGGAAATCACCGACCAATATTTGGCGGAAGTGCAGCGTATGCGCAACGTCGACCTGGATGTGGCGAGCGACTTTCTCCTCGTTGCTTCGACGTTGTTGGAAATCAAAGCGGCAAGTTTGCTGCCGCATGAAGAAGCCGAAGATGTTCCTGAAGAGTACAAGGAAATGTCGGCAAGCGAAATGCGTGATGCACTGGTCGAGCATCTGTTGGAATATAAGAAATTCAAAAATGCAGCAGCCGCATTGCAGGGTCGTTTCGAGGCGGAGTCCCGTGTTCATACGCGCCCCTTTGGCCCCGATCGTTTCTTTCTCGCATTGGTGCCGGATTACCTGGGTGACGTTAAAATCGACCGTTTGGGTGAGCTGTGCGCGAGCTGTATTGCCCGTCGCGATGTGTTTCTGCTGGAATCTGAGCATATCGCAGCAAAGGTAATTCCTGTGGAAACGCAGGTTCGCACGGTGTTCGATAAAGTGTGCGCCGATGGGAGCGCGAAGTTTTCGGATTTCGTTTCGGCAGACGATAGCCCCCATCTAATCGTGGTGACGTTTTTGGCTATGCTGGAATTGTTCAAGCGCAATATGGTGAGCTTGAAGCAAGACGATTTGTTCGGGGACATTTCCATCACCTACGTTGAAGGGGCAAGCGCCCAAATCTTGGATGACGGTGAATTCGATTCGACAGGGGGGGCATGATGCAGGAAGATCAGGATAACGAGCGGGAATCCGGCGACGTTGCGGCATATGCTGAGGTCGACCAGGCATGGCTTATGGGCGCCATCGAATCGATGCTGTTTGTCACCGATGAGCCAGTCGGGGTCTTGACGTTTGCGGACATGCTGCAAGTCGATCCTGCCCGCGTGCAGGAATCGCTTGTGTGCTTGCAAAGGGAGCTCGAGCAAGCCGAGAGGGGAATTCAGCTTCGCGAAGTTGCTGGCGGTTGGCGTCTGTACACGCATCCCCGCTACCACGAGCTCATCGAGCGCTATGTTCTTTCATGGGATACTCGCAAGCTTTCCCAAGCGGCATTGGAAACGTTAGCTGTTGTGGCGTATTGCCAGCCCATTACCCGCAACGGTGTTGCCTCGGTTCGTGGCGTGAGCTCGGATAGCTCTATCAACTCTCTGGTTGAAAAAGGACTTCTGCGCGAAGCGGGTACGCAGGACGCGCCTGGTAATCCAGTGCTGTATGCAACCACCCGAACCTTTTTGGAAAAATTTGGTCTTCGTTCGGTACGGGATCTTCCCCCGTTGGAATCGTTTGCTCCTGACGAGGAAACGCGCGCCTTTATCTCCGAGCGCTTGAATGTGGTGCGCCCGGAGGACGAATCGTATTCGCTCGGCGGCGAAGAAGAGGTTGAGGACGATCCCCTGCAGCCTGAGACCATGCAAGAAGCGATGCAGACGATGCTTTCCGATGCACTTGCCGCAGGTGTGGGAGCAGTTGATAAGATCAACTTCGATGAGTTGGTGTTCGATGAGGACGAATAGGGGCTAACGTGCAAGAAAACGAACAGGTTGGTCAAGTACGCCTGCAAAAATTCTTGGCACGAGCCGGTGTAGCTAGCCGTCGCGCATGTGAGAGGATCATTGAGGCGGGACGAGTCTCCGTGAACGGGAATGTGGTAACAGAGCTTGGCACCAAGGTTGATCCTTCTGTTGACGAGGTGAGTTTGGACGGAGCTCCCGTTTGCAAGCCGAACCAGGCGGTTACGTTGATGCTCAATAAGCCGGCTGGCTTTCTGACTTCTATGAAAGATCCTCAAGGGCGCCCTTGCGTTGCGGAGCTGGTGCCTTGCGAGGAGATCCCCGGTTTGTATCCGCTGGGGCGCTTGGACTACGACACTACAGGGTTGTTGTTGTTTTCCACCGATGGGGAGTTGGGCAATGCCGTTCTGCATCCCTCTCGCCACGTTGATAAAACCTACCGTGCTTTGGTGAAAGGCGCACCGAACGAAAAAGCCCTTAACCGTTTGCGTCACGGGGTGGAGTTGGAAGACGGCATGACTCAACCCGCTGCTGTTTCCCTGATTCGCCGCAAGGGAGGGAATGCTCTTGTGGAAATCACCATCCATGAAGGCAGGAAGCGTCAAGTGAAGCGTATGCTCGAAGCGGTAGGGCATCCTGTGCTTCGCTTGCACCGTGAGTCATTTGGTCCTCTTGAGCTGGGCAGTCTCCCCGAAGGGAAATATCGTGTGCTCAGCTCGCAAGAGGTTGTAGCGCTTGAACAGGCTGCCAGATAGGCGTGGTAGAATCATCCACACGAACAAACCGCTATCAGAAATGGGCAAATTAGCTATGAAGACGCACTTTTCCTCAGTGGCCGTTATCGGCCTCGGGCTTATCGGATCATCCTTTGCGGCAATGTATCGCAACGCATATCCCGATGCGCGTCTCGTGGGCATTGACGTTTCTGAGGATGCGGTTAAGGCAGCTCAAGAGCGTGGCTGGATCGATGAAGGCCACGTTTCGAGCGAGGATCTGGGCTCAGTACTCTGCGGTTGCGAACTGGTAATGATTGCAACTCCCGTACCTGTGGCAAACGAATACTTTCGTATCATTGCTGCCTGTGATTTCAAAGGCGTGGTAACCGATGCCTGTTCGACGAAGAAGATCGTGAGCCGACAGGCGCAGGAGCTTTTGCGCTATCCCGAAAAGTATATTCCCGGTCATCCGATGGCAGGTTCGGAGAAAAGCGGTATTGAGGGCGCACGAGAGGATATGTTCAAAGGTGCTCATTGGGTGCTGTGTCCCGACGAGGAAACGTCGCCAGACGATTACGCCAATCTCCATGAGGCACTTGCGGGTCTCGGCGCGCGCGTGGTTTCCTTGCCGCGTGATAAACACGACGAAGCGGTTGCCATCGTAAGCCATGTGCCGCATTTTGTTGCTTCTTCGCTGGTGGAGCTTGCTGTGCGTCATGCCGACGATCAGGAAGCCCTATTCCGCTTGGCTGCTGGCGGGTTTAAGGATTCCACCCGCATCGCTGCAGGCTCTCCGGCTTTGTGGACGGGAATCGCCTTTGATAACCGAGAAGCCATTGTGGAAGGGCTTGACGAGGTGCAATCTATTTTGCGTGGTTATGCAGATGTGTTGCGCGAAGGCGACAAGACCGAGTTCACCAAGCTGCTTGACCGAGCAGCTCAAGCCCGTAGGTCTATTCCCGCCAAATGGGTTCCCGCAACTGAAGATTTGCTGGAAGTGCGCATCCCGCTTACCAATCGTCCTGGCATCATTGCCGAGGTCACTACCATTGCAAGCCAAGTTGGTTGCAACGTGCAGTCTATCGATATTGACCACATCACGTCTTCGAGCGCCGTTCTCGATATGGTACTTACCGACGAAGGCGATATCGGAAAGCTATCCACCCAGCTCATCAAAGCTGGTTTCAGCATTTCCTTCAACCCTCTATCTAAGGAGTAGTGGACGTCATGGGTGATTCAAATATTACACGCATCGAGCCTTTGGGCGCTCCTCTTGATGGAGCCGCCCGCGTTCCTGGTGACAAATCCATATCCCATCGTGCTGTGCTTTTTGCCGCTATGGCAGAAGGAACCTCGCGTTTGACGGGGGTTCTCGATTCCGCCGATGTGCGTTCAACCATTGGCGCGGTTTCCGCTTTGGGCGCAAAGGTTTCTTTGGAACGCCAAATTGACGGCACGTTGGCCGGTGGCGTTACGGGGTGGGGTGCTGAGGGCCCCAAACAACCCGAGGGCCCCATTGACTGCGGGAACTCCGGTACCACCTCGCGACTTCTTATGGGCATTTTGGCTCCATGGAGTATTCGCGTTCAGATTACGGGCGATGAGTCGCTTCAGAAGCGTCCGATGCGTCGTATCATTGCACCCTTGATGAAGATGGGGGCTAGCTTTGAGCCTGAGGCGTGCGAAACCCTGCCGGTAACGGAAATTGGTACACCGAACCTCAAAGCTATCACATACGATTCGCCGATGGCGTCGGCGCAACTGAAAACAGCGGTTCTCTTGGCTGGTTTAGGTGCCAAAGGTACCACCACCATCAACGAGCCCGCTGTTTCGCGTAACCACACGGAATTGATGCTGCCTGAATTTGGCGTAAAGGTGGAGCATGCGTTTCGTCGTGCTTCGGTTGAAGGCCCCGTTGTGCTTTCCGCTTCGGAGGTTGACGTTCCAGGAGATCCTTCATCGGCGGCGTTTCTGATTTGTGCTGCCCTCCTGAAGAAGGGTAGCTCCATTCAGGTTGAGAACGTCAGTCTCAATCCTGGTCGTGTCGGCTTCATTCGCACCCTTGAGCGCATGGGTGCCTCTATTGAGGTGCGTTACCTTACCGCAGAAGGCAAAGAGCCGATAGGCATTATCGAAGCAACGTATACCGACAGGTTGGTAGGTTGCGAAATTCCTTCGCAGCACATCGCCTCAGAGATCGATGAGATTCCTGTTCTGGCTCTGGTTGCGGCTCATGCTGCTGGAATTACAGTTTTCCGCGGGGTTAGTGAGCTTACTAAGAAGGAATCGAATCGCCTTACCGCTATTATTGAAGGCTTGGAAAAGCTGGGTGTGAACGCTTGGGCTGAAAATGATGATCTGTACATCGAGGGTCAGCCTGATTTGCAGGTTCCGCAGGGGCTTGTGTTCGACTCGCGCAAGGATCATCGTCTTGCTATGACTTGGTCTTTGGTCGGGTTGTGCTCCGATACTCCAGTTGACATTATCGATTTCGACAGCGTTTCTGTCAGCTTTCCCACGTTTCTTGAGTGTTTGAAAGGATTGGCGTAGATGATCATAGCGATTGACGGTCCCTCGGGGGCAGGTAAGTCAACCGTTGCAAAGGCTGTAGCGAAAGAGCTGGGCTTCTCCTGCTTGGATACGGGTGCCATGTATCGTGCGGTTGCATGGCGTGCGCTGCATGATGGAGTTTCCTTGGAAGATGCCGAAGCAGTGGGTGCTCTCGCGCACTCCTGCACAATCAGCTTTCGCCATGAGCAGGGAGATCCTGTTCCTCGTCGCGTTTTTGTCGATGACGTTGAAGTAACTGGAGCTATCCGCACTGCCGAGATAGATCGATCCGTTTCGGCGGTTTCTGCTGTTCCTGCTGTGCGTCAGGCGCTGCTTGATCAGCAGCGCCGCATTGGCTCGGAGGGCAATTACGTCGTAGAGGGCCGTGATATCGGAACTGAGGTTTTCCCCAACGCTGAAGTGAAGGTGTTTCTTACTGCTTCTGCCGAGGAGCGCGCCCA
>ENA-UOOD01004420-UOOD01004420.1-human-gut-metagenome-genome-assembly--contig:-CS67-NODE-4420-length-10937-cov-6.226429_pt1 | contig 10937 bp, 10 predicted proteins | sample MGYA00242464_ERZ724011 | MGnify/ENA metagenome assembly ERZ724011 | reverse complement strand
CCTTGTCAAGGCATTTTTTCGCTTAATCGATTTTTTGTTAACTTAATGGCATTACCCAAACCATGACCCATACGGGCTGTAAACTGCTGAGGAGCGGGTGGAAACAATGGAGCTGAATGGGCCGGAACAGATACCTGATTGGAATAAACGGGGCGGAAACGCCCGAAAGCACTGGCCGCAGCTCATAACCCGGAGGTCGGGGGTTCAAATCCCTCTCCCGCAACCATAAAACCACCGTATTTCACTTGAAATTCGGTTGTTTTTCTAACTTTTCGCATCATTTTGCAATTCCACAAAACTTGCTTTGACCCCATTTTGACCCCAATTGGTGCCGCTGTCTATAGAGCAATTTAGTTTTCTGGGGCGGGTTCAGCCTGTTTCAGTGTGATCAGCAGACGGATGATATTTCCCGTTTGGTACATCAGGTATTCCAGTACATTCAATTCCGTCTTATCATGGTGCTTTGCATAGCCGTTCATGAAATTACAGTAAGTCTGCAGTAGCGTTTCAAAATTTGAAGCAATTTCTTTCGGGATTCCTGCTTTGAATAAATAGTTTCCGTAGATGCTTTTAAAATGGTGAACTCCGTTTTGACTCGAAATCCCCATAGCAGAAGATCTGCATCGTACATTCTGCGCTGAAAGACAGAATACTGGGTCGCTCTTTGATTTGCGTAATGGGTTCAGCGAGGCGGTTGAGGAAGGCGTTGAAAGCGCCGGGGCGGGTGCCCCGGCGCAGATCATTGGCTTCATATAGGAGCGTGCGCCTTACGGCCGCGGTTCTGAGACATCGCGTCCGGCGAGGAAGACTTTTTTCACGTGGACGAGATCGTCGATGAGGAGCAGGTTGGCTTTTTTTCCGGGGGCGATGGAGCCGAGCTCGCGGTCCAGGCCCAGGAGCTTTGCCGGGTTCAGGCTCGCCATGCGGATCGTGTGGCACAGGCCGTAGCCGGTGTGCGCCATGAGATTCCGGCACGCGCTGTCCAGCGTCAGATGACTGCCGGCCAGATGCCCTTCGTAGTCGTAATTGAGATCCGGGCCCCAGGCGATCCCGTCGGCCTCGTTATTCTTATAATCGCCGTCGGCCGGCATGGAGTCGGTGATCAGGATGATCTTCTCCACGCCCTTCGTCCGCACGACCATCTTCAGCATGTCCGGGTCGACGTGGATCCCCGTCTCGTCGCAGATGAGCTCCGCGTACATATCCGGATCATACAGCGTATATTCGTCGCAGCCGGCGCCGATGGTCCCCTGCGCAAAGCCCGGCGCCTTGCCGGAATCGCCGTGGTGCGTCTGTACCTTCACGCCGCAGCCGCGCACCCGGCGGCACTGCGCGGCGGTCGCGTGCGAATGGCCCAGCGCGAAGATCGCGTTCGGATCCGCCCGGCGCACGTCCTGCATGAACCGTTCGATCCCCGGTCTGGCCGGGTCGATCGCCCAGATGCGCGCAAAGCCGCGCATCGCGTCGATCAGCGGCCGGTATTCCTCCGGCCGGATCTCCCCGCGCCAGAGGATCGAGTTTTGGTTGCTGCCCTCGCCGCTCATATACGGCCCTTCCATATAGAGGCCGCCGAGGTTCCCCGCCCCCTGCGCAATGGCAGTCTTCACATTTTCCAGCCCCCGCAGCATCTGCTGCAGCGTCAGATTGCAGTAAAAGGTCGGCAGGACCGTCGTCTCGCCGTGCGAGAGGAAAAAGTCCGCACATGCGCGCGGCGCGGCATAAAAGTGTTCCCGGACCGTGCCGTGGTTATGGATATCGACCAGCCCCGGCGCGGTATATAGTCCTTGTGCGTCGATCAGCTCCGCGTCCGCCGGGATGTCTACCTCCGCACGCTTTCCGCACTGCACGATGCGCCCGTTTTCAAACGTGACCGCACCGTCCCAGACATAGCTGTCTTCCAGGATCAGCTTTGTGTTGATAATTGCCTGCATGTCATTTCTCCTTTGTAACGCGGGATATCCCGCAGGGTTCCCTGCGGGATACGGGATCCTCTATAACAGCCGCCCTTCCTGCCGGCGGCAGTATAGCATTTCAGAACGCCGCTGCTTCCGTCACTGCAGCATTTTCTCAGATATCCTTGTCCGCGATGCCGTTATACCAGCTGCCGAAGGGCTTGGCGATGGCTTCGGACACGTAGCACACGCCCTTCTTGAGACGGTAGATGGATGCCGGGCACTCCATGCTGATCGGGCCATACAGCTCGAGCCGGGAGACCATGCGCTGCCACGAACTGCCGTCCGCATTGGCGAAATTGTGCAGCTCCACGACCTCCTTCGCGTGCATCACGTCGCGCGGACCGATCGTCGCAGACTTCGGCGGCACGGCCCACACGTCGCCGGACGCGCCCATGGGCCCGAACAGCGAGTTCTCGCAGACCGTCAGCGGGACCTCCGTCGTGATGCGGGAGCCCAGCTGCAGGAATTCTTCCATGGAGGCAGCCTTGAACTCCTCGCTGCGAGGATCGATGAACGCCGTGTGGCCGGGCCAGCCCGTCGCTGTGTAGATCACGTCCACGCCGCCGCCCGTCACCTCGTCGATGACGTTGGAATACGCGTCGTTCGCCCGGAGTTCGTTCGTAAAGGTGTGCCAGTGGTCGCGCGCCGGACGCAGGTCTTCCCGGATCCGGTAATAGAAGTGGTTCAGGAAGCTGTAGCCCAGGCCCGCGCCATAGGTCAGCGGCGCGACATTGCCGTTCTCGTCAGCCCACTCGTCCATGGCAAAAGCGTGGAGATTGCGGCAGTTGATATTGAACTTGTTGATCATCTCCGCGACTGCCGAATAGGCCGCCGGCCACTGGTTCGGGCAGATCATGGAGAAGGGCTTATCCTCCAGATCGCTCTTTACGATGCGGTAGAACATATCCTGCACCATGCAGAGTGTCGGATCCAGGACGACGCGCACGGAATATCCGTTCTCGTTCGTATATTCCATGTCCTCGCGTCTGATATTGCGCACGCGCTCCAGCTCCTCCAGCGGCAGCTCGCTGTGCGGCAGCCACGACGCCGGTCTGAATCTGAATTCGTCATAAAGTCCCATATTTATACTCCTTTTGTCTTCGGTTTGCCGTTTTGTTGCATATGGTGGTTGCGCTTCTTTCTTCCGGCCGTTCAAGCCGGATACGTCTGTTACTTTTGGCGGCGGCGGTTTGCCTCGTCGATCGCGACAGAGATGACCATGATGCTGCCGATCAGCACGTTCTGCAGGTTCGAGTCGATTGCAAACAGCGTCAGGGCATTCGAGATGAGGGCCATCAGCAGAATGCCGAGGAACGTACCGAGGATAGAGCCTTCGCCGCCGGAGAGGCTGACGCCGCCGATCAGCAGCGCGGAGATGACACGGAACTCAACGCCCTGCCCCAGAGAAGCCGGCGCGGAGCCATAGCGCGAGGTAGCGAGGATACCGGCCAGCGCCGCGAAAAAGCCGATGATCATATAAAGCACGTACACGAACTTGGTGACGTTGATGCCGGACAGGCGCGCAGATTCCGGGTTAGAACCGATAAAATACGCCTGATGGAAAAACGAAACATACTTCAAAAGCAGCGCGGCGACCACCGCGACGATCAACATGACCACGATCAGCGTCGAAACGCCGAACAGATTCCAGTCCTGTACGATGGCCTTGAACGAAGCCGGGAAGTTGGAAAGCGTGGAGGAATTGATGATCATAAGGCCCGCGCCCTTAAACGCCATCCATGTGCCCATCGTGGCGATCATGGGGACGACCTTCAGCTGCACGATGCAGAATGCATTCAGCGCGCCGATCGCAACACCCACGCACAGTCCGACCAGAATGCAGACCCAGACCGGGAGCCCCGCATTGAGCAGCAGACCGCAGACAAACGCGGAGCAGCCCATATTGGAGCCGACCGAGAAGTCCGTGTTGCCGGCGATCAGCGAGATCGTCAGAAAGGCGCCGATGATCATGTCGTTTGCCATATAATTGCCGATGGTCTTGAAGTTCGCGGTCGTCAGGAACTGTCTGGAGTTCAGGGCCATGAAGACGCCGAGGACCAGGACCAGCAGCAGGATCACAATTTCACGGATGGCAAATATTTTTTTCAGAATATGCCGGATACCGGATTCTTGTTTCCGGTCATAACGGATTGGCTGCTTCATAACGCGTACTCCTTTGTATCGATTTTCATGCCGGAGGTCAGGGCCATGATCCGTTCCTCTGAGATCTGGTCCAGCGGCAATTCGCCGGAAACGCGTCCTTCGTACATGGCGACGATCCGGTCGGATGCGCCGATCAGTTCCGGCATATCAGACGAAACCATCAGCACCGCCATTCCCTGCCTGGCGTAGCTCCGGATAAGATTGTGGATGGATTCCTTGGTGCCGACGTCGATGCCGCGCGTCGGCTCGTCGATCAGGAGGATTCTGGGGTGGCGGCTGATCCACATGGACAGAAGCACCTTCTGCTGATTGCCGCCGGAGAGCTGCTTGACAAGCTTGTTGACGTCCGGCGTTTTGATCTCGAATTTCTCCCGGTATTCCGCCGCGTCCTGCCGGCCCTCCCTGAACTGCATAAAGCCGTGCCGCGTCAGACGGTCGACGTTGGCAGCCAGCATATTGTCCGCGATCGACATCCGCAGAAACAGCCCCTTGTTCTTCCGGTCCTTCGTGATGTAGGCCAGCTTCTGCCGCTTGGCGCTGCCGGTGGAGTGAATATGGACCTCTTTTCCGTCCAGATACAGCTTCCCGCTCTCCGGGCGGTGTACACCGAAGATGCATTCGAGAAGCTCCGTGCGGCCCGCGCCTTCCAGGCCTGCCAGGCCGAGCACCTCACCGGCATGCAGACACAGCGATACGTCTTTGACGTAGTTTTTATAGCAGACGTTTTCCAGCCGAAGGACCTCTTCTCCGATCTGGCTGGTGCCGGCGCCGTACTGATACACGACGTCGCGCCCGACCATATATTTGACCAACTCTTCCTTGCTGGTCTGCGATACCTGCAGCGTTTTGATGTACTGGCCGTCACGCATGATCGTGACCGTATCGCAGATCTGGAAGATCTCCTCCAGACGGTGCGAAATATAAATGATGGATACGCCCCCGTCATGCAGGGTGCGCATGATCTGCATTAAGACCTCGGTCTCTTTTTCCGTCAAGGCCGAAGTCGGCTCATCCAAAATCAGGACCTTCGCGTTCTGCTTGACCGCGCGCAGGATCTCCACGATCTGCTGACGGCCGACACTCAGGTTGCGCATGGTCGCCTTCTCCCCGACGTCCTGGAAGCCGTATTGGTCCAGGATCTGTCTGGCGTCCCGGTACATGCGCTTGTAATCGATCATACCAAGCTGGTTTTTGGGTGCGTGGATCGTAAAAATGTTTTCAGCAACGGAGGAGGTATTGAACACAGACAGCTCCTGATGCACGATGCTGATACCCTTCCGCTCTGCGTCGAGCGGGCTTGTGACGTGGATCTGCGCTCCATCGAGCAGGATCTGCCCGCTGTCCGGCGTATAAATGCCGGAAATGACCTTCATCAGTGTGGATTTTCCGGCGCCGTTTTCGCCGATCAGCGCATGAATGCTGCCGCGGCGAAGCTGGAACTGCATGCGGTCCAGTGCCTTGACGCCCGGAAAGGTCTTTGTGATCTCTTTTAGTTCAAGAACATGGTCTTCCAAATTGCGTTTCCCTTCTTTCTTTCCAGTTGAAGGGGGAACGCCGCGCGCTGCGGCGTTCCCATATGGTTTGCATCAGCGGGTCGCGTAGGAGAAGCTGGCGAATTTGTCAACGTTATCCTTGTTGATGATCAGCGCGCCGGTATCCACGAAGGAGGGTGCGATCACAAGACCGGCGGCCGCGTCGTCGTCAGAGAACGCATTCTTTGCGCCGTGGTTGTAGTCATAGCAGAGCTTGACGCCGTAGTAGACCTCGGTGTACTGCTTGCCTGCGACGGTGGAATAGATCTCGCCGTTCTGGATGGCCTCGAGCGTAGCGGCGTCACGATCGATGGAGATGACCTTGACCTGATCGAGCATGCCCGCTTCCTTGATCGCCGTCACAGCGCCGATGGCGGAGGTGGACTGGCCGCCGATCACGACCGTGACATTGTCGTTGGCCAGCAGCGCTGCGCCGACCTTGGTCGCAGCGACGGCTGCGTCGGAGCTGTCGTCAAGTTCCGCAACAAGCTTCATATCCGGCCAGTTCTGGATTTCTTCCTTGATGCCGGTGGTAACATCCTCAACAGCTGCAGAACCTGCGGACAGTGCATTGGAATAGATCACGCTTCCCTTGCCGCCGGTAGCTTCCGCCGCCTGACGCATCATGATCTTGCCGTATTCAACATAGTCGGTGCCGAGGAAGCACAGGCGCTTGGAGCCGTCCACACCGTCGACCGTCTGATAGCAGACCGGGATCCCCTTCTCATAGGCCTGCTGGACATACGGCTCATAGGCGTCGGCAAAGTTTGCCTGCATGACGATGCCTGCACAGTTCGGGTCGTTGAGCGCAGTTTCGATAACCGCACACATGGCGTCAACATCCAGACCGTCGTCGCCGACAAACTTCGGCGTGACATTCAGCTCACGGCAGGCGTCTTCCAGACCGGCCTTATGGGCCAGCCAGTATTCGAGGTTCGCAAGCGGGCAGATGTAATAGTAGGTTTCTTCACTTACCGGCTGGTTGGAGGTCTCTGCGGCCGTCGTTTCCGCAGCGGCGGGGGTTTCCTGCTTCGCCGCACAGCCTGCCAGGCAAGCCGCCAGCATCAGAAGCGCCAGGAGGAGGGCAAGAGTCTTTTTCATGATACATTCTCCTTTTGGTTTTATTTTGTATTTTTACACGGATCGAGCCGCATAAATTACAGATGTTCCAGGCTGTAGATCAGGACCGTTCCGAGCCGCTCATCCGCGCCGACGGCCAGATAGCGGCCATCCGGACTGATCGCGCAGGCCTGAACGTATGTGCAGAAGCTGAGCGCCTCTACATGCATGCTGCCTGCGCCGGTACCGAAATAGCCGAGCTCCTGCAGCCCATCCTTCAGGCTGAACCGGAACAGAGAGCACAGATCCAGCTCATCGCCGCAGACACCGCAGAGCGCTTCTCCCTGCCAGAACAGCCGCTTGACCGCGCTGTTTTCGATCTGGTCCGGGGCCAGCGCCCGCCACAGACGTACAGGCGCCTCAGCCAACGGCAGCTGGATATCCGTCGGATTCTCCGCGAGCAGGGCTTCCTGCTCATGCAGCTGCCGTGCGCAGTCCTGATAGAACTCGTTTTCGGGATCAAAATACGCATCGTGCGTCCGCCCGCCGGAGCAGGGGTGCGCCGTGTCAAACGTCTTCAGATCAATGGCGGTAAGCTCCGGCCCGTCCAGAGAATGGTTGCTGCCGGTGATATAAAGGATATCGTCCTTCGTGCAGACAACTTCGCTGTTCCAGCCGCAAACGCGCTCCGGTGTGCCCGCCACACCCATAAACTCCGGCTTTCCGCCCCGCGTGATATCCCAGCGGAACAGGCCCACGGGGATCCCGAACTCAAGATTTTCCTCATAATTATTGAGTGACGTCACCACATACCACAGAACGCCGTTTGAATCAAAGTCCACCCCGAATGCGCCGTTGCGGTTTTCATCCGGACTGTAGCGCGCAGCCGGCAGATAATGACCGAGGTTTTCGATCTTGCCGGTCCCGGTATCCAGCGCGAAGAAATCCCGGCTGTACATTCCGGCCATATAGAGCCTGCCGTCCGGACCGGTCCGCGCAATGGAGAGCTCATTATAGCGGCAATGGTGGTCATACGTCTCGTGCGGGAACTGGAAATCCATATCCTCGATCCGCAGGGTCTTCGGGTCGACCCGGTAAAGGTACCCGGTCCGTGAGGAGCCGTAGATCCTTCCATCCTTTGCCCGCACGAGACGGAAGGCATTGTTTTCGCTGACCTTCCCGAGGTCATGCACGCGCCGCTCCTGCAGACGGAAGCAATACCGATGGCCCCGGATCCAGCCCGTAAAGAACAGGCTGTCGGTAGCCGGGTCATAACAGGCCCCGTAGATGGACTCGTGCGGAACAGGACAGCCCAGATTCTCCACATGCCCGGTCTGCGGATCATAGATCAGGATGTGGCCGCCCGCAAAGCCTTCCCAGAGATGGTGATAGTAGGCGATGGGCATCCATGTCGGATGGCAGGGGCTCTTATCGGTGGTATGCGTCGTCATAATCAGCCGGCCGTCCGGCATAAAGCAGATGGAGGAATGAAATTTGCTCGCGCGGATCTGGCGGTCGTACGGAAGGATAACATCCTCCACCCGAAAATGCTCCTGCACCTGCCCCGTTTTGCAGTCGTATGAGCAAAGCCGGACATAGCCGCTGCTGGAGAGCTCCGTCGCAAGGCCATACCAGAGCTTGCCGTCAGGGCCGGCATTGCTGTCCCCAGATCGCGTTGTGGATCCCGCGCGGATAGACGTACTGCTGCACACCGCGCTGGGGGATCAGCGAATCGTTGGGATATCCTTTGAGCAGGCAGTCTTGATGGTTCAGGCGCATCCTATTATCCCCTTCCAAAACATATGATGATATGCTGTTTACGAGGAAAGAAGAACGCGGATCGCGAAGCACGGATTTTCTGTTTTTCAGACAAACGTGGGCGATCCGCTCTCAGAGCAGAATTTTTTTGGAGCTTCTGGCATGCTGCGCCATGGCAGCCTGCGCTTTTTCCGGCTGCTGATTGGCCACTGCCGTGAAGATCTGAAAGTGCTCGTTGTAGCAGTCATCGAGCATGATCAGAAACTTATCGTATCGCTTGACGCAGGCCTCATTGATCTCCTCAATGGTCTGCAGGCAGGCGAACAGGATCGGGTTATGCGCCGCGCGGGCAAGATCATCATGGAACGCGCGGTCGTATTCAAAAATGGACAGGATATCACCGGCCTGGATGGCAGCTTTCAGCTTGCCGAGGATGCTCTCCAGAATGGCCAGTTCACCGTCGGTGCGCTGCTGCGCGGCCAGATAGGCGATCCCGCCCTCGATATATTCGCGGGCAGAGTAGATCGTCTCGATATCGATCTCATCAAAATCGACAAGCTGCAGCATGGGCTTCATAAAAAGGCCAAGATCCACGGATTTGACAAACGTGCCTTTCCCCTGCTTGATCTCCACCAGGCCCATCATGCTGAGCTTTTTCAGCGCTTCCCGCACCGTAATGCGGCTGACCGAGAACATTTCACAAAGCGCCGGTTCCGGCGGAAGCTGATCTCCGGAGCGATATTTTCCGGCAATGATCTGCGTCTTCAGTTCCTGCGCGACATAATCGCATTTGGAAAGCTGTCTGCGTTCAACCTGCTCGTTCAATCCGGATTCCTTTCCCGCGGCAAGCCGCTCAGAAGATGATATGATGTCTATGAAACTAAAATACAGTAAAATCTCATGATTGTCAACGAAAAAACGAGTTTTTATTATTTTTTGTACACTCTTACAAGTTCTCGCCCGCTTTTTTGTAAGATGCAGCCGAGACATCATAACCTTCTACATCTCACCGCCGCGCCAGCTTCACATGGATTGATTCCGACTTATGGAGCGCGAAAAATCCCAGACATCGGACGACGTCTGGGATTTTTGGTGACCCGTACGGGAATCGAACCCATATTACCGCCGTGAAAGGGCGGTGTCTTAACCTTTTGACCAACGGGCCTGGTAGCGGCAATCTGACTCGAACAGATGACACTCCGGGTATGAACCGAATGCTCTACCAACTGAGCTATGCCGCCATAAATGTGCCGTATCTCACGGGCACGATGTATTATAAAGGATATTCAGAGATTTGTCAACTGCATCTTTGCGCTTTTTCTTAAATTTTTTCCGTGTTTCCGGGCGCGGACTGCGCATACTAGCTGCGGGAGGAACGAGAATGGATCTGCGGCATTTTTTCCTGCTCCTGCTTGCCGGCGGGAGCGTGTATGTGTGCATCGAGCTGCTCTGGCGCGGGCAGTCGCACGGGAGCATGTTCCTCTGCGGCGGGCTGTGCACGGTGCTGATTGGGATGCTCAACGAGTGGGCGCCGGGGCTGGCGCTGACGGCGCAGATGCTGCTCGGCGCCTGCGTGATCACGGCGTCGGAGCTGCTGTTCGGCTTTCTGTTCAACCGGAGCTATGCTGTCTGGGACTACCGGGGGCTGCCGCACAACTTCCACGGGCAGCTCTGCCCGCAGTATTTCTGCGGCTGGCTCGGCATCGCGCTGCTGGCGGTCTTTCTGGACGACGGCGTGCGGTATCTGGCCTTCGGCGAGGCGATCGGGCCGTATTGCTTATTCTAATTCCCCAAAGACTCCGTCGCGGCAGAGTTCGGTGATGCGCACAGCGCGGATCTCGTTATGCAGGTCCGCGGCCTGTACATAGACCTTGACGTAATTCATGGCGTGGCCGGCGTAGAGCCCGTCTTCCTCCTGCTCGAACAGGACCTGCTGCGTCGTGCCGAGCAGGGCGGTATGATACTGCGTCTCAAGCTCGGCGGCGACGGCCGCGGCCTCGGCGGCGCGGCGCTCCTTGACGGCGTTCGGGATCTGGCCGGGCATGGCGGCGGCGGGCGGCCCCTTGCGGCGGGAGTAGGGAAAGATGTGGAACATCGAAAGGCCGCAGGTCCGCAAAAAGTCCAGCGACTGGCCGAATTCCTCCTCCGTTTCGCCGGGGAAGCCGACAATGAGGTCGGTCGTGACGGCGCAGCCGGGGAAATACTGCCGCAGCAGCCGGACGCTTTCGAGGTACCGGGCCGTATCGTATTTGCGGTGCATCCGCTTCAGGACGGTATCCGAGCCGGATTGCAGGCTCAGGTGGAACTGCGGGCAGAGATTCGCATATCCGGAAAGCGTCTTGCAGAACGCCTCGTCGATCGTGCGCGGCTCCAGAGAGCCGAGCCGGATGCGCACGCCCGGCACAGCCTCGCACAGCGCTGCCAGCAGCTGCCGCAGGCAGCTGCCGTCCTTCCACTCCCAGCCCCAGGA
>ENA-UOOD01004414-UOOD01004414.1-human-gut-metagenome-genome-assembly--contig:-CS67-NODE-4414-length-10952-cov-4.133339_pt1 | contig 10952 bp, 8 predicted proteins | sample MGYA00242464_ERZ724011 | MGnify/ENA metagenome assembly ERZ724011 | reverse complement strand
TTGGGTTGGGTTGTGGGTTGGGGTTTGGCTTCGGGTTGGGCTTGTAGGTGGCGTTCTCGATGGCGATACGCTTAGCCTTGATAGGATCTTCGCCACTACAACTCATCGTCATGAGGAGTGACAAGGCAAAGAGTAGACTGAGGGTCCAGTAGGTTCGTTTCATATCGTACTGAGTTTACACTAAGATGCGACAAAGGTAATTATTTCCACTTATATAGCCAGGTATCTGCAGATTGCTGGCGCCAAGATTGTCCTAGCTCAGATATTATTGTTATCTTTGCGAGAGAATTGTGTGAGCCACCGCTCGCGCTAGAGGGGCGGGGACTGTGCACACCCGATGTATGACGACTAACGTATTTAATTTCACATAGAATGAAAAGAGACCAAGAAATCTTTGATCTGATCGAACAGGAGCATCAGCGTCAGCAAAAGGGCATTGAGCTGATCGCCTCTGAGAACTTTGTCAGCGATGAGGTCATGCAGGCTATGGGTAGCTGTATGACCAACAAGTACGCTGAGGGATACCCAGGCAAGCGTTACTACGGCGGTTGCGAGGTCGTGGACAAGTCTGAAAGCCTAGCTATAGAGCGTGTTAAGAAGCTCTTTGGCGCTGAGTATGCCAACGTGCAGCCACACTCAGGTGCTCAGGCAAACATGGCAGTCCTCTTCACCTGCCTCAAGCCAGGCGACACTTTCATGGGTCTAAACCTAGACCACGGTGGTCACCTCTCACACGGTTCGCCTGTTAATAGCTCTGGTATCCTCTACAATCCTATAGGTTACAACCTGAGCAAGGAGACTGGTACGGTCGACTACGACGAGATGGAGCAGCTAGCTCGCCAGCACAAGCCTAAGCTCATCATCGCTGGAGGATCGGCTTACTGCCGCGAGTGGGACTACGCACGCTTCCGCAAGGTAGCTGACGAGATCGGCGCTATCTTTATGGTTGACATGGCTCACCCCGCTGGTCTGATCGCTGCTGGTCTACTCGAGAACCCAGTCAAGTATGCTCACATCGTCACCTCTACGACACACAAGACTCTACGTGGTCCTCGTGGTGGTATCATCCTCATGGGTAAGGACTTTGAGAATCCTTGGGGTCTCAAGACACCTAAGGGCGCTGTCAAGATGATGTCTCAGCTACTCAACTCGGCTGTCTTCCCTGGCATCCAGGGTGGTCCGCTAGAGCATGTCATCGCTGCTAAGGCTGTTGCCTTTGGTGAGGCTCTTGATCCTTCATTTAAGGAGTATCAGAAGCAGGTGATGAAGAACGCTAAGGCGCTTGGCGAGGCTTTCGTCAAGATGGGCTACAACTGTATCTCTGGCGGTACGGACAATCACTGCCTCCTCATCGACCTACGCTCTAAGTACCCTGACCTAACGGGTAAGGTGGCTGAGAACGCACTCGTACGTGCTGACATCACGGTCAATAAGAACATGGTTCCCTTCGACTCACGCTCTGCATTCCAGACCTCTGGTATCCGTGTGGGTACGCCCGCTATCACAACGCGTGGTGTCAAGGAGGACAAGATGCCATACATAGTCGAGCTCATCGACCGCGTACTACGCGATCCTGAGAACGAGGCTGAGATAGCTAAGGTTCGTAAGGAGGTCAACGAGATGATGTCTCCACTACCTATCTTCGCTTGGTAAGATAAACTTCACAGAGGCCACGCCTCTTAACCTGATAGAGACTGAATGCAGGGGGAACGCGCACTTAGACTTCTAAGAAGCAGACCCTAGCACTCAGTCTCTTGCTTTTTCCACTATTTGAGTCTGACCAATCCGTTGGCAGGCTCCGTACACACACTTAACCGACACACGAGAGATGCCCACACCACCGTTTAAGTACCAGCCGATGTATCCCGTAGGACCCGATCGGACTGAGTACGAGTTAATCACCTCTGACTACGTGCACACGGTCGACTGCAATGGTCACCAGATGCTCCAGGTCGAGCCTGAGGCGCTACGCATACTTGCGGAGCGTGCTATGCACGATGTAGCCTTCTACCTACGTCCCGCTCATCAGGAGCAGGTCGCATCGATACTGTCCGACCCGGAGGCTTCGGACAATGATAAGTTTGTTGCTCTCACCTTCTTGCGCAATGCCGAGGTGAGCGCTCTGGGGCAGCTCCCCTTCTGCCAAGACACTGGTACCGCCATCATCTTGGGTAAGAAAGGTCAAAACGTCTGGACTGGTGCTTGCGACGAGGAGTACCTCTCGCACGGCGTCTACGACACCTACACGCGCTACAACCTCCGCTATTCGCAAAATGCGCCCCTTGATATGTACCGTGAGGTCAATACAGGGTGCAACCTTCCTGCACAGATCGACCTGATGGCGACCGAGGGCGATGAGTATAAGTTCCTCTTTATCGCTAAGGGAGGTGGATCTGCCAATAAGACTTACCTCTATCAGGAGACCAAAGCACTACTCACGGAGGAGAGGCTCTTCCCCTTCTTAGTTGAGAAGATGCGTTCGCTAGGTACTGCCGCCTGCCCGCCTTATCACATTGCTTTCGTCATCGGAGGCACCTCGGCAGAGGCCAACCTCAAGACGGTCAAGCTCGCCAGTGCTAAGTACTACGACGAGCTACCGACCAAGGGCAACGAGCTGGGACACGCTTTCCGTGATCTAGAGATGGAGCAGCGCCTCCTGGAGGCAACCCATGAGATTGGTCTTGGAGCGCAGTTTGGCGGTAAGTATTTCGCCCATGACATACGTGTGATCCGCATGCCACGCCACGGAGCTTCCTGTCCTGTCGGACTGGGTGTTAGTTGCTCCGCCGATCGCAACGTGCGGGCTAAGATCAATAAGGATGGACTCTGGATCGAGCGACTGGAGAAGCATCCCGCACGGCTCATCCCCGAATCGATGCGCCACGGCACCGAGGGCGAGGTCGTGAAGGTGGACCTCAACCGCCCGATGGACGAGATACGCAAGCAACTGAGCCAGTATCCCGTCTCTACCCGTCTCTCGCTATCTGGCACCATCGTCGTGGGTCGAGACATAGCTCATGCGAAGCTCAAGGAGCGCCTAGATCGTGGCGAGGAGCTACCTCAGTACATCAAGGATCACCCGATCTACTACGCTGGTCCCGCCAAGACCCCTGAGGGGATGCCGAGTGGCTCTTTCGGTCCCACCACTGCGGGCCGTATGGATCCCTATGTCGATCTCTTCCAAAGCCATGGCGGTAGCCTCATTATGATAGCCAAGGGCAATCGTAGTCAGCAGGTTACGGATGCTTGCAAGGCACATGGTGGCTTTTACCTCGGTAGCATCGGTGGCCCCGCAGCGATCCTAGCGCAGGAGAGCATCAAGCGTGTCGAGTGCCTCGAGTATCCCGAGCTAGGCATGGAGGCGATCTGGCGCATAGAGGTGGAAAACTTCCCTGCGTTCATCCTGGTTGATGACAAGGGCAACGACTTCTTCCAGCAGATCAGACAGTGCGCTGGCTGTCCTCGTGGCTAGCTACACGGCGCAGCGTCACCGCTGAATAAATAAAGAAGAGTAGGAACACACAGACTAGTGCGTTCCTACTCTTCTTTAGTTTGAGGAGTGAGGAAATCTACTTGGAGGTGAGGAGTAGCCTTTGGAGGGCTTGGCGATCGAGCTTGCCATTGTCATTGTGTGGCAAGTGAGACACGAGACGGATCTCTTTGGGGCGGTGGTAGGGTGGTAGGAGCTGTTGGCAGGCTTCAGCGAGTGTCTCCATAAAGCCTTCGGGGAGGCTGTCGCCTTCTAGTACGAGTACCAACTTTTGCCCTAAAGCTGCATCGGCTATCCAGCTGATTGAGAGCGGTCTATCTAGGATCTCAGAGAGCTTTCGCTCGATCGGCTCGGGGCTTATCTTGATCCCGCCACTATTGATGATGTTGTCGGATCGCCCTACGATGGTAAAGCCACCATCGGGGTGTAGTTCGACGAGATCATGGGTCGTGAGGCTCGGGCCATCGGGGTAAAGCAACCGATCCTCAATGATGAGCTCGCCTTCGGCACCCTGGGTGAGGTGAACCCCCTTGAGGGGATAGAAGAGAGGCGAGACGTGAGGTCCGTTGAGCCGTCTCAGTGCGACGTGCGAGATGGTCTCGGTCATGCCATAAGTGGCGAAAGCGGCCACGGGGAGCGTGCTGAGCTGCGCCTCCACAGCGGGATGAATGGCTCCGCCCCCGATGATCAGTTGCTCAGCCCGACTGAGCAGTTCACGCTCCGCTGGCACTTCTAGTGTGTGGTGTAGCTGTAGGGGGACGAGAGAGACGAATTGCGGTGCTGCGCTGAGCGTCGCTAGCGGGTGGCTCGAAGGTGGCACCACGACCAGCTCGGCTCCTGCGAGTAAGGCACGCACCACCATCATCTTAGCGCCTATGTAGCGGAGGTCCATGGCGAGGAGGAGACGCTTGCCCGCTTGGATCTGGAAGTAGCGGTTGCTCCTGAGTCCGCTACGTCGCATGGCAAGCTTCGCCAGCTGAAGCCGTTTGGACGTGCCAGTCGAGCCGGAGGTTTGGACGGTCACACACTCCTCTTCGCTCCACCACTCCCTGAGGAAGGTGAGCAGTGGCTCTAGCACCGCTCTCCGCTCGGGTGCTAGCCCTCGGGCGAACGGCTCTAAGTTCTCGGCATCTATTCGTGCGCTGTCTATATATAGGTGCTCGGACATGGGATGGCTGTTGGCTAATGCTCCTAGTGGCACTAGTGCCTCTAGTTTCTAACCTCTAAAAAACATCTGATCGCCTACGAGTCGCAACGTGGAGGGCGTGTTGTTGAGATAGAGAGCGCCTGTGCCAAGCCCTTGCGGACGGACTATCGGGTACTGGCTGACCCACTGAGCGATGGCGCTAAGCCCCACGTTTGACTCCAGCGCTGAGGTTGCCCACCAGCCGATGCCTCGCTCCTCGGCGAGCTCAATCCACTCATCGACCCCGCTATGAAGCGACGGCTTGAGGATGATGTAGTGCGGCTTGCCCTCGTCTAGTAGCTGCGCCTTGCGCTCTCGGCTGTGGATCCCAATGAGCTCCTCGTCGAGCGCTATGGGGAGTGGCGACGCTGCCGTGAGCTTGGCCAGCTCGTCCCATTGATCGCTCGCAGGGATCGGTTGCTCGATGGAGTGTAGATGAAAGTCGCTCAGCCTTTTCAGCCGCTCCAAAGCCACCTCTGGGGCAAACGCTCCGTTGGCGTCCACCCTCAGCTCCATCTCCTCAGGAGAGAAGTGCTGCCGCACGTAGCGGAGTAGCTCTAGCTCTTCGGAAAAGTCTATTCCGCCGATCTTAAGCTTCAAGCATCGGAAGCCTTGCGCTAGCTTAGCTTTGATCTGCTCGTACATATAGGCTTTGTCGCCCATCCAGATCAACCCATTGATCGGGATACCCAGCTCGCCACGGGTGAAAGGGGTATCGCAAAAGGGTTTTTCCGACCCCTCCTCACTACTGTGGCCGGTAGCGATGAAGCTGTTGATCGCAGTGGCTAAGCCAAAAGCAATGGAAGGGTAGGGGCGTAGCGAAGCCACGTCAAACCGATCGGGAGCCTGCGCCATCTGACCCGCCAGCTGCTCCAGCACAGCCTGATAGTGGGGCAGGTCGTCGCAACTAAGCTGAGGCATCGGGGCGCACTCGCCACAGCCCACATGACCTGCCTGCTCAAGGCTCTGGAGGCGTAGGTAGTAGACCCGCTTCGTCTCGTATTCGCCACGGGAGGTCTTGGCGGGGCGACGGAAGCGCAGGGTGTACGGCTCCACGCTAATGGTTACGCGCTCAGCTATCTGTGGCAGCAGCGCGGGGAGGTGAAGGATGCTCTCGTGTGGTGACATCGGTCGCTAGGGAAACTTAGGGTACTGCTCAAAGTTGGGCTTGCGCTTCTCCAGGAAAGCGTTCTTACCCTCCTGCGCTTCGTCCGTGAGGTAGTAGAGGAGCGTCGCATCGCCCGCCAGCTCTTGGATACCCGCCTGACCGTCCAGCTCGGCATTGAGCCCCGCCTTGATCATGCGGAGGGCGAGCGGACTCAGCAGCATCATCTCCTCCGCCCACTGCACGTACTCATCTTCTAGTTGGTCGAGAGGCACCACTTTGTTGACCAGCCCCATGTCGAGAGCCTCCTGAGCGGAGTATTGGCGGCAGAGGAACCATATCTCACGCGCCTTCTTTTGTCCTACGACACGAGCCAGATAAGAGGAACCAAAGCCCGCATCAAAGCTACCCACACGGGGCCCCGTCTGTCCGAAGATAGCATTCTCCGAAGCGATCGAGAGGTCGCACACCACGTGGAGGACATGTCCGCCGCCGATGGCGTAACCATTGACCGCAGCGATGACCGGCTTGGGGATACTGCGGATCTGCTTCTGCACGTCTAGGACGCTCAGGCGAGGCACGCCGTCCTTGCCAATGTAGCCACCCCGCCCCTTGACGTTTTGATCTCCGCCAGAGCAAAACGCTTTGTCGCCAGCGCCCGTCAGGACCACCACGTTGATGCTCTGATCCTCACGGCAGATGCGCAGAGCGTCGCTCATCTCGGCCGTCGTAGTTGGCGTAAAGGCGTTGCGGTAGCGCTCACGATTGATCGTGATACGAGCGATGCCGTTGTAGTAGTCAAAGAGGATATCTTCGTACGCTTTGAGGGGCTTCCACACCCTTTGGTTCTTTTCACTCATAACTCTTCTCTTGGTTGTAATTGCTTGAAATAGGTCTGTAGTTCGGCGATCTCATCCTCTGAGGAGACGAAAGCCTCGAAGAGGCGAGGACGCTTGGCGGGTCCGACGAAGTAAGCCATCGTCTCCTCGAGCTCACCCGCCTCGTGCACCGATAGGTACTCCCAGCCACAGCTCTCCGCCCAGCCCTGCGCTTGCAGCTGATGCTCGGCGGTGATGTAGCGTCGCGACAGCGGGTCCATCTCTAAGGTCGGCAGGCTCTGGAAGATGCTTCCTCGCTGGTTGTTGAGCAGGAGCACCCGCACGTTGCTCCCCACCTCGGGGAGCCCCAGCGCATTGAGATCGTAGAAGAAGCTCAGGTCCCCGATGACGATGAAGTGGCGCTCCTCGGCTCTCTGGCGGGCAAAGCCTAAGGCGGTCGAGAGCGAGCCCTCTATACCACTGGTGCCTCGATTGCAAAGTGTGAGAAGCCGACGAGGCTTGCGGAAAAGCTCCGCATAGCGCACCGACGAACTGTTCGCCAGGTGTAGCACGCAAGGCTCTTCGGGCAGATGACTCAGAAGGTTTTCCACCACGGCCAGAGAACTGTAGCGTGGCGTCGGTGACGGCAGTCGATCAATTCGCTCCCGCCACTGAAGGGCGTAGGGAGAGCTAGCGTGACCAGCCAAGCCCTGCGCCAGCGTCTCGAGGAATGGCTCCACGGGGGCGGTGATCAGCTCGGTGAGACTGCAAAAGAGATCCACCACGCTGGGATCAGGCGACAGGTGCCACGTCTCCCGTGGCGGATAGTTGCGCAGGTACTGCTTCATCTTGTTGGAGACGATATGTCCGCCGAGGGTGATCAGCAGGTCGGGCTGCAGGGCTCGTCGATCCGCCTCGCTGAGAGACGCTAGAAGTGCATCAAGCGAACAGATTGTCACGGGCCTATTGGAGAGCGACTCGCCGATGCAGAGGAACTGCTCCCGCAAGCTCTGCGGAAAAGTTGTCCCCGCGCTACTGCCAGCCGTCCAACTCTCCTGTCCTACCAATATCATCTTGCGCTCAAACGTGGCGAGCCTCTCCAGCAACGGCTTGATCGCCTGCGCATCCACACCACACGGACAGAGTTGCTCGATGTGGCGTCCTGGCTGCATTCCGATGGGTCGTCTGTCGCTTGGCTCAGACTGTTGCTCTGCTGGAGTTGGCGGGAACAGAGATACGCTCGGGTCGCTGATCGGGACATTGATTTGCACGGGACCTGGGAGCGGAGCCAGCGCTGCGAGGAGCGCTTCGTTGATCAGACGGTTGCAGTACCACCGCTCCTCAACGGTGTGTGGCTCTGGGAGCTGTACCGCTTTGCGCACTAGTGAGCCGAAGAGTCCTGGCTGAGGAAGCGTTTGCCCAGCCCACTGCCCGATCCATCGCTCGGGTCTATCGGCCGATAGGATAACCAGCGGGACACCCTGATAGTAAGCCTCAGCGACTGCTGGGTGAAGGTTTGCTACCGCCGTGCCAGAGGTGCAGCAGACCACGACCGCTCTATGCGTGGCGAGTGCCAAGCCGAGGGCGTAGAAGCCTGCGCTACGCTCATCGATGATTGAGTGACAGGTCGCCCCCGAGAGGTAGTGGCTGAGCGCATGCACAAGTGGCGCATTGCGACTGCCTGGGCAGAGCACCACGTCACGCACACCGTGTGCTTGAAGCAGAGCGATTAGTTCGCTGATCACAGGATCATCCATCGGTATCATTGCGCTCCTTCCTCCTTTACCTTATAAGACTATGTATTGCCGAGAGCTTGTGCAGCACCTCCTGCCACTCGCTCTCGAGGCTTGATCCACGCACGATGCCGCCTCCCGCATAGAGCCGTAGAGCTTGCTCGGGAAGCAATTGCAGACAGCGTATCTGGACAAAGAGATCAACCCGTCGCTCAGGCTCGTACCACCCCAGAAAGCCTGCATAGTAAGAGCGCTCTGCAGACTCCTCCTCGAGGATCAGACGTTGCGCCACTCGCTGGGGCGTGCCACAGACGGCTGGCGTGGGGTGAAGACGCTCCGCCAAGGTAATCGGCGCGTAACCCTCGGGGAGTTGCAAAGCGAAGCGAGCCTGCAAATGTTGTAACTGCCCCGTCGTTGTCGTCTCCACATCAAGCGCCTGGTAGGGAATCCCCTCCTGCTCCAGTAGCTCTCCGATGAAGCGCTGTACATAGTGATGCTCCCGCCGATTCTTCTCACTCCAGACGGACGGCTCGCCATCCGCCTGCCGAGGCATCGTCCCAGCCAGTGCCACCGTCTGCCAGTCGGCACCGTCCCCTCGGAGGAGCATCTCTGGCGTGGCGCAGAGCCACAGCCCCGACTGAGGCGTGTAGCAGAGCGACACGAAAGCATTCGGGTAGTGTGTCAAGGCTTTGTCAAAGGCGCCAACCACTTGTGCCGTAGCGATGCTGGGCAGTTCGACAAGGTGCGCCAAGACAAGCTTCTCCGCCATCCCGTCCTGCAGATGCTCCATAAAGCGAGCGAAAGTGACTCGGTAACTATCGGGCAAACCCTGCGGTATCGGTGCCACAGGCGGAAAGCTCTCTAGCTCTGCCTCGTTACACGCCGCAAGCTGTAGCACGCTTGCCCCTTGCTTCCCCAGCTCCTCTTCGATCCAGAGCATCGGTGTCTCGGTCGTCACCGCAAAGGGTGCCATCAGAAAACCCGCCAAATGCTTCCGCTCTCTCAGCTCCTCAGTCGTAGTTGCCACAGCCCGAGCCTCGTGCTGTAGCCCGATCTCATGCACCGTACGACCTTCGCCAGGTAGGCGAAAGCAAGCAAATGGCGCGCAACGATTCATCCGCTCCGCCACCAGCGTGACCAGTTCGTCACAACTACAGCTCTTACCGCTTAGTCCCTTATAAGATCTCTTACTCAGCACAGCATTTACCTACGTCGACCGCTTGGGGGCAAACCTTTTACTTCTTGCCCAGCTCTCGGATCACTGCGACAATGCGTTGCAGATCCTCCTCCGTCACCAGCGTACCGCTAGGCAGACAGAGCCCACGGTCAAAGAGTCGCTCACTCGTACCATCGACATAGCGAGGCGCCTCGGCAAAGACTGGCTGCAGGTGCATCGGCTTCCATAGCGGACGGCTCTCGATAGCCTCAGCCTCTAGTCGGAGTCTCAGATCCTCACGGGTGAAGCCCGCTTTCTCAGGATCCACTAAGACACAGCTAAGCCAGTAGTTACTTTTGTACTCCTCCGAGGGGGCGCACTTTACCTCGACGCCAGGACAGTCAGCCAGCAGAGCGCAGTAGCGGGCATGGTTGTGCCGACGCTTAGCCACATGCTCCTCGAGGACGAGCATCTGCCCACGACCTATTCCCGCCGATATGTTGCTCAGACGGTAGTTATAGCCGATATGCGTGTGCTGATAGTGTGGCGCATTGTCACGAGCCTGCGTTGCGTAAAAAAGGACACGCCTAGCAGCCTCTTCACTAGGACAGACCAAAGCTCCACCACCCGACGTGGTGATCATCTTATTGCCATTGAAAGAGAGCGCACCGTAGCGACCTAGCGTACCGCACTTGCGCCCCTTATACTCAGATCCGAGCGCCTCTGCAGCGTCCTCGAGGACAGGTATATCGTACTCCTCAGCGATCGCCAGTATCTCGTCCATCTTAGCGGGCATGCCATACAGATGAACGGGTATGATCGCCTTAGGCTTGCGCCCCGTCTGAGCGATGCGATCCTCGATAGCTTGACGTAGCAGCGTGGGGGACATATTCCACGTGTCAGGCTCGCTATCGACGAATATAGGCTTAGCCCCCTGATAAGTAATCGGATTGGCCGAGGCGGCAAAGGTAAAGCTCTGACAGATTACCTCGTCATCACGTCCCACGCCCAGCATGACCAGCCCTAAGTGCAGAGCAGCAGTGCCAGCGCTGAGCGCTACGACATGCTTGCCTGGCGCTTCGAGGTAGCGAGTCAAGTCCTCCTCGAAGCCATTCACATTGGGGCCTAGAGGCACCACCCAGTTGGTGTCAAACGCCTCTTGTATAAACTCCTGCTCTCGTCCTCCCATCTCAGCGAGTGAGAGCCAAATCTTCTTCTGCGCCATACTTGTTAGCTCTGATTTAGTTGTCTACAAATGTAGTGAAAAAGGGGCTTACCTCAAGCTTTGTGGTCCTAAGACTCCCGCTCCATCTTCACGTGACATCCAGCAAGGTGATGATCACAATTCATCGGGTGCCTGATATGACACGCAGATGAGAGGATCCCTCGGTGGCTTGCAAGATTGTCCTGACTTTGCAGAAAGGATGAAGCGCAAGGCGCTGAGGGTGAGGTCTGAAGGGAGCA
>ENA-UOOD01004413-UOOD01004413.1-human-gut-metagenome-genome-assembly--contig:-CS67-NODE-4413-length-10952-cov-4.349729_pt1 | contig 10952 bp, 17 predicted proteins | sample MGYA00242464_ERZ724011 | MGnify/ENA metagenome assembly ERZ724011 | reverse complement strand
CCTGTATCCTTTGGAGAAAACTGGTATAGCAAGATATATGCCGGACATTCTCTAAGTCTACTTCCTTTTTTATTTCTATATAGTGATGGCTCTAACTCACCATAGTCTCGCGTTTGCCCTCTATATACAATTATATCATCTTTCATTTTATATTTAATAAATCCAGCAATCTGAATTAGTGCGTGAGGTGTATATATATCAATATACCCTGTTTGATGGTTATATCTACTAACATTATCTACCCCGCTCCATGATTCAATTACATGCTTCATATTCTCTCCGTAATTTTTGCGATATAGCAATACATATTCAAAGATACAAAAAGGTTATTTTCATATTCATTGTAAATTATCATTTCATATCCAATATTACATTATTATAAAAAAACCTATATAATACACAATTAAACTTTTCACATCAAAGCGACCTCGATCTAAATCCGCTAGTATTGCAACCCTATTAAACAAGGTCACAGATACAGATAAAGCAAAAAGGGTTCACGGACGAACCGTAACCCCTTGATCTTTTTTATGGTACCGGGAGCGAGACTCGAACTCGCAAGGTGTTGCCACCGACGGATTTTGAGTCCGCTTTGTAGTCTTTTATTATCAGCTACTTACAAAAAAGTTGCACCAAAAAACATGGTGCAAGCCTCTTAGAAAAGAACCTTCTCGGCATCCAATACAGGCATCATAGCAGCCGCCCTTGCCTGCCCTCCTGCCGTCACATGGGCATAGGTGTTGCCCGTTGTCGTGACCGAAGAGTGGCCCATCTGGGCAGCCACCGAGGCAAGGTCGGCTCCCCGGGCCAGCATCTCACTGGCCGATAGGTGCCGCACATCGTAGGGCCGCATTTTCACACCTGCTTTCTTGCAGGCAGACGCCCACGCATCCTTATATGATATGATCCGTCGGCCATGACGATGGCAGACCAGATGGATCCCGGCGCCTCTGTCCACCGCGTAACGCCGGGCAGCTTCCTCCATATACATGGCTGGCGGAATGACGGTCTTGATGAGCCCTGTTTTGCCCTGACGCACATGGACGAAGCTCCGGCGCCAATCAAAGGCATCCCAGGTGAGGGAAAAGAGTTCGACCTGCCCCGGTCGCAAGGCCAGTGCAAAAGCTGTCTTGAAGGCCCATTGCAGGTGGGCGGGAAGAAAGGCATAGACCCGCCGAAAATCTTCAAGCGTCGTCATGCATAGGTGACGCTGCACACGCAAACGTTTGTAGTCCCGCCAGGGATTACGGCTGATGAGCTCCTGATCGACGGCCCAGGCCAGTATGGCGTGCAGGTAGGCCTGATACTTGTTGATGGTGTTGTTTCCTGTCCCTCTGGAGCGGAAGCCTTCCCGCATCCGCTCCAGATCCTGTCGTGTCAGGGCATCGGCGAACTTGTCCCGCAGGAACTCCCCTACTCCGGGAACATGCTTTCCATCAGCGTCGTGCCCCGCCAGGAAGTAGACGACATTACGCTTGGTCCGGGGATGACTTTCCGGGTGGCTCCGGTAATAGAGCATGACCACCTCGCCCAGTGTCAGGCGCTCTTCTTCGGCTGTAGATTCCGCCAGGAATTCAGCTTCCCAAGCCCGTGCTGTCTGCTCGTCCACGAAGGTTTTTTGTCTCCATGCCCTTTCTCCGTGGGGCTTGTACTTCACCATCCATCTGCCGTCACGTCGCTGCGAGATGCTCATACGTCCACCGATTATGAAAGGCCGCACCCCCGGACAAAATCTTGTGCGCTCAGGGGGGCGGCCTTTCTCTTTTTGTCGGGGCATAGCCCCGCAAGTTACTGTATTTGCCTGTCGAGGATGTCTACTTTGTATACGACTGCCTGTCGTTCCTGCAAAAGCTTCTGGATCTCTGCCAGTCGCTCCTGGGCGTCTGTTCTGCTCATGCAGTCAGCTCCTTGTATCGTGTGCCGACCACGGGAAAAGGTGAATTCCTGTGCGGCTTTTCCAGATTTTCCTGCCTGTGGTCGTATGGTAGTGAAAAGGATTTTTGGTCTGCTCTCCCCTGCCCCGGGGTTGAAAAAGCACATGATCACCTCCCTTCTAGCAACAAAAGAAGGCCGCCCAAAGGGCGGCCCGTGTTCATGGCGAGTGCACCGCAACGCTCAAAAAGGGCGATGCTCTGTAGTGGAAGCTGGAAGTCAACCAGCCCACACGAAAAGGGTCATCGGCGCTCGAAAACCGCTTGACCTGTGCGTGCTGAACAGGTATCCGAAAAGATAGATCGCAGTTCATCCTTCATGCGATCCTCGGTGTTACCCCCGCTGCATAGGGCAGCGGGGGGGGTCCTTTATGGTGGGCGTTGGCATTCAGGGGTTGAGCTGGCGGCTATCCATTTTCTTCCTCCACAGCCTTTCTGGCGGCCTCTTTCATCTCGTCTTCTGCTTTGGTGATTACATGCTGCATGGCATCTTTCTTCGTCTGGAACGTTTCTCCATGCGCAGACCACCAGCCTTCCACGGTCTGGCATACTGACCTGGATATAAGGTGTGCAAGCATGTCTTCAAGCCGCGCTACCTCCTGCCTCAACCGCAGGATTTCCTCGATGTCTGCCCGAACAACGTCGGGATGGTTCGCGGCAATGTGGGCGGCTGTGGCCTGATATGCGGAAACAGGAAGGACGTCCACAATGGTGAAGCCGTCTTTGTCTTTGACGACATAGGACGGTTCAAAGTCCTTTTTCCTTGTGACAACTTCGTCAGTTTTCCACGGCCCATTCGTAGCCTTCCCGGCGATCACCAGCCGCTCGCGCAGGGCGGCGTCGCTGCGGTCATTCGGCATTGTTCACCTCCATTGATAATTATTCAAAACCATTGAGATACGCCTGCCAGTATTCCTCGGCAGTATCGTGCTGTTTCTGTGCTTTCAGGCCCTCGGCCCGCTTGGCATTGAACCATCTTTTGACGGAATGCTCGAATGCCCGCCAGATACCGGGCCACCTCTGCATGGACTGTTGACGCTGCCGCACTGCCCCCGGAGATTTGCCCAAAATAAAAGGACAAACGACACAGCCGATACGATGGAACCCCTCATCGTACAACGATGGGTATGGCAGGGCGTGCTGTTCGATGAACTCCCATACAGCCCACTCCGGCCAGTGAAAAATAGGCTTCAGAATCGTCCTGTGCCGGAACGTGTCGATACGCGGTCGCGAGGCCCGGCGCACGGATTCCTCTGCCCTGATCCCCATGAGGCGGTGACGGAGCGGGTGGGCGTCCGCCGGGGCCTTTTTGAGGTAGTCGCAGCACCATCGCTGCATTCTCAGGGGGGGGCGTTTTTTAACGACCATGTGCCAAAAGCTGTCCTGCGGATACAGCCACGTCACGTCGGGGTGGTGCTGGCGAATAAACCTCACGACCTCCGGCGGGTCGATGCGGGTGCATGAGTAGCAAGCCTCATATTTGACCCCGGCCATCTTGCACAGCTCCAGCAGTGTGATGCTGTCTTTGCCTCCAGAAAAGCCGACGAAGTAGCCTTCCGGCGGTTCGTGCTGCCGGATGAAGGCAATGCTCTCGGCAACGAGGTCTTGCAGGTCGAAGCCCGGCAAGCTGGCCTGTCGCTGCTTAATCATGGTCCATGATCTCCGCCAGCTTTTCCTGCGTCATCGGTTTTCGTGTGTCGCTCATGCCACCAGCTCCTCGTAAATCTTGTCGCCTTCCTCGTCGCATCCGGGGCACATTTCCATCATCTCCGAGACCCATTTGTCGGAGAGCCTGCGCAGCTTCCGCCAGTCCGGCGTGCTGGTGTAGTTCGGGCACAGGCCTGCGGCGCCGCAGATCATGAGGTCGGCAGCGCAGAACAGGGCGGCCCAGCGGTCTACTTTCTCCGAGGGGTCTGCCGGGAAGCGGTAGCTCTCGTACATGGCATCGCAGGCTGCATGAAGGTCTCGTTGTGCGCCTGCTGAAGTCCTGCGTTTGCGGATGGGGTTCCCGCAGGTTTCGATGATTTCCCGCATTTCGTCGAGGTGGCGCAGGACTTTGGGCTGATCTTCGACCAGGGGCCGGAACTGGTAGAGCAGAGCATCCAGCATGGTCAGGGCCACGATGGCGCGCGTATGCTGGAAAGCGTCCCGCGGCAGCGTCACCGGCCCGATGTCGTAGGGCATGGCGTCCGCGAACTTGGCACGGGTCGTCCAGATGGCGCCGCAGGCTTTGCAGCGGATGACTGCGGTTCCGTCGCCGGGCTTGCTGCATATCTCCCAGCGGCGGGAGGTGATGGGCGCCCGGCGTTCAGGGCACTGGCATGATCTAGCTGGCATGGTCTTCCTCCTTCTGGGCAGCTTCCCCGGTGCTGCACTTTTGGCACAGATGGCGCCGGTGGTTTCCGTCGGGGTGCGTCCAGCCGCGGCGCCGGGCCTTGCTCCACGTCGTGGTATATCCGACGCCATAGATGCGGGAGCGGAAACGGTCGCAGATGATGCAGGTCTGCTTCATGGCTAACGTCCTGCTGAATGAAAAAAGCCGCTCATGGCAGCAACAAAAAAGGCCACGGGTAGACCGTGGCCTTGGGCAGCAGCTCACTTGATCGTGAACTACCTAGAACATAGGAAACGCCGGTAGCCTACTTTGATCCGGCAGTGTTGTCCATCTCAGCCTCGGCTGCGAGGCGGGCGTGGTAGATGGCGCAGGTTGCAACTCCTGGGCAGTTGTCAATGTCGTGGTGTGGCGGGCAGGCGGTTTTTCTGATCCGCTGTCCATCTTTTGCGGTTTCGTACCACGAGCAACCCTTGGGGCGGAGATGCTTACCATTTGCTCGATCAATCGCCATCTTTTCGGCCACGCGGGCCTCGAACTCGGCGGCGTCCTGGAAGTCGTCAACCAGCATTTCCGGGTACAGCCCGCACAGATATTCACCGGTGGCGAACTGGATTGCGTCCCTGTCCTCCAGCCATTTTTCTTCAGCTTCACTCAGCGCCATGCGGAACCTCCTTCATCATCACCGCCCGCGCGGCATCGCAGGTGTGGCCTTTCTTCGCAGCCATCCCCCACTTGAGGCATTGCACCCGTCCTGCACCGGCCCGCATGAGGCCGTAGATGCACCAGCGGCAGGGCGTCTCCGTCTTGCGGGCGCGGCGGTAGTTGTGGTTTGTGTTGGTCATTAAAATTACCGCTTCACCTATTCAGCATCAAGATCGTAGATCATTTCTTCCCACGTCAGATCGCTTTCAGGCACGCGGAAGTTCAGGCCATCCTCGAACGCCCCGCCATGCTGCTCAATGAGGTCGTAGGCGTTGGGCTTGATAGCGTCGTTCTTGTGGAGCCATTCCAGCATAAGGCCTGCTTCATGGCCTTCTCGGATGAGGTTCCCATCCAACAACACCCAAACCACCCTATGGCCGCAGGGGAGAATGTCTCCCGACAGGAGGCCGTCACTTCCATCGCTATTGTCGAATCTGTAGACCTTTCGACAATCTTTGTCCCCGCAGAACACGACGTTGTTGAGTTCTTTGTATGCCATATCCTTCTCCATTTTTTCATCAGGTCCCGGATTCGCACCGGGCGGACGCGCTACAGTGACACGCTGCCCCCGCGCACCGTTGCACGGCTTTCCGTGTCTATGACGTCAGGGGATTTCATGTCCCCGTGGGGTTCGCCCCCACCGCGCCTGATTCCCCGGCTGCTCATCAGGCCGTGGCCGCCACGCCACGACGACGCCCAGAAGGGGCGTTTCGCTTGTGTCACATGGATGAGCAGCAAGGATGTTTGTTGCTCAAAAAACGGGCTTTGAGTTGACACAACGCCCTGCGCTTACTTGCACAACAGGCCGCTGCCCCGCACGACGCGAAGGCAACGGCCTGTTTTCGTTGGTGATGCTCACTTGCTGGTAAGTTGCCGCAGCTCTTCCCGCGTCAGCACGCGTACGTCTTCGCAGCGCACCAGGCGCGGGCCGTCTATCCAGATCCACCAGCGGGCATCCGCGCCCAAGTGGGGCGGTGTCTTTGTCCATGCCTGCCCGCAGCCGCCGCCATCGTCATCATCCCAGTGGGCGAAGACGCGGACGGGCTTGTCCAGCCCTTGCGGACGTGGCCCGGGAGGCGGGGCACCGGTGAGCCAGTCGCGTACCAGAGCGGCCACGGCATCCGCTGATAAAGCCGTGTATTTGCCGTCCGGGCAGTGCCAGCAGCCATTGATCTTGGCACGGTACAGCCCGGCATCCTCATTTTGCCCCGTAAATTGGGCAAAGTCGTATAGAAAAATAGCCTCCGTTTTGCCCTGTTTTTTGAGCAAAATGGAGGCGGACTTGTCGTTGGGATCAGACATGGCAACGCCTCGCGGCCCGTCGGGCGGCATCGGTACGCCTGTGTTTTTCTTTCTGGCAGCCAGGGCAGAACCTGTACCTGGGCGATGGGGCCATGAACGATCTTCCGCACCGGCGGCAGGTGATGACATTGAAGGTGGGCAGCATATGTCCTCCTCATGGCCGGGTACGAGGCCCCCGGCGGGGCGCTTGGGGAGGGGATGGCTGAGAATCACTTGATCTGGAGGCTGTAGTTGGTGCGCAGCTCGCAGCCGGGGATGCTCTGGCCGTTGGCCAGTGCCTCCTTGATGACGGCCTTGTCGGCTTCCACGATCTCCTTGCGGCGCAGGAAAATCTCGTCCAGCCCGCTCAGGTCTTCGGGCACGACCACGGCCTTGCTCTCACGCACGGACAGCGTGTAGGCGTTGCCCTGCACCTTGCGCAGACCGTTGCTGTGCATGATGCCCAAGTATCGGGCCTTGAGGTAGGACAGGCGGTTTTCAGCGGCCTTGGCACGGGCGGCAAGGCGCTTGGCCTCGTCCTTCATGGATGCGGCCCGGGCCGTCTCCAGCCGGACGAACTGCGCGAAGCTGTCTACCTTTTGGGCTTCCTGTTCGCCAAGCTCGTTGAGGTAGTCCTCTACGGCCAACTTTTGGTCATCGGTCAATTCATCATCGGGGATATCGAGGATGTTGGCGATCTCCTGCTGGATGGCGTCGAACGAGGGAATGGTGCTCATGATATGCTCCTTAGAAGGGTACTTCGGAATCGAACTGCCCCGATTCGCTTCCGCCACGGGGCTGGGCCATGTTGTTCCTGTCCTGGCGTCCCTGCCGCGATTGCCGGGCATCGCCGCCACGCTGGTCATCGTTGCGCCTGTCGAGGAATTGGACGCTCTTGGCCTTGATCTCGGTGGTGAACCGTTCCTGCCCATTCTGATCCTGCCACTTTCGAGTCGTCAGATTGCCTTCCACGTAGACCAGGCTGCCCTTGGCCAGATAGTTTGCGCAGCTCTCGGCGATCTTGCCGAACGCGGACACGCGGTGCCATTCGGCACGCTCCACTTTGTTGCCGTCGCGGTCGTTGTAGGATTCGTCCGTGGCCACGTTGAGGGAGCAGACCGCTTGCCCGCTGCTGGTGTAGCGCAGCTCCGGGTCACGGCCCAGTCTGCCGATGATCTGCGCGAGATTGAGGGATGCCATGCCTACGCCTCCTGTTGCGTGTAGTTGATGGCGTCGATGAACTCCGACGCCATGCTCTTGGTAAGCTCCGCGCTGCTGGTGATGGTGCGCCCGAAGAAGGCGGAAAGCTCGTCAATGTAGCCTTGCCTGTCGTTGCCATGCCTGCGCGTGAGGTAGGCCATGACGGCAGAATGCTGGGCTTTCGTCATGGGATCGGGGTTGCTGGCCTTGGCCTGCTGTCGCGTCTGCTGGACGCGCTCCTTCTCCGCTGCCTTGCTGGCAGACATGGCTCCTTCTCCGTCATCGTCATCCTGGGCCACGCCGACCATAGCGGCCAAAGCGTAGCGCCGGGCGTAGGTGAGGGCGGAGCCCATGCCCTGAATGCCGCCCATGCGATCATTGGGCAACGTCAGCTCCGACGCTATCCACTGGCCGCTCTTGTGGGCCAGCGTGGTGCGCAGGGTAATCCCGGAAGCGTTCGGCATGGGGGCCTGGATGACCGCAAGGCCGTTTTTTGCAAGGCCGTCCCGGACGGCTTCAAGGACGCTTTGGAGGTCGGCATACTTGCGTCGTCCGCCTTTCGTGCCCATATCCGCCACGCTATCTTTCGCGGCAAAAGTGAACTCCCCCTGGGCTGCGGCCAGTGCGGCGGCAAGCTCCCCGATCTCGCTACTCATGAAACTGGATACCGGCATAGCCTGAGCCGGTTGCGTCATCTTGTCTTCCATGGTCATCCTCGTGGGCCGTCATCGGCCCCACATAGCTGTAATCGATGTCCTCAACGAGCGGACAGAACAAAGCCCCGGCGCACAGTTGCGTTGCGTCGGGGCATTCGGTTGCGTGCCGGCACATGGCGGCTACCAAGCTGCCGCTTCGCGGCTGAGTTCGGCGTCCAGTCTGCGCAGGGTCGCCTTGTAGGATTGCGCCATGCGTTCCTGCATGATGAGCTCGTTGACGGGAACGAATCTTTGCCGCACGGCATCCGGGGTGAAGCAATTGGACCCCTGCTTGAGCAGCACGACCGGATCACCGGGGGCGTCGATTTCGAAACACTTCATCATGCAGAGGCCGAAGGTCTGGGGCAGTGCGTCCCCCGTAGACGACCGGGCGCCAGTTCTCGCAGTTACGGCAGCAGACGTTTTCTTCGCCGAACCGGTCGCACAGGTGGTCAAATTCATCCATCATGGACATAGCTATTTCTCCCATCCCCGGCGCCTGAGCGCGTCGAGGGCTTGTTTCAGGTCACGGGCCTTGCCGACGTACACGAAGCGCAGGCGGAGCATCAGCGTTGCCCCTTGCGGTAGGCCGTGGCCACGAGGCTGTAGCCTGTGAACAGTTCACGGGGCCACTCCTGGCCGCTTTCAAAGCGGGCCATGGCCTGTAACAACTCCGGCAGCCGTGCCAGTACGTCGAATTTGACGTCTGGGGGGATGCCCAAGCGCCTGGACAGGAACGTCGCGTACTCTGTTCTGTTGCCGGTACAGAAGCGGCTCAGGATGCCTTCCAGCGTATCCAGCCCGTGTACGGCGTAGTAGTTGAGCAGCACGTTGGCCCCTGCCCGGATGCCATGCTCCGGCGTATCGAAGACCGCGTGCCCGTGCCTGTCCACGGCTATCTGCCCGAACCACGGTCTCCCTTGGATGCTCTTGACGTTGAGCGGATTGTTGTTGCGGATGGCGAGTGTCTTTTTTATGGCAGTCACCGCTGTTTCTCCGCTGCTACCAGTGGCCTGATCTTCGTCCTGTTCAGAGTCCCGTGCGGCCATGACCTCCTGGAGCCGGGCAGCCAGGGCGCTGGAGCGGGCCTGTTCGGCACGATAGGCCTCTTTCAATTCGCGATACTCGTAACTCCCGACCGCTCCACCAATGGTGGTAATGGCGGCCAGGCAGGCGAAGAAGTATGCCTGCTTTCGGGCTGTGCTGTCTGGCATATCGGACTCCTTGAAAAAATGACGCCCGGAGGGAAAGGGAAACCGCCGGGCGTGTTGCCGCTGTGTTGATGGTTTGACGACGGAAACGAAGCGCAGCCCCGTTGCGCGCTGTCCCGGCTATCAGCGGCTTTTGCCGGGCTCTCCACGGGGAGCGGGAGCAGAGGGAAAAAGAAAGGCCGCCTCCCCGATGGAAGCGGCCCGCAGCATTGAAAGACAGGGGAAGTCTGGCCTGCTGCTCCAGGTGAGCCCACGAGGTTCGCGGGCCCTGTGAAGCAACACATGGCGGAGGGAGGGGGATTTGAACCCCCGGAAGGCGTAAACCTCCAGCGATTTTCAAGATCGCCGCAATCAGCCGCTCTGCCATCCCTCCGCGCTGGTGGAGCCAGTGGGAATTGAACCCACGTTGCCGCCGTGCAAAGGCGGTGTTCTCCCTCTGAACTATGGCCCCAGATCCCGGTGGTCAGGATGGATGACCGCCGGGGGCCCACCGGGGAAAGTACAGAATGACCCGGCGGGAAAATCATGGTCGGAGCGGCGGGGATCGAACCCGCGACCGCCTGCTCCCAAAGCAGGCGCGCTGCCTCTGCGCTACGCTCCGAGCTGGCCGCCAGCCCGATGCCGACGGCCCCGGCCACGATGGCAACCTTTTTGTCTGGCTTCCGCACAAACCATCGCGGCCCCAGTCCCGGCAACGACCGATGGTCATTTCCAAAATGGAAAATACCGCGTCTTGTGGTCACTGCCGGTCAGGGGGGTAATAAAAAAGGCCCCTCGTTTCCGGGGGGCCTGAAAGCTTCGCGCTGGAGAGCGCGTTAGGGGTTCTTGCGGGAGAGGTAGAGGCCGAAGGCGAATACCCCGACGCAGGCAAGCGTTGCGAGAATCCAAGTCGTCATTTCTCTATCCTCCAAGTTTCTTTGTGAGGTACAGGCTTGCGGCAAAGCAGGCCACACCAAGGAATATCCCGATAGGCTGGCCCTGAAAGATGCCGACAGCCATAGCGGCCACGCTCATCTTTTCCAACCAGTCAGCCGTTCGTTTCAGCATAGATTCCATCCTTTTCCAAACTCTAACCATTTTCACGGCGTCCGTCCACACGCTTCCGCCGTGTCTGCTCCGGCCTGCGGCAACGGCTGGGGAGCTATCTTGCCCCGCTGCCTGTGCGGCCTTCGTCGCGTCTGTTTTCAAAGAGCCGGGGGAGCCGGTGGCTTTCCCCCTCTCGTTGAAAACAGTGTAGGTAAAAATTACCTATCTTGTCAACATATATTCAGCAAAAAAATTACCTAAACTTAAAAAAGAAAAAGGCCAGCAAATTTGCTGGCCTCAACGCATGGTAGCAGTCTGGCTATCCGCTATCGAATCGCTGTTAACCGCGCCTCTTCCTGAACCCGTTCAGCGTGCTTGATTGCCTGGTCAAAGACCTTCTTCCATGACAAACCTACAGCTTCGCACAGATTCAAAATGTCGGTGCCCCGTAACTGTTGGGGCTTCCTGTTCTCTCCAGCCCCTTGTCCTTTGCGGATTGACTGAACCTTACGCCTTGCATCTGCCACATGAGGGAACGCCAACTTTCCGAGCGAAGATTCAGTCATCCCAC
>ENA-UOOD01004392-UOOD01004392.1-human-gut-metagenome-genome-assembly--contig:-CS67-NODE-4392-length-11014-cov-7.088055_pt1 | contig 11014 bp, 9 predicted proteins | sample MGYA00242464_ERZ724011 | MGnify/ENA metagenome assembly ERZ724011 | reverse complement strand
AATTTTTCTATTTGTGAACGGTTTTTTAAATCTTTGCAGAACGCTTGACAATTATATATAGGAGTGGTAAATTAGCACTCGTAGGAAGAGAGTGCCAACACTCAAAGGCACCCAGTGCTAATGTGAGGAAGCCGCCGTGGAGATCAGCCAGAGAAAAAAGAAAATACTCGCGGCTGTTGTGGATGAATACATCCGCACGGCGGAGCCGGTCGGCTCCAAGACGATCGCGCAGATCGCCGGGCTCGGGTGCAGCAGCGCCACGATCCGCAATGAGCTCTCCGAGCTCACGGCGCTCGGCTATCTGGAGCAGCCGCACACGAGCGCGGGGCGCATCCCCTCGCCGCAGGGCTACCGGTTCTATGTAAACGAGCTCATGGAGCGGCAGAGAGTCTCCGTTGAGGAGGCCGAGGCGATCAACGCCCGGCTGAGCGAAAAGATGGAGCAGCTCGACAAGCTGATGAGCGACGCCGGAAAGCTCGCCGGTCAGCTCACCGGCTACCCGGCGCTGACGCTCAGCGCGCCGCGCGCCGCGACGATCCGGCGGTTCGATCTTCTCTACATTGACGCGAACACCTTCATAATCGTTGTTCTTCTCGGAGACAATACCGTTAAGAACAAGCTCGTGCATCTGCCGTTTTCGGTGGAGCAGGGGCAGATCCAGAAGCTCTCGGCGCTCTTCAACGCGGGATTCACAAACATCCCCGAGGAGAGCGTGACGCCGGTGCTCATCTCCGCCACGGAGCGCGCGGCGCGCGACACGATGGGGCTCACCTCCATCATCGCCGCCTACGTCATTGAGGTGCTCAGCGAGAGCCGCGCGGGTGCGGCGTTCGTCACCGGTGAGAGCAGCCTTCTGCAGCAGCCGGAATTCCGCGATCCCGACAAGGCGCACCGCGTCATCAGCTACCTCTCCGATTCCGATCATCTCATGCGTCTGCCGGGCGCGGCGGACAGCAACCCCGTCCGGGTCATTATCGGGCCGGAGAATGTTGCCGAGGAGCTGCGCGATTCCAGCGTAGTCATGGCAAGCTACGACGCCGGCGAGGGCCAGCGCGGACTGATCGGCGTGGTCGGGCCGCTGCGGATGGACTACAGCGCCGTGGCCGCCAAGCTCAAATACATTGCCGACGGACTCAGCCGTCTGCTCGGCGCAGGCGAAGCCCCCGCGGGCTTCGGAAAAATGATAGTTAAAGGAGACACATGGACCGATGAGCAGCAAGAATAAGGAAACCGCTCCGAAGGAAGAGCAGCCCATCGAAGAAACGCCGGTCGAAGAAGCGCCGGAGGCGATGGTCGAGGAGGTGTCCGAAACGGACGCGCTTCGCGCCGAGCTTGAAAGCGCGCAGAACGACCTCGCCGCGGAAAAGGACAAAAACCTTCGGCTCCGCGCCGAATACGACAATTTCCGCAAGCGCTCTGCCAGAGAGCGCGACAACATCTACGCCGACGTCAAGGCCGACACGCTCAAAAAGCTGCTGCCGATCTTTGATAATCTCGAACGGGCGCTCCGGCAGGAGACCGCGGACGAGGCTTATAAAAAGGGCGTGGAAATGACGATGACCCAGTTCCTCGAAGCGCTCCAGACGCTCGGCGTCACGCCGATCGAGGCCGTCGGTCAGAAATTCGATCCCAACGAGCACAACGCCGTCATGCACATGGAAGACCCCGAAAAGGGCGAGGGCGAGATCGTGCAGGAGTTCCAGAAGGGCTTCAAAATGGGCGATCGGGTGATCCGCTTCAGTATGGTGCAGGTCGCCAACTGATCTCCCGTTTGAATATATCATCCCATAGTTTATAAAAATATTTCGTCTATACAGGAGGCAATCATTATGTCTAAAATCATCGGTATCGATCTTGGCACTACCAATAGCTGCGTCGCCGTTATGGAAGGCGGCGAGCCGAAAGTCATCCCCAACGCCGAGGGCGCGCGCACTACGCCGTCCGTCGTAGCGTTCTCCAAAACCGGCGAGCGTATGGTCGGCCAGGTCGCAAAGCGCCAGGCCATCACCAACCCCGACCGCACCATTTCCTCCATCAAGCGTGAAATGGGCACCAACTACCGCGTCAACATCGACGGCAAGAGCTACACTCCCCCCGAGATCAGCGCCATGGTGCTGCAGAAGCTCAAGACCGACGCGGAAGCCTATCTCGGCGAGACCGTGACCGAAGCGGTCATCACCGTCCCGGCGTACTTCTCCGACAGCCAGCGTCAGGCGACGAAGGACGCGGGCCGCATCGCAGGCCTCGAAGTGCTGCGCATCATCAACGAGCCGACGGCCGCCGCGCTGGCCTACGGCCTTGACAAGGACGATTCCCACAAGATTCTGGTTTACGACCTCGGCGGCGGCACGTTCGACGTGAGCCTGCTGGAGATCGGCGACGGCGTGTTCGAGGTGCTGGCCACCAACGGCAACACCCGTCTGGGCGGCGACGACTTCGACCAGCGCATCATCGACTACCTCGCTGCCGAGTTCAAGAAGGAAAACAACATCGACCTGAAGGCCGACCGTATGGCGCTCCAGCGCCTCAAGGAGGCGGCGGAGAAGGCGAAGATCGAGCTTTCCGGCGTGATGAGCACCAACATCAACCTGCCGTTCATCACGGCGGACGCGACCGGCCCGAAGCATCTGGATATCACCCTGACCCGCGCGAAGTTCGACGAGCTGACCCGCGACCTCGTGGAAGCGACCGTCGCCCCGATGCAGAATGCGCTGCGTGACGCCGGTCTGACCGCCAATGAGGTTGACCGCGTGATTCTGGTCGGCGGCTCGACCCGTATCCCGGCGGTGCAGGAGGCTGTCCGCAAGATGGTTGGCAAGGAGCCGTACCGCAACATCAACCCGGACGAGTGCGTGGCCATCGGCGCTGCGATTCAGGGCGGCGTTCTCGGCGGCGAAGTCAAGGACGTGCTGCTGCTGGACGTTACCCCGCTGTCTCTGGGCATTGAGACGATGGGCGGCGTGTTCACCCGCCTGATCGACCGCAACACCACCATTCCGTGCACGAAGAGCCAGATCTTCTCCACCGCGGCGGACGGCCAGACCTCTGTTGAGGTGCACGTGCTGCAGGGCGAGCGCGAGATGGCGGCGGGCAACAAGACCCTCGGCCGCTTCCAGCTCACCGGCATTGCGCCGGCGCCGCGCGGTGTGCCGCAGATCGAGGTCACGTTCAACATCGACCGCAACGGCATTGTGAACGTCTCCGCCAAGGATCTGGGCACGGGCAACGAGCAGAAGGTGACCATCACCTCCAGCACCAACCTGACCGAGGACGAGATCAACCAGCGCGTCAAGGAAGCCGAGCAGTACGCCGCCGAGGACAAGAAGCGCAAGGAAGAGGTCGAAACCCTCAACCATGCCGACAGCATGATCTTCGAGGTGGATAAGCAGCTCAAGGAGCTGGGCGACAAGCTGAGCGCCGAGGACAAGGCGACGGTGGAAAACGAGCTGGCCGAGTTCAAGAAGGTTCGCGAGACCAACGACGCGGAGCAGATCAAGAACGCGATGGAGGCCTTCACGCAGAAGGTGTACGCGGTGTTCGGCAAGATCTATCAGCAGCAGGGCGCGGGCGATCCGAACGCGCAGGCGAACGGCGCGCAGAACGCGGGCAACGCCTCCTCCGACGGCGCGAGCGACGCGGACTACGACGTTCACTAAGTTAAAAAGCAAGATAAACCCTTTTGAGTAAGCGCGCGGCCGCCGTCACTTTGTGGCGGCGGCATCGCGCGGTTAAGGGTTTGACGAGGATAGGCGGTGACTGCTGTGGCAGACAAAAGAGATTACTACGAGGTGCTCGGCGTAGCCAAAGGCGCTTCGGACGACGAAATCAAAAAGGCTTACCGCAAGGCGGCCAAGGCCTGCCATCCGGATCTCCATCCGGACGACAAGGGGGCCGAGGCACGCTTTAAGGAAGTCAACGAAGCCTATGAAGTGCTCAGCGACCCGCAGAAGCGCGCGCGCTACGATCAATTCGGCTTCAACGACCCCACCATGGGCGGCGGCGCCGGCGGTGCCGGCGGAAGCGGCTTTAGCGGTTTCGGCGGGTTTGAAGATATCTTCGATATGTTCACCGGCGGCGGTTTCGGCGGCGGAAGCAGCCGCGGCAGGAGCCAGAACGCGCCTCAGCGCGGCAGCGATTTGCAGTATAACCTGACGCTGACGTTCGAGGAAGCGGCTTTTGGCTGCCGCAAGGAATTTAAGTTCCAGCGCAGCGCGGTTTGCGACGCCTGCGCCGGTACGGGCGCAAAGCCGGGCACACAGCCGCAGACCTGCCCGACCTGCCACGGCTCCGGCCAGCAGCGCGTGACGATGAACTCTCCGTTCGGTCAGGTGCAGACGATGCGCACGTGCCCGACCTGCGGCGGCAAGGGCAAGATCATCAAGGACAAGTGCAGCAAGTGCTCCGGCACGGGCTTCACCCGCGTGACGCGCACCGTGACGCTCAACGTTCCGGCGGGCGTGGACGACGGGCAGAACTTCAAGACCATTCCGGGCGAGGGCGAACCCGGCCGCAACGGCGGACCGGCGGGCGACCTGTACATCACCTGCACGGTGCGGCCGCACAAGATCTTCAAGCGCGACCGCTACGACCTGTATTGCGATGTTCCAGTTTCCTTCACGCAGGCGGCGCTGGGCGGCGAAATCGACGTGCCGACGCTTGGCGGCACGACGAAGTACAACATTCCGGCGGGCACGCAGGAGGGAACGTCCTTCCGCATCCGCGGCGAGGGCATTCAGCAGTTCCGCGGCACGAACCGGGGCGATATGTTCTTCACCGTGCACGTCGAGGTGCCCAAGCATCTGGGCGAGAAGCAGAAGGAGCTGCTGCGCCAGTTTGAGGATTCGCTCAACGGGCGCGAGTACGAGCGCCGCAAGAGCTTCGGCGATCAGGTGAAAAGCTACATCCGCGACAACGCCGAGCGGTTCAAGGAAAAATTCGAGAAGAAATAAGCCATCAGGAAAGCGGGACGCGCGAAAAAGCACGGCCTCGCTTTTCTGCGTCTATCAAGAAAGGAAAAACAAGCGATGGATTGGTTGGAAGCTGTGGTGCACACCACCACGATGGGCGCGGACATCGTCAGCGACGTGCTGATGAACGCGGGCGCGGTCGGCACGGCGATAGAGGATCGCTACGACGTGACGTCGAGCAAGAAATCCGACGGCATGTGGGATATGATCGACGAGGACGTGCTCAAACACATGAGCGAGGATGTGCTCGTCAAGGCGTATTTCAAGAGCGACGCGAGCGCGCCGGAGACGCTGCATCTGGTGGAGCAGAAGCTCGGCGAAATCGCCAAAATGGACATGGGCTTTGACATGGGCAGCCTGACGCTCGATACGCAGGGCGTTCGCGAGCAGGATTGGGCGGAGAACTGGAAGAAGTATTACAAGCCCTTCCGCGCGGGCGAGCGTCTGGTCATCAAGCCGAGCTGGGAGGCCTACGAGCCGAAGGAAGGCGACCTTGTGCTGGAGCTTGACCCCGGCATGGCGTTCGGCACGGGTACGCACGAGACGACGTTCATGTGCATGGAGCAGCTTGAAAAATACGTCACGCCCGGATGCCGCGCGATTGACGTGGGATGCGGAAGCGGTATTCTCGGTCTGGCGGCGGCTAAGCTCGGCGCGGCCGACGTGCTGGCGATTGATCTGGACGAGATGGCGGTGAAGGTCGCGGCGGAAAACACCGAAAAGAACGGCCTTTCGAATGTCGTTCGCGTGGCGCACGGCGATCTGCTCGAAAAGCGCGAGGAGAAGGCCGACGTAATCGTTGCCAACATCATCGCGGACGTGATCTGCTACCTCTGCGGCCCGGTGAAAAAGCACCTGCTGGAGGGCGGCACGTTCATCTGCTCCGGCATCATCCGGGAGCGCGAGGAGGACGTGCAGCGCGCGCTGGCGGCGGCGGGCTACACCGTCTGCAACCGGCTGGCGAAGGGCGAGTGGGTCTGCCTTGCGGCCAAGCTGGCGGCGTAAGGCGGCATAAGAGGGAAAAAGTATGCACCGATTTTTTGCGGATGAACGCGGCGTCGTTCAAGATGCCGCCTATCTGAACGCGGAGGACGCGGGGCACGCGCTGCGCGTGCTGCGGCTGGAAAGCGGCGACGAGGTGGAGCTGGTCTGCGCCCCGGCGCGCTATCGGGCGAAAATCGACTCGACGGAGGGCGGCGAGGTTCGCCTGCGCGTGATCGAAAAGCTGCGCGACACCGAGGCGCGGACGCGCGTGACGCTCTATCAGGGGCTGCCCAAGGCGGACAAGATGGAGCTGATCGTGCAGAAGAGCACCGAGCTGGGCGCGGCGGCCATCGCGCCGGTCGCGATGATTCGCAGCGTGGTCAGGCTCGAAGGCAAGGACGCGGCGAAGAAGACCGAGCGATGGCAGAAGATCGCCCGCGAGGCGGTGAAGCAGTGCGCCCGCGTGAGCGCGCCGGAGGTCAGGCTGCCGCGAAAGCTCAGCGCGATGCGTGGGGAATTAAACGCGCTCGACGTGCTGATCGTCCCGTGGGAGGACGCGCGGGACGGAAGCGTCGCCGACTGCCTTGCGCCGTTTGCGCAAAAGGAAGATGTCAGCGTCGGGATTCTCATCGGCCCGGAGGGCGGCATTGCGCCGGAAGAGGCCGAATGGCTGACCCGCGAGGCAAACGCGAAGCTGGTCACGCTCGGGCCGCGTATCCTGCGCACGGAGACGGCGGCCATCGCCAGCCAGACCATCGTGATGGCGCTGCGCGGAGAGATGGAATAAGGAGCTGGGATATTGACTGAACAGAAAACAGTCGCCTTTCACACCCTCGGGTGCAAGGTGAACCAATATGATACGCAGGCCATGCGCGAGCGGTTTGAACAGGCGGGCTATCGCACGGCCGAGTTTGACGGGCAGGCGGATATTTATGTCGTCAACACCTGCACCGTGACCGGCACGGGCGACAAGAAGAGCATGCAGATCATCCGCCGGTGCCATCGGCAGAACCCGCAGGCGCAGATCGTTGTCACCGGCTGTCTGGCGCAGCGCGCGGCGGACGAGCTGACCCTGCCGGGGGTGCGGCTTGTGCTGGGCACGCAGCGGCGCGGCGAGGTCGTCGAGCTGCTGGAGCAGGCCATGAAGCAGGATTGCGCGCTGGTGGCGGTTGAAACGCTGCGCAAAGCGCCGTTTGAGCACCTGACGGTGCACGCGCACGAGGGGCACACCCGCGCGACGATGAAGATTCAGGAGGGCTGCGACCGCTGGTGCACGTACTGCATCATTCCGTCGGTGCGCGGGCCGATCCGCTCCCGCCCGGTGGATGAAATTGCGGCGGAGGCGCGGAGTCTCGCGGAGGCGGGCTTCCGGGAGGTCGTGCTGACGGGCATCCACCTGACCAGCTACGGCCGCGACACGAAGGACGGCACGACGCTGCTCGATGCGATTCGCGCGGCGCACGACGTGCCGGGAATCGCGCGGGTGCGGCTGGGCTCGCTGGAGCCGGTCGTCGTCACGCCGGATTTCGTCGAGGGGATCAAGGGCATGCCGAAGGTCTGCCATCAGTTCCACCTCGCGCTGCAAAGCGGCAGCGACACGGTGCTCGCGCGCATGCACCGGCGCTACACCAGCGGCGAGTTTTTGGACGCCTGCGCCATGCTGCGCGAAGCGTTTGAGGATTGCGCACTGACCACCGACGTGATGACCGGCTTCCCCGGCGAAACGGAGGCGGAATTCGCGCAGACGAAGGACACCTGCACGCGCGCGGGGTTCGCGCGGATGCACGTCTTCCCGTATTCCGAGCGCGAGGGCACGAAGGCCGCGCTCATGCCGGACAGCGTACCGCGGCACATCCGCGAGGAACGCGCCCGCGAGCTGATCGCGCTGGGGCGCGAGCTGGAAAAGAAGGCGCTGGAAGCGAGAATCGGCAAGGAAGAGGATGTGCTCGTCGAGGAGATCGACGGGCAGGGCAACGGCGCGGGCTATACCGGCGGGTATATGCGCGTATGCGTTGAGGGCGGAAAGCCCGGCGAAATCGCGCGGGTCAGAATCACGGGCACGGACGGCGAGGAACTGACGGGCGAAATCATCGAAAACGAAAAAGGAGAGATCCACATGAGCGATTGTCTTTTCTGCAAAATTGCCGCGGGCGAAATCCCGAGCACGAAGGTCTATGAGGATGAAACGACGCTGGCTTTCCGCGACATCGCGCCGCAGGCGCCGGTGCACGTGCTGGTGATCCCCAAAAAGCACGTCAGCGGCTGGTACGACGCGCAGGGCGAAAGCGACGAGACGCTCGCGCACCTGATGCGCGTGGCGGCGCAGGTCGCCAAGAGCGAGGGCATTGTGGAAAGCGGCTTCCGCGTGGTCTCCAACTGCGGCGACGACGCTCAGCAGACCGTGAAGCATCTGCATCTGCATGTGCTCGGCGGCAAAAAGATGGACGGCCGGATGGCCTGATGCGCAAACAACCGCGCAAACAAATTTTTGCCGAAAAGCAAAAATACGGTTGACGAAATGAAATTGTTGCGCTATAATTAGCTGTACGGTACTCCATTGACGGCTGATTTGACGCAATGGATCGTCGAATGTTGAGCCGAGGGGAGGGATACTAGATGTCTGAGATCCGTGTTCGTGAGAATGAATCCCTGGAAAGTGCTCTGAGGAGATTCAAGAGGCAGTGCGCGCGTTCTGGCGTTATTGCTGAGGTCCGTAAGAGAGAGCATTACGAGAAGCCCAGCGTGAAGCGCAAGAAGAAGGCCGAGGCGGCCCGCAAGCGCAAGTACTGATTCACAAAATCGCCCTATCGACTGCCGATAGGGCTTTTTTCTATGCTTTCTTCCGTCACGCGATGCGTGACGCCTCCCGCAAAGAGGGAGGCCGGACTGTAGGCAAAAAGTTCATTAGGCCGATATACGGGATGCCGATAAAAAACGGCGAAATGAGAACAAGGCGACTGAAGGAGAAAAACGATGATCTACGCATTTTTGCTCTATCCGCATGCCAATGTACGCTATCGCCAGTCGCTTTTGCAGCTGGCTGTGCAGGAACTGGCCATGACGCTGACCGCGCTGGGGCGCGAGGCCGAGGTCACGCCCAAGGAGATGGGCGGCGCGACATTTTTGACGTTCGAGGCGGCGAAGCTCACCGAACGCGACATGCGCATGCTCAGCCAGTTGGCCAGCGTCTATATGCTCTTTAGCATGGAGGACGGCAGGCTGACCCCGATTGCGCGCACCCATCCCAACTACGTCGGGGAGGATCTGCCCGCGCTGCTCAAATACAAGGGCAAGACGAACGAGATGTTTACCGATACGATGCTGACGATGGCGCTGGCGGCGAGCGCGTTCATGCCCGTGCACGACAGCCAGCTTGTCGTCTGCGACCCGATGGCCGGACGCGGAACGACGCTGATGCTGGCGCTTCGGCGCGGCTATCACGGCGTGGGGCTTGAAATCGGTAAGGCGGACGTGAAGGAAGCGGCCGATTACATGACGCGCTACCTCGAATTCCACCGCATCAAATACAAGCGGACGGACAGCGCGCTCACCGTGCGAGGGCAGGTGGGCGGCCGGGAAAACAAATTCGTGTTTTCCGATTCGGCGGAGCATTTTAAGGCAGGCGACACGCGGACGCTGCGCCTGATCTGCGGCGACACGCGCGAGGCGGCGGCGCTGCTCAAGCCGAACAGCGTTCATCTGATGGTGACGGACGCGCCCTACGGCGTGCAGAAGGGCACGGCGGGCAGGCAGGATTCCATCGGCGGCACGATTGCGGCGGCGCTTCCGGGGTGGCACAGCGTGCTCAAGCCCGGCGGCGTGCTGGCCATCAGCTTCAACACGCATGTCACCAAGCGCGACGCGCTGATCCGGCTCATGGAAAAGGCCGGGTTTGAGGCGGTGCAGACGGCGAACCTGGAGCATTGGGTTGAGCAGGCGATCAGCCGCGACGTGATTCTGGCGAGAAAACCTTAAATAACGTATATCTTTATGGATTTCGGCATATCCTTCACCATGAAAGCACATCCGCGGGAAACGCCGCGGCAAAGCATGTTGGCCCATCGGGAGGAGCTGAAATCAAATTGGAATCCGCAAGAGTATATCAAAACATGACGGTGGTGCAGCTGCGCGAGCTGGCGCGCGCCAACAAGGTGCGCCTGCCCTACGGGGTGAACAAGGCGCAGATGGTCGAGACGCTGTTTCGCCAGCTTGGCAGCGGGATGAAGCCGGCGCAGGCGCCCGCCGAACAGCCGGACATCGGGCTGTACAAGCCCAAGCCGCTCGGGTTTTACGACGAGGAATACGGCACGAGCAACCCGGTCGTGCCGCAGATGCTCAAGGCGGGGCTGCTGGGCAGCGGCCATGGCCTGCTGGAGGTGCAGCCCGGCGGCTACGGCTTTCTGCGCGCGCAGAACGGAACACCCGGCGCGGACGACATCTATGTTTCCATCGCGCAGATTCGCCGGTTCAACCTGCACAGCGGCGATGAAATCGTCGGCAAGACGAGGCCGAAGCGGATGGGCGACCGATACAACGCGCTGATGTACATTGAATCCGTCAACGGGGAAAACCCCGAAATTGCGCGCGTGCGCAGGCCGTTTGATTCGCTGACGCCGATTCACCCCAACCGGCGGCTGACGCTGGAGGGGGAAGGCGAGCCGGGAGACCCTTCCATGCGGCTGATGGATTTTATCGCGCCCATCGGCCTCGGTCAGCGCGCGCTGATCGTCGCGCCGCCGAAGGCGGGCAAGACGATCCTCCTGCAAAAAATCGCCCGCGCCATCGAGAAAAATCATCCGGATATCGAGCTGATGATTCTGCTGATTGACGAGCGGCCGGAGGAGGTCACGGATATCCGTCGCTCCGTCCGCGCGAACGTGTTTTACTCCACGTTCGATTCGCCGCAGGAAAACCACGTCCGCGTGGCGGATATGGTCTACGAGCGGGCGCAGCGGCTGGTGGAGCAGGGGAAGAACGTCGTCGTGCTGATGGACAGCCTGACCCGGCTGGCGCGCGCCTGCAACGCGCTCAGCCCCGGCGGGCGCGCGATGAGCGGCGGCCTT
>ENA-UOOD01004390-UOOD01004390.1-human-gut-metagenome-genome-assembly--contig:-CS67-NODE-4390-length-11017-cov-8.199872_pt1 | contig 11017 bp, 14 predicted proteins | sample MGYA00242464_ERZ724011 | MGnify/ENA metagenome assembly ERZ724011 | reverse complement strand
TACTGGTTCACTCACATCGACAATAGGTATTAGCCCCACAAGTGCAACGTGGCAATAATTGCTCACTCAGTTCGTCCCGATAAAACTCATATAATTCACGATACATCGTTTCATAAAGTTCGGAAATACGATGTTCCAATTCTGTTTCATCCTCATAAATATGCTGAAACGGGTCATCAAAAGAAAAATGCTTCCAGTTTTTCACTTCCTTATTAAAATCACCCTCCACTTCCTTTGCTTCTTCACAAAGAGTAATCACATAGTCCCATGGTTGATGGCAATATATATCCACATCACTAGCTTTCTTACGAGAGCAATCGTATCCATTCTGTTCCATCACCCCTACCACTGAAGATGGTACCACTCTTCCCGGCAGAACTCCAGAGGTAAATATCTTTGTCCCATATCCAAAAGAAGATAATATCTTCTGTGCCATACGACTACGACATATGTCACTATTACTCACCAATAAAATATTCATCGCTATTCCTATATTTAAATTCAACAATTATTTTCATTCATCCCTACTAACATAAAACACTCTCAAAGTATAAACTAATATCCGATATCCAGCCCCATTCAAGTGCAAATCATCAATAGGCAAATTAGGGTTCAATTTATCATTCAACAACAATTTATCGAACACGTCTATCACCAATAAATGAGATTTTAAGTTTTCCTTTCATACCTACCTCTTCACCAGTTTTTTTGGAGAGCCACTCCATGAACACCCCAAACAATAAACAATAGTCAAATCAAACCCTTCCATATTCTCTTCCAAATTTCTCGGTACCACTTCCCCTTCATCCGATACATAAACTAACAACCTTTCTTTCTTCTCATTTTTAACGTATAACCCTGCAATTTTGCATTGCGGACACAACAATTTTCTCATATCTATTTTCTCTTTTTATCCAAAACAACAAATTAACATCCAATTTTTCTTATAAATTTGCGGCAAAAATACGAAAAAAAAACAGTTGAATAGCATCTGTAATGAATTTGCACAACATAAAAAGATTATTGGAAAGAAAATTGCTATATTTGTTGTAATAAAGTATTTTCCCTTTGAATATCAACAGATTGAATAAAACTCGCACGAGAACGGGCAACGGATAAGAAAAAGCTGGACTGTGTAGAACTGCCATATTTCTCATGCTTTCAAATAACTCTTTAATTCGATTACAAAGATAACATTTCTATTTTAAAGGACATAATAAATGACTTCAATCTTATCGGATAAGATTGAGAAAAAATAAATTTTCAGTAGCCGAGTCCCCATAACCACAGGCAAAGGTAACTCGTGTTCTGCTCGTCCAAGCAAGGCCAAGCCCTTCGGGTTCGTGGAAAAAATCATCCTCGCCCGAAGGGCTTGCGGTATTTTTTCCCGAAGCCTTGCATGTACGGAACACGACCTTTTAAAGCCTGTAGTTATGGGAACTCCGGCCCCGAAATGCCGGACTAACAAATATTGATTGTTATGTTACAACAGATGGCAAAAGACAAGTACAGTATCGAAACACTCAGAGAACTGAATGCTTCATACGACCGTGAACATTGGCTTACGCAGGATGATGTGGATATGGCCAACAATTACGTGCAACTCATCGAACGGACACGCTCGGAAATCACACCGCAAGTCGGTGACAGAGTGGTATATGTCACCGAGCATGGAGATTATTACGGACATGCCCTAATCGATCACATGCACAGGGATGAAGAACGCCTGTCCGTATGCGAACGGCCCTATGTGCCTTTTGTATGGAAGGAGGACGGAAGCATCCGCCTGAGTGTCAGCGGTGGAGCATTCCACCGTGTAAACCCGAAGGACATGAAATTCCTGAAATGGACGGAAGGTGCTTTCAAGGATTGGGGAAGCTGTGGAGCATGTGCCAACGGCTCGGTCACCTTTCTGGCCAGAGTGCCGCTATGGTTCTATGCCGAACCCAATCCAAAGTATGGCAATTACACTACCGAGACCTACCGGAAGTTTTACCTGAATAAAAGAATGGATACGGAAAAAGGCAATCTTTATCAAAGTTTCGAAATCGCTTTCCGGGATGAAACCGATTTCAGACAGTTTCTGGAAGACTATGAAGGAATGGTGTTCAAGGGTAACTGGGCAAATCAAATCGTGGTATGGTGCTTCCGTCATGAAAACCGTTTTATCACGCAAGACGAATGGAATAGAATTGATGAACCGGCTGTTGAACGGAGACTCAATTTCTATCCTGAACAAGTCAAGATAGTCAAGGACATGGAACAGCACATCACGCGTTTCTACCGGGTCAAACCGCAGAATTTCTAACATCTAAAATTACAACCGATATGCAGACAACAACATCAATCAAGGCCGGTAACGCTCCCGACCTGCTTTCCGGCATTCTGAGCGTACAAGTAAGAAACGAGGAAAAGATTACCGAACAGGACAGGCTCTATTGCCAGTCACAGCAGGATCTTCTGTACAAGACACTCAAGCAGATAGAAAAGTGGTATGCTATCTTCAAGGAGGATGCGGAACAGTACCGGAAAGAAAGACAGTTCAAGTACGAGGACAACGGCAAGGTCTCCATCCGCGACTTTTATTTCCACAACGGGCAGGATGATTATTCGCACAATGAGTTCAAACCGTTCAACCTCATTAACGACCTTGTGGACAAGAGCCACAATGCCAATGCGAACTTTGCCAACCGCATCATTTCCTATTTCAACAAGACCTACAATGTGGATGTCCCTGTCCCGAAAATTGACGGACAGACATTGCCTATGGGATTCAGACCGGTCTACCAGACCTATGTGGATTCTGTCATCGAACATCTGGGCGGAAAGAGTTTCCGGGAAACTGCCGAGGAGGAACTGCTGGCCCGTTTCCTGAAAACGGTACGACCCTCACGTTGGAGCAAGGTCAAACCCGAGCTGAAAAAGGACAAGATAACATTTCCTGATATCGTATATTGGGACAGCATCCATCTGGAATATCACGGTGAATACGAATTCTCATACGACTGTAGAAACAAGGTGAACATCTTCTGTGAAGGTATAGCCTACGGTTCGGATGACCTGATAAACGGCTCAACCGGAATGGTTATCGGACTTGACGAGCGGAACGTGGACATCACACAGTGGTACAGTCTTACCACGGACAATGCCCGGCAGATCAAATTCTACAAGAACGGACGCATCGACATACGGTTCAAAGACAGTCCGGCTGCCGAAAACTGTTACAGACGGCTCCGTCTGGACGAAATCACGCTCAATGAAGATTGATTCATGAAAAGTTTAATCCTGCACCCCGTAAGGCTTCCTTGCGGGGTGTCTCCGTTTTTAACCATCAAAAAGTAAAAGCATGTATGCCATCATACCCCAACAGATTCCCCGGGACAAGCGTGCCGAGGTGAACGAGAAAATCCTTTTTGCCATCGATTCCGGCAAGGACCTCATTCCGAAGGAGAGCATCTACAACTGCTACACAGGTATCGGAGGACTGCACAATCTCAAGCAGGCAGATTTTTCCAGCTATCACAGATATGCGGAAGCCAAGAAAGAATTCGAGATGGGCCAGTTCTTCACCCCTCATGAGCTATGCCGGAGCATGGTGGAGGTCCTTTCCCCGACCTCTTCGGAAATGGTGCTTGATATGTGTTGCGGAATGGGCAACTTCTTCAACCACCTGCCGAACCTGCATAACACCTACGGCTTTGACATAGACGGCAGGGCTGTAACCGTTGCAAGACACCTCTATCCGGAAGCCCATATCGAAAAATGCGACATACAGCAGTACCGCCCGGAACAACGTTTTGACGTAATCATCGGCAACCCGCCATTCAACCTGAAATTTGACTGTAAACTTTCACAGGAATATTATATGGATAAAGCATACGACGTGCTCAATCCGGCAGGATTCCTGATGGTCATCGTACCCGTGTCATTCATGCAGAGTGAATTTTGGGAGAAGACACGTGTTGCCAATATCAACAGCTGTTTTTCCTTTGTCGGCCAGACCAAACTGAATCCGGATGCTTTCGATTCCATGGGAGTACATAACTTCAGCACGAAAGTCATGGTATTCCTGCGCAGGTCACGCCACATCGAAATGCAACCCTACAATGCGGACGAGTTCATTCCGATGGAAGAGTTGAAAGACCGCGTCAGGAAGACAAGGGTGATGAAGCAGAGAATCCGGATTGACCTCATGCGGGAAACCAACCGGATAGACCGAGAGGAACTGGAAGCGTTCGAATACAGGCTCTCCAAGTATATGTATGAGCTGAAAGCCCATGCCGTACTGAACAGGCACATTGAGAAGGCAGAAGCACTTGTATCCAAGTTCCGCAACCAAAAACCACCGGAAAATGCCACGAACCAGCAGATCAAGGAGTGGGAACGTAAAAAACTGACCACAGGCAAGGTACTCGGAATCATCCGCAAGTACATCACTTCCCAGCATTCAGTACCACGCAAGGAAGTGGCACTGGTGAAGACCTCCTACGGTTTCAAACTCAAACCATACGCACCCCGTCTGCTTGACAAAGTCACACACAAGGCTGCAAGCATCAACGATCTCATTCTCGGAAGGGCTGAACTTCCGGTACCGGAAACCGTAACGGAAAGGAACAGGCTTCAGATCCGTGCGGCGGAGAAACTGATACGCCGAAAACAGAAACAGTATGAGATGCAGAACCTCCGGTTTGCGGATATGGAAGAAGACGTCAATCTGAAGGAATATCTGGACCGGAGCACATTCATCAACAAGGACGGCGAGGCATGTGAATTTACAGCCCTGCAAAAACATGACCTGAACCTTGTACTTCAAAAACGCTATGCCCTGCTGAACTGGCAGCAGGGATCGGGCAAAACAGCGGCTGTCTATTACCGGGCCAGATTCCTGCTCAAATTCCGAAAAGTAAGGAATGCCATCATCCTTGCACCGGCCATTGCCACCAACATGACCTGGATTCCGTTCCTGTCGGTAAACAGGGAACGGTTCCGTGTCATCCGGGCAGAGAGCGACCTTACAAACGTACCCGAAGGCATGTTCCTCGTCGTTTCAACCTCCATGCTCGGCAAACTGCGAAGAGGACTGGTGCGCTACGTGAAACAAACTTCCCGGAAACTGTGTCTTGTTTTCGACGAGTCGGACGAAATCACGAATCCGACTTCACAGCGCACAAGAAACATCCTGTGCATATTCAGAAGACTCAAGTATAAGATTCTTGACACCGGAACGACCACGCGCAACAACATAGCGGAACTGTACAGCCAGTTCGAGCTTCTCTACAACAATTCGGTGAACATGGTGTGCTGGAGCCCGCAGGTCTATCACGAAAACAAGGAACGTGAGATAGAGGAAGAGAGCAATACGGATTACGGCAGTCCATTTCCGGCCTTCAGGGGGCACGTCCTCTTCCGTGCCTGCCACTGTCCCGGAAAAGCCACCGTATTCGGCATCGAGAAGCAGAACCAGGATGTCTATAACAAGGAGGAATTGTCGGAACTTATCGGCAAGACGGTCATCACACGCAAGTTCAGGGATTTCGCAGGAGAAAAATACAAGATACAGACCCATACCGTCAGTCCGTCGGACGGAGAGCGTGAGGTTTACCGTGTCATCATCGAGGAATTCTGCCGTATCTGTGAGCTGTATTACAACAGTACGGGTGATGCGAAGAAGGATGCCGGACTCCGGCTCATGCGGCAGATCAAACTGCTTATCAAGGCCTGTTCCGTCCCACATCTGATAGAGGGTTACTCCGGAGACGGGATTCCGAACAAGACAAAGTACATAGAGAAACTGGTGCGGAAGATACCCGGAAAAGTAGCTGTCGGCTGTACATCGATAGCCGCATTCGACCTTTACGAGAACCATCTCCGCAAATGCTTTCCCGACCGCCCGGTATTTGTGGTCAAGGGAGACGTGGCATTCAAAAGGAGGCAAAACATCGTGACGGAATTCGACTCTACCATCAACGGCATATTGATATGCACACAGCAAAGCCTGAGCAGCTCGGTGAACATACCTGCCTGCAATCAGGTGATACTGGAATCCCTGCAATGGAACATTCCCCGCATGGAACAGTTCTACTTCCGGTTCATCCGCCTCGATTCCAAAGAAATGAAGGACGTTCATTATGTCACCTATGAGGACTCGGTCGAACAGAACCTGATGGCACTGGTACTGACCAAGGAACGGCTGAACGAGTTTATCAAGACAGGAGAAGTCAAGGAACAGTCCGAAATATTCGAGGAGTTCGACATTACGATGTCCGTCATCGACAGCCTGCTTGTCCGCACGCAGGACCATGAAGGCAAAATACACATCAGCTGGGGAAGCCAGCGAATAGCAAACTGAATATGAACCGTATGAAAAGAACCGGGAGTTCCATTCCCACCGACAAAGGTAGTCCGTGTCCTCCTTGGCCGTGCAAGGTCATGCCGCAAGCGGTTTTCGGAAAAATCATCCTCGCCACGGCTGCGGTATTTTCCCGAAAAACCCTGCACAGCCGGGACACGGCACCTTCTCGAAGTCGGTGGAATGGAATCCCCGGCATTCGCATACATAATAATGAAAAGGATATGAATCTAAACAATGCAGAGATTGCCGTGACAACACAGCATCTCATTGACATAAAGAATTACAGGGACTACTGGCTGCACATGTCTGACTACAGTGACATGGGCGAATTCCTGTGTGCCTGCTCCGACCTGTTCCCCGGAGAGGAAGAACCGCAATACCGGTATCCCAAATGGGAGAACATCCCTGACATACTGGTCAGCCGTGAATGGCTCTGCCCAAACTTCTTCGAAATCAGGGATGCCCTTGAAAGGCTTGAAGAGGAAGAAACCGAATTCTTCATGGCCTGGAGCAGGAATTACGGCTATGACATCAGTACGGATGATCCGCACATGATTGTCTCACACTATCATGATCTGTACGGAGATGCCGTTGCCGAGAAGGAAGAGGACACTGCTGACTTGGCAGAAGATACGCTGATATATACAGGCATATCAAGCAGCTATTGCGACGTGCTTCCCTTCCGTTACGAGATATTTGATGATAATTACAATTAAATGGAAAAAATATGGAAATCAACTTCAAAGAACCTGTCATGCCCATTGACCCGTACTCACAGCTGGCATTCGTCGAGATTCTGAACATCATACTGACGGCAGGACATATCATGGATGTAAACCGTTTCCTCATCAGAAGGAACGTCAACCCCCGGTTCGGCTCCCTGTCAGGCTATTTCAGGTGGTCGTTCGCCGAAGACCGCTTTACACTCTGGCAACGTACGGACTACAACTCCACGATGTGTTTCAGCCACAGGATACTGGACTTGCCCTTCGGTGTCCTGGCCGCAAAAGACAACGGGAAAGAAACGGAATTCTTAAACTGAAAGGAGGACAATATGGAAAAAGAGAAATACGAAAAATTCATGAAAGAGAACGGATAACAAGGGAGCGGCCGAAAGGTCGCTCCCTGCATTTATAACCACATGTACGGGAAACAGAATCCTGCCGTACACAGGTAACGAAAATGAAAGAACAGAAAAAACTGACAATGGAACTCGTCAAGTCCCTCATGGACGAATCCTATACGCTGGTGTGGACGGATTATAACGACAACCTTGACAATCGTCTCGACCTGATCCATGAATGCCTTGCAAGTAAAAGCCAAGAAAAATTGTGGGAAAAGGCAGATGAATGGTACAGAGATAGCGAATGGGAAGCAGTTCATGAAATCATCACAAGACTGAAGACGGAATGTACCGCATGCTTCCATGTTGATGAAAAGACGGTGAAAGCTTTCTTTGAAGAACACGAAGATGAAATACGCGATGAGATATACGGTCGCAACGATTCGGATGTCCTTTCGGAACTGATAAAGAATACGGATGACATCCCTGTCCGTGTGGAGATGCTTTCCAATTATGACTGCATCAACTCCGACTGGTTTGAGTCACAGGGCGGCTACCGGTATGAAGAAAGCTACTTCGGGGATATGGTGGATGCGCTGAACCTCAATCCGGCAAGCGTGAAGAAACTTCTGACGGAGCATGGCTGCAAGGTTTACGGACGCTTCCCGGACCGCAAAGGAAGGAACGGCAAGGAACAGGTATCCTATGAACAATTCTACCAGGAACTCATCAACTCCTGTTGCGGTGCCAACCTGTTGACCTATACCGGCAGGGTAAATCTGAAAGAACTGTACGAATCCGGATTCTCACCGGGTGAAGTTGTCATTCCCAAAGGCAACTGCTGCGGGCTTTTCAGTTCCGCTTACGGCGGTGGCAGCCTGCTTGAAATGGAGTTGAAACAGGATGTCAGGTTGAAACTGGAAATCAACGGCTACCATGGTTTCCGTTTCCGTCTGGACGAGGAACGGAACAAGTATGATTATTCCATCGGACATGTGTATGGAGTGGACGAATCTTTCTTCGGTGAGAGGATAAGCCTTGTCACTTCGTACGGGAAGAAGGAACAGCAATCAAACATATAATATCAACAACCAAATTATAGGAATTATGGCAAAATACAAAGTAAGAGTAAGATACGCCTTCGAGGGTACTTACACGGTAGCGGCAGGAAGCTGCGAAGAAGCAAAAAGAGTGGTAGAGGAAGACTGCGGTCTGGTATTGGGCGGCAATATCCACACGACATGTAATGAGGAAGAGGTGACGGACTGGAACTTCGGCATCCATCCCGAATCGCTGATACTCTCAATCAAGGAAACAGGCAGGAAAGCCCGGGTGAAATACACCGCAATGGATTTCAGCGACCGGATTGAGGAACTGCGCAATGACATCATTGAAGCGATACGGCAGTTGCTTCAGGCGTACTCACTGACGGAACTGGCCTTTACGGACAGGGAAGATGATCCGGTATGGATAGTCTGGTTCGGGAAAAACGGAGACCCGTATGAATGCCGGGTCACGGGTGTCCGGATAACGGCAAGCAGCCTGACCGTCATTGCCGAAGAGAAAGAAAGCGGTGACGAAGTGGAATGCTACGGACCGTTTGAACTCGGTGCAAGCAACATCGACTGGCTCCATGAAATATACGAAGCCGCGAAATTGGAATTGGAAACACCCCGTCATGTCAAATCTTAAAAGAGCAGGATATGTATTTACAGGCAGAAAACGCAGTCTCCAGTTTCTTCTTCTATATGTGGAACGCCTGGAGTGAGGAAGAATGCAAAGCCGTCTATGGCAACATGTATCCGCATTTTTGGGAAAAATGGTGCGTGGCGACGGACAAGGGCACATTCGGTGCAGCGGAACGGTTCTATCTGAAACTCTCGGAAGACAGCCGCAGGCTTCTGGTAGAGCGGGCCGTCTCGATATATGACGGACGACGCTTCAGAAACAGGAACAGGAATTCGACCTCGACCACAAGGAATATATCATCAACCGCCTCGCAGGGGCATAACAGACAACAGCCATGACCTATTTTCAGAACATACATTCGCTGGCGGACCTGAAGAAAGAATACCGCCGGCTGGCATTGCAGTACCACCCGGACAAGGGTGGTGACACTGCAATCATGCAATGGGTGAATACCGAGTTTGGAAGGCTCTTCGACATTTGGAAAGACAAACCGGATATATCTGCGACTTCAACCGGATATGAATATGACCATTCGGGAGCCACGGCAAAGGAGTACACTGAATATGTGTATAACGAATACCGCTGGAAAGGCCGTAATTACAAGGGACAGCACGCACCGGAGATTGTGGAACCGATACGTGCATGGCTCAAGGAAACCTATCCGGGATACAGGTTCTCGGTCAGGCGCGAGAATTACCACTCCATCCACATCCGGCTGATGAAAGCGGATTTCGAGGCATTCACCAAAGAATCCGGAAAAGTCCAGGGAGATGTCAACCACTACAACATTTCGTCCGACAAGACCCTGACAGACCGGGCCAAAGAGGTCATGCAGAATGTCTGCGATTTCGTCATGTCGTACAACTTCGATGACAGCGACCCGATGACCGACTATTTCCACACCAACTTCTACCTCACGTTAGGGATAGGCAGTTACAGACAGCCGTACAAAGTGGAACTGCCCGGGCTCAAGAGCCAAGACAAACCGCAAGCGTTCAAGCATCCGGAAGGTCCGGCACACAAGGCCCTGCGGCAGGCATTGGGCAAAGCACGCTTTGACTTCATAACCAGCCTCAGGTTTTCCGGAAAATTGATTCTCGGAGAGGATGCCTACGGCTCAACGGGAGAACACTATTTCTGGCCGAAGCAGTATTCCAGTGCCAGAAATGCACAGAAACGGATGGACAAACTCTCGGAAGCCGGCATACGGTGCCGACTGACGGGGTATAATGGAGGCTATATCGAGTTCCTTGGCTATATGCCTGAAACGGAAAACCTTTTAGAACAGGAACGAGAGGAATACAGCCGGGCATACCGGGCATGGGCATCAGAGCAAAGTATACCCCAAAGGATGAAAGCGATAAAATACATGAATCATTCAAATCAAATCCAACTGCAACAACCATGAAAAAGAAGGAAATCATACAAGAACTAAAACGCTACGGCTACAGCCGTGTGAACATTGACACGGACAGAAGGACCTCAAAAACATTCTATACCTATCGTGGAGGTATTCACATCAACGGTACGGAAAATCTGTCATTCCACATCGTACCGCCACCAGAAAGTTTCGGACTGGGACGGTTTGCCATATGCGCTACACGGAACGGAGAAAGCTCACAGCTGGGAACAGACCATGCTCCATTCTTTTTCCAGCGGCTGTTCTCCTTTATAAAAGGTGAGAGAACGGAGCATGAGATGGTAGATGAAATATGCAATAACTGACTAATTAAACGATAGTATGAAAGCAAAAGTATTCAAGTATAAGTCTGACGGAAATACCGTCGTGGCTCCTTATATGGAACTGGAGCCGTATGCAGAGAATGTATATCTCTTCCCTGTCAAGAAAGAACGAATATGGGAATGAAGACGATGACTGTTTCCATGTGGTCTGCCGGATTGAAAACGTTTAT
>ENA-UOOD01004388-UOOD01004388.1-human-gut-metagenome-genome-assembly--contig:-CS67-NODE-4388-length-11019-cov-43.299070_pt1 | contig 11019 bp, 9 predicted proteins | sample MGYA00242464_ERZ724011 | MGnify/ENA metagenome assembly ERZ724011 | reverse complement strand
TTCCTGCGCGGAGCGGAATATAGCTGACGGTTTTAAGCTTTTTGTACGATATCTGTACGGCAAGCTGAAATTTTCGCGTTTTTCTTTGGCTTAAGTAACTAAAATCACTGTTATACAATTTCGGGTCGCTGTCCTGATTTCAGGCATGCGGCTCGATTTGCCTATTTAATTGCCCGGATCGTCAGACTAACATCATAATCAAGCAACGAACAGTGCAGGATATCCTGCACGCATGGAGGAATGACAATATGAACAAGAAATTTGCAAAAACGCTTGCAATGGTTCTGGTCATTGCAATGCTTCTGTCCCTCGGCTCGTTCGTATTTGCGGACACGGACACAACGTCAGCCGACGACGGCAACGATTACCCGATCGTGCTCGTCCACGGTCTGTTCGGCTGGGGCGGAACGGAGATCGCGAACCTTAACTACTGGGGCGGCTTTTCCAGCCTTCAGCAGATGCTCACCGACGCAGGCTATGAGGTCTACACCCCGTCGATAGGCCCCGTTGCGAGCAACTGGGACAGAGCCTGCGAGCTGTACGCCTACCTCGTCGGCGGCACGGTCGATTACGGCCAGTACCACTCGGCGCAGAACGGACACAGCCGCTACGGCCGCACCTTCAAGGGCGTCCTGCCCGAGCTTAACGACGCCGACAGCACGCTGAAGATCCACCTTGTCGGCCACAGCATGGGCGGCGAGACGATACGCATGCTCGCGCAGCTTCTTGAAAACGGCGATGCCGACGAGATGCGCGCAACGACCGACGGCAGCATCAGCAAGCTCTTCACCGGCACCTGCCGCCATTGGATAGAGAGCATCACCACCCTCTGCACGCCGCACGACGGCAGCCAGTATGACGGCAAGGTCTACAACGAGGAGGAGCCGCTCGTTCACCGCTTCGTGGCCGCTCTTTCCGCAGCAACGGGCATGAACATAAACGAGGAAAACCTCGGCCTTGATTTCAAGCTCGACCAGTGGGGTCTTACCCGTGAGCCGGGCGAGAGCTACGAAAGCTACATTCACCGCGTCGAAAACAGCAGCCTGTGGAAGGACGACGTGAAGGATCTGAGCGTTTACGACCTGTCCCCGGACGGCGCGGCGGTGCTCAACTCCTACGCCAAGGCGCAGGATGATATCTACTACTTCTCCGTCGCATGCTCGGACACCTACCGCAGCGCGGTTTATCCGCACCACTACCTGCCCTACAGCAACATAAATCCGCTCATGAAAAAGAGCGCGACCTACATGGGCAGCTACAAAAACTACGCCGCCGGCCACGTCACCATCGACGAGAGCTGGTGGGAAAACGACGGCATCGTCAGCGTTCGCTCGGCGCAGTATCCGCATGAAGGCTCGTCTGACCGCTGCGACCTCAATTACGGCACCGAAAACGGCGTTATGACCTTCAAGGACGGCACCGAGAAGGGCGTTTGGAACTACATTGAGAAGATCGAACGGACCGATCACATCAACATGGTCGGCCAGATCACAAACACGAAGTATCTCCAGGGCAAATTCTTCGAGATGGCCGCAATGCTCGCAAGCATCCCTGCCGACGGCGGCACACCCGACACGCCCGATGTGCCCGCAAGCGTTCCCTTTGTCGATATCGTAAAGGGCAGCTTTTATTACGACGCCGTAGTCTGGGGCTATAACAACGGCATAGTAAACGGCGTTGACTCTACGCACTTTGCGCCCGACGCAAGCTGCACCCGCGCACAGGTCGTGACTTTCCTCTGGCGCGCGGCCGGCAGTCCGGAGCCTAAGTCGATGAGCACTCCGTTTACCGACGTAAAGTCCGGCAGCTTCTACGAAAAGGCAGCGGCCTGGGCATATGAAAACGGCATCGTCAAGGGCACGACGGAAACAACGTTCGCGCCGAACGCGACGGTAACGCGCGCTCAGTTTGTCACCTTCCTGTGGCGCTATGAGGACTGCCCCTCGTCGAGCATCGCAAATCCGTTTTCCGATGTTTCCGAAAGCTCGGTGTATGCTCCGGCAATACTCTGGGCAGCCGAAAACGGTGTCACCGTCGGCACCGGAAACGGCACCTTCGTTCCCAACGGCGCATGCACTCGCGCGCATGTCGTCACCTTCCTGTACCGCGATCTGGCAAAGTGATAAGCAATTTAAGCATGAAAAAAATCTCTCCCGACCGGGAGAGATTTTTTCATATTTCGCTCGATTTATGGATGCCGGTGACGGAGAACTCGACCCATTCGGCGACGTTTGTCGCATGGTCGCCGATGCGCTCGAAGTATTTTGCTATCATCAGAAGATCCAGCGCGTACTCCGCGTCGCCGCTGCCGGAGCGGATCATTTCGATAAGCGCGGTTTTCATGCTCAAAAAGCAATCGTCAACCACGTCGTCGTGCTCGATGACGCTTCTTGCAAGGGCAAGATCGCGCTTATTATACGCCTCGATGCTGTCGGTGACCATGCCGATGGCGGCCTCGGCCATGGGGCGCATGGCGGCGCACTCGCTGCCGGTCTTGCCGCCGAGGTGCGGAATTATCTCGGCAATGTCGCCTGCCTGATCGCCGATGCGCTCAAGGTCGGTTATCATTTTAAGCGCGGCCGATATCTGCCGCAGGTCGCGCGCCACGGGCTGCTGCTGGAGCAGAAGCCGCAGGCACAGCGCTTCTATATCGCGCTCGTACCGGTCGATCTCAAGGTCAAGCGGCGCGAGCTTTTTTGCAAGCTCCGAGTCGCCCGAGAGCAGCGCCTTTGCCGAGTTGGCTATAGCCTCCTCGCACATTGCGCCCATAAGCGTGAGCTTTTCGCCAAGCTCCTTGAGCTGGGCATCGAATTTGCTTCTCATCAGCCGAACCTCCCTGTTATATAGTCCTCGGTGCGCTTATCCGAAGGCACGGAGAACAGCTTTTCGGTGTTGTCGTATTCAATAAGCTCGCCGAGCAGGAAAAACGCGGTGCTGTCGGAGATGCGCAGCGCCTGCTGCATGTTGTGAGTTACGATAACGATGGTGTAGTTTTTCTTAAGCTCCGTTGCAAGCTCCTCGATCTTCGAGGTCGAGATGGGGTCGAGGGCGCTGGTCGGCTCGTCCATGAGCAGCACGTCCGGCTCGACGGCAAGTGCGCGCGCGATGCACAGTCTCTGCTGCTGACCGCCCGACAGGCCGAGGGCGGATTTTTTGAGTCTGTCCTTTACCTCATCCCAGATCGCCGCGCCCTGAAGCGAGCGCTCGACGATCTCGTCAAGCTCGGATTTTTTGCGCACGCCGTGCGTGCGCGGCCCGTAGGCGACGTTGTCGTAAATACTCATGGGAAAGGGATTGGGCTTCTGGAACACCATGCCGATGCAGCGCCTGAGCTCGTTTACGTCCGTTCCCGGAGCGTAGATGTTTTTATCCTTATACTTTACCTCGCCGGTGATCTTCACGTCCGGCACGAGGTCGTTCATGCGGTCGAGCGTTTTTAAAAACGTCGATTTGCCGCAGCCGGAGGGGCCGATGAGCGCGGTTATGTTCTTTTCGGGTATCTCCATGTTTATGTTTTTAAGCGCCCGGGTCTGGCCGTACCACAGGCACAGATCGTTTACGCTGATTATGCTGCTCATATGCTTCTCCTCTTCTGATAGTATCTGCCGACAAGCGTTGCGACAAGGTTTATGATAACGGTCAGCGCCATGAGTATCGCCGCAATGGCGAAGGCTACGTCGAAATCGCCCTGCTCCTTGGCGTAGACATACAGCGAAACGGTGAGCGTAGCTCCCGCGCCGGACAGGCCGTCAGCGAAAATGTTATAGATATTGTGCGCAAAGCCGGCGGTGAACAGCAGCGCTGCCGATTCGCCCAGAATGCGGCCGACGGCGAGGATGCAGCCTGTAATTATGCCGTCCACGCAGCCGGGGAAAACGACGGTGCGGATAACGCGCCACTTGCCGGCTCCGAGGCCGAACGCGCCCTCGCGCAGGCTCTGCGGAACGGTTTTGAGGCTCTCCTGAGTCGTGCGCATAACGGTCGGCAGGTTCATGATGACAAGCGTCATCGCGCCGGCCTGCAAAGAGGTCTGCAAGCCGAGGAAATTGCAGAAAAACAGCATGCCGACAAGGCCGTAGATGATGCTCGGAATGCCCGAGAGCGTCTCGGCGGCGTATTCGATAGCGCCGACGATGCGGTGGCTGCTCGCATATTCCGTGAGATATATCGCAGCGCCCACGCCCAGCGGCAGCACCCACACGAGCGTTCCGAGGACGATATAGAGCGTATTAAGTATATCCGGCAGGATGCCGACGGAGTCCGCGAGGTAGCTCGGCTTTGAGGAAAGAAACTCCCACGATATATTCGGAATGCCCTTTATGAGCACATATGCTATTAAAAACAGCACCAGCGCCGACGTCAGAGCCGCGCACAGCCCCGAAAGGCCGCGCATAACGATCCCGTAAGCCCTGCGCTTTGCTTTTACGTTTTTATTATCCATTCGATTTATCCCTCTTCAAAAGGAAGTTGAGCGTTGCGTTTATGAGCATGATAAACAAAAACAGCACGAGCGCGATCGAGAAAAGCGCCTGACGCTGGAGGCCCGAGGAATAGCTCATCTCGCTTGCAACGGCCGTTGTGAGAAATCTTACGCTCTGGAAAAGCTCGGGCATGTTCGGCGCGTTGCCGGATACCATCATAACGGCCATCGCCTCGCCGATGGCACGGCCCACGCCGAGGACGACCGCCGCGGCAATTCCGCTTTTCGCCGCCGGAACGGACACACGGAAATACGTTTCCGTCGGCGTTGCGCCGAGGGCAAGCGACGCATCCTCGTACTCCCTGGGAACGGCCTCGAGCGAGGTCATGGAGACCTTGATGATCGACGGCAGGATCATGATGGCAAGCACGATCATCGCCGCCAGAAGGCTCGCGCCGTCGGGAACGTTAAACACCTTGCGTATGCCCGGAACGAGCACCATCATGCCCACAAGGCCGTAAACGACCGAGGGGATGCCTGCAAGCAGCGACACGGCCTCGACGACCACGGCGCGCACGCGCTTATCGGCCATTTTCGCAAGATACACCGCCGCCATAAATCCCACCGGCACGCCGAGGACAATGGCTCCGGCGGTGCCGTAGACGCTTGTGAGGATAAACGGCAGGATGCCGTAGCTCGGCTCGGCTGCGGTCGAGGCCCACTTTTTGCCCAGCAGGAAGTCAGGAATACCGATCTCCTTTATCGCCGGAATGCCCGAAACGATGAGGTAGACCGTTATCAGCAAAACGCTCGCCACCGTCACAAGCCCGAGGACAAGGAATATGCCGTGGACTATATTTTCAAGGAGATTTTTCGTTTTTACTTTCATATGAACAACATCCTACACATACAAAAAATAAGCCGACGTAAACCGAACCGCTGCCGGTTTTCGTCGGCTTAATTAATTACTTCGCTACGGGGACTGCGCCTGCTGCGGAGATGACGTCTGCTGCCGCTGCGCCGGTTGCGTAGTCAAAGAACTTCTGAGCTGCTGCGGAAAGCTCGGCGCCGTCCTTGGTCACCAGAACGAAGGGGCGCTGCACTGCGTAGGTGCCGTCGGAAACGGTCGCCTCGGTGGGAGCGACTCCGCCGACGGAGAGTGCCTTGACGGTGTCCTTAACGGATGCCAGGGATGCGTAGCCGATCGCGTTGGGGTTGCCTGCAACGGTGGTGATCACGTCGCCGGTGCTGGTCAGCTCCTGACGGTACTTGCATGCGTCCTTGGTGTCGGTGATGCTCTCAAAGCCGTCGCGCGTGCCGGAGCCTGCCTCGCGGCCGATGAGGACGATCTCTGCGTCGTCGCCGCCGACGTCCTTCCAGTTGGTGATCTCGCCGGTGTAGATCTTGGCTATCTGCTCGATGCTCAGGTCGGAGACCTTGTTTTCGGGGTTAACTATGATCGCGATGCCGTCGAGTGCGAGGACGGTCTCTTTCAGGCCGGAAGCCTTCTCGTCGTCCTTCAGCGCACGGGATGCAAGGCCGATATCGCAGCGGCCTTCGCTGACTGCGGTGATGCCGGAGCCGGAGCCGGTGGGGTTGTAGCCTACGGTGATACCCTTGTTGTCGGCCTGGAACGCCTCGCCGAGGGACATGATGACCTTTTCCATCGAGGTCGAGCCGTCGGTGCTGACAGTGCCGGTCACTTCGGCGTTGTCGTTGTTATCGGTTGTGCCGCTGTTGTCGCTTTTTCCGCATGCGGCGAACAGGCTGAGCGCCATGAGCGCCGCGAGAACTAAACTTATAAGCTTTTTCATTCAAAAAGCTCCTTTCTTTTTCGTTTGATTTCTGAGTACACCCTTAGATTATGCCCCTTTTATCAAATCCGAAAGCAGCCTTTTGTAAAAAGAATTTAAAGCCGGCGGCTGTGAAGCCATGTACGTCTATTGACAGCTCACTTCATTTTTTGTAAAATTATTCATAGCAATATAAGGAGGTTCTCCCCCACATGAAAAGCAGGAAGCTGAGGACTGTTCTCATCGTCGCTGCGGCGATAATCTTCGCATACGCCGTTGTTTTGTTCGTTCTGACGCAGGTTCAGACCTCTAAAATGGACGATCCCTTTGCCCGCGCCGAAAAGCAGGTTTTCTCGCTCGATGCGGAGAAGATCACTTATATCGCCGTGCAGAACGGAAACGGCGAGCTTTACGAGTTCACCGGCGGCGAAAAAGCCTCAGCGATCGATAAGCTCAACGCGTTTGAGGCCACAAAGATCCGCGGCATGTGGCATATCGAGGCCGGAGGCTGGACTTACCGCCTTATTATCGAGGATGCCGACGGCAATTCCGGCAACTATCGCCTGTTCGATAACAGGCTCATCTGCGGCGACGTCAGCCTGCGCGGCAGCGACGGATACTTTGACGATCTCATTAAACATGTAAGCCTTGATTAACAGCAAAAAACCGCCCCGATCGGGCGGTTTTTGCTGTATTTTGCTTACTTTGTTTTAACGTAGCGGTTCATCGGGTGGACCATATACTCGTTATAGGGGAACTTATCGGTGGTGACGTAGCCGGCAGGGGCGTCGATGAGCTGCGGAATGCGGTTTACGAGCGTTGCGCAGGTAAGCTCGACCGTCGCAGGCTTATTGACGATGCAGGTCGTGTCCGGCTCGCCGTAAAGCGTCCACACGTTTTTGTCGAACTCATCGGGATTGAATATCTTGCCGACGCACTCGGTGACGAGGGTGATGCCCTCCTCGGTCTCTGTCGTAACGATGGCGCGCATGCCGGTCGCGTCGCCGGCCTTGACGACCATTCCGAGCGTTTCGGATTTGAGATCGACAGAGTCAACGCAGGGGATGCACTTCTGCGTCTGTGAGGTGATGTGCAGATCCATCTTGCTGCACAGCCATCCGTTCTGGTTCCACATATACGACGGAACGTATTTGCCGCTTTCGACAAGCTCCTTCATCTCATCGGAGGGAGTTTCGTTGTAGCAGCCGATGGTTTTATTGAACTCCTCGATGCTCAGGCCTGCGCCGTGCCCCTCTGCAAGAGCTATGCCGTAGTCCTCGACATTATACCAGCTGCTGCCCTCGATCTTGGTGATCTTATGCGAGGAGCCGGCGAGGTTTGTTACCATCGTACCCCAGTACAGGTCGCAGTATCCGACGCCGGTGAGGGTACAGCCGCCCTCTTTTGCCAGCTTATCGAGCTTTTCGGTTATTGCAGGAGAGGAATTCCACGGATACAGCGCTTCCTCGCATGTGGTTATGGCGTTAACGCCGTGTTTTGCGCAGATAGTGAAGATATCCTCAAGCTCCGCCACCGTGCTGCGCGTTGCGATTATGCACACATCGGGCTTGAGCTCGCCCATGCGTCTGTCGGTATCGGCAGAGTTTTCGACCGCGACTCCGACATGGGGGAAGCCGTCGCCGATTATTTCGGAGACATCTTTACCGATGTGATTTTTGTTGCGGCAGAACGCGCCGACAAGCTCCCCACCGTGCTCAAGGACGTAACGCATAAGATAACGGCTCATTTTGCCTGCACCGTACTGTACTACTCTGATTTTGCGATCCATTTAATTGCCTCCTTGTTTTAAAATAGAATTGGTTATTAATTTAACAACCTTATGGTCACATTATAGAGTATTGCCTCGGCGCAGTCAAGTTAATTCTTCCCAAAGAGTAAAATCTCTGTGAATAAAATAATTATTTACTGTTGCCAATCGTTAAAAAAGGTGTATAATATACATGTCAGTCGGTATGACATTTAAACTGACGAGAGGTAAGTATGTCCCTGGATGAACTGAAAACGCAGAATATCCGGACCGTTACGGAAAAAGCACTTGTATGCTTTATTAAAAACGGCATCACAAATACAAAGGTCTCGGAGATCGCAAAGACCGCAGGACTTACCGAGCGCTCCGTTTACCGCTATTTCCCGACAAAAAGCGACATTGTTATTTCCGCTGCCTTCTGCTACTGGGAGCGCGCCAAGGAATACATAGCTTGGGAGCTTGACACGCACGACTATGAGCATTTAAGCGGCATCGAGCAGATATCCATAATACTTAAAAGCTACGCCAATATACTCTTCATCGACCCGGAGGGCATCCGTTTTTCGCTCGACGCCGAGGTCGCGCTCTTTAACGCCGGAAAAAACGACAGGGTCATAAACCGCCCTCCCGATAAATTCGAGGAGTACACCGGCCCGCTCTCGCAGGCGATCGTGCGCGGACTTTCCGACGGTACGGTAAATCCCGAAGCGAACATAAAGCAGCTTTATTACAACGCATATGACTCCATTCTCGGGCTTATGCAGCGCCTCACGGTAGGCGTGCCGAGCGTGAGCGAGCTTGATGCGCGCGAAAGGCTGTACGCGATGTGCGAAATGTTCACACGGGCATTCGCCGCAAAAAATGTCGAAATATAGCATAATTGCAGACCTGTCGGTGCGGTGCACCGACCATTAAATAAAGAAACATAAAAACGGAAGGGGAAAAACATGAATTCCAAGTACAACGCTCTATTTACACCCTGGAAGATCGGCAATGTCGAGATACCGAACAGAATAGTTCAGTGCTCTATGGGCGGAACGTCCCTGTTCGGCTGGATGGAGCCGAGCCACCTCGACAAGGAAGCGGCATACTTCCTGCTCAACCGCGCGCAGGACGGCGTCGGCCTTATCCTGCCCGGCATGCAGTGCATCAAGGATCCCATCGGCGGCCGCTGGCTGTATCAGAACAACAAGATGTTCAAAGACCTTAAGGAGTACATGGTCGAGTTCCACAAGACCGGCTCCAAGCTCTTTATCCAGCTGGCAGCAGGCATGGGCCGCTCGATGGCTATAACAAAGCCCATGGTAGCTCTGCTCAAGCACCCCATTCTCGGCAAGCTCGCAAGCCCGGTAGCCGACCTTGACTACATAACCGCTTCCGCTTCCGCAACGCCGAACCGCTGGTATGACGAGATCAAGTCCCGCCCCATGACCATCAAGGAGATCCACGATCAGGTCGAGGCATTTGCAAAGACCTCGAAGAAGCTCATGGACGCAGGCGTTGACGGCGTTGAGATCCACGCCGTTCACGAGGGCTATCTGCTCGACCAGTTCACCATTTCAAACATGAACTACCGCACCGACGAGTACGGCGGCAGCTTTGAGAATCGCTTCCGCTTCCCGGTCGAGATCGTTCAGGCGATAAAGGCCGCCTGCGGCGATGATTTCCCCGTTTCCCTGCGCTACTCCGTTGTTTCCAAGACCAAGGACTGGGGCAAGGGCGCCATGCCTTACGAGAAGGACTTCAAGGAGTTCGGACGCGACATGGAAGAGTCCGAAAAGGCCATAAAATATCTTGCCGACGCAGGCTATGACATGTTCAACTGCGACAACGGCACCTACGACGCATGGTACTGGGCACATCCGCCTCAGTATATGCCCGACAACTGCAACCTTGAGTATGTTGAGCATATAAAGAAATTCACCGACAAGCCCGTCGTGTGCGCAGGCCGCATGGATCCCGTGAAGGCCGCCGAGGAGATCGAGGCCGGAAAGCTCGACGCTGTCGCGATCGCGCGCCAGAACCTTGTTGACCACGACTGGATCCACAAGATCAAGGAAGGCCATGAGGACGAGATAAAGCCCTGCATCCGCTGTCACAACGGCTGCTTCAACATGGCCAAATTCGCAGGCACCCCGAACGTTCAGCACTTCAACGACTCGATGCATCTTGCGCGCTGCGCGCTGAACCCGACCACCATGCAGCACACGCGCTACAAGATCGTGCCCACCAAGAACCCCAAGAAGGTCGCAATAATCGGCGGCGGCATCGGCGGCATGGAGTGCGCCCTCGTACTCAAGCAGCGCGGCCACATCCCCACCATTTTTGAAAAGACCGACGAGCTCGGCGGCCTGTTCCTCACGGCATCGGCAATGACCTTCAAGGAAAACGACAAGGAGCTTATCCGCTGGTATAAAAACGAGATCGAAAAGCAGGGCATCGACGTGCACTTCAACACCGAAATCAACGACCTCGGCGTGCTGCGCGGCTATGACGATATCATCGTTGCAAGCGGCTCGGTCCCGCGCATGATGCCCAGCATCAAGGGCTTTGACAAGGCGCTCACCTTCACCCAGGTGCTCAAGGACAAGGTCGATGTCGGCGATAAGGTCCTGTTCATCGGCGGCGGCCAGTCCTCCTGCGAGGCGGCTTACGATATGCTGCTCAACTTCGGCAAGCACCCGATAATCGTCGAATACGCAGGCGACCTCGTTGCCGCTCAGGCGACCTGCCTTGCAAACACCTCGTTCCTGCGCGACGCTATGGAATACCACAAGGTTCCCGTTTACCTGCACTCGACCGTTACCGAGATAACGGACAAGGGCTGCACCGTTAAAAATGTCGAAACCGGCGAGACGACCTTCGTCGAGTGCGACAGCGTTGTAAACGGCATCGGCTTTGTTCCCACTCCCGTCGGCGGCAAGGACAACAAGAAGGCCTACCGCGTCGGCGACTGCGTTGCCATCGGCAACCTGCGCACGGTCATCTGGCGCGCATGGGACGTCTGCATGAAGATATAGTTCCAAAGCGGCAAAAAA
>ENA-UOOD01004371-UOOD01004371.1-human-gut-metagenome-genome-assembly--contig:-CS67-NODE-4371-length-11055-cov-8.254182_pt1 | contig 11055 bp, 8 predicted proteins | sample MGYA00242464_ERZ724011 | MGnify/ENA metagenome assembly ERZ724011 | reverse complement strand
ATTTTTACTTCGGAAATGTATACGAAGTACCTGCTTACAATGTCGAAATTCCACAATTACAGCTTCAATAATACGCTGCTGATCGCAATGCAGCGTCCAGATGCTACGTTGGTGGCTGGGTACAATGCCTGGAAAAATAAGTTTAACCGCTATGTGAAAAAGGGTGAAAAGGGCATCCAGATCATCGCGCCTGCCCCGGTAAAGGAACGACGGGAAGAGAGAGAGAAAATCGACAAGGACACCGGGCTTACGGTGCTGAATGAGAGCGGGGAGCCGGAAATCGAAGTGGTGGAGAGGGTGATTCCCCGGTTCCGGGTAACAACGGTTTTCGATTATGCCCAGACAGACGGAGAACCGCTGCCTACGCTGGAAGTGAATGAACTGACTGCCCGTGTCAAGGATTATACCCTGCTGAAAGAGGCAATCGAACAGGTATCTCCTGTGCCAATTTGTTTTGGAGAGATCGAGGGCAACGCAAAAGGTTATTACAGCCACATGGACAAAGAAATCTGTGTTCGTGCCGATATGGGTGAGAGCCAGACCATCAAGACGATGATCCATGAGGTTGCTCATGCCATGCTGCATGACAGCGACCAGATGAAACAGCGCGGCGAGGAAAAAGACCAGCTTACCAAAGAAACAGAAGCGGAAAGCATTGCATTTACGGTTTGCTCGGCACTTGGCATTGATACTTCGGACTACTCGTTCCCGTATGTAGCAAGCTGGGCAAGCGGCAAGGAACTGAAAGAATTGAAAGATTCGATGGATACGATTCGATTGACCGCTGCTGATTTTCTTGAAAAACTGGAAACGGCGGTGGCAGAAAGGAGTGTGGAGCGCATGACGGCGATGGAATATGCTGAAAAGCTGATTGCGGACAAGGAACGGGACAAAACCGTTTTTGACAACAGCCAGCGAAATCTCATTGTAAACTTTGCTTACAAGCTGGATGACCGGGCGGCAACGGAAGAACTTGCCAACAATCTGGCGGCTGCGGTTGCGGCTGAAAACACGGAAGAAATCAATCGCCTGATGTGGGAAGCAGAGGAGAAGATCGAAAGCCTGCCGGATGGCATGATCGGTCTTTCGGAAATGCACGAATATGGGTATCTGAAAGATGATGTTCTGCCGTTGACAAAGGAAGGCGCACGGGAGTGGCATCGGCTGGGTGAACGGATTTATCCGCTGTTTCAGGATGGCACGGCAGGAGACTTCGCCAGTCAGGAAGAGATCGAACAGCATGATGGCATCTTCGGAATCAAGGCAGACGCATGGAGTGCAATTTTGCTGGAAAAGAACGAAGAGTATCTGGAAGATGAGTATGCCCGCCCGGACGCTGCACTGACGGTGATAAGCCGGGAGCAGGCTCTGCGCCTGTTTGATGAGGGCAAGCAGATTTATCTTATCCGCGTTAGTCCATGGCCGGTTCTTGTCACAGGGCGTGAAGAAATCGAGCGGGGAAGTGACTATTTCCAGATTGCCCAGAAAGATTTGGAAAAGGACAAACAGAAAGCAATGGAAAACAGCGAAAAAACACCCGTTGAAAAGCTGGCGGCAGACCTTGATAATTTCGCCTTTGACTTCGATTTCTACCACTATAAAGATAGCGTGGAGGATCAGGAACAGGCAGTTGAAGCACTGAAAGAACAGATTCAGGCTGGGGATATTCAGCCGATCCGGGAATGGCTGCAAGTTGCAGTGGAGGAATCAGAGGGAGAGTCCGCAGAAAAGGCGGCAGAGCTGATAACCCGGCTGGATGCGTTGGTCAAGGAGCAGAAGCTGCTTTCCGGCAGTGAAAAGCAGTTTGGCATCTACCAGATCATTGCCCGTGACCCGGAACACGACTATCGCTTTATGAATCTGGACTTTGTAAAACGGCATGGGATGGAAGTGAACCGTGCAGACTATGAGCTGGTCTATACCGAGCCTCTTACGGAAAAAAATACACTTGAAGCCATTTACGAACGCTTCAATATCCAGCGTCCAACGGATTTTACCGGGCATTCGCTTTCCGTCAGTGATGTTGTGGTGCTGAACGATGGCAAGTCGATCAAAGCCTGCTATGTGGACAGCATCGGCTTTGCAGAGTTGCCGGATTTTTTCAAGGAAAGAAAGATGGATTTGAAGAAAGAAACGATTCTGGATGAACAGTTGCAGGAAATTGAAATCTTTGATAAGCCCGGTCTTTTCAGCAACAGCAGACTGCGGGATGAGGATGTGCCGGATGGATTGTACCGCTATGACCTGCGCGGGTCGGACTATGATCCGGGGCAGCCGATTCTGGTGGAGAAAACAGTGATCGTAAACCATGCGGCATCTGTTCTGATGGCAGAAGAACTTGACCTTGGCGCAGGCGGTCGGCTGGAACTGGGCGAGGAAGGGCTGAACTTCACGGGTGGATTGCTGACTGTACGGGAGTTTATGGAAGAACAAGAGCATAAAAAGGATGGCTTAATACACGGTGACTCCGACCAGATTGCAGTCGAGGGTCATGTTGGTACATGGTATGCGATTGATGAAACGGAGGTCGGTGGCGAGAAGTTCTTCCTGCTGGAGCATGAGGAATACGGGGATGAAGCTGCCTGCGTTGCGGTCAATGAGCAGGGAAAACTGGTGGCAGAAGATTTGTGGAACGGCTTTGATGAGGATTTTCAGGATGCCGTAAAGGAGTATTTTGCAGAAAAGAATCCGACTTCACAAAAAGAAGAACAGGTTGTGCCTGTGGCAGAGGAAAGCCGCACGGATAATTCGGATGTTCCGGTTTATTACGAATCTTTTGCCTATGCAGCAGAGAATGGCGAGGTGGATTTGTACCGCATTTCCAGACAGCTCAATGAAGAGTGCAGAAATGCCATTGAAGAAGCGATTGCAGACAACTTCGACGGAATGAACCTTGCAGACGATGCTACGAAATCCGTTGTTGAACAGTTCGGCATGGAGCGTATGGGCTATATTCTGGCGTATACGCTGAATTATAACAATCACGACGGACGGTATTCGCACAGCAATAAGGAATGGGCAGACACCACCTGTAAAGGAGAACGCGGTAACAACATTCGTCCTGACTGGATCGTGCGCAGTCACCCGGCTGTGCTGAACGGATTTGTGGATATGTACCGCAAAGAACTTGAGGCTGAACAGCAGAGGGAGCCGGAAAAGCCTTTTGTGCAGCAGTTCTATGTTGTGACAGATTTGCAGACCAATCCGATGCAAATTGAGAAGTTCGGGGATCTCGATGATGCAATGTCCTGCTATCAGCAGGTTCCGAATTTTCATCTAAAAGCCCTTGGCGTAGAGAAAACGCCTGACCCACTTCCGGGCAGTCTGGACATTGTGCAGTGCAAGAACGGTATCGACACGATCGTGGAGGACTACAAGAAAGTTCCGGGCTGGGATAATCCGTACATCCAGAATCATGTTGTTGCATTGGTGGCAGAAGCATTGAAAGTGCAGGATGTGGCGGTAGCCTATGAGATCAACGATGGCTATTTTCACATCCAGACCAGCGAGGACGGCTACGACTATACCTTATATAGTAAGGACTTCACAGTAATGGACGGTGGCATTGTTGAAACAGACGAGTACAGACCCGTGCAGGAAGTGATGGAAGAAGTTCTGGCAGAACACGGACACAGCGTTTCTGAGTGCGGTGTGATTAGCGCTGAATATCTTCAGGAACAGTCCTACCGTGCAGAAACACAGCGGGCAGAAGCGATGAAAGAAAAGCTGGCGGCAGAGAAGCCTGCGCCAGAAGCAAACATCAGCTTTTATGTGGCAGAGTGTGCAGAGTTCCCAGTGATGGGTGAGTTCCATGACAATCTGACCTTGGAGCAGGCATTGGAAGTCTACGATAAGATTCCGGCAGAGCGGATGAAGGGAATCAAGAGCATTGGCTTTTCCCTTGAGGATGGAAGCATCTATTCGGGAATGTCTGACCTGATGGTAGGTGGAGAAGTGCAGGCAGAAATCGTCAACCATATCCAGCATTACCGGGAAAGTCCGCTGGTGCAGAAAGCAATTTCGGATATGAAAACGCTTTTGGAAAAGCGGCAGGCAAGCAAGGAGTTAGAGGAACGCCCCAGCACTCGGCAGTCTGTTCGTGAAGCGTTGAAGAACCGCAAAAAGGCGCAGGAACAGCAGTCCAATCAGGAACAGGAAAAACCGAAGAAGGCAAAGAAGAAAGGAGAAATCGAACTGTGAGCAAGGTGAAGTTTAATGCAGATGAGATGATGGTTATGGCAATGTTTGAGCAGCCGACACGGACGGAAACCATGAGATATATCGAGGAAGTTGTTCCGTTTGTCGAGGACGATGTTGAAGTTTTTTCGCTGGTAGCATCGACCATGAAAAAGATGCGCTCTATTTCGGACATGGAATTTTCCAGACTTGACCTTAAACCGTATCTTCAGGATGTGGTGGCAAAATGAATATCAATCAGTATGCGGTCTATCAGCTGAAAGAAAGTGCAGAACTTGCTGCGTATCGGTCGCGTTCATATCAGTATTTGACGGAACATCATTTTCAGGTGATCGTACAAAATTATCAGCAGGCGTATTTTACCAAGTTGTTTACATCGGACACACCAGAGATGATTCGGAAACGGTTGGAAGAGCATCGACCGAAGAATTTCCGTGGCCGTCCATTTGGTGTCGGTGATGTGATTGTCATAAACCAACAGGGAGAAATCACGGCGTATTTTGTGGATAAGGACTCCCTTGTTGTGGTTGCTGGCTTTATCCGCAGTAGTAGTTCTGGCATTCTGGTTACACTTGACACGAAAAATCTTTTTATAGATGGATGTGCTGGAACGTGGATGGCAACCGAAGAATGCGTGGTAGAAAGCCAGCACTTTTTTCTGATGCAGCATGAAGTCTATAAGGAAAAAGCACCGAACGTGATTGTAGATGCTTCTGGCAAACTGGTTTCCACTGAAATCCGAAAAGGGTTGGATGAGGATGCCAGAAAAAAGATTCTGGATTATCTGCATCCACCGCTGATGGAAAAGCCGATGAACCAGAAGCCGTCACTACACCAGATGGAACATTATCAGAAGTTCTATGAGAACGGGGAATATGTTCGGGCCGTAGAATCAACTACGGAACAGAACTACAATATGATTGATGGCTGTGCCAACAATCTCCCTAAGCCCCGCATAATCAACGGACGGGAATCCGTTCTTGATAAATTGCGAATCAGGCAGATGGCACGGGAAAAGCAAAAGAGTAGCCAAGAGCAGTCGGCTGATATGGAACGGAACAGGAAGTGATGAACAAGTCCTATCCTGGAGATATAGCAATCTCTGGGATAGGACTTGTTTCCACTTTGGCAACAAAAAGTAAAATATTTAATACATAAATCTCTCTAATGTTGACAACAATGCAGAATAAGCATATAATGAAAGTACACCAAAGGAGGGATTTGAATGCTGGATGTAAACATGATGATTGCGAACAATATTCAGAATCAACTGAAAAAGGAAAACAAGAAACAAATTGATCTGGCAGAAGGAATTGGAGTATCCCGGCAGACTATGAGCAAAATTATGAATGGAGCAAGGGCAATCAATGCGATTGAGCTTCATAAAATTTCGGAATACCTTCATGTTCCGATGGAAACCCTCATGAAAATGCCGGAACATCCGGTAGACACAAATGTTATCCATGCTTTCATGGGGCGGGTTAAGACACCGGAAGCACGAAGAGGAATCCAGATTGCAGATGAACTTTCAGATATGATTCTTTTCCATACAAAAGTGTATGAGAACGGAAAAAGAATGGAACAACCATGGGAGGATAACGAATGAAAGGTGTTTTAGAAAACAGCTTGTTTGAAACCCAGCCGCACAAGTTTGAACACCTGAATGAGTTGGCACGGCAGTTTGCAACAATCTACTGCGGAAATTCTATTGTGAAAGACAATATTTTTGCTGTAATAGAAAATTATGCACGGAAAAAGGAAATCCATTTGGAAATTCTTAGATTTCCTATCCATGATGAAGAACTATGGGCAATGACGTTCCTGAAAAAAGGAACGATTTTTGTATGTGTTAATTCAGAACTGGCGTTATGCAAACAGTTCTTTGCGGCAGCACATGAACTATATCACATTTATTGCTATGTCGAAGATGCTGACCAAAGTTATATAAAAAATGGCTCGATGCTGGATTCTGATACGGCGAATGAGACGGGAAAGACACAGGAAGATGTAGAGGCAAACGCATTTGCTGGATTGCTCCTGATGCCAGATCAGCTTTTATCGAATCAAATCGACCTGTTTGGCATAGATAAAGATGACATGGATACGGATTCTGTGCTGTCCTTGATGGATATGTTTGCGATTCCCTACAAAGCAACCGTACTGAGATTGTATGAGAGCAACTGTATCAAACGGCATAAGGCGGAAGAACTTTTTCGTGTTACAGCGGAAGATGTAGCAAAAAGGGTAGAACTGACCGGAAAAGCAAAGCGTTGGCAGCTTGATGGATCGGGGACAGAATCTTTCGGGACACTTTTAGAAAAAGCGGATTATAATACTGAGCATGACTATTTGACAGAGAGCAGAGAAAAGGAAGATTGGAAATACATCTCTGAACTGAAAAAAGAGCTTGGCATGGATTGAGAGGCGTCCGATGAAGATAGAAAAATATGCCTTGCTGGACACCGACTTTATTTCAAAGACGCATTTTATTCACGGTGACACAGAAAAATGTCTGGTAGACCTTGTCGTGGAAATGCCTGGATATTGCTTTTTTTGTCACAGCCAAATCATCAAAGAGTTGAGCCGTCATAATCAGCAGGCAATTGGCTGGTTACAACACAAAATCAGCGAGCAAAAAATACAGTGTTATACAGATGAAGAAATTCTGAATGAACTTGTAAAGATTCGTGGCGATTTCGCTTGTAGCACATATACGTTGATGTTGAAGGACGCTTGCGATGCTTTTTCAAAATCGTATTTCAAAGAACACTATCAAACGCTTGAAAATTTTGATGTTGTGACTTCTACGAAACAGGATTATTTGGAAACTCTTCAAAAAGCGGATGATGAGATTGGAAAACATAACAGCTTGGGCGAAATAAAGTCGTATGTTTTGTTACAGTTACTTTCTTTGCTGAAAGGCGAGCAGGTGTATGTGTTCTGCTCCGATGATAAGGCAGCACGAAATGGAGCTATCAGCTTCAACAATGTACGGTGTATCAGTGCATTATCGGCATTCTTGAGGTTGAAGAAAGAAATCTCGTGGACATTTGATGCAGCGGAACCATACATAAATTCTTATGTTCAGTTCTGTGGAGAACATAATCAGCAGACATTCAGAGTAATGGAAGCATCTGTTGTTGCCCGGATGCAGAGGGTTCCCTGCAAACAGGCGTTGGAAGAAATATTTCAGGATCGCTTTGTGGAATTACAAAATGGTTTCTTGAAATACAGGGACGCTTAAAGACTGAAAATAGTGCAAGAGCCACCATAGGCTTACCCAACAAAAGGGTAGCGTATGGTGGCTCTTTTTTGCTTAAAGGGTCTGTTCTGTTCGCTGAGTGTGATCTCGAATGTGGTGCTGCCCCAAGATGTTGTCAACATTGGCGCAGGCTGTTCGTAATTCTTTCTGATAATCTTTATAATAGGTATAGGTGTCGTACTGAGCCGCTTTCAAGGCAAGCAACCGTTCTTTTTCAAGCTTCAAATCTTTCATCTTCGGAAGTGAGTCGTCTGGATTTTGTGCTTTCAGAATCTGGACGGCTTTTTCATGCTTCTCAATTTCATCGGCATGATCCTTGCGGAATTTTCCTTTGAAGCAAGCTTTCAAAAATTCATTGTAGGTGGATTTTGTGGAAAGGTACTGACCCAGATAGTGAATCTGCTCGTTTACAGATTTGATTTGTGCTTCAGTGTCCTTTGCCTTTTGCCGTGCATCGTGCATCTGTGAGGTGATGCTATCGTAGGTTGACTGTAAATTTTCTCTGGTGTCAAATCCGTTTTCCTGAATGTAAGCTACGGTCTTTGCCATCTGCTGAAGATTGGAAATTTTAACTTTTTGAGCATAAGCTCTGCTCTGTTGAGCCTTAATACAGTTCTGCAAGTCCACAACAAGACGCAGATCAGAGCGAATGAAGAGAATGGCAATCGGGTCTGCATGGTAATCGGGCATGGTCTGTCGTTGCTTTTCTTCTTGCTCAGCAGCAAGTGCATTGGCTTCAAAAAGATTGAGCAAATAATCTTTATCAAAATTTGTGCCTAAAGAGCGACCAGAAATGTACTTTTCTCGCTCTGGATGCAGATAGCTATATCTTCCCCGATTTCCTTTCACATGAATCTTATACTTTTCAAATAACTGGCTTTGAAAATCTTCAAACGAAATTGCGGAGGAAGAAATCTCTGAAACGGCATTCCGAACAAACTGCTTACGAGTCTGAAATGTTGTTTCCATTGGATTCATGCCATCAGCAATGATCTGTTCGTTTATATCTTCCAGCTCTTTCTGCCCTCGCTTTTGCAACCAGTATTCAGCTTCAGTGATTTTATGTTGAGCCGGAGAGAGAAGATCGACCTGATACAGATTTTCACGCTGGCATAGATTCATAAGTTCTTGCTGTAAGTATTTTAGATAATCTTTTGTCAGGTGATGTTTGTATCCTGCTTTGCAGTCAATGCTGCGTGTGGTGTATGACTGTGGCTCTATGTCCAGTTTCCGTAAGCTGTTGATTATGATATGAACATGGATGTTGCCACTGCCATTATGTCCATCCGTGTGAGTACAGACCAATGCTTGATGGCCGGGAAGATGATTCTTCACAAATTCAAGTCCCAGGGTTTGTGCTTTCTCGCCAGTAAGATGGTGTTCGTCTTTATCGCGCGGATCAAAACTGATGATATAGTGATGGGACTTGACTTCGTCGTATCGGTAGTTTTTTCGATACTGGTCATTGAGCATTTCGCACTCAAGATCAAAGGTGTCGGGATTGCAGTTTACTCCATTCATGTGAAATTCGCTGCGGAGCATCATGCTCCCGTTTTCATCAAGGAGCGGTTTTAAGTGTCGTTCATCATGCTGGTATTTCAAATAGCAGACTGCCGCACTGTAATCAGCGTTTTTTATTGCGATGTGTTTTAACACGGCCATGATAGGTTCCCCCTAATTTGATTGCTTCCTGCCGAAGCTGCCATAATGCAGTGAGATGGCGGTTGATCTCGTCCTGCATTGACTTGGAATAGAAACCGCCAGAGTGGAAGTATTGGGCAATCTGATTTAGGTTGTTGCCGATGGCAGAATACTCAGCAATCAGTTTTTGAAGTTCGGGAAGTTCTGCAGTGATGTTGTAGTGGACTTCGATGCGTTCGTCCAGCGCACTCTTCCTGACATAAACGGCAACCGGATAGCCTGCCTGTTCAGCAGAAATGGAAATAGAAGCGTACTCGGCATCCGTAAAACGTACCATTACGTTATTTGTTCTTTTTATCTGCTCGCACTTTTTTCTTCTGCCCATAGATAGAAACTCCCTTCAAATTTATTTGCGAAGCAAATCCCGACAAGCCGTAGGCGGTCGGCTGCGACCACTTTAGTGGAAGCCAAATAGCCAAAATCAGAGATTTTGTGCGTACCGAGGGAATGGGGAAGCGGAATCCCCATCAAGATTGCCGGTAACGAAAAATCACGAAAGTGAATTTTGAGTTACTCCAGGCGAATCTTGCCCTACTTACGGTGAAGCCGTTGCCTTACGCATTTTTCGGGTTCTTCTATCTTTAGAATCGGGCAGAGCGTGTTTCGCAAGGTGTTTTTGAAAAAAGACAAAAAATTTTTGAAATACCTTGCGAAATGGCCTTTCTCCAATTCTATAAGTGAAAGAGGCTGACACACCACCCCAAAAACAGAAAGGAATGAGTGAATGACCGAAACAACTGCACGAACCTATCACACCATGGAAAGCCTGCGCCAGATGGCACAGACCGATCTCCGTAATGTGAACCGCAAGGAACTGGTAGACATCAACGAAGTGGAAATTAGAAAAGACTTGTCGCAGCGGGAGCGGATGGTCGATTTCATTTCGCAGATCAAGAACCCTTATTGCTATCTCGACAAGGGCATGGTAGTGAAGATCAGCTTTGCGGGAGGGAACCGATTAGAGGACACACTGAAAAAATGCGCACGGACGCATCGGAGATAAAAAAGAAGAAAGCAGAAGAAAATTTACACTTTAGCACATTAAAGCGTTGACATGGACCGCGAAATATGAGATAATGGCTTTGGGTCAAAACAGAATATGCTAACTAAAGCCGATAATTTTCTTGGTTTATTGTCAGAACGACAAATAGATTAAGGAGGTTATCGGCTTTTTATGTTTTTTCAGGAAAATGGACAATATCGCTGTGCTGTGTATCTTCGATTGTCACGTTCGGACGGCGATCAGCAGGAAAGCAACAGCATCAAAAATCAAAGAGCTTTACTGAATGATTATCTGGGAAAGCACCCGGAACTGCATAAGGTCGATGAGTATGTAGACGATGGATACAGTGGTACGAATTTTGAACGCCCGGATTTCAAACGGATGATACAGGACATTGAGAATCGGAAAATCAACTGTATTATCGTCAAGGACTTATCACGATTCGGTAGAAACTACATTGAAACAGGACGTTATCTGGAAAGAATCTTTCCATTTATGGGAGTCCGGTTCATCGCCATCAACGATCATTATGACAGTGCGGAAGAAAACGATGATAAGGGACGTATCCTGATTCCGTTCAACAATCTTATCAACGATACCTATTGCCGTGACATTTCGATGCGTGTCAGAAGTCACTTGGATGTGAAACGGAAAGAAGGTCAGTTCATTGGCAGCTTTGCAGGATACGGGTATCAGAAAGACCCGAAAGACAAGAATCATCTGATTATAGATGAATACGCTGCGGGCATTGTGCAGGAAATATTCAAGCAGAAATTGAACGGAATGAGTTCACAGCGCATTGCCAGTCACTTGAACGAACTGGGTGTCCTGCCGCCAAACGAGTATAAGAGAGCCAATGGATTCAACTATACCTGCGGTTTTCAGGCTGGGC
>ENA-UOOD01004362-UOOD01004362.1-human-gut-metagenome-genome-assembly--contig:-CS67-NODE-4362-length-11066-cov-7.668332_pt1 | contig 11066 bp, 8 predicted proteins | sample MGYA00242464_ERZ724011 | MGnify/ENA metagenome assembly ERZ724011 | reverse complement strand
AGCCTCTGGTTATCCGACGATATCCTCATATAACGTCTGCATGGCTTCGACGGTGCAGTCGGTGAAGCGGTTCTGGGCGGCGAGCTCGGGGGTGTAGTCCTCCAGGAGCATGGGGCGGTAGTCATACCAGCCGGACGCCGGGTCCCGGAGGATGACGTTGATGGTGGGCTTCAGCTCGTATTCCTCCACGCGTGTGCCATCCTTGTCCTTGACGATCGTGACGCTCGCCATGCCGCCGAGCAGATTGATCATCTCCTTCTGGTGCGACAGGAAGTTGCCGAGGCTGTAGTAGACCGGAACGTCCCGGCCGTCCGCGGCTGTGAGCAGCCCGGTCGGCTGCAGCGTGTGCGGATGGCCGCCGATGATGAGATCCGCGCCCGCGTCCGCCATCTCCTGCGCCCAGCGCAGCTGACTCTCATCCGGCGAAAGCTCGTCCTCCGTCCCCCAGTGCGGGAAGACGATGACGAAGTCGGCCTCCTGCTTGGCCTGCGCGATGCGGCCGCAGACCGTGTCGGTGCTCGAGAGCATATCCACCATCCAGCGCTTTTCGGGCATGGAGTTGTTGAGCCCGTAGGTGAAATTCAGCATGGCGATGCGGATGCCGTTTTTCTCCACGATGGGGATGACCGCAGCATCGGCCTCCGAGTCGTGGATGCCGAGCGTCGTGATGTCGGGGTAAGTTTCATGGAAGTAGCGGAGCGTGTCGGTGACGCCGGTCTCCTTTTTGTCGAAGCAGTGGTTCCCGGCGAAGGTCACCACATTGAAGCCCGCGTCCGCCAGCGCATCGGCGACCTCGATGGGCGAGCCGAAGATCGGATAGCTCGCGATCAGCGATCGATCCTGGACCAGAATGGTCTCCTGATTGATGCAGGCGAGGTCGTACTGCTGCACGATGGGGCGGATGTCGTCAAAAAACGGGGTGAAGTCGTAGCCGCCCTCGGGCGTCTCGGCGGACCAGTAGACGCAGTTGTGGATCAGATCGTCGCCCACCGCCATCAGCGTGACGCGCGCGGGCTCCGGCTCCGGCTCGGCCGCAGGTTCCGGGACCGCCTCCGGCTGCGCGCCGGAGACGGTCTCTTCCGCGGTCTGGACCGGCAGCTGCGCCGCAGCGTCCGGCTGGCCGGAGACGGCTGCCGCCGCCGGCCGTGCATCGGACTGCCGCGGCAGAAAGGCCTGCCGCACCACCCAGCTGCCGCCGAGAATGACGGCAGCCAGCAAAAGCAGGATCAGGATCAGACCCAAGGCAAAGGAGGGCTTTTTGTTCGGCTTCACGGACATCGGATGCACTTCCTTTCTGTATAGCTGCGCCGGCTTGCTTTACTGTAAGATCCCGTATTCCGCCTTGACGGTCAGGATGCGCAGCACGCTCTCGTCGATGCGCGATTGCGTCAGCGTGCCGTCTGCCACGGCGGCTTTGACCGCGTCGAACGCGCCCTGCAGGTCAGACGGCATGAGGATCATGTCGCACCCGGCGGCAAGCGCCTGTACGGCGGCCTCGCCCGCGGAATAGTGGTCGGTGATGGAGGACATGGACTGCGAGTCGGTGATGATGACGTTCTGGTAGCCGAGCTTGTCCCGCAGGATGTCGGTCACGATGGCGGAGGAAAGATCGGCGGGCGTGTCGCTGCCGGTCACGTTCGGGTAGGACAGGTGCGTGACCATGACGAACGGGACGCTCCCTTCCTGCGCGATGATCGACTGGAAGGGGACCAGGTCGCAGCTTTCCAGCTCATCCAGCGTTTTTTCCACGATGGACGTGCCGTTGTGATCGTCGACCGTGGCGCTGCCGTAGCCGGGGAAGTGCTTGAGGCAGGAGACGACGCCCTCTGCCCGCAGACTCTTGACGATGACGCCCGCGAGCGACGCGCACAGATCCGGATCCGAGCCGAACGAGCGGCTGCCGATCACGCTGTCAACGCCGGAGACGACGTCGCAGTCCGGCGCGAAATCCAGATTGAAGCCGAGGCCGGTCAGATTGGCCGCGAGCGTCTGCCCGGCGGCATAGACCTGCGCGGGATCGGCGCTCTGGCCGAAGGAGCGCATGTCGGCGACCTTCGTGCCGCCCAGCGCCTCGTTTGCGCCGATGCGGCTGACCGTGCCGCCCTCCTCATCCACGCCCAGAAACAGCGGGATCTTCGCATACGACTGCGTGTTGGCGAGCAGCGCGGCGGCCTGCGCCCGGTCTTCGAGATTTTTGGCAAAATAGACGATGCCGCCGACCGGGTACTGCGCGAGCGCATTTTTTGTCGCCTCACCGGCCACCGTAGCGGTATTGACGTTCGTGATGGCCTCCGGCGTGACGAAGAACAGCTGCCAGAGCTTCTCATCCTCCGTCATGGAGGCGAGGGTGGCCTGTGCGGTCTTCTGCGCGTCGGTGACGGGAGTGTCGTCCGGCGCGGCGGGCTCGGACGGCTGCTCGCTGTCCGGCTGCTCCGGCTGCGCGGCCTCGGCCTGCTCGGGCAGCTCGCCCTCATACGGCGCTTCGCGCTCCGGCTCCACGGCGGTCTGCTCGGAGGAGAAGACGGAGTCGGTCTGGATGGTCTCGGCCTGCTGCGGCTGCTGCTTTTCCGGGAGCGTCTTCCAAAGAAGCACGCCTACACCGCCGAGCAGCGCGATGCAGAACAGGATGGCGAGAACGGCGGGTAATTTGCTGCGCGGGTGATCCATAGAATGCGGTACCTCACTTATGATAGAGCGTGTGCGACTGATAGACAGGCTCAAACGTGACGTTCATGCCCAGACGCTTGAACATGCCCTCGTCGACGGAGGACAAAATGACGGACGAATGCACCTGGCTGCCGCGAAGCGAGGCCAGCGCCTCCATGGCCAGCTCCGCCGTCGGATTCGTGACGGCGCTGATGGACAGCGCGATCAGCACCTCGTCGGTGTGCAGGCGGGGGTTGGAGTTGCCGAGATGCTCGATCTTCAGATGCTGGATGGGTGCGAGGACCATGGGGGAGATGAGGTTCACGCGGTCGTCGATCCCGGCGGAGAGCTTGATGGCGTTGAGCAGGGCGGCGCAGGACGCACCCATGAGCCCGGAGGTCTTGCCGGTGACGATCCGGCCGTCCGGCAGCTCGATGGCGGCGGCGGGCGCGCCGGTCTCGGCGGCTTTGGCCCGGGCGGCGGGGACGGTCTTGCGCATGCTGACGTCCAGATGCAGGGAGTTCATGAGCATCTCCTGCTTGCGCAGCTCCTCGGGCATGGCGATGCCCTTCTTGACGGCGCAGGCAGAGGCAAAGTAGCGGCGGATGATCTCCTGATACGACGCCTCGCGGCAGACCTCGTCGTCGCAGATGGCGAAGCCCGCCATGTTGACGCCCATGTCCGTCGGGCTCTTGTACGGGCACTCGCCGAAGATGGAGCGGAAGATCGTCTCAAGGACCGGATAAATTTCAATATCGCGGTTGTAGTTGACCGTCGTCTCGCCGTAGGCCTCGAGATGGAAGGGGTCGATCATGTTGACGTCGGCCAGATCCGCCGTCGCCGCCTCGTAGGCGAGGTTGACCGGGTGCTTGAGCGGGAGATTCCAGATCGGGAACGTCTCATACTTGGCGTAGCCCGCGTTCACGCCGCGCTTGTGCTCCTGATACAGCTGGCTGAGGCAGGTGGCCATCTTGCCCGAGCCGGGGCCCGGCGCGGTCACGATGACGATGGGGCGGCTGGTCTCGATGTACTCGTTTTTGCCGTAGCCGTCGTCGGAGACAATGAGGCCGATGTTCGAGGGATAGTCCGCGATGGGGTAGTGGCGGTAGACCTTCACGCCCAGCGCCTCCAGCTTGCGCTGGAACAGGTCGGCCGCGTGCTGCCCGGCGTACTGCGTGATGACGACGCTGCCGACGTACAGCCCGATGGAGCGGAAGGTATCGATCAGCCGCATCACGTCCAGATCGTAGGTGATGCCGAGATCGCCCCGGCGCTTGTTCATCTCGATGTGGGCCGCGTTGATGGCGATGACGATCTCCGCCTGGTCCGTGAGCTGCAGCAGCACCTTCATCTTGCTGTCCGGCAGGAAGCCCGGCAGCACGCGCGAGGCGTGGTAATCGTCAAACAGCTTGCCGCCGAATTCCAGATAGAGCTTGCCGCCGAAGGTGTGCACGCGCTCGAGGATCCGCTCAGACTGCAGACGCAGATACTTTTCAAGATCAAATCCGATTTTTGCCATAATGATGTTCTTTTCCTTTTCTTCGTAGTTGCACAGAATCATATTTGTTCACCATAAATGATACCGCGAATCGCGCCGGACTGCAACCGTCTGCCGGGGAAAAAATAGACCAAACTTTCCATCTCCTTTTTGAGAGGTTTCGACAACTCCCCGCCGGAAGTGGAAACCTTGACTTTGGCTGGGAAAGAAAGTATAGTATAATCAATATAGTGGGCCATTCGCCCAACTTACAGCACGAAATATTGTGAGGAATCCGCATGAAACAACAAAAAGCCTACGGAAACGAGTCCATCTCGTCTTTGAAGGGCGCGGACCGCGTCCGGCTGCGGCCGGCGGTCATCTTCGGCTCCGACGGCCTCGAGGGCTGCGAGCATGCCGTCTTTGAGATCCTCTCCAACGCCATCGACGAGGCGCGCGAGGGTTACGGCAAACAGATCCTGGTCACCCGCTTTGCCGACCATTCCATCGAGGTCGAGGACTTCGGCCGCGGCTGTCCCGTGGACTGGAACGAAAAGGAGGGGCGGTACAACTGGGAGCTCGTCTTCTGCGAGCTCTACGCGGGCGGCAAATATCAGAACAATACCGGCGGCGACTACGAATTCTCCCTCGGCCTCAACGGCCTCGGCTCCTGCGCCACGCAGTATTCGTCCGAATACTTCGACGCCACTATCCGCCGCGACGGCTATAAATACTCCCTCCACTTTGAAAAGGGCGAGCTCGTCGGCAAAATGAAAAAGGAACCGACCGACCGCAAGGCCACCGGCTCCGTCTTCCGCTGGAAGCCCGATCTCGAGGTCTTCACCGACATCGATATCCCCAAGGAGTACTTTGAGGACATCCTCAAGCGCCAGGCCGTCGTCAATGCGGGCGTGACCTTTACCTTCCGCAACGAGGAAGACGGGAAATTCACGAAGACCGACTACTGCTATCCCAACGGGATACTGGATTATGTCAACGAGATCGCGGGCGAGCAGACGCTCACCATGCCGCAGTTCTGGCAGGCCGAGCGCAAGGGCCGCGACCGCGAGGACAAGCCGGAGTACAAGGTCCGCATCTCCGCCGCCCTGTGCTTCTCCAACCGCGTCAGCCGTCTGGAGTATTACCACAACTCCTCCTGGCTCGAGCACGGCGGCGCGCCGGAAAAGGCCGTCAAAAACGCCTTCGTCTACGCCATCGATGCCTACTGCAAGCAGGCGGGCAAATACACCAAGGGCGAGTCGAAGCTCACGTTCCAGGACGTGGCCGACTGCCTCGTTCTCGTGACGAACTGCTTCTCCACGCAGACCTCCTACGAGAACCAGACCAAAAAGGCCATCACGAATAAATTCGTGCAGGACGCCATGACCGAGTTCTTCCGCGACCGTCTGCACGTCTACTTCATCGAAAACAAGCAGGAGGCCGACCGCATCGCCAATCAGGTCCTCGTCAACAAGCGGAGCCGCGAGTCGGCCGAAAAGGCCCGCCTGAACATCAAAAAGAAGCTGACCGGCAGCCTTGACATCGCCAACCGTGTGCAGAAGTTCGTCGACTGCCGCACGAAGGATGTGTCAAAGCGTGAGATCTATATCGTCGAGGGCGATTCCGCCCTTGGCTCCGTCAAGCTCTCGCGCGACGCGGAGTTCCAGGGCATCATGCCCGTCCGCGGCAAGATCCTCAACTGCCTGAAGGCCGATTACGAGCGCATTTTCAAATCCGACATCATCACCGACCTCATCCGCGTGCTCGGCTGCGGCGTAGAGGTGCAGACGAAGAAGACGAAGGACCTGTCCGCGTTCGACCTTGAGAACCTCCGCTGGAACAAGGTCATCATCTGCACCGACGCCGACGTCGACGGCTACCAGATCCGCACGCTGATTTTGACCATGATCTACCGGCTCTGCCCCACGCTTATTCAGGAGGGCTACGTCTATATCGCGGAGTCGCCCCTTTATGAGATCACCTGCAAGGACAAGACGTGGTTCGCCTACACCGACGCGGAGAAGACCGAGATCGTCAAGAAGCTCGAGGGCAGGAAGCTCTCCATCAACCGCTCCAAGGGCCTCGGCGAAAACGACCCCGAGATGATGTGGATGACCACCATGAACCCCGCCACCCGCCGCCTCATCAAGGTCATGCCCGAGGACATGGAACGCACCATGCAGGTCTTCGACCTCCTCCTCGGCGACAACCTCCAGGGCCGCAAAGACCACATCGCCGAAAACGGCTACAAATACCTCGACCAGCTGGATGTGTCGTGAGGCTGCAGGCTGGATCCCGCTGCGGCGGGGACGACCTCTCAGGCGCTTCGCGCCAGCTCCCCTTATGAAGGGGAGCCAAGGGTGCGGGCACAAAAAAGCCTCCCCTTGCTAAGGGGAGGTGCCGAACGAAGTGAGGCGGAGAGGTTCTGCCCGCAAAAGCCGCTTCGCGGGGGATGCGGAGCGGTATGACCCAAAATTTCCGGCGGTCTCTGATCGCCAGACCATAAGGAACGAATTACAATGCCAAAGAAAAAACAACCGGAAAGCAGAAAGCAGGACGATCCGAATGTGATGGGGCTGCGGGCGGAGGTGCTCGAGCAGCCGATCTGCCAGACGCTGGAGTCGAACTACATGCCCTACGCCATGTCGGTCATCGTCTCGCGCGCCATCCCGGAGATCGACGGCTTCAAGCCGTCGCACCGCAAGCTGCTCTACACCATGTATGAGATGGGGCTTCTCACCAAGCCCCGCACAAAATCCGCCAACATCGTCGGCCAGACGATGAAGCTGAATCCCCACGGCGACGCCGCCATCTACGAGACCATGGTCCGCCTCGCCCGCGGCAACGAGACGCTGCTGCACCCCTTCGTCGACTCCAAGGGCAACTTCGGCAAGGTCTACTCCCGCGACATGGCCTACGCCGCCTCCCGCTACACCGAGGCGAAGCTCGAGCCGATCTGTCAGGAGCTCTTCCGCGACATCGACGCCGACACCGTCGACTTTGTCGACAACTACGACGGCTCCATGCAGGAGCCTGTCCTCCTGCCGACGACCTTCCCGAACGTCCTCGTCTCGGCCAACATGGGCATCGCCGTCGGTATGGCGTCGAACATCTGCTCGTTTAACCTCGCCGAGGTCTGCCGCACGACGATCGCGCTCATCAAAAACCCGGACGCGGACCTGCTCGACACGCTCCCGGCCCCGGATTTCCCGACGGGCGGCGAGATCCTCTACGATCCGGCGCAGATGCTGCAGATCTACCAGACGGGCCGCGGCTCGTTCCGCCTGCGGGCAAAATGGCGCTATGTCAAAGAGGGGAACATGATCGAGATCTATGAGATCCCCTATACCACCGCCACCGAGATCATCCTCGACAAGGTCGCCGAGCTCATCAAGGCCAACAAGGTCCGCGAGATCAGCGACATGCGCGACGAGACCGACCTGAACGGCCTCAAGCTCACCATCGACCTCAAGCGCGGCGCCGACCCCGACAAGCTCATGCAGAAGCTGTTTAAGACGACGACGCTGCAGGACGCCTTCGGCTGCAACTTCAACATCCTCATCGCCGGCATGCCGCGCGTGATGGGCGTGCGCGAGATCCTGCAGGAGTGGACCGCGTGGCGGACCGAGTGCGTGCGCCGCAGGCTCTATTTCCAGATGAACAAAAAGAAGGACAAGCTGCACCTGCTCAAGGGCCTCGGCCGGATCCTTCTCGATATCGACAAGGCCATCGCCATCATCCGCGAGACGGAGCTTGACGCCGAGGTCGTCCCGAACCTCATGATCGGCTTCGGCATCGACCAGATCCAGGCCGAATACGTCGCCGAGATCAAGCTGCGAAACATCAACAAGGAATTCATCCTGAACCGCCTGAAGGAGACGGAGTCTCTGGAAAAGGAGATCGCCGAGCTCGAAGCGACTCTCGGCTCCGAAAAGAAGGTGCAGGCGCTCATCTGCAAGGAGCTCGAGCAGGTCGTGCAGAAATACGGCAAGGAGCGCAAGACCACCCTTGTCTACGACCACGAGCTGCAGCAGGAGCCCGACGACGAGCCGGAAAACGACTACCCCGTCACCGTCTTCCTCTCCCGCGAGGGCTATTTCAAGAAGATCACGGCGCAGTCGCTGCGCATGTCCGGCGAGCAGAAATTCAAGGAGGGCGACAGCCTGCTTCTGACCTGCCCCGCGCAGAACAGCAGCGAAATGCTCGTCTTCACCGACAAATATCAGGTCTACAAGACCCGCATCTCCGACTTTGCCGACGGCAAGGCTTCCGCACTTGGCGATTACCTGCCCGGCAAGCTCGGCTTCGACGAGGGCGAGAGCTTCCTCACGGCCGTATTCCCCGGAAAATATGAGGGGAACCTGCTCTTCGTCTTCGAAAACGGCAAGGCGGCCAAGATCGCCGCCAGCTGCTACGACACGAAGTCCAACCGCAAGCGTCTCACCGGCGCTTACTCCGACAAGAGCCCGGTCAGGGCGATCATCGACCTGCCGGAGGAGAAGCAGATCGTCGTCCGCGCCTCGGATGGCCGCGCGCTCATCTTCTCCACGGCCCAGCTCGCCGTCAAGACCACCCGTTCGGCGCAGGGCGTGGCCGTGATGAGCCTCAAGCGCAAGGCCGTCGTCGAATCGGCCGCGGAGCTGGAAAAAACGCTGATCAGCAACGTCGGCCGCTATTCGGCCCGCACGCTGCCCGCCGCCGGCGCGCTCGTCCGCCCCGAAGACATCGGCGAAACGCAGATGAAGCTGGATATCTGACGCAGGGAATGATAAAACCCGCACGAACACAACAGGGAGGATGACGGTTTGAAACGAGAAACATGCAGGACCATCTGGCAGATGGGATGGAAGATCACCCTCGGCTGCGCGATCTTCGCGCTGGGCTTCGACCTGTTTCTGGAGCCGAACAGCCTGAATGTCGGCGGCATGAGCGGTCTGGCCATGATCCTCCGCGAGCTCCTCGGCTTCAGCTCCATCGGCGTGCTGACGATGCTGCTGAACGTGCCGCTGTTCGTCCTCGGCGCGCGCAAGCTGGGGAAGAAGTTCCTGTTCGGGTCGCTGGCCGGGATGCTCCTGAGCTCCGCATTCATCGATCTGTTCGCCGTGATCCCGGCCCCGAAGACCGAGATCCTGCTCGACAGTCTCTACGGCGGGCTGCTGGTCGGCCTCGGGCTCGGCCTCGTCTTCCTCTCTGGAGCGACGACGGGCGGGTCCGACATCGCGGCCAAGCTTCTGCGCCGCCGCTTCCGCTCGGCCAGCCTCGGCAAGGTCCTGCTGGCGATCGACCTGTTCATCATCTTCCTGACGGGCGTTGTCTTCCGCGATATCTCCAGGACGCTCTACAGCGCCCTGCCGCTGGCAGTCTCGTCGGTCGTCATGGATCAGCTGCTCTACGGGCTGGACCATTCCACCGTCGCGCTCATCATCTCCGAGCACTACCAGCAGGTCTCCAAGCAGATCGAGACCCGGCTCGACCGCGGCGCGACCGTCCTTGACGGCAGCGGCAGCTATACGGGCCAGCCGCGGCCGGTCCTCATGTCGGCCGTGCGTCAGCGCGAGCTGCCCGAGCTCAAGACCATCGTCCGCGAGATCGACCCCGACGCGTTCGTCATCCTCCTGCCGGCCCATCAGGTGCTGGGCGAGGGCTTCCGCCGCGCGGGCGACGAGCTGTAAGGAGGGACCGGCTTGAAACGAAGACTTCTGACCGTCCTTTTCGCCCTGCTTCTGCTCCTTCTGTGCGGCTGCGCCGCGCTGGTGCCGTCGGAATACACCCTCGTCACCCCGCACAACCCCGGGACCAAGACCGAGCAGCAGAGCGACGTGCTGACGGTCAGCAACTACAAGATGCTCAAAAACGCCCTGCGCACGCTCGTCCAGAACGGTGTGGAGCACGGCGTTATCCATACGAGCCAGTACGAGGCGGATATCGAAGCGGATCTGCCGCAGGCCGTCTATGAGATCGCCCGCGAGGATCCGATCGGCGCCTACGCCATCGACTATATCACGCACGACTGCACCCTGATCGTCGCCTATTACGAGATCAAGGTCGACATCACGTTCCGGGACGTCCTGACGCCGCTGGACGAGATCGAATATGTCGGCGGCGAGACCGAGGCCGGGCGTCTTATCAGCCGGGCGCTGGAGGACTACGACGACCATCTGACCCTCTACGCGACCTATCCCGGCCGGCCGGACTATGCCGCCCTTGTGCAGAACTACTGCGACAGCCACCTGCGCGAGCATGCGGCCGAGCCGGAGCTGACCGTCACCGAATACCCCGCCGACGCCCGCAACCGGATCGTGGAGCTGGTCTTTTCCTATCCCGCCTCCCGGCAGGAGCTGCAGGAGATGCAGCAGGACGTGCGCGAGAGTTTGGCGGCGGCAGAGGTCTACGTCCGCTACTGTACGAGCGAGACGGAGAAGGCCGCGCTGCTGTTTACCTATCTGGCCGAGCGCTTCCCGTATCAGCAGGGCGACAGCCGCACGCCGGTCTATTCCGCGCTCTGCCAGGGCGTGGCGAACAGCAAAAGCATGGCGCAGAGCTGGCAGCTGCTGTGTGACGAGGCGGGGCTCAGCTGCCGGACCGTCAGCGGTCTGCGCGGCGGCGAGGCCTACTGGTGGAACATCGTGACGCTCGACGGCGTGTCCTGCCACGTGGACGTGCTGCGCGATCTGCTGGACGGCAGCACGCTGCGGCTGCGGTATGATGAGGACATGGCGGGCGGCTATTACTGGGACGCCGAAGACGTCCCGGCCTGCCCCGCACCCGCCCCCGAGGAAGAAGAACCGGAAGCCCCCGTCCCCACCGAAGACCAGCCTGCCTCTGAGGACCCCGCGGAGGATCCTGCCGAGACCCCGGAGGCGCAACCCACCGAGCCCGAGACCCCCTAAGGCTCCCCTCCCAGGGGCCGATTCCCCCTATCAGGGGGAAATGTCCCGAAGGG